>Ga0105047_10000365_pt1 | contig 74957 bp, 62 predicted proteins | sample MAT04_FD_78384 | JGI IMG/M metagenome (GOLD analysis project Ga0105047, IMG submission 78384) | Freshwater microbial communities from Lake Fryxell liftoff mats and glacier meltwater in Antarctica - MAT-04 (megahit assembly) | ecosystem: Environmental > Aquatic > Freshwater > Ice > Liftoff... | reverse complement strand
TCGAGCACCTCACGAAGAACGCGAAAACGAAGAAACTCGCGTGGGAAAACATCCTCTGGGCGCTCATCAACAGCAAGGCGTTTCTATTCAATCAGTAATGTTTCGCGAGCGGGGGACGTCAGTCCCCTGAGCGCTTTATGTCACGATAGACTTGGTGTGCTCAGGGGACTGACGCCCCCCGCTCGCCAAAAAAGAAGTGAAGTTCTTCAGGGAACTGACGCCCCCCGCTCGCCAAGTCGGCTCAAGCACTCACTCCGCCACGGTGAAGTCCACTCGGATCGTCCGGCCCGGCTCGGCGGTGACGGTGCGGCTTTCGGTGCGGTCTTTGCCGTTCTCGGTCCATCGGGCCAACAGCAGGTACTTGTAGCTCTTGCCTGCTTCCAGCGTTGGGCTTTCGAAGGTGCGGTCGATGCCGGTCTTGGTGGTGGTCTTGTGGTCGATCCACAGGTCGGCGGTCGGGTCGGCCAGTTTCACTTGAATGCTGATGCAGTCGGCCGGACCGTTGGCGGTCGGCAACACGGTCACGCTTTGCGCGATGGACTGCGGGTAGACGCTGACGTTGCGCGGCTTCGGCCGTGGCGAGGGCGAGTAGCGGCTGCCCCAGCCGAGGCCGATCCACGTGCCGAAAAAGGGGGGCGGCTGATCGAAAAAAAGCCGGGACATGTCCGCATTGCCGAAGGTGCCGGGGACGGGGAGATAGGTCGGCACCGGCGGGCCGTAGAGGCTCAGGCCATTGGACCAAGTGCTGCCCGCCGCTCCAGGCACGCCCCACCAGCCGGGGAAGAAGCCGGGTCCGCCGCGGGCATACCCCGGCGTAATGAACGGCCCGCCGGACAGGCGTTGGTATTGCCACGAAGTATCGACGGGCGACCCGCGATGCCCCGCCGGGCCGGGGCCGTACCAGCCGGGGAATCCCGGGCCGATCGGCCCACCGACCACCAGCGGGCGCTGGGCCGAGGCGTCGCCGGCGAGGCTGAGAATGCCGACGGTAACAATCGAACGGAACCGGATCATGATGGAGCTTCCGAAGGGCCGTCCGTCGGGATGATCCCGTCGGCTCGTCTTCCCTTCATCGACTTGACGCATCGCTGCAATCGAGCACGGCCGTCGCGGAACGCGCTCCAAGGCTCGCGTTCCACGACAGCCTTGGCTGTTGTGCGTTCGGCGCCGGTTATTCCTTCGGTTCCGCGATCGCTCCCGGCACGGCCGGCAGCAGCTCGGTGATGGTGACCTTGAGCGGGTTCTGCCAGTCCTTGGCGACATCGTCGTAATACAGGTACGCTCGGCTCGCCGGGCCGGTGTAATCGCCGGGGACGTCCGCAATCAGGTCGACGGCGAACTTCAGCGTCTCCTTGGCCGCCATGCCGCGGCGATACAGGATCAGCTCGCGGCCGCGGACTTCGTACCAGCTGATGGTCGGCTCGCCGCCCGCCGGCGGAGAGTCGGTCAGCGTTTTCAACTGTTTGAAGTCCGTCGGCAGTTTCAGCCCGGCGGGGATGCCGAGGACGGCGGTCGTCATGCCGCAGGAGTCACCCGTGTTCACGAGTGTCGCGCTGAGTTTGGCGACGGCTCCTTCGGGATAGGTCAATGCGTCCAGCTTCGTCGTCAGCCGAACGAGGCCGGGCTTGTCGTCGGGCTTCTCGGCCCGCGCCGTCCAGGTGACGACTACGGGCAGTTCATCGCCGGCCGCAAGGGAAACGGTGATGTCGTTGTCCCCCGGCTTCAGGTGTTCCGGGGGAAGGTCGATCGTCATGGGGCCGGTCATCGTGGCGTCGAACATGCGGGTTAGTGTGCGCCCGCCGACGATGACGATCAGCATCCCCTTGGCCTCGGTCGGTTTGGTGAGGCGAGCCTGTTCGACGAGCAGTTTCAACGTGAGAATCGTAGCCTGAGTGGAGCCGAAGCCGCCCTGCGGCTTGCGTTGGGCGAGCAGCCACTTCAACGCCGCGGCGGCCGCTTCGGTTTCCTTCGCGCGGAGGAAGACCAAGCCCGCCAATGCCGTGGTCTCGACATCCGCCGGGTCGCCGAGCGAGCCGGTGATCGTCGGCCCGCCGGCGGGGATGCGTCCTTCAGGCTTCTGAGATGCCTTGAGTTTGGCGATCAGCTTCGCAGGCTCGTCCTTGGCCCCGGCGTTCTGCAACGCACCGGCCGCGAGCGCGAGCCTGTAACCGCCGGCGGCGGACTTCAGGGCTTCGAGTTCCTTATCGAGGTCGCTCTTGGTGCCTGCAGCACGATCGCTCTCGCTGATGGCCCATGTCACATAGGCATCGAGCGTCGGCACGGGGGCCGAGCCGAAACTCCGGGCTTCGTCGCCATGGCGCCAGCCGCCATGGCCGAGGCGACGGTCGAGCAGGAAGCGGCGGGTGCGGGCGAGCAGTTCCGGATCGACCTTGCTCACCCGATTCATCTCGGTGAACTGCAGCAGGGCGTAGGCCGTCAGTGCGGTGTGCGCACGGTCGGCAGCGCCGAACCACTCGAAGCCGGCGCGAGTGCCGGTCGTGCCGACGGGGCATTCGAAGGCGACGAGCCGGGCATAGCCGCGTTCCAGGAAGTCGCGGGCATTCAAAGTCGTTTCAGGCTTGAGTTCTCCGCGTTCTCGAAGGTACTCGAGAATGAGGACGTTCGGATAGTTGGTCGCCGAAGCCTGCTCGAAGCAGCCGACCGGTTCCATCAGCATCCCACCCAAGCCGGATTGAAGTTCGGCCGCGGCGTTCGGATAGACCGCCAGGCCGGCCTTCAACGTCTCAGGCAGCAAGCCGGTCGGCAAGGTCAGCGTCAGGTTCGTGCGGGTCTGCAACGTGCCGGTGGCGGTACCCTGCACCGGGTAGCCCGCAGGCACGATCGTCGCAATGCGACGCACGAAGGCATTCAGCCCATCGAGTGTCTTGTACTTCGCCAGGACCGCGGCAGTGCCGTCGTTTTTCGTCGGCTTCAGGGTCAGGGTTTGCCGCGACGTCGAGTTGCCGTCGATGAGTGTCATCTCCGTACCGTTGCCGAGGCTGATGCCCGGCGTGGCGCCTGAATCAGCCTCGTTTCGATCCAATGTGACGTTGCGGACGTCGAACCCGAGTTCGGCTTGGATCACGTCCTCGCCCGAGTTGGTGAGTGTGAGCGGTGCCAGCACCGTGTCGGTCGAGCCGATTTCGGGCGGCATCTTCAGGTCGATGGCGAGGGGCTGTTGGACGGTGATCGTCATCGTCGTCGCGCCGAGTCGGCCGTCGAGCGTATGCCCGGCGACCAGTACCTCGTAGCTGCCGGTGGCAATGGGAAGGCCGAAGGACAACTCGGCTCGGCCTTGGTCATTGCTGAGGAAGATCGGCTTCCACAACAGCGTGTCCGCATTCTGCTCGATCGACGGCGGCGTTGCGGTCGCCATACCCATACCACCGAACCCGACCGGCGGCCCGTTGACGGCATTTGCAACACCAACTTCCTGGCGGAACGCATACTCGCGGACGATGCTCGGCGGCATTCGCGGCGTCTTGTCCCAGATCGTGCGCCAAGCGGCCGGGTTGGTCTGGTCCGAGTTCGCACTCAGCCGTTCCAGGGTTTCCACGAGATGAGTCGGGAAGGCTTTGACCCGGTTCCCTTCGGTCTGGTCCAAGATTCTGAGGCCATGGTTCTCCTGGATGATCCACGTGTTCTTGGCGACGGCGGCATTCGGGTTGTTGCGGCTGTCGATGCGCGGTTTCACAGCGCGATCCTTGAGCGGCGTCAATCCGGTCGGTTTGATGCTGCGGGCACCGAGGACGCTCGCGGCCCGGGCTTCGATGGCAAACCATTCCACCGAGGGACGATCCTGTGTGGTTATGGGCATCGGCGTGCCGAAGTTGACCGCAATGGGGTTGAAGATGCCGAAGCGGTCGATTCCTTCCGGCTTCCTCACCACGTTTTGCCACGTGTTCGATTGCAACGATGTGACGATGACAGTCCCCGTCACAATCGCAGCCAGCGCGATCAACACAATCGCCGCCTTGACGAAACTCCGGCGTTCCGGCCAGTCCTTGGCGACCTTGAATCGGAAGACGATCAGGCCGACGGCGACGAAGATGAGGACGACGACGATCGGTACGGCGAAGTCCTCGCGCTGTTCGATGGTGTCTTGAAAGAACCAGAATTCCTGGGCATCGGTCCGCATCAGGCTCATGCTGCCGTTCATGTTGCCGATCACTTGCGACATGCGTTGCTGGAAGGTCTGGGCGTACTCCCCGTCGTAGAGCCTCGATTCGAGTTTCTCCACCTCGGCGGCGGCGGTCTCGAACTTGGGTCGGAATTCGTCGAAGAGCTTCAGGGTGTCAATCCGCCACGGCATCGGCGTGTGGCCGCGGATGCCGAGGGACGCGAGCAGCTGCTCGGCATCGGCGGAGGCGACCGATTTGCGGAACTGATCGGGCGCTTGCTCGGCGAAGCGGCGCCAGCCTTGGGTGCCGAGCAACAAATCGAGCGATTCGGCGGCCTTCGGTGCGGGGTCGAGGAAGAAGTCGGCCCGTTCCAGTTCGTCCGGATTCCGCACTTCCCCGGCGATCAGGAAATGGGCGGGCAGCCGGCGTGCCGTCTTGTCGTCCGCCATCGCAATCACGGATTGATTCACAACCGCGGCATACAGCACCGCCGGCTTTGTGGCGCCGGTTTCATCCTTGGTGGTCACGTCCAGAGTCACGGTCGAACCGGGCGAGGAGGCCGGCGCGGGCTTCGCGATGGCGATATCGAGTTGCCTTCCGCCGCGGCGGAAGGCAAGCCGTTCGGCGACGGGCTTCCAGTCCTGACCGGGGACAACTTCAAACACGGTGACACGAAGCACGCCGGCGATTCGGGAGCTTCCCAGATCCATCGTCGCTTCAATCGGTTTGCCGGCCGCGGCTTCCACCTCGCGGGTCGCCAGCACTTGCCCGCGCAGGTAGACGCCGACAACGAGCTTGCGGGCTTCGCCGACTGATGTCAGCCGCACCGGCAAACTCTCATCGGGCTTGACGACGCCTTGGGGAAGTTGAAGAGCAACGCCCGCCTCTTTAGCCGCAGGCAGCTTGCGGCCGGTCGTTTTGCTTCCGGGGATCGCATCCGGCAGGTCGACGCCGGGGCTGGTGAGGTAGTAGGTCTTGCCCGCTTCGGGGGTGATCGCAAACCGACCGAGGCCCTGATTGACGCCGGGCAGGTCGGCATCGGTCAGCGTGACCGCGGACGCGACGGTTTTCGCACCATCCGTGATGGTGCCGCGCAGGTCGGCAGGCTTACCATTGGTGCCGGTCGCGCGGAAGTAAACCTGAGTCGGCACACCGGCGATCAGGTCCCCGCCTTCGGGGAAAAACTCGACTCGGACCGCACGACTCCGCAGCGGCACCGGCCGCACGATCGTCTCGGTGACGCCCTGCTTGGCGACGGCGATGCTGAAGGTCGCCGAGGCGAGTTCATCTTTGGGCAGCGTGAAGCGGAAGCGGGCCTTGCCGTCGGCATCGGTGGTGCTTTCGGAGACGGGATCGAGCGCGATCGGCACGATTCTGCCGTCGATGGTCCCGGACATTGTGGGCGTCACTTTTGCGGCCAGGAGCGGCCGATTGCCGGCTTTGACATTCAGCAGCACCTGCACGACATCGCCGGGGCCATATGTTCGGCCATCGAATTCGAGCGACTTGACGAAGCGATCCGGAACGTAAGTATTCACGAGAATCCGCACGCTCGCCAGCGGCACCGGCACGGTTCGGAGCACGCGGGGATCGCTGGAAACCTCGGTGCACCGCAGCGTGTACTCGCCGCCGAGCAGTTGTTGCGGCACCGCGATCGCCCCGCAGGCAACACCTCGGATGGGCAAGCCGTCCGGCCCGAGCAGCAGCCGGCCCGAGCCATCGGCGATTTGGGCCGCGACGACCGACTCACTACCGGTCACCGTGCGGCCGTCCGGCCCTTCGAGGTGGAACTTCAGCATCAGGTCGCGGGTCACGGGCCGGAGTGTGGCGCGGTCGAGTGTCAGGGAGCGGAAGTAAATCAGCTCACCGGGACGGACCAGCGGCCGATCGATGGCCAGGTGCGTCGCCAACGCCGGCAGTTCCAGCGTCACGGTTTGCTGCACCCGCGCCGTCGCCGCACCCGATTCCTCGGCAGCGTCGATGCGGAGTTCGGCCGGGCCGGACGCTTGTTTTGTCGACGTCCAAACCGATGCGGGCAGGCGAACCAAGTGATTGCGGTCCGCGACCCGTTTCTGTTGAAACAGTACGTCGCCCTGTGCGGAGACGACTGAGATGGAAACCGACACCGGCTTCAGATTGCCGTCCGAACCGGTGGCACGAATGCGGAACTCATTGGGAGCACCCACCACCAGCGACCCGGGGCCGTCGACATCCAGCCGGAACGGTCGCTCCGCGACGGCTTTCGTCAGAGCATCCTCGGCAGCCGCCCATTCGGCAAACAGTTCATCCTGTTTGCTTGCGGCGATCTTGAGTTGTTTCTGCACCTCAGCGCGGGCGAGTTCGATCTCACGTTCCAGGGCGGTCTTGTCCGCTTCGCCTTGTTCGATCTTCGCCGACTCGCGCTGAATCTTAGGCTGATACATCGCCGTGGCAACGAGGTCGCGCAGGGCACCGCCGCCCAAACCGGCTACGGCGAGAAACACACTCGCCGCCACGGCCCAGCGCATCATCATCCCATGGACCGTGCCACGCGGGCGTTCGGATACCAACACAGCCGGAGTCGGGGCGGCAAGGTGAACCGGAATCGGGGCGGGAACCCGGAAGGTCACAGCCGGGAACGGCAATTTGGCGGCCAAGGCGATCAAGCTCCGTTGCCGGAGTGATTCGCCGCGCAACAGAGCACAGGCGGGGCAGCCGGCTTCGTGGAGGCGCAGGGCCGCGGTCTCGGCCGCATCGAGCAGGCCGAAGGCGTCGTCCGCGTGCAGGTCTCGACAATCGTCGCAAGTCAACATGGCCGGCTTACTCCGTCCCGCGGTCGTGGGGTGATCGACCGTACGGACTCCGCTGTTTGATCGTTTGGTAAACTCGTCGCTACTCGGCCGCGGGCTCGGGGTTCAAGACCCGCCGCAGCTTCTGAAGTGCGGCCCGCATTTGGGTTTTCACGGTGCCTACCGGGGTGCTGCGGAGTTCCGCAATCTCCTCGTAGGTCAGGTCGCCGTTCTGGCGCAGGAGGAAGACTTCCTTTTCCTCGGTCCGCAGATCCTCGATCGCCGAGCGCAGCCGGGCGACGGATTCCTGATCTTCCAAACTCAGTCCCTGATTCTGATCCTTCGCGACGACCACGATCTCCTCCGTCGCCAGCGATTTCACCCGTCGGTTCCACGCGCTCCGTTGCATGTCTCGGGCGGTGTTCATGGCAACGCGGAATATCCAGGCCCGCAGATTCGTCACATCCGGCAGGCCCGCCCGCGTCCGCCAGCATTTCAGGAAGGCTTCCTGCGCCGCATCCTGCGCGTCGTCGCGGTTGCCGAGCAGATACAAAAGCGTACTCAGAAGTTCATCGCGCAGATCGTGGAACGTGTGGAGCAACACGGCCTCGTCATCGGACGGCACCTGCACAGTCGGCGAGACGACCGCGACGGAATCGGCTGGGGGCGAGGGAGGAACGGTCGTGGCTCCGGGCGTTCGCATGACCATCCTTCATCGACACGACGAGACACCGACCCCGACGGATTGCGCCGACGCGAACGGAACACCATGCCGACGATGCTAGCGACGGCCCATTCCGACCGGCAAGCGGAAAGCAGACGAGATGGCGGGAATGGGTTGCGGCCACCGCACCAAGAGAACCTGGTAACTCCCAAGCAACCCGTCCGCCACTCGGCCTTGCGGGCGACATTCCTTCCGCCCTACACTCCCGCCGGCAGAACAAGCGACTCACGGATGGGCTTGGCATGCGGATGGTGCATCTGACGGCGAGTACGTTCTTCGGTGGGCCGGAGCGGCAACTGCTCGGGTTGGCCGCAGCGTTGCGGCCGGATGTCGATTGTCGCTTTCTGCTGTTCCGCGAGGGCAATCGCGGGCAGGAATTCGCGGATCTGTTGACGGATCGCGGGTTCGATGGGCGGATCGTGGCCGAGGACACACCGCGGTTCCGGGCCTGCCTGCGGTGTCTGACCCATGAACTGGAAGCGGCCAATGCCGGCGTGTTGTTCTGCCACGGCTACAAGGCGAATCTGCTGGGCCGGATCGCGGCGCGGCGGGTCGGCATTCCCGCAGTGGCGGTGTCCCGCGGTTGGACGTGGGAGAGCCGCAGGGTCGGCTTTTACAACCGGCTCGATCGCTTGCACCTGAAATGGATGGACCATGTCGTTGCCGTGTCCGAAGGGCAGGCGACCAAGGTGCGGGACTGCGGTGTGCTCGATTCCCGGTTGACGGTGATCCGCAACAGTGCGCGTTTGTCTGCATTCCAGGGGCCGGCATCCGCCGATTCGGATGAGCTGCGCAAGCTGTTCCCGGTTCCGGTTGGGCGGGTCGTGCTGGCCGCCGGCCGCTTCAGCCCCGAAAAGGGATTTGATGTCCTCATCGATGCCGCAGCAATGGTCGTGAAGCAGGATCATCGGACCGGCTTCGTGCTCTTCGGCGAAGGCGACCTGAGGCCGCAGCTGGAGAAACAGATCGCCCTGCGCGGTCTGGCCGACCGCTTCCTGTTGCCCGGATTCACGCACGATTTGGATACGAAGTATGGCGGTGCCGACGTGGTCGCGCTATCGTCGTACACCGAAGGCTTGCCCAACGTGCTGCTCGAAGCCTCGGCCGCGGGGGTGCCGATCGTGGCCACCATCGTCGGCGGCGTGCCGGAAGTCGTCTTCGAAGGGGACACGGGATTTCTGGTGGAACCGGGCAACGCGCGAGCCATGGCCCAACGGCTCATTCGCCTGCTTTGGGATGAAGACCTGCGACGCAAACTCGGCGACGCCGGCCGGGTGCGGATGCAGGAACTCTTCACCTTCGAAGCCCAGGCGGACGCTTATCGCAGACTCATCGACGAACTGCTTCCCGCTCCACTGCTGCAGGTTGCCTGAGATGAACGTGCTGCTTGAAGCGACAGCGACCATGACGAAACGCAACGGCCCGATCCGCGTTTCCTTCGCCGTCGATGACCTCAGTCGCGCCGGTACCGAAATGCAGTTGTTGGCACTCATCGACCATCTCGATCGGGACGATGTACAACCGAGCCTCGTCTTACTCAACGGCGAAAGTGAAGCGTCCCGCGCCTTGGAGCCGAAGGATTGCCCCGTCTTGCGACTCGGTTTGTCCCGACTCGTGGGCCTCGGCACGCCCGCGGCCGCACGTCGTCTGCGCGGCTTCTGGAAAAACCGGCGGCCTGATGTTCTGCAGTCTTACTTTTTGGATTCGGCCTATTTCACCGTGCCGATCGCGAAGGCGATGGGGGTGCCGCACGTCGTCCGCGTCCGCAACAACCTCGGCTACTGGTTGACGCCCAGACATCGACTGTTGAATAACCTGTTGGCTCCCGCCGTCAGCCGAGTGCTGACGAACTCGGACGAAGGCCGTATGGCGCTGATCGCCTCCGGTACGCCGGATCGCAAGGTCGTTGTGCTCGAAAACGGTGTGGACTTGGACCGCTTCCGCGGTTTCCCGCCGCCCCTAAGTCGCCTCGGTACGCCGCACATCGGTACCGTCGCCAACCTGCGGACGGTGAAAAACATCGACGGCCTCATGCGGGCAGCCCGTCTCGTGCTTAACCGTATGCCGGAGGTCCGCTTCACAGTCGTAGGCGACGGGCCGGAGCGAGGCAAACTTGAAGCCCTGCGGCAGGAGTTGAACCTAGGCGAAAACTTTACCTTGCTCGGGCCGACCAACGACATCCCCGGTTATCTTCGCTCGCTCGATCTCTTTGTGCTGCCGTCCCATTCCGAAGGCATGTCAAACGCCCTATTGGAAGCCATGGCCGCCGGCCGGGCCATGGTTGCCACGAATGTCGGCGCCAACGGCAAGCTGCTCGCCGGTGGCTGCGGGACGCTCGTGAAGCCGGGAGATCCGACCGCATTGGCGGAGGCCATACAAGCGATGCTTGCCGATCCCCGGACGGCGCAATCCTGCAGCCGGGCGGCGCAAACCGCCGCCGAGGACTACGGTCGCCCGCAGTTGTGTCGGCGGTTTGTCGAGTTCTACCGAGGCTTAATGCGAATCTGACGAAGACTCCAGCACGAACGCCCGTAGGGCCGGGCCGGCGTGCGGGCGGTCGTCCGCAGTCTCGGCCAAGTGGCTGCGGATCCGGAGAGCCAATCCGCGTGTTGCGTCCAAGCGAGCCTGCGGATCCGATTCGCACAGTCGCTGCACTTCAGCGTCCAGAAACCGCACCAAGTCCTCGACGACCGCATCTTCACCTCGGCCGAGGTGATAGACGGCAAAGCTCTCGGCACAGATGCCGCGGCCGCCGGTGCCGCAGAACTTGCCGTACAGCGACCGGCCCTTCTCCGCAAGTTTCGCGCGTCGCTCGTCGTCCATCGGCAGTTCTCTTTTTCGAATGCTATACCGGCAGCTTCAGGGAGGTCGCGTAGCGGTCGAAGCGGTCCGAGAGAATGAAGAAGGTCGGCGCCCAGAGGCCGACAAAGATGCCGAAGCGTTCGCCGTGGGACGCATCCGGCTCCTTGAAGTTGAACCAGACGAAAATCGATGCGGCAATCGAAAAGAACCCGGCGACGAAACAGATGTTGCTCAAAATGCGAAGCACAGTGGGGGACATGATCGACCTCGATGTATGGTGCTGTTCTTGACCGGAATTCGGGCGTGTCGGTTCATCCATAGACGGCAATGTATGGCGAGGACGTCAGGAAACTGTCGCAAAGGCATGCGGATCGAGCACGACGATGCCGAGAAAGCGGGCGAAGTCCGCGACGTTGAACGTCAGCAGATGGGACAGGCCGTGCGTCCGCATCGCGGCGACGTAACGGGCATCGTGGGCGATCTTGCCGCGACATTGATGGTCGGCGATGAGTTGTAGCCAAACATCTGTCAATAGTGGATCGTCCGGTAGAAATGTGGTGTAAGTCCTGAACACAGCTGTTTCGTCAACGCACTCCGCAACGATCAGCCCCAATCCGTTTTGAGCTTTCGGCCGTGTCGCAACGACCCAAGACTCGTAAATGGCCTGCGGCAAGAGCATGAAATCGTGTCCCCTTCGTTTCAATTCCGTCATGGCAGCCAAGACGACCGGATGATGCGACGAAGTTGCTTCCGCCCGTTGCAGCAAAATATTTGCATCGACAACGGTTTTCATTCGCCGCAGCCCTCGTATATGGCTTCACGGCTGACGTCGCATTCGAAGCCGGGCGGGTACGATTTTGCACGTTCCTGCACGATCTCCGAGTGCTGATCGAACAAACGCTTCCACTCTTCCAAACTGAGTTCCGGAGTACTCGGTTGGACATGGTGAGCGCGACTGAGCGAGTGCTCATGAACTTCGGCGGTGATTTGCTTCCGGCGATGCGGTCGTAGACTTCCTGCGATACGGTGATCGTCGGCATCGGATATCCTCCGGTTGGTTGCTTACATCTTATCAGAGAGCCATTGCTCTTAAACCAGGTTCACATCGCGCGCATGGGTCCATAGATTAAGAGCAAGTCCGATGGGAACCGAGGCCGACCATGCTCCGCGGCGAGACCGAAATTCGCGTACGCTACGCCGAGACCGATCGGATGGGGCTGTTGCACCACGCCAACTACCTCGTCTATTTCGAGCAGGCGCGAACGGATCTGCTGCGCCGGCTTGGCCACAACTATAAGGACTTGGAAGACAAAGGCTTTTTTCTGGTCCTCGTCCGCGTCGAAGTCAAATACAAAAGTCCGGCTTACTACGACGACGTGCTGACGATCCACACGACCGTCGAGCGGACCACACCGGTACGCTTGGAACATAGCTATACGGTGGTCAATGCAGCCGGCAAACTCGTCGCCGAAGGCGGCACGACCTTGGCCTGTGTGGACAAGGACGGCAAAATCCAGGCGATGCCGGACTGGTTGAGAGCCGCGAAATAAGCGACACTGCACGCGACACCCGAAGGAATGGAGCCGAAGCCCGTGCCGCGATTCTGGATCCACCACGTTCTGCCCTTACTGTTCTGCGCCGCACCGGTGCTGGGCGCGGGCCTGATCTTTGCCGCCATCCCACCTGATGCCCGTGCGGACTATCTGGAACGGGTCGCCCGCTCGCCGATCGACTGGGTCATCCTCGCCTTGGGCACCGTGCTGTTCCTCATCCAGATCGCGCTGACCCATCGCGCCCTACGGTGGCGGGAGACCGACTTCGACAAACGCCCGGACACTTGGCTGACCAACCTTGCCCAAGCCGCCGAGTGGTTTCCGCTGCTCGGCCTGATCGGTACGGTAGCGGCGATTCTGCAGACCTTCGGCAGCTTCAAGGGGAACGTAAACCCGACGCCCGCCGAGATCATCCGGGCCTATGCCCCGGCGATCACGGCGACCGGCAGCGGCCTGTTCATGGCGCTCATCAACATCCTGCCGCAATGGATCGCCCGCGTCGGCCGGGACCTGATCCGGGCACTCGCCGGCGAACAACTTCCGCCGGATCCTTCTGCGGAAGTTGTCCTGACGGCCGCACCCGGGCAGGATGCCGGGGGCCGCCGATGATCGAGGCACCTTCTCGTTCCGTCACGCGGTTCTTCGTCCCACTCATCGACGTCCTGATTCTGCTGTTCTGCATCTTTCTGCTGATGCCGTTCGTCAGCAAGGACGGCCCGCCTGCGGATCCGTCGCTCGCCGACCCGACGCAGGGGATGGCCCGCGAAGAGTTGCAGCAGCGCCTTGCGGAAGCGGAACTCGAAACGGCTTCGCTCAAGGCCGAAGTGGAGCGGCTCAAGAAAGCCGCGGCCAACCCTGCGGATCGCATGAACGTCCGCGTGGTCGAGATCGACGCCACCGACGGCCGGCTGTTCCACTTCGATGCGGACAGCCCCGAGCCGAGGCAGGAACTGCGCGACCAGGCCGATGCCCAACGACTCATCGACCAACAGCGCCGCCTGGCACTCGGTAAGGACGTTTTCTTTCTGATCCTCTACCCGCGCAAACGCTCCGGCTTCCCGGAGCAACCGCAGATCGAAGCCTACCGCCGCTGGTTCGCCGATGTGCCCCACGGCTTCGACAACCCATGGGGCGTGGTGAAACCATGACGACACTCTTCGCACTCTTCGATGTGAACCCGGAGCGGATCGCCGGATTCGTGATGAACTGCTTGGCGGTCGCCGGAGGCGGCTTGGCCGGGTTCATCGTCGTCGGTCTCATGGCCTGGTTCCTCGACCGCAAACTGACCGGCGGCAAGTCGCCGCCGGGGCTGCACAAAACCGTCCGCTACGTAGGCGGTGTGATCGGTGCCGTGATCGTAGCCCTGCTCGTCTTCGGCAGCGGCGACGGCGGGCTCGGCGGCGACCAACCCGGCGGAGCATCGTCCGCGAGCGGGACCAACGGCACCGGCAATTCCTCCGTCACTTCGAAAAGCACTGAGCCGACCGATGCTCCACCGGTGCCGCCTGAGGAACTCGCACCTAAGGAAGAGCCGATCCGCATTACCGTCCTCAGCGGTGCGGCCGTGAAGGAGGAACGGTTCTATCAAATCGAAAGCGACCGAACCCCTCGGAATCTGAGTGAAGTCAAGGATGCCGTTGCGGCCCGCCGCAAAACGACGAAGAAACAACTCGCGGTCGAAATCCGCCTCGGCGAACGGACCGACCGCAACAACAGCGGCGTGTTGGATCTCGAAGGCTGGGCGATCGCGGCCGGCCTGCGGGTCATCCTTCCCGGAGGCGGGAAGTGACAATGCCTCCGGCCGTGCCGATGCCGAAGATCGTCTTCTTCGGACCGCCGCATTCCGGCAAGTCGTCTCTGGTGGACGCCGTCCAACACACGCTGACGGCCGCCCCCGGAGCCGAGGCGACCACCACCGACGGCACCGAAGCGGACACCGGCATCCGCCGCGAACTCATTCCCTATCGCGTCCGGATTGTCCGCTCCGCCGTTGGCCCGGCCAACGCCGTGTACGAGTTGATCGACTGCGACGGCCAAGCGGCTGCGGAACTCATTTCCCATGCGGATGCCGTCGTGCGCGGCCGAGCCGGTAGTGCCATCGTGGAGGCAGTGCGAAGTGCCGACGCGATCGTGGTCGTCTTCGATGCGACCGACCATTCCTGGGAAGTCGATACCGTACTCGATCAGTTCCGCACGCTCATCGACCGCCTTACCGCGAACCGGACCCTCGGCCGAGCCGTGGGTGGATTGCCGATTTTTCTGACGCTCACCAAGTGCGACGCTCTCGGTCAACCCGGCGACACCCCGACGACCTGGCAGCGCCGGATTGAAGACCGTCGCGAAAAACTCGAAGCCCGGTTCGACGACTACTTCGGCAAACAGACGCAGACGGAGAACGACGCCTACTTCAGCTTCGGCAGCCTCAAGGTCTACTCCGCGGCCACGGCCGTGCAGGTGCCCGTCGGCCCGGCCTTCACAGGCTACGCGGATGCCGCCGGCACCTATGGCATCGGCGAGCTGACGGCGAACCTCTTGCCTGCTGCACTCGATCACGATGAACGCGAACTCGTTTCGCTGCGTCGCCTCCGCCGCACCCTCCTCGGTACCGGCGGGGCGACGTTTCTCATGCTGCTCGGCCTGATCGTACTCACGCTCTCCGGCGGCTTCGGCGGCCAGGACCGACTTGCCGATCGGGTCCGCAATCACCGGGCCACCGAAGGGCCTCCTGCGGAGCGTCTCTCGGAAAAGCGACTCAACGGGAACCTGAAGGCGCTGACGAATCTGCAGAACAACGCCGGCTTCGGCGACCTGCCGAGCGATCTCCGGAAGTACGTCGAAGATCGGCTCGCGGAGTTGAATGCGTATCTGCTGTTTCGCGCGAAGTTCCAGACCCCCAAACTCGGCCCGGCCGAGATCCGGACTTGGGAACAGGCTGAACAGCTCAAGCAGGAACTGCTGACTTCGACCATCATTCCGCAGTTCTATCGCGGCATGTGGGAGCCGACCGAAGTCGCGATGCTGCGCGAGAAGTGGTTGAAGGACTTGGCCCTGAGCAAGTCAGCTCAGGAAGAGTACACCGAACGATTCCGCGGCTTCATCCGCCGCGCCAATGAACTGATCCTCACCGACAAACCGCCGGACTACGCTTGGCGGACGACGGCGTCGACCGTCATCCGGGAAGGCGACGCGCTGCCGAAGCAACCGACGGCGGAAGTGCCGGGTTCGCCCGCAGCCGTCGGTCGGCGCGGTAAACCCTTGACCTACGAAGCGGTGACTCAGTCCGAACGTGTGACGGTGGCCGCACGCGACTGGGCCGACACGCGCGATCGGCTGCGGTGCCTGCGCGACCTCGCCGATGCGGTGGGACTGACGACCGGGCCGGGCACGGCACCGGCGGTGCTGGACCTGCCCGAACCCCAGGCGGCACCGCGACAGGACTTGGCCACGACCGTCTTGACGGCCTTCACGCAGTCCTACACCGCCCGAACGCCAAGCAGCGACTTGGGGCCGAGTCGATTCCCCGAATGGTACGACGCGGGGCTTCCCGAGCCGATCCGCACCGCGCTCGAGCTTCGCCTGCGGACGATCCGGGATACGGCTCATCGCCACATTCGCGGACTTCTGAAGCTGGAAGCCGCGGGCGGTCCCAACATCGCCAAGGCCGCACTAACCTGGGCCGGCAAGCCCGGCTCCGGCGACTGGGAACGGCTCTGCATCCTGCTCGACAGTCTGATCGACCGCAAACCCGCAAGCCTCGGAGTCGTTCAGGAACTGCTCGCCTTCTCCCGCCAACAACGCTTCGAGATTCCCGCCGCGATCGTTCTCGAAGTCCCCGATGATCTGCTCGTCGCCAAGGCCGTGCCCGCGGGCAACCTGACCCTGACCGTCACTCCCATCGGGCAAGCACCGCGGGATGTGATCTACGCCCCAGCAGGCGAGCCGACCCGCGACCGACCGTTGATGAAGTACACCTTCACGACGGCTGAACCTCCTGCGGTTGCCCCCGGCGACGGCGTCGCGGCATCCTTGGCGTTGCGGGCCGGCGGGCAGGATTATCGGCTCAGTTGGGACGCGCCGCGTTCGCCGCTGTACCGCTTCGACGGGCTGAACCGAACACCCAGCTTGACGAAGCTCGGCACGGTGCCGACACCCCTGCCCGCCCGTACAACCCGCCTGACTTCGCCGAATCCCCTTGCCTTCCCGAGGCTGCCGGTGTTGTTCCCCGAGGCGGGCGAACGGTAAACTGATCGGAACCAACGGAGCGGCAACGAATGCACATCAACGACATCTTCAAACACCACGCCACGACGTTGAGCTTCGAGTTCTTCCCGCCGAAGAGCGATGCGGCGTCGGAAGAGCTGTTCCAAAATATTGCCCAGCTGCAGGAACTCAAACCGTCGTTCGTCTCGGTCACCTATGGTGCCGGCGGCTCGACGCGGGACCGCACCCACGACCTCATCATCCGCATCCAACGCGAAACGAATCTGACGGCGATCAGTCACCTCACGTGCGTCTGCCATTCGCTCGAGGAAATGACGGCGATCCTCGACCGCTATGCCTCCTCGGGTGTCGAGAACGTGCTCGCCCTCGGCGGCGATCCGCCCAAGAACCTCGGCAGCTACGACCGCACCAAAGATGCCTTCCAGTACTCCGATCAGCTCGTTGCGTTCGTCCGCAGCCGAACCAATCTGTCGGACGAGCGCGGCTTCGGCATCGGCGTGGCGGGCTTCCCCGAAGGTCACCCGGCCACGCCGAACCGCCTGAACGAAATGGACCACCTGAAGCGTAAAGTCGATGCTGGGGCCGACTATATCTGCACGCAACTGTTCTTCGAGAATCGGGATCTCTACGACTTCCGCGAGCGCTGCGAACTCGCGGGCATCAAGGTTCCCATCATCGCGGGCATCATGCCGGTTTCCACTAAGGCGGGTCTGGTCCGCATGGCCGAGCTTTCGGCCGGCAGCCGCTTCCCGGCGAAGTTGCTGCGGGCCGTCGAACGCTGTGGAACTGACGACGAAGCCGTCACCCGCGTCGGCATTCACTGGGCCACCGAGCAATGCCTCGACCTGCTCGAAAACCGCGTCCGCGGCATCCACTTCTACACGCTCAACAAGTCGGACGCGACCCGGCAGATTTATCAGAATCTCGGCGTCAAGGACTCAGTCGCGCTGGGCGCGGCATAATGATTTCCCGGCGAGCCGACGGTGGGAACCGTCGCTGTCTCCGTCCGGCTTTTCCCAACACTGGTGATCCATGCGTCGTCTGCTCTCACTCCTGTTGCTCGGTCTCGCCGGACCCGCTTACTCCCAAGACAAACCGAAAGGGCTCGTCGTCTGCGTGTCGGCCCCGGCGGCGGAGGTCGGGGCGGCGATCCTGCGACAGGGTGGGAATGCGGTCGATGCCACCGCGGCCACAGCATTCGCACTGGCGGTGACCTGGCCCGAAGCCGGCAACATCGGCGGCGGCGGGTTCATGCTGATTCAGCCGCCCGGCGACAAGACCGCGACCGCGATCGACTACCGCGAAATGGCCCCGGCGGCGGCGAACGCCGAGATGTTCGCCAAGAAGGTCGAGTATCAGTCGCACCTCACGACCGGCGTGCCCGGATCGGTCCGCGGCCTCGGGTTCGCCCATAAAAAGTACGGCCGGCTGCCGTGGGCCGAGGTGGTCCGCCCGGCCGTGAAACTCGCCGAGGAGGGATTCGTCGTCAACGCGGTGCTGGCGCGCGGTTTGAACGCCGTGCTCGCTTCGCCCCTGACGAAGAATGCCGAATTCCGCAGAGTCTACGGCAAAAACGGCGGCAAGGATCCGTGGCAGGCCGGCGATCGGCTCGTGAACAAGGACCTCGGCCGCACGCTCCGGATCATCATGGAGCAAGGAGCCGACGGCTTCTATAGTGGCGACTTGGCGGATAAATTCGACGCCGAGATGACCTTCGGCGCCGGCCTGATCACCAAACAGGATTTGGCCGCGTACACCGCCATCGAACGCAAGGCGATGACCGGAACCTATCGCGGTCACGAGGTCATTGCCCTGCCGCCGCCGTCCGCCGGTGGGACCACCGTCATCCAGATGCTCAACATGCTCGAAACCTTCGACATCGCCAAGCACTCGCGGCATGCACCTGAAACGGTTCACCTCATGAGTGAAGTCATGCGGCGTGCTTATCGGGACCGGGCCGAGTTCCTCGGCGACCCGGCCTTCACCAAAATCCCGGAGCACCTCACGACCAAGGAGTACGCGAAGAAACTCGCGGCCTGCATCGACTTGAACAAGGCGACGAAAAGCGAAGCACTCGCCGGAAACATCGCGATTGCCCCCGAGAGCAATCAGACCACTCACTTTTCAATCGTCGACGCCGACGGCTTGGCTGTGGCCAACACGACGACGTTGGAGAATTCCTACGGCAACCGCGTGGTGGTCCGCGGCTGCGGTTACATCCTGAACAACGAGATGACCGACTTCAACCATCGCCCCGGCATCACCGACCGCAGCGGCCGCGTCGGCACGGCACCGAACCTCGTCACAGGCGGCAAGCGGATGCTCAGCTCGATGTGCCCGACGATTCTGCGGAAGGACGGAAAAACCCTGCTGATCACCGGCAGCCCCGGCGGCCGAACGATCCCGAACACGGTCCTCAACGTCATCGTCAATGTGGTCGACTACAGGAAGGACGTCCAGGTTGCGGTCGATGCCCCGCGACTGCACCAGCAGTGGTTCCCGGATCGCGTGATGCACGAGGAGTTCGCCGACTTCCCGAAACTGTCCGACGCACTCAAAGCCCTCGGCCACACCGTCGGCAAGTCCCGCCAAGGCGACGCCCATTCGATCCACATCGACCCGGCGACCGGCGTCCGCACTCCTGGCGTCGATCGAAGGCTCGACGGCAAAGCCGTACGGGAGTAGCGGTGAACATGCGACGCCGAAGTTGAAGATTGCATTTGGAAATGATGGGGTTACGATGAGTTCTGTTACCCGTCGGTTCCCAAGCATCCTCTCTCGGAGTTCCCCATCATGGCCTTCAAAATGGCGCGGGTTCACGTCTTCCACACCGAAGTCCGGGACGAACCGGGCGGCATCGCGGCCCGGCTGAAGCCCTTGGCCGAAGCCGGCGCGCATCTGGAGTACGTCTACAGTCAACGCTCGGCCACCAAGCCGGGCGTTGGCGATTTATATGTGGCACCCGTTCAGGGCCACAACGCCAAGGACGCTGCTCGGGCGGCCGGTCTTCGCGAGGTGCAGGAGCCGATCGTCATGCGTGTCGAAGGGGACGACAAGGCCGGCCTGGGCGGCAAGCTGACGATGGAATGGGAACGCGCGGGCCTAAACCTGCACGGCATGGTCATGGCCGCGATCAGCGGAAAATTCATCGGCTACATCACCTTCGACACGGCCGACGACGCCAACCGCGCCGCCGTCATCCTCTCGGATGTCGCGAACAACAGTTGAGGGAACTGATCTCAGCCACAACCGCGATATGGGCGCAAGGGCGAGACTGGACCTTAAGGAGCCGCGCACGAAGTAAGTGGTCATAAACCAATCGCTTACTTCGTGCGCGGCTCTTTTTTGGGTCACAAGTAATCAAGAACCAACCGCTTACTTCGTGCGTGGCTCCTTTCAGATTCACACGCATGAAACTGCACTACTTCTTCAGTGCTGCGACCGGTGCGAAGGCGATGCGGAAGCCGACATCGTCCTTGCGGGTCGCTGGATTCATGCCCCGGCGGGAGGCACTCCGGCAGCGGCCCGCGACTTCCTGCCACGAGCCGCCTTTAAGGACGCGCCAGTCGCCCGTTTTCGGGCCGGTCGTGTTCCTGCCGCCGCCGGTGGGAGACGGCTCGTAATAGTCCGCGACCCACTCTTGGACGTTGCCGTGCATCTCGAACAAACCGAAGGCGTTCGCCGCGCTTGAGCGCACCGGATACGGCAGATTCTTCTCCAGGTTCACCTTGCTCAGGTCTTCCTCGCCCAAGCCGCTCTTGCCGCTTTTCTCCTTGTCCAAGTTGAAGAAACCGGTGAGACCGTAGATCAGCTGTTCGCCGGCGGAAAACGGCGTTCCGGACCCGGCCCGGCAGGCATATTCCCACTCGGCTTCGGTCGGCAGACGATAAGCCCAACCGGCTCGGCGTTCGGCGTCCAACTTGGTGAGCTTGCGGCAGAACTCCACGGCTTCCTCGTAGGTGACGCTGTCCACCGGGGCATTCTTCGAGTTCTTCAATCGCGTGGCCCATTTGGCGGGCGAGCCGCCGGTCACCGTGCGGAACTCGCCGTTGGTCACTTCGGTCGCAGACATGAAAAACGGCCCGTCGATCTCGACCGCGATCCGCCGGTATTCGTCCGCTTCGCGGGTGGATTCGCCGTCCGGCGAACCCATCTCGAAGCTGCCGCCGTCCAGGCGGATCATCTTCAGGCCTGGAACCTTCTCAATCGTAAACTCGACCGGCAGCGGCGGGATCGGCTTGAAGACCTGCTCGTAAAGAACATACCCGACCGTGCCGACGGCGGAGAACGCAAAGGCGCCGACGATGCCGACGATCAGCCCATACTTGACCAAGGAGGAAGGTTTCTTCGACGGCCGTCGGCTTGGGGGCGTTCGCGATTCCTTGCGGGCCTCGGCGACCGATCGGAAATCGACGGCGGGTGCAACGTACTCGGGCACGGACGAAAAGGCGACGTGCGGCGTGGTATGCGGCGGCACCGTCGGAATCGGTGCTTCCGCGAACGGCGAAAGGCCGACGGGATTCGATGGATGAGCGGACGTACCTTGAGGGCAGTACGGCAACAGGGCAGCGGCCACTTGTGCCGGGGTTTGCGCTCGGTCTTCCGGCCGCTTGTTCATCAGCCACTTGATGATGCCGTCGAGTTGCGGCGGGGCGTCCGGCCGGGCGTCGAGCAGATTCGGCGGCGGCGCGGTCACGTGTTGGATGAGCTTGTCCGCCGGGGTCGCGCCTTCGAAGGGGACCTTCCCCGTCAGCAGGTAATAGAGCGTGGCCCCGAGGGCGTAAATGTCCGCCCGGATGTCGACGCCGGTCGGGTTTTGGGCCTGCTCCGGCGCCAGGAAGTCCGGCGTGCCGAGGACCAGTCCTTCCTGGGTCACACGGTTCGCTTCGTCGCCGCCGGCCTGCTCGTTCAACATCGCCAAGCCGAGGTCGAGGACCTTGAACTGACCCTTGGTGTTCCGCATCACGTTGCTGGGTTTCACGTCCCGGTGAACGAGGCCGCGTTCGTAGGCGTGCTGCAGGCCGATGGCCGATTGCCGGATCGCATCGCAGGCTTGGGCGATGGGCATCGGCCCCTCATCGCGGACGACCTTGGTCAGGTCGATCCCTTCGACGAATTCCATGGCGTAGTAGTGAATGCCGTCGACTTCATCCGCATCGAAGGCGAGCACGACATTCGGGTGCGACAACTGCGCTGCGGCGCGGATTTCCTGATGGAAGCGCTGCACGATCGACGGCTTGCTCAGCTTCTCCTTGCGGATCACCTTGAGCGCCACATCCCGGCCCAGCCGCGTATGGTGGGCCTTGAAGACCCGGCCCATGCCGCCTTCGCCGAGCAGTTCCAGCAGCTTGTACGGGCCGAGGATGAGTTCCCGGCCGCGGCCGCGGGAGATTTCCTTGATCTGGAAATCGGTCAGCCAAGCGTTGCGGCGGAGGTATTTCACCAGGCCGGTCGGCTCGGGCTTCGTCGTCCGTATCCACTCGGAAAGTTCCGCGAAGCGTAGGTCTTCGAGCAGCCGCGAATCGCGGATGCCCGCAAGCAGTTGATCCGTCAGGTCCGCACTCATGCCGTTTCCGGTCCCGTAAGTTCGAGGCGGTAGCCGAAGTCCATCGCAACATCGGCACTCATTCCTAGAATAGGGATGGCGACGTCTCTTCCCTCCCCGGTCTCGGATTTCCTCAGCGTGAAGACCGAAACCCGCACACCCGCCACCGTTGACGAAGCGGCGGAAATCATCCGCCATGCCCGGGCCGCCGGCACGGCGATCTTCGCATTCGGCGAGCGCGAAGGTACGGCACCACATGCGAAGCCCGGCACCCGGCTCGGCTCGGGACATCTCAACAGTCTCGTCGACTTCCCGGCGCGGGACATGACCATCACCGTACAGGCAGGCATGACGATCGAGTCGCTGCAGAAGCACCTGGGCACCGAAGGCTTGGAACTGCCCGTCGACTGCAACGGCACAGTCGGCGGCAGCCTTGCGGCCAATCAGTCCGGCCCGCGCCGCACGACGCGCGGGACGTTACGGGACTACCTCATCGGCATCGAATTTCTGGACGATGAAGGCAAGCTCATCCACGCCGGCGGCCGGGTCGTGAAGAACGTCGCCGGCTACGACCTGATGAAGATGCACGTCGGTGCCTGGGGGACGCTCGGCTTCATCACGCAGGCAACCTTCAAGGTTTTCCCGAAGCCGCAAGTCCGCGTATGGACCATCTTCGGCATCAGCACGGCGGAACTACCGGCGATGCTGGAGCGGCTGCACGCCTCGAACGCCCGCCCGCCGATCGTCGAGGTGCTGAATGCGAACGACGTGCGAAAGCGGAACGAAACATCCGGCTTGGAACTTCCCGTCCACGAGCCTTGGCTGATCCTCGTCAGCTTCGAGGAGAAGGCCGAGACGGTAATGCATCAACAGGCCCTGCTGGCCGAGGAAATCAGCGGCGCGACGATTCTCGATCTGCAATCCGTTGAGGGCGTGAAGGCGGCGAAGCTTTTGTCCGCGCTCGGGCCGACCGGCTTCGCCACGGCGGGCGTGCTGCCCAGCAAACTTGCGTCGTATCTCGTTCAACTTGCCGCCGCTGAGCCGGGTCTTAGCCTTCACGCTCATGCCGGCTGCGGTGTCGTGCATCTCGGTCATGCCGAAGAGTTGTCCCCAAGCCGAATCGCCGCGCTGAAACCCACCGACGGCAACTTCCGCACTTCCCGCGGCGAGCCGATCGGCGGTTTCCGCAACATCGAATGGGAACTGATGCGGACACTGAAGCGGACCCTCGATCCGCACAACGTCTTCAACCCCGGTGTATTATTCCCCGTCGACTCGCTTGCCCCGCCCCGGACGGCCTCATGAAAACCGAACTCTCCGTGCTTCCCGGTTCCCCTGCCAAGTTCGTGTCGAAGGTCGATTACGAACTCTTGCTGGATTGCGTCCATTGCGGGCTGTGCACGTCGGCCTGCCCGACCTACGTGGAAACGGGCAACGAGGCGTCGTCCCCCCGCGGCCGCATCTATCTCATGCGGCAAGTCATTGATGGGGCACTGGAACTCGATGCCGCGGTCGAGAAGCACATCGACCAGTGCCTCAACTGCCGGGCCTGCGAGACGGCGTGCCCGTCCGGCGTGCAGTACGGCCGGCTGATCGAGCCGTTCCGTGAAGCGATGGAGCACGCCAAGCCCGGCCGCACCGTGGCCCCGTTGAATTGGTTGCAACGCAAGATGCTCTTTCACATCTTTCCTTCGCGGGTCCGCACCCGGCTGGCACTGGCCCCGGCCCGCTTCCTGCAATGGACCGGCCTCGACGGCCTGATCGAAAAATCGGGACTGATGCGGCTCGCGCCCAAGTCCCTGCGGACGATGAAGGCAATGCTGCCGGACCTGCATCCCCATTACGGCAGCCTTCCCGACGTGTTGCCGGCGATCGGGCCGAAGCGGGCACGGGTCGGCCTGTTCCTGGGCTGCGTGGCGGACGCCATCTACCCGCAGACGAATTACGCCACAGCCAAGGTGCTTCAGGCCAACGGCTGCGAGGTGGTCGTCGTCCGCAGGCAACAGTGCTGCGGTGCCTTGCACTACCACTCGGGTGCCGAGGGCGATGCCCGCAAACTTGCCGCAGCGAACTGCGATGCCTTCCTACCGATGAAGTTGGATGCCATCATCACCAATGCCGCGGGCTGCGGGGCCATGCTGAAGGACTACGCCCACATGATGCACGAGCATCCCCGTGCCGAGGACGCGGCCACGTTCCAACATCTCGTGAGGGACATCCACGAGTTTCTCGACGCTCTTGGGCCGATTCGGCCTACTCATGCGATTGAGTTGAAAGCGACCTATCACGATGCCTGCCACTTGCGTCATGCCCAACAGATTCAGAAGCCGCCGCGGAATCTGCTGAGCCTGATTCCCGGGCTGGAGTTGGTGGCTCTCACTGAAAGTGAGCTTTGTTGCGGTGCGGCGGGCAGCTACAACCTCACGCAGCCGGACATGGCCGAACGACTCGGGGACCGCAAGATCGACCGCATCCGCGAGACGGGGGCGACGGCCGTGTTCATGGGCAACGTCGGTTGTCTGATGCAGGTCGCCAAGCACCTGAAACAGGCCAAGACCGGCATCTGGGCCGCGCACCCGATGGACATCTTATGGGCGAGCTACTCCGGCGAGATGCCGTCGGAGCTTCGAAAGCCAAGCCAAGGCTGACGAGCCTCCGGGCTTGCCTCGGAGGCAGGACATCAATTCAGTCCGGTGCTGATATGCCTAGCTTTCGCCAATGGCACATGTTCGCTTACCTCCGGGACCAACCCGGAGGCACGTCATCGCGCAGGCACGTCATCGCGCAGGCACGTCCGAACTTAGTCGACGTTGACCACTTCACCCGCCGCACGGGTGCAAAGCGCCGCCATGGTCGCAAGTGGGATGGCATCGTGCACGAAACCGACGTGGCCGTCCGCATACAACACATTGGCACCGCCGCTGTGGAAGCTGTAGGGTTCATTGTCGTTGCGTTTGTTGACGGCAAACGTGCAGCCTGCGGCCGGGCCGCACCCTTCGGTGCTGCCGTCGGCATTCGTACCATCAAGGCTGAAGGCGCCGTCGCTGTCGATCCAGCCTTGGCCTTGGTTATTGGCAATGCTCGGCTGTGCGGTCTGCCGGCGGTAGACCAGCGGCCTACCCGAGGCTTCGACGATCATGATCGTGTTGGACGTGCCGTCGCTCGCTTCCACCATCCGCACCGACGAGTTCTGGAACATCATCGAGCGGTTGTTGCCGGCGTTATAGAGCACCGGGTCGACGATGATCTGGACGCCCATCATCGCTTCGTAATCGGTCGGGGCAAGTGGTCTGGGGAAGGTCACCGCCGGCCTTATGGGCAGGTTGGCTGCCGCAACGGTCACGCTCAATCGATTCGGCACACTCGGGCACTCGAACATCTTCACGGGAACGGACGCCGCGTTGAAATTGTTCCCTTCCCACCAGTGTTGGTTGATGTCGTAAAGCGTTCGCAGGTTGTCCTGCTCGACGAACGGCAGAATCAATGCCCGCCAGCCCACGTTCCTGTTGGTCGGGTTGAGGGTCGGCGCGGGCGTGGTCGGGCGCCAGCGAGCCGCAGGAAAGTGCTGATAGGCGCTTTCGTAGTTCATCGTCGCCAAGCCGAGTTGCTTGAGGTTGTTCCGGCACTGCGTCCGAGCCGCAGCCTCGCGTACTTTCTGGACGGCCGGCAACAACAGGCCGATGAGAATCGCGATGATGGCGATCACGACCAGCAATTCGATGAGGGTAAATCCGCGACGACGATTCATGGTCGGACTCCGACTCTGAGGTTCACCTTCTTCGAATCTACCCAGCCGATCGCATCAAGTCGATCTTTTCGTCGTCGAATTCCGCGATCAACGCGAAGACATACCGGTCGTAACGATTTCCGCAGGAGTCAACGCCACAACAACCGAGGCCTTGCGTTCGGCCGCATCCGCCCTCGGCTTCTGAAAGTAGACCGCCGCGACCACCAGCACTGCGGCAATGCCTGCAACCAAACCCAGCTTCGCATCGTTCGTCATGACGGTTCATCCTGCGGTGATTCGTGTTCCCATTCAGGATGCAGGATCGATGCGGCCAAGTGGAACAAACTGAAGGCGAACGGCGGACTTTTTTCAGACCGCGACTGATGCCGCCGGCACCTCGAGCACATCCGTTCCGCATGGTCCAGCTTGCCGCGCGCCCCGCCGCGAAGAAGATCGATTACCCATTCAGGCAGCACGTCGGCTCGTTGGCCAACCACGGTGGTGCGATGGCGCTGGCGACAACGGCGGCCAAAGCGATCGTGGACGGCCACTAGAAAACTGACTTCAGACAACCCATACCGAGAGTATGGAACAGGTTGGGGAAAAGAGTGTCACCGGAGCTGTTTCCGCCTCAATCGTCCAAGGCATCGCCGAGGACATCCTCGCTGACGAAGATCGGCAGCTTAGCGCCGACGGCGACGGCCAATGCGTCGCTCGGTCGGCAATCGACTTCGACCAGTTCGCCTGCCTGACGGATGCGTAGGGACGCGAAGTAGGTATGATCGCGCAGCTCGGTGATCATCACGTCCTGAATTTCCGCGCCGAGTTGTTCGACCACATCCAACACCAGTTGATGCGTCAGCGGCCGAGGTGAGGGTACTCCGCGGACCCGGCGGTCGATGTTGGCGGCCTCGAACAGGCCGATGACGATGGGGAAACTGCGGTCGCCGTCGACCTCCTTGAGGATGACGTGTTGCTGCTCGTCCTTTTCGCTGATAATAATGCGGCGAACATGCATCTGAATCGGCACGGCACAGCCCTCGTCGTTGTCTGCCGTCATTATAGTCGCAGACGCGGGAGCAAGTGCGATGGAACCCTTTTGCCCGCAGTGCCGACCGGTCCACGAGCAGCTCCAAGCCGCATTCCGGCAGGAAGAGACGCATCGCGAACTGCTGCGTCGCCTGACCGGGAATCCCAAAGCCGACGTCCCCTTCCCCGGCATCACCGTCGTACGCTCCTCACCGACCACGACCGGCACGATCGCAATGCCCGGCGGCCGGCTCGCCTTTTGGGCGACCGACCCGCCCGCTCTCGAATCGTTCATCACGCAACTGGCGCGTCTCGCGATTCCCCTCGGACTCGCCGGCATCGCAACCGACGACTCGCCATCCGCCGCGCTCGCTCGCTGGAACGCGATCCTGCTCGGGCTGCGGCTGGAGCCGCCGGTGATGCTCGGCGCGATTGTCGGCTGGGTGACTGAGTCGGGCGAAGTGGCGGTCGCACGGGCCGGGCTGGCTTCGCCGATCCTGCGGCGAGGCGAAACCGTGAAGCCTCTGAACGTGCCCGGCCCATACTTGGGTGCTTACGAAGCCGAATTTCCGACCGCGACTTTGTCGATGCTTCCCGGGGATGAACTGCACCTGCCGGGGTTGATGCTGCGGAAGCCTTAACGGACTCGATGAGCCGCGCTTAAAGCGTCGGCTCGTCGACAGAAGAGTTCCGCTACTTCCCGATGCACCAGAGCGTGCGTTCGGATCGCAGGAAAATCGCGCCGCCGGCGATCGACGGCGTCGCTTGGCCGCGCTCCTTGGTGTCGCTTTCCGCGATGACTTCCGGTTCCGCCCCGAGCTTCACCGTCACCAGCCGGCCGTCCTCGGCGAACAGGTACAGCTTGCCGTCGGCGGCAACCGGCGAAGCGGAGAACTTACCCTTCACGCGAAAGTCCCAGTCGATCTTGCCGGTCTTGCCGTCGGCACAATAGAGCACACCCGCGCCGGTCACACCGTAGACCTTGCCTTGGAAAGCAACCGGCGAAGTCATGCCCGTGCTGATCCGGGGCGACTTCCAGAGTTCGGCGACCCCTTCGGCTTCGAGTTTTCCGATGGTCACACCGCCGCCGGGCAACAGCAGCATGTCGCCGGCAAGCGAGGGCGAAGGGATGCTGCCGCCGTACTTCGCGGTCCACTTTTTGGAACCCATGCTGGTGTCGTAGGCCGTCAGGTTGGATCCGCAAAAGAGGACCTCCTGCTTGCCGTCCGGCAGGTCGCGAAGGATCGGCGTGGTCCAGTTCGCTTCCTTGGGTCGCGCCGTCTTCCAGAGGTTCTTACCGGTCGCGAGGTCGATGAGTGCGAGGAACGAGTCACCCGCGTTATCCATCGGCACGATCAGCCCGGACTTCGCCAAAATCGGAGACGACGCCATACCGACCTGGTTGGTGATGTTCGGGTAATCGTCCACCAGCGAACGGTACCAGCGCAGCGTACCGTCCGGTGTGAACGCAGCCAAGTCGCCGGTGGCGAAGAGGGCATAGACGCCGGAGGCATCGGCGACCGGCGTGGGCGCGGCCATCGATGTGTCCGGGTGGGCCGAGGTGCTGCCGGTTGCGGCGAACTGACGATGCCAAAGCTGTTCGCCGGTTTTCGCGCTGAAGGCCAGCACATGCAGGCGGTCGTCGCGGACGCCGCTGGACGCGGTCACGTACACCATGTCCCCGACGATGACCGGAGCGGAGACGCCGCGACCGGGAAGTGCCGCCTTCCACTTCGGACCCGTCTTGGCGTCGAAGCCCGCGGGCAGATTGGTTTCGGCCGAGCTGCCGACGCCGTTGATGCCGCGGAATTGCGGCCAATCGGCGGCGGTCAACATCGTCGTGACGGCGAGCATCGTCAAAGCCATGAGCTTGTTCATTTCTTCTCCTTCGGTGCATCCTTGTCGGCCGGTTTGAGATCGCCCAGCGGAATCAGCGCGGGTTGTGTCGTGCCGGGGCGCTGGATCGTTTGTTGCAGGTCGACCTTGCCGCCGGTCGAGTCGCACAACCGCAACTCGAAGTTCCAAGTCTGAGCCCACGGCTGCTTCTGGTCGTTCTGGCAGATTTTCACGAGCAGTTTGTTGGATCCTGCGTTCAGCATCCCCTTGCCGAGGTAGCAGTCCATGCCGCCGTTGTTGTGGTAGACATCCCGGCTGAAAACCTGCTTGCCGTTGAGGACGATTTGCACCGCGCTCGGCCCGCTTGCCCGCAGGTCGATCGGCATCGCCTTGGGCGACTCGATCTCGGCATACGCGTAGGCAACGGCGAACTTCACTTTGCCGAATTCCTTGTTGAAGTCGATGGTGCCGGACTTCGCGTCGCTCTGCGCATACTGCCACTTCACCGCCTTGTCCTTGCCCGGATACTCGGCCGTGAGGTCGATCATCCGTTCCGGCGGGAAGGCCTGCGCGAAGCCGACGCCGTCGGTATTGTCGAAGGGGCCGATGATGTGCCATTCGGTGACGTAGTTGAAGAACTTCGTGAGGTTCACGGGCTTGCCGGCCTTCCCCAATGCTTCAGCGATCTGCTCGGCCTGCGTCTGATTGCGGACGTAGACAAGCAACTCGTTTTGGGCCGCGAGCAGTGCGTCGGGCGACTTTGCCTTGGCTTGATTCAATCGCTCCGCGATGGCTTCGTAACGCAGGTCCTGATCGGCATCGTCGATCAGGGTGACGACGACCGCTGTCGCTTCCGTCGGACTTTCGCTCAGCAGCAGTTCATACGCGATGCGGCGGGCCGCGGGATGATGAGTCTTGGTGGTCACGAACGTCTTGAGTTCGGCGGCGGGCAGCGGCTTCTTGGCTTTCTTCTGATTCTCGGCGATCGCACTGACGGCCGAGCGAAGCCAGTTCGCCGCATTCGGTCCCGCCTCGGCGAAGGCGTCCAGCGTCGGGAAGAGATTGTCCACCCCGCCGGCGACGACTTCCTTCCAAGCCGCGGCGACGGCAGCGTTGTCCGTCCCCTCCTTGGACACGGCCATAATGGACTTCAACGCCTCATTCGGCGGCGCTGCAACGGCAGGCGAGGTCAACAACAGCAGCAAAGGCAACCAACGCATGACGGGCTTCTCCGTGCATAAGTACGAAAGTGATTCACCAGAAAGATCGCAAAGCACGCAAAGAAAGCAATTCCGCATCTTGTTTAAGAGCATGTATCCGCTTTGTGATCTTTGCGATCTTGGTGGTGAAACTCTTCCTGATGAAATCAAACCAGGTTCTTGCGTCCCGCGGTGTCGGCTTCCATTTTTTCGCGAAGGTCGGCGAAGTAGTTCGTCAGGTCGTCGGCAGATTTCACTTGGCTGCGCGAGCAGGAACCACCGCTGCCGCAACCGGAGGTTTCGCCCTCGGCCTTGGTTCCGCAGCCGCCGGAGGAGCAGCCGCCCTCCTTGGTGCCGCAGCCGGTCCCGCAGGAGCTTTTCGCCGGCGCCGGTTCCACAAGGGTGGGAAGACGATTCAGATCGAGCGCCTTGATCGTAAAACCGAAGTCGCGGGACAAGGCTTCGAGGGCATCATCCAGGTTGCATTCATCCCAAGGCATCACATGAAGGATCGCGTTCGTCCGGTCGAACAGCAGTTCCGCATCGAGCACGACCACCGGTTCGGCCGCAAAAGATTGCTGGGCACTTTCCAGCAGCAGCAACCGACGCACTTCGATGGCCTCGGCTTCGGCTTCATCATCAACTGATGCGATGCGGACGAAGTCGCCGCCGGCTTCGGCCAGGTTGGCGTAGCCCGCGTTCGGCTCGCAAAGTGCGAGGCCGAGTTCCAAGCCGCGCAGTGTCCGGACGACAACCGTAGCCCCGCGCTTCGCAAGGATCGGCTCCACGGATGCGAACACGCCGACGAACGCCGTGCGACCGTACTGCACCAGAAGTGTCTGAGACGGCGTCATGATGCAACCGGTGTTTCGTCGAAGCCGAAGAAGTCGCGCATTTGTTTGTCGTACTCGGCAGCGCCCGATTCCGCACTCAGGTCGAGCCGAAGTTCGTTGATGACCTTCACCGAAAAGTCCTTCTTCCAAGCGTCCCAACAGCCCGCACAGATGGTGTCCAAAATCTGTTGACCCATCGCACCATCGAGCGGCGGCATGCCCAGTGGGCGCGCCTTTTTGCCGAACAGGCACATCGGTCGAAGGCACTTGAAGCCCGTCTCCGGACCATCATCCTGCGTTTCCGGTTCCGCCAACACCGGGACCGGGGCGCCGAGTTTGTGCAGGGCTTTGGCCATCGCGTCCCGAGGCATGTTGTCCCCGCGCTCATGGGCGACGGCGTGGCCGCGGGTGTAGACCTCAATGGCCCCGGCGTTGTCCAAGTTCTTCTCGTGGGCATCGCCCAGGAGTTGGTAGGCCTTCGAGAAGTGCGGCGTGATCCGTAGAACCTCATTGAAGGACTTCACCGCTTCCGGGTAGTCCGCCGCCTCGACGTACAGCTGTGCCAGCCGATAGTGGCCGAGGTCGTCGTCCGGCTCGGCCGTGACCATGGTGCGAAACTGGGCGATGCGATCCTGCAAGTTGCTCATCGTGATTCCGTGAGAGAATGGCGCGTAAGACTCCGCCGATTCCCATCGGCGGGTCGCCCGTGCGTCCTAGTTGTTCGCGAGCGCCGTGACCGGCAGGTTGAAGGTGTAGCTCTTGCCGCTGATCTTGTCGGTCGCCTTCAGCCTTACGGTGAACTTGCCGGCGCGGGTCAGCGGCAGCAGGTATCGCACGGTCACGACCGGGTCCTCTTCCTTGACGCCGCCGTCGAGATTGAAGACGTTCGGCTTACCCAAGGTCGGCGTGCCCTTGTCGTCCAGCGGGACCATTTCGATCGCGATGTTCGGCATCTTCTTGTCCGCACTCCGGGCGAAGTTGACCAAGCCGAATTGAATGAACAGCGATTGCCCGACCATGCCGGTCGTCGGTGCCGGAATCGCGCCGCGTTCGTCGATGCTCATGTACACCGCGACGATGCCGAAGTCCTTCGGCAGCACGGTGAACTTCTGCGTGACGTTCTTGGTCGCCTTATTGGTCATATCCGTCATGTGGACGGTCAGGTTGTAGTCGCCCGGAGCCTGATCGAAGCCGACCGTGATGTACGCCCGACCCGGGATCTTATTGCCGCCGAGCGGGATGAAGTTCACGTTGTTGGTCGGCTCGGTCTTGTGGTAGCTCTTGCCCGCGGCGTCCGTGAGTTCGATGAACATCTGGTACTGGACCTTGCCGGTCTCGTCGATCTGGATGCCTTCGATGTCGAAGCAGACGAAGAGAATATCACCGGGGATCAAACCCTTGACATCCCGCGGGCCGCCCTGTTCGCCGAAGGTGGTCCGCAGATTGGTCAACGCCAGCGGGCCGGCCGCCGGAGCGGGAGGCTGAACCGGAGCGAACGACAGAGCAGTCGCAACGAGTGCCAAGTTCCACATCGTGAAAGTTCCCGTGTCCGAAGGAAGCCGTTTTCATCCTGACGGCCGGCGAGAATCGCCGTGCCGACGACCTTCAGGAAATGATAGCGAACGACGCGACGGAGACATCGCCGATTTACGTGCGGCCCGGCAGACACGCATGACTTGTCTCAAAGATATGTTACAGCAGCCCGTCGAGCGGATCCTTCACGGAAACGACGATGAAGCGCAGCTTTCGAGTGCAGAGCATGATCGTGTCGCCGTGGCGAAGGATCGTCGGGACGGGAATTTTGCTGCCGTTGACGATGGTGCCGTTCTTGGAGGCGACATCGTGGATCTGGGCGATCCCGGTTTGATGAATGACGATCGCACAGTGTCGGCGGGACACGTGATCGTCCCGGATGACCACATCGTTGTCCTGCAGCCGGCCGATGCTGTTGATGCCGAACGTGAGTTGGTGCTGCGTCGTACCGTCGTCCACGAAGTAGATGCAGTTGGCGGCGGCGGGGCCGGGGAGCGTATCCCCGTTCGCGGGATTGAAGTCTTCGAGTCGGAAGTCGGCGGCGTTGCCGAGGATGGTCTGTTCGCCGCAGTTCTCGTGGAGGATCCTGCGGGCGGAACGAAACTCGTCGCGTCGCGGCAAGCCTTCCAGATGCAGGCTTTCGAGTTGTTCGGCCATGATCGTCCCGCGCCGGAGTATGAAAGGGAAGTCGATCGCAGACAGGTCAAGTTTTAACTTGTGCAAAGTATATGGAAGTTTCGGCGTCGGCGTCGAGTGTAGGTGAGTGAAAATCGCCGACCCGGTCGAATCGCGACGGCGGGTGACGGTTATGAGCTTACGGACGTCGCCGGCGATCCACCCCACGAACGTACCGCCTGCCACGCAGCGAGGAGGCCAAGTGTCCAGTCCAGCGTGCTCAGCCATAAGTAGATGACGTGCCGCAGCCGAAACGCCGAGCGATCGACGATCGTTTCCCGCTCCTGGTCGATCCATGCCGCCATTTCGTGATGCAGCAAAATCAGGGCAACCGCGGTGAGCGTACGCAGCAGCCAGACGACGACCCGCTTCCGCCGCATGGCCACTTCCGCGCGAATGTCCCACGCGGCGACGAGCAGCCAGATCAGGCCGAACAGATTCAGCCACCACGTCACCCGTTGGGTGATCAATCCTTGAAGCAGCGCCGAGCCGAGTTGCTCCGTGCCGATGGGGACGACCACCGCCGAATAGAACAGGAAGCCCCCCTGATGGAGCAGGAACGACTGAATCAGCAGCCAGCGACGCAACACAACCATTCGCGGGAATCCGTAAGACGAGGGCGGGTCAGCCGCTATCTTAGTAAGGTTGGTAACCTCGCTCATTCTCGGTCTTTGAGGTCGGTCTCATGCGCTATTGCGGCATCGCCTTGTCTCTGCTTCTCGCCTGCGGCTGCACATCCGCCAAGGACGACAAGACCAAGGAGAAGGACGAACCGAAGAGCATCGCTGTCGGTGATCCTGCTCCGCCGCTCGCTGTGGACATCTGGCTGAATGGGACCGGCATCAAGGCGATCGAGCCGGGCAAGATTTACGTCCTCGAATTCTGGGCGACGTGGTGCGGGCCGTGCCTCGAAGCCATGCCCGAACTCGGCGAGACGGCCAAGGAGTACGCTGACAAGAATGTCGTGGTCATTCCCATCACCACCGTCACCGATCGCAACCCGAAGAAGACGGTCGAGAAGTACGTCGAGAAAGTCGGCAGACACTACGGCCTGACCTTCGCCGTCTGCGAGAAGTCGACGATGCATAAAACTTGGTGGGAGGCGGCAGGCGCCGAAGGCTACCCGACCACGTTCATCGTGGACAAACAAGGGAAGATTGTCTACGTCGGCCATCCGATGGACATCGTTGACATTTTGCCCAAGGTCGTCGACGGCACCTGGAAGGGCGAGGCGGGTTTGAAGGAAATCGCGATCGTGCAACTCGAACTTCAGACAATTCAGGAGAAGGGCGAAAAGCAGCCCGAAAGCGCACTCAAGGACCTAATCGCATACGAAGTCAAGTACCCGGCCAAGGCGAAGCAGACCAACGTCATCTTCACTAAGCTCCTGCTGCTGATGAACCTGAAGAAGTACGACGAAGCCAAGGCTTACACCGAAGCCATCCTACCGGCCGCGGTCGCCGCCAAGCGCAGCTCGACGCTGGACAAGATCATGGCCATGTGGGCCGCGCCGCAACTGAACCCCGAGAAGAAGCACGTCGGCCTGAGCATCAAGGCCCTCGAAGCCCTGCTCCAACTCGCTGGTAAGGAACCGACCGCTCAACTCCTCTTTAATGCCGCCGAGGTGTACCACCTCAACGGCAACAAGCCCAAGGCCCTTGAGTACCTCGACGCCGCCCTGAAGGCCGAAGACAACCCCGAGACGAAGCGCCAAATGGCCGAACTCGGCGCAGAATTCCGCAAATAATGTCCGCCGGGCGGTCGGTCTTCGTGCCGTTTCCGGAGATGTTCCGTTAGAAATAGCCCTGAGTCGTCGGCTTTATGACGAGTTCCGGGATGCTCACGCTTGCGGGCAGGCCGATCACGTACATGACCGCATCGGCGACGTCGTCCGGCTTCAGGATGCTTGCCCGGTGGGCTTTCGTGACGGTGGTGGGGCGTTGCTCTAGGATCGGCGTATCGATTTCGCCGGGGTAGATGTTCGAGACGCGGATGCCGGAGTCCTTTTCCTCGTTGCCCAGCACCAGTCCCAAGCCACCCATCCCGAATTTGGCCGCGACGTAGGCGGCGCCGCCAAGCGGGTTCGCGCGTTTGCCTGCAACCGAGACGATGTTGACGACCAGGCCCGACCTGCGTTCCAACATTCCCGGCATGACGGCGTGCAGGCAGTAAAAGGCACCGTCGAGGTTGGCGCGGATCATGGCATCCCAAGTCTCGGGTGTCAGTTCGCGCAGCGTGCGGCCCTTGATGTTGCCGCCCGCATTGTTGACCAGCACATCGACCTTGCCGAACTTCGCTACGGTTGTGGCGATGAGCGCGGCGCACTGCTCGGACCTGGTCACGTCCGTCGGCACCGCCAGAAGGGAATCGCCGGCGCCGAGTTCGGCGATGACCTTGTCGAGCTTCGCAGCATTGCGGCCGGCGAGCGCGACCTTCGCCCCTGCCGCGTGCAGCATCCGCACCAAGGCTGCTCCGACTCCCGACCCGGCCCCGGTGACGACAACGACCTGACCTTGCAACGACGCCATGATTTCGATCCCCGAGGCGCGACCCGATTTCGTTCTCCGTGTTACAATACCGACTGCACGCAATCTGGGCGTGCCTCCCTTGGGTTGAAGAAGGATCCTTGCCGATGAATGCCGAACTACGTCGACGGACTGAAGACCTCACCGCCAGATTGGCCCAACTCCGGAGGTCACTTTGACATCCCCGGAAAAACGGCGACGCGGGACCAACTCGAAGCCAAGCAGGGCGAGCCGGGATTCTGGGACAATCAGGATCGCGCCAAGGGCGTGATCGCGCAACTAAAAACGCTCAACGCGGTCGTCAAACCCTGCGAGCAGCTCACGATCGCCGAGGCCGACTTGGCGGCGATGGGGGAACTTGCGGACGAGGATCCGTCGTTCGAGGCGGAGATGGAACCGGCCTTGAACGCGGCCGAGAAGCAGCTCGACGGCTTCGAATTGATGGCGATGATGTCCGGCAAGCAGGACGCCAACAACGCGGTCGTGACCATCAAGCCCGGCGCGGGCGGTACGGAGGCATGCGACTGGGCGGCCATGCTGTACCGCATGTACGTCCGCTGGGCGCAGGATCGCGGCTTCAAGCTGGAGGACATCGACGAGGAACCGCATATCGAAGCGGGCCTGCAGTCGGTCACCTTCAAGGTGGTCGGCGAGTACGCCTACGGCTGGATGCAGTCCGAGATGGGCGTGCACCGCTTGGTCCGCATCAGCCCCTTCGGCGACGGCGGCACCCGGCAGACGAGCTTCGCCGCGGTCGACGTGTTGCCCGAATTGGACGACGACATCGACGTGACCGTCAACGAAAAAGCGCTCACCATGCAAACCTTCTGCTCCGGTGGACCCGGCGGCCAGCACCAGAACAAGACGCAGTCCGGCGTTCGGCTCATTTACGACTACAAGGGGCAGGAAGTCCGCGGCGAAAGCCGCACCGAGCGAAGCCAGCCGAAGAACTACGCCAACGCACTGGCGCTCGTGAAGTCCCGCATCTACGCCATCGAAGAACAGAAGCGTCTGGGGGACATCGCCAACCGCTACGACTCGAAGGGGGAAATCGCATTCGGCTCGCAGATCCGGTCCTACGTGATGCAGCCGTATACGCTCGTGCGGGACGAACGCGAAGGCATCGAAATGAAGTCGCCCGCGATCAACGCCGTGCTCGACGGCCAACTCGACGACTTCATGCAGGCCTACCTGCGGCACAAAACCGCGAAGGCGAACAAGGTGAAGTAAGGGTCAGGACTCAGACCGCCGCCCGGAGTGAAGACATGAGTTTTACTCCGCGCTGCGTTCCACCAGGCTGAAGAACAACTCCTCGACATCGTCTTGCCCGAACTGTTCCCGGAGTTCCGGCAGGGTGCCCATCGCGGCGAGTCGGCCGTCGGCCATGATGGCGACGCGGTCGCAGAGCTTTTCGACTTCGCGCATGATGTGCGTCGAGAACAGGATCGTCTTGCCGGCCGCGCGCAGCTCCATGATGTTCTTGAGCACGGCGCGCTGCACGAGAATGTCCAGCCCCGCGGTCGGCTCGTCGAAGATCAGCACCGGCGGATCGTGAATCAGGGCACGGGCGATCGAAACTTTCTGCTTCATGCCCGTGCTGAGCCTGCTGCCGAGGACGTCCCGAAAATCGTTCATGCGGAACGTATCGAACAGCATGTCAATCCGGTCGTCGAGCGGCCGGTCGGCCAACCCATAGAGGCGGCCATAGTAAGCGACCATTTCGCGGGCGGTCATGCGGTCGTAGACGCCGGTGTTCGCGGACACGAAGCCGATGGATCGCCGCACTTGCCCGGGTGACCGCACCACGTCGTACCCCGCGATCGTTGCGAAACCCGCACTGGGTTTGAGCACCGTGCAGAGCATCCGCAGGGTCGTGGTCTTACCCGCGCCGTTCGGGCCAAGCAGGCCGAACACTTCACCGGGATTTACGATGAAGCTCAGATCCTCGACCGCGTTCTTCAGGGTGCCGTCGGCGGCACGGAACTGCTTGGTCAATCCTTCGACTTCAATCATGTCGGCGGTACCGCAACGGGAGAAAATCGTTTCCGCTTCGTCAGTCTAGCTCATCGCGAGGAAACGACTTCCTATACTGGTGGTTTGGTTTCCGCTCGCGGAGGGATGGACCATGGCGGATCGACCCGTTCGGATCGGCTTCCTCGGTGCCGGCCAAATGGCGACCGCGCTGGCCAAGGGCTGGCTGAAGGCCGGCCTCATCGATGCGGGCCAGGGTGTCGCTTGGACGCCGAACCCTGCGACGGCTGCCAAGTTCGCCAAGGCGACCGGCCTGAAGTCGGCGACCTCGAGCGAAGCGGTACTCGAAGCGACCGACGTCATCATTCCCGCCGTCAAACCGCAAATTCTGCCGGGTGTGCTGTACGACATCCGAAGCCGGCTTGAAGAGCGCCATCTCATCCTGTCGATCGCAGTGGGAGTGACACTGACGCAACTGATGCATCACTTGAGCAGCGAAACCCGGATCGTCCGCGTGATGCCGAACACGCCGACGATGGTGGGCGCAGGAGCCGCAGGCTATGCGGGCGGCCCAGCCGCGACTGCGGCCGACTTGGCTCTGACGCAGAAACTTTTTGCCGGCGTCGGCTTGGCCTATCAGGTGCCCGAATCGCAACTCGACGGCCTCTCGGGCCTCAGCGGCAGCGGGCCGGCCTTCGTTTATGTCATGATCGAAGCCTTGGCCGACGCGGGGGTCCGAGTCGGGCTGCCCCGTGAAACGGCGTTGAAACTCGCGGCCCAGACCGTGATGGGAAGTGCCAAGATGGTGCTGGAAACCGGTGAGCACCCGGCGGCACTGAAGGACGCGGTCGCCAGCCCCGGCGGCAGCACCATCGTTGGCCTGCACGCGCTGGAACGCGGAGCGGTACGTGGGACGTTGATGAATGCCGTGGAAGCGGCGGCGAACCGCGCCGCCGAGTTGGGACGGAAGTCGTGAGCCAGGAAAGCATGAACCCCGATTCGGAACTGATTCTGATCCTGGACTTCGGCTCGCAGTTCGGGCAACTCATCGCCCGGCGCGTCCGCGAAGCCAACGTCTTCTGTCAAGTGGTCCGGCACGACCTGACGGCGGCGCGTATCAAAGAACTGAACCCGAAGGGCATGATCCTCTCCGGCGGGCCGGCGAGCGTCTACGAGCCAAACGCCCCGAAGTGCGACCCGGCAATCTTCGATCTCGGCATCCCGGTCCTCGGCATCTGCTACGGCATGCAACTCGCCTGCCAAGCCTTGGGTGGCGAAGTCAGCCCGGGCGCGGTCCGCGAGTTCGGCCGGGCGACGCTCACGGTGCTCGATTCGACCTCGCTGTTCCGGGGTTATCCGTCCGAATCGATCGTCTGTATGAGTCACGGCGATCAAGTCCGCACGGTCGGCGGCGACTTCGTACCCCTGGCGGCGACGGAGACCTGCCCCATTGCAGCGGTCCGGCACCGCACTCGTCCGGTCTTCGGGATCCAGTTCCATCCGGAAGTCAGCCATACGCCGCACGGGACGCAGATCATCGTGAACTTCCTGCGCGATCTCTGCGGTTGTCGCGGCCTCTGGAAGATTCAGACTTTTCTGGAACGCACGGTCCAAAGCATCCGGGAAACCGTGGGCGACAAGCGCGTCATCTGCGGGCTGTCCGGCGGCGTCGATTCCTCGGTGTGCGCCGCATTGCTCGTCAAGGCCATCGGCAAGCAGGTTGCCTGCATCTACGTGGACAACGGGCTGATGCGGGAAGGGGAAACCGAAGTCGTCAAGCAGGCCTTCCGCGACTGGTTCCAGGCCGACCTGCACGCGGTCGATGCCGGAGCACTCTTTCTGGGCGAACTCGCCGGCATCATCGAGCCGCAGCAGAAGCGCAGAATCATCGGCAAGGTCTTCATTGATGTGTTCAAGTCCGAAGCGAAGTCGATCGACGGTGCCCAGTTCCTCGCCCAAGGAACCCTCTATCCTGATGTCATCGAAAGCGGCGGCTCCAAGGACGGCCCGGCGGCGACGATCAAGCTGCACCACAACGTCGGCGGCTTGCCCGCGGAACTCGGCTTCACACTCATCGAACCGCTGCGCGACCTGTTCAAGGACGAAGTCCGCAAGCTCGGCCGCGAGTTGGGATTGCCGGAAGCGATCGTCGGCCGGCACCCGTTCCCCGGCCCCGGCCTGGCCGTTCGCTGCGTCGGGGATGTGACGCCCGAAAAGCTCGCCATCCTCCGTCAGGCCGACACGATCTTCCTGGACGAACTGCACAAAGCCGGCTGGTACGACCGCACCTCGCAGGCCTTTGCCGTGCTGCTGCCCGTGCAATCCGTCGGAGTGATGGGCGACGGCCGGACCTACGAGAACACGATCGCCCTACGCTGCGTGCAGACCGACGACTTCATGACCGCCGACTGGTCGCATCTGCCCTACGACCTGCTGGCCCGCGTTTCGACGGCGATCATCAACAAAGTCAAGGGCATCAACCGCGTCGTCTACGACGTCTCCAGCAAGCCCCCCGCAACGATCGAGTGGGAATAAGGCGAGCGGCGGGTGGTAACCCGCCGAGTCTTTGCCGATTCGAGCCGCTGCCGACCCACCACCTGCGCCTAGCTCATCAAACCGGCGGCATGAGCTTCAGGAAGTCCGCCGTTTCCCTGCCGGCCAAGGGGAAGTCATGCTTGTCGATCTGGGTCACCGGGACCAAGCCGACGTTGCTGTTGGTCACAAAGATTTCAGTCGCCTCACCAAGGCGGGCCAGCGGCACGGGCAGTTCCGCCACGGGATGCGGGGCGTTCTTCAACACGTGGCTGCGAACCGTGCCCGGCAACAGCAAGCCATCGTCGTCGACCGGCGGCGTCACCCAGCCTTCGGGCAGCCGCAGGAAGATGTTGGCGTGGGCGGCTTCGAGGATGTCGCCGCGCTCGTCGACCATGAGAGCGCTGTCGTAGCCCTGCCGGGCCGCTTCCGAGTTGATCATCAAGCGGTTGGCGTATTGGAAGGTCTTCCACGTCAGGTAAGGCAAACCGCGGATGACGGGCGTGGTGAGGCTTTTCAGGCGAACGAGACCGCGCGGTTGCGGCCTCAGGCTCAGGCTCATCCAAACCATTCCCGTTTTTCCCGGTCGACCGGCGGAGACGTTGAGCCGCAACACCACGTCGGTCTTGGTGAGAGAGCGAACATACCGCGTGATCTCGGCCGCATCCGGAATCCGCTTGGGGTCGAGTTCGATGCCGACCTGCTTGGCCGTGTGAAGCAGCCGTTCGACGTGAAGATCCCATAGCCACGGAATCCCCTGCACCGTCCGCGTCGATTCCCAGATCCCTTTCCCGAACAACAATCCTTCATCCATCGGGTCGATATGGAAGGTATCGCGCGAGACGAGTTTGCCTTCGACCCACAGCACTGTGAGGATCCGCGCGACATCGTCCAGGACTTCCTGCGGAAGACCGGCGGGCACACTGACACCCAGATCGGACAGTGTGCCGCGGGCATCAGCGATGTATTTGGTGCGGAATGCCGGAGAGGCCCACCAGAATTCATCGCGTATCGGTGCCGTCGTCGCCATGCATGTCTCCCGCAAACTTTGATGCGTCATCAAATCTCTTCGTCGGATTCCGCTACGTTGCTTTACGTCACTCGGCCCTGCGCCAACGGAAGTTTTCGTTTCCCTGACGGTTAAACCGAAGCAGACAAATTTGTGGAATTTTTGACGTTTCCTCTCAAGTCTTGTCTCGGTATACCTCGATCAGTGCAGGGATACCTGAGATTTCGTCTCGCAGCGAAATCGCACGGACTTTCCCGTTCGACAATTCAGATGAACGCCGTGCCTCAGGAGCCTTATGTCCTCCGACACCTCTCGATCTGTTGGTCGCTTTCATTGTAAACCTGACCTGATCGAACTGGAAACGCGGGTCGTCCCCGCGCTCACGGTTCGCTTCGATTATACCTACGATACCAGTGGTTTCTTCAACGTCGCCGAGCGTCGAGCCGCTTTGGAACGCGCTTCGCAGCAAATCACCCCGCGGATCCAAGACACGCTTGCCGCGATCGCCCCGTCCGGCAACAACACCTGGCGGACCAACTTCTACAACCCCACCACGAATGTTACCGTCACACAGGAGAACCCGGTTGTCCGCCAGGACGAGATCGTGATTTACATTGGAGCGACTCCGCTGACGAATGAACTTGGCCTAACCACATCCGGCGGCTACTCAGCTGTTGGTACGCGCGATTGGCTCAATCACGTCGGCTCGCGCGGCCAGGCCGGAGCACTCGGTACACCCAAGACGGACTTCGCGACCTGGGGCGGGATGATCACCTTCAACAGTCGTACGAATTGGAATTTTTCAACGAACAATCCGGCTGCGAATCAGTTCGACTTCACCAGCGTCGCCCTGCACGAGTTGATGCACGTCTACGGCTTTGGGTTGGGCGAAGGGGCCTTTACCCGCCACATATCCAACGGCGCGTTTGCCGGGCCGAATGTTGTCTCGGTCAACGGCCGGCCGGTGGGAGTCGAAGGCAATCCGGCGGACCACTTCGTCCAAGGCACAGCGATCCACGGTGCCGAATCGCCGATGCAGCCCGCGCTTCCCGCCGGCATCAAACGAAGCATGACGACGCTGGATTACGCCGTATTGAAGGACTTGGGCTGGCAGGTGTCGGACGCGGCGGGGCGAACCTCGTCCCCCGTACTCGCCGTACCCGGCATCGCCCCGCCGACGGACGTCCCGCCGGTTTCAACCTCGGCCCTCGGCCGCTTCGCGGTGGGTACGGCCAATGCCGCAATCGTCTACGGTTCGAGCGGCGAAGTGCTGCGGAGTTATCAGCCGTTCGGTGCAGGCTACAACGGCGGCGTCCGCGTCGCCACCGCGGACGTCACGGGCGACGGTGCTCCGGACTTGCTGGTCGGTAACGGCCCCGGTTCCTCAGCCATTGTCGCGCTCGTGAACGGCTTGACGTTTCAGGTGCTGGCCGTCGTCACACCCTTCGAGGCTCAGTTTGTCGGCGGCGTCTTTCTGGCCTCCGCGGATGTGACCGGCGACGGGCATGCAGACCTGGTCGTCTCCGCCGATCAGAGCGGCGGGCCGGTGGTGGTGCTGTACGACGGAGCAGCCCTGTCGCGCGGACAAGTCGTGCAATTGAACCGCTTCTTCGCGTTGAACGACAGTAATTTCCGCGGTGGCCTGCGGCCTGCACTCGGGGATGTGAATCAGGACGGTACGCCGGACCTGGTCGTCTCCGCGGGCTTCGGCGGTGGTCCACGCATTGCTCTGTGGGATGGCCGCAGCCTGATGGGTTCCGCGCCGACACCGATCGCACCGGATTTCTTTGCCTTCGAAACGTCCCTTCGTAACGGGGCCTATGTCGCGGTCAGCGATGTGGACGGCGACGGCTTTGCCGACGTCATTGCCGGCGCCGGTCCCGGCGGCGGCCCGCGCGTCACGGTCTACGGCGGTCGGCAGTTGTTGGGCGGAGTGCGCACGCCGATATCCAACTTCTTCGCGGGCAACACCGAAGTCCGCAGCGGCGTCCGCGTCGCCGCAACGGATATCGACTCGGACGGCCGGGCGGACGTGTTGGCGGCCACGGAAACTTCTGCCGTCGTCTATGCCCCGCGCGACCTTCTCCGCGGCATCGCCCCGCCGGCGTGGCTGACGCTCAGTGCCCCCGGCAGCGCCTCCAAGGAAGGCATCACCATCGGCTGACGATGCAGTCTTTCCCCTTGACCGCCTCGGCCCGCAGCGGTATTCCGGAGGTTCACGGTTACGGGCTTTGCAGTCCCGTCGGTACGGCAGGAGCCGCCATGAAGCCGGCCTATCCACCCATCCCACCATCGACGCCCCCGGGGCTGAACGCGTTTCGTCTGTATCGAGGCGATTCGGAACCGGACCTGCATTTCCCGAGTGATGACGACGTCCTTGCGGCCCTCGATCCCCACCGGATTGCTCTGCAGGAGCTGATCCGCCCGGACGGACCGCGACCGGCCCACCGCGAACTGGAACCCTTTTCGCGGGCCTGGTTCGAGGAACTGGAGTTGAAACGCTATGCCGCACCGGGCGAGTGGCTGCGACGGAGCTTGGAGTTCACGCGGCACCGCGAAGAGTCCCTGCTGATGTTCGGGTCCGGCGCCGGCTGCGATGCCGTGCAATATCTGCGGCAAGGTACTCACGTAACCTTCGCCTTCGGCCCATCGGATTGTCCAGCGCTGGTGCGTCGGCACTTCGAGGCCCGTGGCCTGCCGATGCAGTCGATCGAGACGCTGCCCGGTCAGTCGCTGCCCTCGGAATCGAACCGCTTTGACCTTGCCTATCTGAATCTGCTGGCAGCCCCGCAAACTGACTTGGCACAAGCAGCCGCGGAGATTTACCGCGTGCTCAAACCGGGCGGCAAACTCTTTCTCCTCGCCCCGGCGTACTACGATGCGGATTACTTCGCACGGTATGCTGCGCCGTGGCGTCTGTTCCGCCGTACGCCGGCGTCAAACCGTGGCGAAGGTTACACCGCTCGAAGCCTGAAGCACCTGATGACGCAGTACACGGATCGTTCGATCGGCAAGCGTCACCTCCGCCGCACCGACTTACCGTTTCTGCTTCGCTCCGCACCTGCGGGACTTTGTCAGCGCTTCTTCGGCCACGTGCTGATCCACAAAGCCTTCAAACCGATCTCCGCAGCCTTCCTGACGGACGACCAGCAACGCGACGCGGCTTGAGTGAGAGAGTTTCCCTTTATTCCGCAGCGATCATGCCCTGATTGTTGTTGTACCAGCGTCGCAGCCCGGCATCGCAGCGGGCCAAACCGTAGCGGCTCAGGCCGACGGTGCCGACGGTCATGAAGCAATAGGCCGCGAACCACGCCGGTGTGAGGCCACTCTTGAGCGGCATGTATATCAGACCCACCGGCAGGAAGTTTGCCGCCGAAACGAACCCGAGCTTCAGCAAACCCACAAGAATCATCGGCATGCCGAGCACCAATAAGGACGAGACCACGCTGGTTTGTTTGCCCGTCGAGAAGGCGCGGAAGCCGACCGCAAACGAGAAGACCCAGACCAGGCAGGCCGCACACGCGGAGGCCATCACTTCGCTCCACGTATTTCGGCCCGACATCCCAAGAGCAAACCACAACAGGATTGCGGACACCAAGTAGCCCCGGCCCCGCTTCCAGGATGCCGACAACGAGGCCCGCCAATAGTCCTGTTCGTCCAGATCCGTCAGCAGGAGCAGTTCCAATCGGCGACAACGGTCCTGCGTGGTCGCATCCCACAGGCCGAACTGGAAGACCGCGGGTACCGTGGCCATCACCACGCACGCTGTCGCGATCGCCGGGGGACCGCCCCAATTTTCGAAGAGTTGAAAGACGAGCTTGCCCATCCACGGCGGCCAGGCATCCCCGGCGACGATGTAGGCCGCGTAGATCAGGCAAAAACCGCCCGCGAGCCAGAGGTTCACCTTGCCGGAATACTCCATGACGCGGCGCACCGCCCACCACGACAGCGGCGTATCGCCGATCTTGTCGAGCTGCGATTCGCGGGAGGAGTCGATCGGTTTGTAGTGCCGTTCGTGGAAGTGGCCGCGCAGCCGATAGGCGGCCCTCGTCGTCGCGGCGACGATCAGGAAGACCACGAAGGCATGAAGCCCAAAGAAGCGTTCGCGGGCAATCCAATCGACGCGGTCGCCCGAGAACCAATAGCGAACGATGCCGAAGGGATTCAGGTCGTGAAAGAAGCGGACGCTGTGATAGATGAAGGCACCGAGCCATTCGGGTAGCTGTTGCAACCACAACAGCAGATTTTCCGCCGCCATCACACCGATGACGAGATAAACCAACACACCGCCGAATGCGACGAGTTGGCCGATCCCCTTGACCACCTGCGGCTCGTAGATCCACGATGTAAGCAGTAAGCCCGCCACAAGTCCCCATGCGAAGGGCATGACCCAGAGCACCAGCAGATCCTGCGGGTCGACGGTGCCCGAAAACAACAGCCCACCGACGATCGGCAAGCCGGCGAGTTGGATCAAGGCGAAGCGGCAGACTCCGACGATCGCCTCGGCGAGGAACAAGCGCTTCGGCTGGATCGGCGAGGTCAGCAGGAACTCCAACGCCTGGCTTTTGGGCATTTGCGTCAGCCGCCAGCCGATCAGTGCCGCGCCTTCGACGATGCCGAGGCACAACATGCCATAGCCGACGTTGGTCAGCATCGACGCCGTCTCAGCCTGCGATGCCACCAACGATAAGACACCCGTCAGCAGGCAGTGGAGCACCACGACGCGGCGGAAGGTCGACTGCCGGCCGCGCGACTGCATGGCGATGACGAAGAATGGTTTAAGCATGATCGAGCATAGTGCGCGATTCACCCCGCCGGGAGTTCATGTCGCACCCGCGGAAAGATCGCCGCGGCTTCGGCCAAGAGCGATTCGTAACGCCCGGCATAGCGGGTCGCGTGGTGGATGAGCACCAACTGATCGACTTTGGCCGCCTTGGCAAGGTCCGCGGCTTGATGGGTCATCATGTGCTTGTGCTTCGCCGCATCCTTCGACTGTGCCGAGGAATAGAAGCTGTCGCAGTACAGGACCGCAGCATGTTTGGCGAGCTTCACGAGGTTCGGACGAAGTTCCTCCGTCAGCAGCGTATCGGTGATGTACGCAATGCGGGCGCCGCTGGTCTGCGTGAAGTAGCGCTCCGCCAGGTCGCCGAGGTGATGGCGACCGCCCGCAACGATGACTTCGGTTGCCTCGTCGGCGTCGGTACGAAGCAGTTCCAGCGTCGTTGCGACCCAAGTACCGGGCTTGAGCGCACCTCGGGACAATTTCTCCGGATCCGGGTGCCAACCACCGGCTTCCACCAAGGCAAACGCGAAGCACGGCACCGTATGCGTCACCGGCGCCGCTTCGACTCGGAGATGATTTGTCGAGTAACAGACCGGCCCCTTCCAAGCTTCTTCACTCACGATCGGCGCGGCAAACTTGGTCGCGCAGCCGAAGCGGCCGATCCGCACAGCACCCGCGTGAAGTTCGCGGACTTCGAGTTCGAGTTTCATGAACGGGAAGAACGAATGCTCGTAGGCGGTCGCTCGGGCATGCACCCGCTCGATCGTCCGCGGCGGACCGACCAACACAAGCGTCTTGTCGTGGTCCAGATTCGCCCTGAGGATGCGGTCAAAGCCGACGAAGTGATCGATGTGGTGATGTGTGATGAACACCGCTTCGAGATCCGCAAGCTGCTTCATCGTCAGCTTGCCGGTGTCGCCGGCGTCGAACAACAGTGCGTTGTCGCTGCCGGGGTAATCGAGGTAGAGCAACGGATCACCCGTCGATCCGTTGACGAGTTGCATCGTCGAGAGGGCACGCGCTGGGGGCATGTTCCACAATTGAGAATGAGGAATGTCGAATGCGGAATCGAGATGACCGCACCAAGGCAAGCTGCCTCGTCTGACGGTTTTAATTCCCCAATCCACATTCTACATTCCGAATTTATTCGGATCAGTGTCGATAAAGGAATTCGCGGGTGTTGAGGAGTGCCCAAAGCACATCCTCCCATGCCTTCCGAGGCGACTCGGCTTTTTTGGCCAAGTAGGCCAACGCGACTTTCGCTTCGGCGTCGCTTGCCGGGCGGGCCAGTGCGATGCGGTACAACTCGTCGATGCGCACGCGGTCGGGCACTTTGCGTATGAGCAACTCGCCCAAGCGGTTGTCGGGTTTCTTCAGTTTCGCATTCACCGTTTCGCCGTTGATGAGTTGCAGGGCTTGGGACAAATTCCCTTCGCTTTCGCGTTCGCATTCGCAGGGGATATCACGGGCCGGCTTGCCGAAGGTCTTCAGGAACGGATGGGCCTCGGCGGCATCGGGGAGCTGGACCGCGCGGGTGCCTGCGGGTTGGCCAGGGAACTTCTCCGGCACTCCGGTGACATCGCAAACCGCATCGAGCAATTGCTCGGCCGTCAGTTGCTTGGCGATGGCACGTGAGAAGTATTTGCCGTCGTCCGCATTCCAGGCGTTCGCTTCGGCACTGCGTTGATAAGTGCGTGAGACGAGCACGGTACGGATGAGTTTGCGAAGGTCGAAGCCCTGCTTGGCGAAGTCGTCCGCCAATGCCTGCAACAGTTCATCGTTGGCGGCCGGGTTCGATTCGCGGAAGTCGTCCACCGGTTCGACGATGCCGCGGCCGAGGAGGTGGAACCAGACGCGGTTGGCAACCGACTTGGCGAAGAACGGGTTGCCCGGCTTGGTGAGCCAGTCGGCGAATTGTTTTCGGCGATCGACGCCGGCGGGCACCTCGACTTCGCCCGTGCCGGGGAAGCGCGGCTTCATCACTTGGCCCGTCCGCGGCTGATTCACTTCCCCCTGCCGGAGTGCCACGACGACCTCGGCCCCGGCCAGGTCCGCACGCGGAGTGACCCGGGCGAAGACTGCGGCCAGGCCGTAGTAATCGTCCTGGCTCCACTTCTCGGCCGGGTGATTGTGGCACTTCGCGCACTGCATTCGCACGCCGAGGAACAGTTGCGCCGTGGACTCGGCCAAGTCCGTCGGCGTGCGGGCGGTGCGATAGAAATTCGCGGCGGGTTGGGTGTAGGTGTTGCCCGTTGCGGCCAGCAGTTCCTGGGCGATGAGGTCCATCGGAGTGCCTGCGGCGAGGCGGTCGCGCAGCCACAGTTGGAAGGCGGCATTCCCTTTGGGTTGCAGCGTCTTGGCGGAGGACCGCAGCACGTCGGCCCATTTCATGGCCCAGAAGTCGTTGAACTCCGGTGCCGCCAACAGCCGGTCGATCACTCGGGTGCGCTTGTCCGACGCGGCATCGGCGAGGAAGGTATCGACTTCCTTCAAGGTCGGCAAACGACCGAGCACATCGAGCGTGACGCGGCGAAGAAAGTCCGTATCGGTGCAGTCGCCGGACGGCGGAATCGACAGCGCCTTCAGCTTCGCCGTCACGGTTTCGTCCACGAAGTTCACCGGCGTCGGTGCGTTGAAGATCAGCCCCGGCTTCGGCTCCAGGTAAGTCACGCGGATCGACACCAGTTCTTCGAGATAGCGTACCAGTATTGCGGCTTCACCGGACTTGCCGAACTCCACCCGGCCGTTGCCGTTGACGTTCGCGGTCAACGTGTCGCTGCTGCTGAAGTTCGTCAGACGGGTGACGTCCCTGGTCGTGCCGTCCGCGAACTCGGCGCTGACGGCGACTTGCATCACCTTGCTCGGGGCGTGCAGCACCCGCGGCCCGGTCCGAACGAGCAGTCGCTTGACACCTGCAAGATTCGGGGAATCGTCCGGCAGGCCCGCAGCGATCCAGGCCCGCATGGCATTCGCCGGTACCGAAGTTGCCCCGAAACGGCTGCCGCCTTCGTGGGGCACCGTACCGAGAGCTTTGCGGAGCATCAGCGAATCGTCCGGGTTCCACGGGTCGATCCGTCGGCCGAGTTGATCCCGCGTCAGTTGGCGATGATCCGCAGGCGGATCGAAGCCGCGGAGGCTGAGTTTGAATCCGTTCTTGCCGGTCGGCGTCCCGTGGCAGGCGCCCATGTTGCAGCCGCCAACGTTCATCGCCGCCATGACCTCGCGACGAAAGCCGACCGGGCCGTACGTTGTCGCCTCGGTGACCTTCACGGGAAGTTCCGCCGTCATTTTGCCGTAGCGAATGCTCACCTTTCCGTCGCCGTTGGCCGTCGGCCGAAGGTGCCCGGCCTCGACGGAGACGAGTGTGTTCGCAGTGAACTCGGCTTCGTGGGTCACATCCCGACTCGTGCCGTCCGCGGCATGGAACAGCACCAGAACCTGACGAGCCGATCCGCCGCCGTGCAGGTGCACCGACTGCGGTTCGATGGTCAATTTCGGCAACGTCTGCGCAAGCGCGATCAGGCAGAGTGAGAGCAGCATGGGCCGAACCTCGGCGTGAGAAGCGAACCCGATGGCGGGATGGAGTGGGTTCGCAGGAGCAGGATAGACCAGTCGGCAGAGTAGTAGTCTAACACCAAGCCACAGGTCTCGGCGAGTGGAATTCCCGGAAGTGGAATGCCTTCGGTTTTCAGCATCTTGTTGATCCCGTCTGCTTTTCTCTGCGCAAAGCAATCGTTGGACAGGATCAACAGGGCAAACAGGAACGACTTGAAAAGGCTTCCAGGAAATCCAGCGGCATCCCGTTGCTTCCCGACAGCGGGCCGACTAAGTCACCTGGACGAGATTCATTCCCACAGCAAGCGAGCCGAGCATGGCCGTCCCACCCGATGAACGCGTCAATCAGCTTCACCTGATCCTGCCGACGGCCCCGAAACCGCTGGCGGTCTATCGGCCAAGCTTGCGCATCGGCAACCTGCTTTACATCTCCGGCCATGGCCCGCTTCGGGCCGACGGCACGCTCCACACCGGCATCGTCGGCAAGGACCTGACGCTGGAACAAGGCAAGGACGCGGCACGCCAAGTCGCCCTCGCGGTCTTGGCCACGGTGAAGGCCAACCTGGGTACGCTCAACAAAGTGAAGCGACTCGTCAAAACGCTCGGCTGGGTCGCCAGCGCGGACACCTTCACCGACCAACCCAAGGTCATGAACGGCTGGTCCGAGCTTATGCGCGAAGTCTTCGGCGAGGAAGCCGGCGTGGGTGTGCGCAGCGCGATCGGCACCAATGTCCTGCCTGGCAACATCGCCGTCGAGGTAGAGTGCCTATTCGAGGTGGAATAAGGCTGCTGAGAGTTCCGTCATTGCTGTGGATTCGAATTAACATTATATTCACGGATAATTGAAGTAAAATGACACAATATCTACAGAAGTATATAAATGAAATGCTTGCACTCGGAGTTGGTGCAATTCAGTATTTCCCAGAACTCATCAGAGAGCTTAGTAAATTTGAGGCGCGCGACTTCGAGCCTGCTATGCAGACAGAACTACTGTTGCTTCGTGCTTCTGTGCCCGAGTTTTCCTACAAGGACTGGACGGAGGTGACCAAGTACCTTCAACGCGTTTTGGAGGTCTTGAAATGCTACCGTGGAGAAGGATCTTCCGGCGTAACGCGGAAGTTCCCTTATCTCACGGATCAGCAACTACAATCAATCGTTGAACGTGACTATATAGAGCTGCGCCTAAAGGTCTATCCTTCAGGCGCATGGAAAAGTGCAGTAATATTAGCAGGCAGCCTGCTTGAAGCGATTCTTCACGACCTTCTTAGCAACCCTGTGCGTGCAGACAATACCAACTCAAGTCCCCGGGCTCCGAAGAGAAAAGACGGTACTTCGTTCAACATCATTACCGAATATGATCATTGGAAACTTTTTGATCTGATTGAAGTGGCTGCGGATATTAAACTCATTCAAAACGAACGTGCCAAATCCATCGACCAAGTACTCCGAGACTATCGTAACTTTGTACATCCGAATAAAGAAGTTCGGAGTAAACACGAGTGCTCAGAGGCCGAGGCGATGATGTCGGTCGGGGCTTTAGACGGAGTTTGCAATCACTTTGAAAAGACGCACAAACATCTAAATGCAATACTGCTTTGCACCTGAAAAATTTCTTGCCCTTTCCGTCGGGCATCATGTTCACATTCGAAGCGATCACGGCGGCAATCGAACTTCTGACTCCGGACGAAGTGGCTCGATTCCGCGCGTGATCGACGAACAAGCGGAGGCAGGGTGGGATGCCCGCTTCGCGCCGGATGAGCAACAAGACAAGCTCGACCGGTTTGCGGATCGGACCATGGCTGAACATTCGATCGGTCGAACGCGGGTGCTGTGGCACATCACACGACTGTCGACTTTTTCGACGGCTACAACCGACTACCTGAGTTGATACGGCGATTGGCGGACGCGAACTGCAAGATGTTGAAGAACGACCCTCGTCATCCCTCGCACCATTTCAAGCGTGTCGGCCGGTTGTGGTCCGTTCCGGTTTTGGATCGGCACCCACGCGGATTACGACAAACTAATTGACGCAGCCGATTGGACACCACGGATGCCTCACGCCGTCAGCGTGAAGGCCGGGTCCATCAGGCCCGACGCATCGACCATCGGGATCGCGCCGATGAACTCCGCGTCGCGGATTTGTTCCGGAGAGCGGCAGCCCAAAAGTACGATGCGGACGTTCGGCCGGGTCAGCTTCAGTTTGGCGGCCGAAAGTAGGCCACCTTGGTCCACCTGCAGTACGACGAAGCCTTCGGCCATCTTGTGCGATTCGCGGGCGACTTCGGCGTTATCCTGTGAAGTGGTCACGTTCCATCCCATGCGTTGAAAATACTCCGTCAATGTGGCAGCCTGATGTAGTGCGGGGCCGCTTCGTCCCAAACCCAACACCAACCGGGAGCCGATTTCGGCCCGATGGGTTCGCGCGATAGGCTGAGTATCCACGAGCATCATAACGGGTTCCTCGGAATTATCATCGCCGGTTGGGTCGATTTTCGCTTGCCGACAAGGCAGGAAACGGGTGTCATATCCCCGAAGTAGCCCAGCTTCGCCCTCGGCAGGACTTTGGCACACTCGGACAGGACGCCGAATCTCACCATGGCCGAAGTCGACGGTGCATGCAAGCGAAAACCGTGCCGCGGCAGCCCGGCGAATCCCTAGAATCGAACCAAACCCTCATCCGTTTCCCAACGAGGTCTCTCCGAATGAAAGCGCGCATCTCCATCGGCACCTGGGCGTACATCTTCAATCAGGAAGTGCCGACCAACGACTTCCACGTCATCCTCCACAAACTGCAGGACCTCGGCTACGACGGTGTCGAACTCGGCGGCTTCAACCCGCACCCCGGGCCGGACACCTACCCCACCAAGGAAGGCCGGGCCAAGCTCCGCAAGGAAGTCGCGGACCACGGGCTGAAGTTCTCCGCGCTCGCCGCCGACCTTTGGAGCCAGAAGCTGCTGACGGTCGAGGATTCGGGGCCGTATGTGGCGGCGTTCGCCAAGAACCTGATGTTCGCGGAAGACTTGGGCATCGACTGCATCCGGGTCGATACGGTCGAGCCGATCACGGTCGTCCAGCAGAATCAGGTCACCCCGGAGAAGGCCTTCGAGCGTGCCGCCAAGGCATTCGACCTCTGTTCCAAAATGGCGGCCCAACGCGGCGTCCGCATCTGTTGGGAATTCGAGCCCGGCTTCCCGATCAACAAACCCTCGGAAATCGTCGCCTTCGTGGACGAGGTCCGCAACAAGCGGAACAACCCGAACTTCGGGGCGCTCTACGATTCCTGCCACGCCCACATGTGCGCGGGCATCGGCGCGAACCAGATCGGCACCAAGGAGACGCTGCCAGGCGGAGCGATGGAACTGCTGGAACGCCTCAAGGGTATGATTACCCACGTCCACCTGATCGACTCGGACGGCAGCCTCAACGAGCACAACACCTCGACGCACAATCCCTTCGGCTCCGAAGGAACCGGGGCGCTCGACTTCGACAAGCTCATCCCCGCGATCCAAGCGGCGGGAGTGCCCAGCGACTGGTGGTGCGTGGACCTGTGTTTCTGGCCGGACGCCTGGGCCGTGACGGCACAATCGAAGAAGTACCTCGACAAACTTCGCGACAAGTACGCCGCAGCGTAACCGGAGACTGATGATAGCTACCGCGCTCGAACCCGAAGTCGTCAAGCGAGCGGAGACCTTTGCTGAACTCCACGCGCGCCTTGGCGGCGTGCCGATCGAACGCATTGTCCTGCACCCTCCCGGCACGGCCACCATGGCGGACTGGGAGTACCGCGATTCACACCGCATCAAGCCGCTGTGTGAACTCGTCGAAGGAACGCTGGTGGAGAAGACGATGGGCTTCCGCGAATCGGGTTTGCCCATCGACATCGCTACGCTGTTGAAAAACTTTGTGAAGTCAGGGAAACTTGGCCGCGTCTATGGAGCCGATGGCCCCTTTCGGATGCTCGCCGAGAAGGTCCGCTACCCGGACGTCAGCTTCGTGCCGTTGGATCGCATTCAGGCGAAGCCCAGCAAAGGGCAGTTCGCTCCGTCCTTTATTCCATCACTGGTCGTCGAAGTCATCAGCCCGTCGAACACGCGGGCGGAGATGGAGATCAAACGTCGGGAATACTTCGCGCTGAGCATCGAGCTGGTTTGGCAGGTTGATGCCGACGACTTCACGGTGACCGTTTTCACCAACGAGACCGACGGAACCGTGCTGCACCTCGGCGAAGTTCTATCGGGTGGCACGGTGCTGCCGGGCTTCGAGACGACGGTCGACGCGATCTTCGCGGATGAACTTCCGGAGGCCGGGGCATGATCGCCGCACCACCACTGCGTACCTTCGCCGACCTGCAGGCCAAACTCGGCGGCGTGCCCGCCCATCGGATCCTGCTTCACCCGACCCCCGGCACAGCCACCGAAACGGACCTGCTGAACCATCTCGACGGCGACGACAAACGACTGGTGGAACTCGTCGACGGGACACTGGTGGAGAAGACGATGGGAGCGAAGGAAGCCCTGATGGCCGGGCATATCTACGGGGTCATGTTCGCCTTCATCTACCCCCGCAAACTCGGGCTTCTCTTTCCCGCGGACGGCCCGTTTCGAATGAACTTCGGCAACGTTCGGATTCCCGACTTGAGCTATGTGCCGAAATCGCGGCTGCCGGGTTTGAAGTTGCCCGCCGATAAGATTTGTCGGCAAGTGCCTTCGCTGGTCGTGGAAGTCATCAGCGACTCCAATACGAAGAAGGAGATCGCGATGAAGCTCGAGGAATACTTCGCCTTGGGTGTGGAACTCGCTTGGGTTGTCGAGCAGCAAAAGGATTGGGTCCGCGTTCATACATCGCCCAAAGATTTTACGACGCTGACGAGTGACGAAACACTCTCCGGCGGCAGTGCGTTACCCGGCTTCGAAATGTCCCTACGCGATTTGTTCCATTCCGACGATCTCAATTAACCCATAAGGAAAGAACGATGCCTCGTTGTCTGTTCACCGCGATCCTATCCCTTCTCGCCGCCTCGGCCGCATCCGCCCAAACGCTCGAAGAGCGGATTCTGCCGATTGCCAAGGCGCATAAGGGAAAGATTGCCGTCGTCGTCAAGTCGCTGATGTCCGACGAATCCTATGCACTCAGCGAATCGGACGTGATGCCCACGGCCAGCCTCATCAAGCTGCCGATCATGATCGAGACCTTCCGCCTCGCCGAGGAGGGCAAGGTGAAGCTCGATCAGGTCATCGCACTGAAGAAAGAAGATCAGGTGCCCGGCGCGGGCGTGTTGACGGACAGTTTCACGCCCGGGGCCACACTCACTCTGCTCGATGCGGTGAGGCTGATGATGACCGTGTCCGACAACACCGCGACGAATCTCGTGCTGGACGCCATCACCATCCCGGCAACCAACGCAACGATGAAATCGCTCGGCTTCCCGGAGACGCGGATCAACTCGAAGGTCTACAAAGGCGGCGCGACGACCGTGGACCCGGACCGCTCCAAGAAGTACGGTCTCGGTTCCACCACGGCGAACGAGATGGCCGGCATTCTCGAATTGCTCGTCGGCGGCAAGGCCGTCGCGCCGAAAGCCTGCGAGGAGATGCTTGCGATCATGAAAAAGAATCAGGACAGCGAACTCTGCCTGCGTTATCTGCCCTCGGGCACAGTGTTTGCCCACAAGACGGGAGCCGTCAGTGCTGCGCGCACCGATGCCGGCATCGTCTACCTGAAGGGTAAGCCCGCATTCATCCTTGTCGTGCTGACCAACGACAACGAGGACAAACGATGGGTGATCGATAATGAGTCGCAGCTGACGCTCGCCAAGATCGGCCGCGCGGCCTACGACCACTTCGCCCCCAAGCCTGCCAAGTAGGACGCACGACCGATGGGCTTCGACGTCAGTTGGCATCCGATCGACGAAGGCTTGATCCGCACGCGTCTCCTGCCGTACCTTCGCGGCGAAGGTGACATCGGCGATCTTGCGGCAACAGCCGCGAACTTGGCCGCCGTCCGCAGCCGGGCGAAGGCGATTGCCGTCGCAGTCTGCCTGCCCTCCACCGCGCCGACCGGTCTGTTCTCGTTGGAGAAAAACCACAAGGACGGCGGCGTTAAACCGTCGGCGCTTAAACCTCTGCCCGGTTTCACTGCCGACGTGCATCTCCAAGGCCGTCCCTTCCTCCTCGGCGGCGACGACATCAACGTGAAGTATGCCGAGTATCTGAACTCATCGCCGGACGGTGTGGAGGCCATCGCACATCGTGAACTCGGCACAATGCCGGTGCCGGAATTCACACCGGCAGGTTCTCCAACCGCCGAGGAACTCATCGCCGATCTCACCTTTCTCCGAAATGCCTTCCCGCTGCTCAAGGGAAACAAGCCGGTGACCCTGCCGGACGGCGAAATCATCGACGCCGTGGACCTCTACCTCTTCAACATGCCCACGGCGGTCGTCACCTTCGCCGCCGCACTGTTGCCCGGCTGGATGGGTCGCGGACCCATCTGGTTCACGCAGTATCTGGACGATGCCAAGCTCGACCCCGGTGTGGTTGAGACCGCGGCGACACTCTTCGAAAGCATCCTCGACGAAGTCCCCGATTGGCGGACCGCCTTCGAGCCGACGATCACGCACAACTACATGCTCGGCGGCTATGTGAATGCCGCGAACCTGCCCGCTTTCCACCAGTTCTGGCTGGAGCACGAAACCGCACTGATCGCCCCGTGGATCGCTGAGAAAGATGGCGCCCGCGGCCGCCACGGCTACACCATGATCCGCGAAGCCTTGGCCCTGAGCGAAGCCCGCGGCTGCGGCTTCCTCGAAGCCACCGAAATCTACTCCGGCTTCCTCGAATTGCTGAATTGAGGCCGGCAGTTCACAGCTTCAGGATCAGCTTTCGCTTCTCCAAGCCACGCATGGCCACAAGGCAAACGCCGCCATACACGGCAACACCGATCAGGACGAACCACAACGGTGCATCCTTCGGAACAAACGGCCGAACGGCATCGTTGACCAGACCGTGTAGGATGTACCCGGCGAGGGCGTTGCTTCCCAAGGTCCGAAAGATGCCGAATTCCAGGCCGCGTCGATCGCAGAGCCACACCGCCGCAGCGAACAGCAGCAGCGACCAGCCGGCGCCGAAGAGCGGATAGGTGAAGCTGCCGGATCGTTGGCTCATCGTGAAGAGATCGTTCGTCGGCGGTTTCGCGTCCACGGGGACCAGCGGCGGCTCGATGACGGCAAACGATACCTTGAAGTTCCAGTCATCGAGATCAGCCGGGGCTAGGTGCAGGCAGGAGCAGCCATAGGCGGCGACCATCACCAACACGCCCCAGCCGACGAGTTTTCCGAGCGGGTTGCGGGCCAACCAGACATCGTAAGCCAGCGAACCGACCAACAACGGAATGGACCACGTCAGAAACCCAAGCGGCCCGCCGTCGACGCCGTTGGGTGCCGTGTTTGTCCAGCGATAAAAGTATGCATAGGACAAGCCGAAGTGCAGAAGGGTGGACGCGAGCGCGAAGGCGATCCGCACACGGGGTCCGCGACCGATGACCGGAAGGACCCAGACGGACACGGCCGCGATGTGCCCGAGGGTCTGCATCAGATCCTGCTTCGCCCACTTCAACACCACGGCCGCGAGCTGGTCCGTGTCGTGCCAGGTTTCCCAGCGTTTGCCCACGGCATAGACGAGAAACGCGACGAAGAGGAGCGCGAGATTACGACGCCCGGCATGGATGACGGCGGAGGAGTGACCATGCGTGGCAACTCGTTTCAGGAATGTCAGGCGAAACGAGAACCCGACCGCGAACAGAAACTGCGGCATGATCGTGTCCGCCAGGCTGCACCAAGTGTGGTGGTGCGCGAGCAGCGGCAGCGATTCACGGACTTCGGTAAACGAACCGAGGAAGTTCACCGCAAACATGCCGAAGACGGTGAACCCGCGGAATTGGTCGAGCGACGTCAGCCGGGCTGATTCGGCGCGAGAAACTTCTGGACTCATGAGAGTCGCCTCCGTTCACTTCAGGAAGTACCAGCCCAACCCGAAAGCGATCGCGTTTTCATCCCGACTGTTGAGTTGAAGTCTACAGATTTCTCCTCAGCCCCGAAGTGTCCTGCTCTATCTGCGGCAGGTGGTGCAACATCAGCGCAAACCGCAGTTGCCGGTCGAACGCGTCGGCGGCAGTTTGGAATCGGCTGGGATCATGTCGATACGGATGTGCTTCCGCACGCGTCGGCTCGATTCCTGGCCTGCCTCGGCTATATCAGCATCCAGTGCCTTTCTCCCCAGCACCAGGAGCGCGACCCTATGGCAACGAAGACTTTGAACGTCGGCATGATCGGCTACGGCTTCATGGGCCGGGCCCATTCGAACGCGTACAAGCAGGTCGGCCAGTTTTTCCCCTCGGATCACAAAGTCGTCCTGAAAGCTGCCTGTGCCCGCGACGAAGCCAAAGCCAAGGCTTTTGCGGCGCAGTGGGGTTACGAGTCGATCGAGACCGACTGGCGTAAGCTGATCGCCCGGCCGGACATCGACGTGGTCGACATCTGCACGCCGAACAACCTGCACAAGGAAATCGCGATCGCCGCCGCGAAGGCCGGCAAGATGATCCTGTGCGAGAAGCCGCTTTCCATGAACGTCGCCGAGGGCGAGGAGATGGTCGCGGCGGTGGAAGCCGCGGGTGTGGCCAACATGGTCTGGTACAACTATCGCCGCATCCCCGCGGTCACGCTCGCCAAGAAGCTGATCGACGAAGGCCGCTTGGGAAAGATCTTCCACTACCGCGCGAAGTTCCTCCAGGACTGGACCATTAAGGCCGACCTGCCCCAAGGCGGTCAAGGGTTGTGGCGCTTGGATGTCGCCGTCGCCGGTTCGGGCGTCTCCGGCGATTTGCTCGCGCACTGCATCGACACGGCCATCTGGCTCAACGGCCCGATGAAGGACGTGACCTGCCTCACCGAGACGTTCGTGAAGGAACGCCTGCACAACCTCACCGGCAAGGTCGAAGCCGTCGGCATCGACGATGCTTGCCTGTTCCTCGGTCGCTTTGCCAACGGGTCCTTGGCCAACTTCGAGAGCACGCGTTACGCCCGCGGCCACAAGGCCGCCTACACGCTCGAGATCAACGGCGAGGACATGTCGATCTTCTGGGATCTGCACGACCTGCATCGCCTGCAAGTCTTCGACTACAAGGACGAAGCGAAAATCCGCGGCTGGAAGAGCATCCACGTGACAGACAACTCGCCCGACCACCCCTATATGGCCAACTGGTGGGTGCCCGGCTTGGCCATCGGCTACGACGCCAGCTTCACCCACCAAGTCGCGGACTTCATTGCCGGTCTCGAATCCGGCACCCCCGCCGGCCCGACCTTCCGCGACGCCCTCGAAACCCAACGCGTGCTCGACGCCATACTCGCCTCGGCAAAGTCGCATCAGTGGGTGAATGTCTAGGATTCGATTCTTGGCGAGCCGCCTGTGGTAACCGTCGTTGTCTCACACCCCGGAAAAACTCGGCGGGCTTACGCATTGCCGCTCGCCGCAGAGAGAAGTAGGAAATCGATGAAAACTGAAGTCTTTTTCAGCCCCGGCCCGGATTGCCTAGGGCAGATCGTCAACCGCTTTCTGGCGGCGCGGTCGACCGTGGACGTCTGCGTGTTCACGATCACGGATGACCGTATTGCCCGTGCCATCCTGGACGCCCACCGTCGCGGCGTGGCGATCCGCATCATTACGGACAACGACAAGACCTACGATGCCGGGTCGGATGTCGAACGGCTCGAAGCAGCGGGCATCGCGGTAAAGGTGGACCGAACGCAGTTCCACATGCACCATAAGTTCGCAATTTTCGACGCTGCACGAATTCTCAACGGATCCTACAACTGGACCCGCGGCGCGGCCGAGTCGAACGAGGAGAACATCGTCGACACCGGCGACCCGATCGCCCTCGCCGCGTTCCAGGCGGAGTTCAACCGCCTGTGGTCGAAACTGTAACGGGTTGCGGAGACCCGAGTCTTCCGCGATACTGTTGCTCCTGCCGATTCACGCTCCTCCAGGCGCCGCCCATGCTTCGCTTCTCCTGTTTGTTGGTACTCGCACTGTGCTCCGGATCCGTCTCGGCCCAGCCGCCGAAAGCTGCGAATCGGGTGGACGCCATCCGCGCTGCGCTGACGGCCCACGGCCTGCCCAACCTCGACGGCAAGTGGTTCGTCGCAGGTCCGTTCCCGTTCGCGGGTGACGACGCCTTCGACAGGGAACTGCCGCCAGACAAGGAAGCCAAGCTCGACGCAACCTACCCCGGCCCGGACGGCACGACCATTGCGTGGAAGCCCTTCGATCGCTTCGCGTTCGGCAAAGTGCTGAATCTGAAACCGCTGTTTCCCGCCAAGTACCACAACGATTCAGCGGCATTCCTTGCCGTGGAATTCGCATCGGATAAGGCCTTCACCCTGCCGCTGTCGTTCGGCAGCGACGACACGTTGACCGTATACTTCAACGGCCGACGGTTGCTGCACGATAACGAAACCCGGGCGGCCGCGCCGGACCAAGCTCGCGCCGAGGCGTCCGTGCGGATCGGCAAAAATCTGCTCGTCGTCAAGGTTGGACAGTATGCCGGGGAATGGGAAGTGTACGTCTCGCCCGAAATGCCGACGGAACTGCCGGAAGCCGTCCGCAAGCAGATCGACAAGGACTTCCCCACCGTCAAGCCCGCGACCCGGTCCAACTCGGCGTCGCAATCGGCTGAGGCGAAATACTATGCCGTCGACACCTTTACGCCGCCGGAGAATTGCGTGCTCGAAGTCGGCGGCATGGGTTTCCGCCCGGACGGCAAACTGCTCGCCTGCACCCGCCGCGGCGAGGTCTGGCTGATCGACAACCCGACTTCCCTCAACCCAAAATCGGCGACCTTCATGAAGTACGCAACCGGTCTGCACGAAGCTCTCGGCCTCCACGTCGTGGACGACACCACGACCATCATCGCGCAGCGACCGGAGTTGACCAAACTGACCGCGAAAAGCCCGAACGGGCCGGCCGATTCCTTCACCACCATCAGCGACCGTTGGGGTGTCAGCGGGGACTACCACGAGTACTGCTTCGGCCCGGCCATGGACCGCACGGGCAATGCGTTTCTCACGCTCAATGTCGGCTTTGGCGGTGGTCACCAAGCGAAGGCGGCGTGGCGCGGCTGGTGCTTGAAAATCGCGCCGGACGGCAGCAGGGAACCTTGGGCCTACGGCTTGCGTTCGCCCAACGGCATCAACTTCAGCCCCGCCGGCGAACTCTTCTATGCGGACAATCAGGGGGAATGGGTGGCCACCAACAAGCTCCATCATTTGAAGAAAGGCAGATTCTACGGCCATCAGGCGAGCCTCAAATGGCTGAAGGATTCCCCCTTCGCAGGCAAAGTGCCCGAGACCGTCGCCTCCGGCATGCGCTACGACGGCGTCAACCCCGCCAAGCCGAATGCGGAGAAGGTCTACCCCGCCGTCGAGCCGCCCGCCATCTGGTTCCCCTACGGCCGCATGGGCCAGTCCGCCACCGAGCCGCGTTGGGACACGACCGCCGGCAAGTTCGGCCCCTTCGCAGGGCAATGCTTCGTCGGCGATCAGACCCGTTCGATGGTCATGCGGGTCGCCTTGGAGGAAGTCAACGGCGTCCAACAAGGGGCCTGCTTCCCGTTCCGCTCCGGGCTGCAATGCGGTGTCAACCGCATCGTCTTCGGCCCCGATGGAGCCATGTACGTCGGCCAAACCGCCCGCGGCTGGGGCAGCACCGGCGGTAAACCCTACGGCCTGCAACGCCTACGCTTCACCGGTGAAACCCCGCCCGAAATGCACACCATGACCATCACCAACGACGGCTTCGCCGTCACATTCACGACACCCGTCGACTTGAAGACGATCACGGAAAAAGCCATCGGACTGAAGAGCTTTACCTACATCTACCATTCCGCCTACGGCTGTCCGGAGACCGATGTTGCCGCGGAGAAGGTCGAGCGGATCGAACTCAGCGACGACGGCAGAACGCTGACCTTCGCGGTGCCGAACCGGGCTAAGGGTCGCGTCTACGATCTGCAGCTGACGGACGTGAAGACCGCGAAGGGCGAAACCTTGTTGCACTCGGAAGCCTACTACACCCTCAACGAGTTCCCGAAGTGACCGAGCTTGCCGACTTCGATATCGCCTTCACCGACCCGCGGCACCCGTTCCACGAACATCACATGGAACTCGCCCTGCGCGAAGCCCACGCCGCCGCGGACGAAGACGAAGTCCCGGTCGGGTGCATCATTGTGTCGTTGGAGCGCGGAGCGGTCATTGCCGAAGCCCACAATCAGCGTGAGCAGTTGAAGGACCCGACCGCCCACGCCGAGATGATCGCCATCACCCAGGCAGCCACGTCGATGCAATCGTGGCGGCTGGAGAAGTGCGTCCTCTACGTGACCCTCGAACCCTGCCCGATGTGCGCCGGCGCGATCATCCAAGCCCGCCTGCCGGTGGTCGTCTATGGTGCCGCCGACGCCAAAGCCGGCGCCTGCCGCAGCCTCTTCCAACTCGCCGACGACCCCAGGCTCAACCACCGCGCCCAGATCGTCCCCGGCGTCCTCGCCGACCGCTGCGGCGCTATCCTCACCGATTTCTTCGCCGCGAAGCGGGCACTGGGGAAAAAATGAATTCGCTGCAATAACCGAAAAATTTGCGCAATTCGGAAGTATTGTGGTGGAAAAGTCGAATCGACAATTGCCACAATGTCTTGGTTTTGTGAAATCGGTCGTTGAACCGGAGCTCGCCATGCGGCACTCGACACTCGGCACTCTTGAGTAGATGGCCCGTCTTTCTGCTATCCTTGGCGGGTTTATTCTGCACTTCGCAAACTTCGTTCGCACAGCAGATGCCAACTCTCAGCGGAGCGAACATCTTCATGCAAGACGCCGGAACAGCTCCTGCTGTGCAGTGGCAGATCAAAGGTGCTGGAACGATCAGTTCCCGTCCCGTAAATAATTCTCGATCACATCGACAGTCCAATCTCGGAAGTCAAAGTTGGGTTCCGGGATTGCTTAAAAAATATAATTTTAGAATCGTTGCCACTCCAGAAGATTGTCGTGAGAAAAGGATTTTCACTGCTCGAGGTCATTATTACAATCGCCGTAGTCAGACTGTTGATGAGTCTCTTGATCGTTTCAGTTCAAGCGGTGCGTCGTGCAGCATTTCGAATGCAGAACAAGAATAACTTGCGGCAACGGAACGATTACGTCGATACCCCTGCCGGGACACTCCACCATCAAATTAGGGACGTTGAGAGCAGCCCTCACCCAAAGCGGTATCTCGCGGGACGAGTTTTTAAGGGAGTACCAAAGGACTTGATCGAGCAGACGTAATTCTGTGTAGCGATTTCTCTGGAGTGATTTGCTGCCGGCACCTCAAGAAGAGTTCTGCTAACCTCGTTCTTGTTCGGCTCTCTCACCGTTCCCGGGATACTCCCATGCCGCGATTGCTCTCCGTCATCGCCCTATTGTTTGCCTGCTCCGCCCTTAGAGCTGCGCCGCCGAATGTTGTGCTCATCTTTGCGGACGACCTCGGTTACGCCGATCTCGGCTGCTTCGGTACGACCAAGTGGAAGACGCCGAATCTGGATCGGCTTGCGGCGGAGGGGGTGAAGTTTACGGACTTCCATTCGTCGCAGCCGGTCTGCTCGGCGAGCCGGGCGTCGCTGATGACGGGGTGTTACGCCAACCGCCTCGGCATTCACGGCGCGCTGGGGCCGTTGGCCAAGCAGGGCCTGGCCGCGAGCGAGACGACCATCGCTTCGATGCTCAAGACCAAGGGCTATGCGACGGCGATGGTGGGCAAGTGGCACCTCGGCCGGCCGGAGCAGTTCCTGCCGACCAATCGCGGCTTCGATTCCTACCTCGGCCTGCCCTACTCCAACGACATGTGGCCCAACCGGCCGGACAACACCAAGGCCAACTACCCGACCTTGCCGCTGATCGACGGCCTGAAGATCCTCAACAAGGAAGTCACGGCCGCCGATCAGGCGACACTGACCGAGCAGTACACGAAGCGGGCCGAGACTTTCATCGCCGCCAATCAAGCCAAGCCGTTCTTCCTCTACTTCGCCCACACCTTCCCGCACGTGCCGTTGTTCGTCGGCGACAAGTTCAAGGGAACTTCGGAGGGCGGACTTTTCGGCGACGTGATTCAGGAAATCGACGCCTCCGTCGGCCGGCTGCTGAAGGCGTTGGACGAAGCCGGGGTGGCGAAGAACACGCTGGTGATCTTCACCAGCGACAACGGCCCGTGGCTGAACTACGGCAACCACGCCGGCTCCGCTGGTGTATTGCGCGAGGGCAAAGGGACCAGCTACGAAGGCGGCCACCGTGTGCCGTTCGTTGCCCGGTACCCCGGTGTCATTCCCACAGGCACGGTGCAGCGCGAGACCGCGATGACCATCGACCTGTTGCCGACCATTGCCGGCTGGTGCGGGGCGGAGTTGCCAAAGCTGCCCATCGACGGCATGGACATTGCCCCGCTGCTGACCGCGAAGCTGAACGCGAAGTGCCCGCACGAGTTCTTCGCGCACTATTACCTGACCAACGAACTGCAAGCAATCCGCAGCGGCAAGTGGAAGCTGATGTTGCCGCACACGAGCCGAACCATAAAGGGCCAAGCCCCCGGTGCCGACGGCAAGCCGGGCAAGTACGTGCCGGAGAAAGTGACGCTCGCGCTATACGACCTCGACGCCGACCTCGGCGAGACGACTGACGTCCAGGCGAAGCACCCGGAGATCGTCGCCAAGCTGCAGGGCTATACCGAGGCGGCCCGCGTGGACCTGGGCGACAGTCTCACCAAAAGGGTCGGCAGGAACTTCCGCAAGCCGGATGTGGCAAAATAGTAAAAGTGCTTCACGCAGAGAGCACAGATAAGCCTTGTTCCATCTGTTCTCTCTGGGTGACTATTCTTCTTTATGGTAGTTTCAGTTTCAACCTTACGAAATTAATGAGCCACGCACGAAGTAAGTGGTCAAAAACAAACCGCAAACCTCAAACCGCTTACTTCGTGCGCGGCTCCTTTTAGGGTCGCATACAGGAAACTGAAACTACTCTAAGATCCGATTTTATGCGGGACGAAGCGGCTCGCGTTGCCGGTGACGATCGACTCGTCCTCGCGAATGCCCACCCCACACGCCCAGCCGTTGACGACCCAACTGCCGAGGATTGGGGCGTTGCCGTCGAAGTTCCGAATCGGCACGAACTGCTGGTACACGACCGGGCCGTCGTAAGGGCCGTCGGTCTGCAGCGTCTCGACGCCGTCGCGGACGACTTCGATGTTCGATCCTTCCCGCGAATGCACCGGCTTCTTCACGTGGTCGCCGTCGATCGGGTCGAAGGATGCCGGCACCAGATACGGCGAATCGGGGAACATGTCCCACAGCAGCGGCAGGATGGCTTTGGACGACAGGATCATCTTCCAAGCTGGTTCCAGCCAGACGGTTTGCGCCCGCGGAATGTTGCGGCCGAAGTCGTCTTGGATCAGCCATTCCCACGGATACAGCTTGAAAATCCGGTGAATCGCCGCACCTTCGGGGTCGCGGAATTCACCGCGGCCGGCGTCCCAGGCAATCTCGGCGAGGTCGAGTTGCTGCGTTTTGGCCCCGGCCCTCACTGCCGTGTCCCGCAGGTATTCCAAGGTTGTCACGTCTTCGAGGGAGTCGGTCATCGCGGTGAAGTGGATGGCCGCTTCGTCCCGCGTCAGCACCGCAGGCCATGCCGACTCCACGAGGCGTTCGTCGATGCTGTTGAACTGATCGCCGGCCGGGTCCACGTCCTGCAGCCAGTCCCACTGGATCACCGCCGCCTCCAGGAGTGCCGTCGGCGTGTCCGCATTGTATTCGAGCAGCTTCGGCGGCCCGGAGCCGTCGTAGGCCAGGTCGAACCGGCCGTAGATCGAGGTCTCGTCCTCGTTCCAACTCCGCTCGACCAGTTGGATGAACGCATCGGGAATCAGAAACAGGCCATACATTTTTTCATTGATGACATGCTGAACTAAAGCTAAACACATTTCATGGAGTGCATACGTTGCTTGTTCGATCACTTCGATTTCCCGGGACTTGAAGACGTAACACGCCGATTCATCCCAGTAAGGCCGACCGTCGATCTCCACAAAGGTGAACCCGCGCGCCGCCATACGCTGCTTGGCATTCGCTCGAGGCGGGAGGACTTGACGAAGCATCGTAGGCTGCTCTGAAGAGAACGGTTCGTGGTACTCGAATCCCATTTACGCCGGCGGCAACCCAAGGGCCTTGGCGAGTTCCCGATTGGGGGACGCTTCGTTCATCAGATCGGCGATGAGTTCCGGGAAGGCGAGTTTGCCGAGTTTCACGCAGCGCTTCAGCAGATACGGCACGGGGCTGTGTGGCTCGAGTCTCTGAAGAGCATCGGCGATGTCCGCGACCTGGCGATAGAGGGCATCGCGCGAAGCGGCGGTGTTTGTTGTCGCTGCTGCTGATGTGCCGCTGGACTGAGATGCTGCGCCGCCCGCGTCGGCTTGGGTCACCGTGTTGATCTGCTTCAGGTCCGCGATTTCGCGAAGAATGCTTTGGCAGCGGCGGATGGTTTGGCCGAGGTTGCCGGTCGATTCTTCGCTGAGGTAGTCGGGCGGATCGGTGGCGATCCTGCTGCGGACCAATTCTTGCAGTTGCACGAGCACGTCCCAACTTTCGTCGAGGTCCGCGGCCGTCAATCGGAAGGCGGCCACTCGGGAGCCGACGAGTTCAGTGAGCACTTCCTCGCAGTGTGGCGGGCGATCCTTGCGGACCCAGTCCTCGGCACTCATCTCCGCCCGGTTGCCCGAGATCAGCGGCGTTCGCATCAGGGCCGAGGGGATTTTGCCGCCGCGACCGGGGTCGTTGAACCAGCGCAGCATCCCTTCCCAGTCGCTCCAGTCCGCTTGCGATTCCAAGAGCGGATGCAGGCGGTCCGGGCATTCGCTCAGGAGCCGGAGCAGCAGTTTCAAGCCGTCGCGCAGCCCGGGGATACCCTTCTGTTTGACGAGCGCTTCGAGCAGCCGCAGGGCCAAGTTCAGATCCTTGGATTGCGTCTGAAGTGCCGTGCCCGCACTCCGGAGAATCTCGGGCCAGTCGGCCGGGCGGTCGTTGGTTCCCTCGTCTCCGGGAACCGGTTCCTTTCGCAGCGCGTCGAGCTTCATCATCAGCGCCGGCGACGGCGGTTCGCCTGCTGGGTTGCCTCCGGAGATCGGTTTGAGGTAGTCGTCGATGTCCAGCACAGCCGGCGTACTCATGGATCAGGGGCCTTTCTTCGTCGAATCGACAATCGTGTATTGCAGCACATAGCGGGAAGCGGTCGCCAGTCGAGCCTCGTCGTCCCAGAGCGATTTTCGGACGAAGAAGTAGCGATAGAAATGCCGTTCGCCGGCGTGCCGGCTGCGGATGATCCGCATCTCCGGCAGCGGATCCTTGGAGGTGAACAGGACGAACGACTCGATCGGCTTGGTCTCGGGATCCTGCATCAGGTAACGCAGGAAGCCGACCTTGTTCGTGTTGTTCGGATAGATTTTCTGCCCGACGCCCGTCACCAAACTCGCCGGGAAGAGCGGCTGCGGGCTGACCGCACCGGCCCGATCGACGAGGATAGCTCTCAACGGTTTCGACTGAATATCGAAATTGTCCGCGACCATGATGAATGCCTCGCCTGAGATGATTCTGCGCGTCGTACTGCCGATGGGCTGCTGCAGACTGATCTTGAAGCGGTCGACCTTGGCGGATGTGCGGTCGCGCGAGCCGAAGAGGCTTTCGAGCGCGGGGACCGGTTGTTCCTCGCGCGGGATCGCTTCGCGGAAGCGGACGGCAGGGGTCGGCAGTTCGGCCGTCGGCTTTCCCGCGAGTTGGGCAACGGTCTGCAGTTCCTGCGTCAACTCCCCGCCTTCGGTGAGCACCTTGGCCAGCCATTCGCCGCGCAACGACGGTAGCGGTCGCAGAAGTTTTTGCGGTTCCAAGACGACCTTCGTCAGGCGGCGCTGCAAATCCTCGTTGACCGCCGGCGGGGCGTCCGGCGCTTCCAGCAGCAGAAGATCGTGGAGTGTGACCCCGGCCGTGCCTTCGTAGCTCTCACGGCCGCGCTGGCCGACGACGACGTTCTCGAACAAGTCGCGGCTATCCCAGCCGAGGCTGCGCAGATCCAACCGAAAGACGATCGCGGCCGGGTCGGCGGCAATGGTGGTCGCGTTCAGCTTGCCCTTTCCGCCGGCAGTCGCCCGCTCCATGGCCGCAATCGTAAGTTGCAGTTGAACGGTCAGATCGGACCACGGCACCCCGTCCCGAACCAGGTTCTTGAAGGTGATGTAGCGATCGTTCAGCCGAGACTCGGCATCCCGCGTTTCCGCATCGGCAACGATTGCTTCAGCCACATACGTATCGTCGTAGGTGCTTGGGTACGGCAACGCTTCAGCGTCGATCCAGGCCCGCACGGCCGCGATTTCTTCAACGGTCGGCCGCGGCCGTTTACCGTCGCGGCCGAGTGGGGGCATGGAGCCGTCCGTCATCCATTCGAGTATCAGCGAGCGATCCTTGGCCGACTTGTTCACAGCGGGCACCGGCCGCTCGGTACTGACGACTTCGCCGTAGTTCATCAGGTTCAACGACGACGGCTGTTCCGGTTTGCCCGAGTGGCATTCGCTGCAATAGGTCTTAAGAATCGAGCGCGCCTTCAGGATCAGGTCGCCGCCGGCGCGCGTAGGCGGCGCGGCCGACAACGACGGCAGGAAGCCGAAAGCGACGAGAAACTGCAATGGAATTCGGAACGAGTTCGGCATGGCGGCTCACTTCGTGCGTTGGAAGTAACTCAGTGTCAGGTCGGCAATCGGTGTCTCGGGTGTCGGCTCGAACCAGGCAACCTTCACGTCGAACTTTTCCGTCGAACCGTCCGCACCGATGAGGCCTCGCGAGCCGGTCTTTGCCTTGGACCGCCCGCGCAGGTCGGCCTGCAAGGCCCGCAAGCCCAGCGGCTTGATGCCGTCCGTCGAGCCAACCAGTCCGCGGGTGCGGGCCACGGCCAACAACCGCAGATCGTCCGACGTCGGCTCGGTCTTCGCCGTCACGGCCGGCTCCGTTTCGCTCATCCGGCCGTGGTAGATCACGAGACGGAAGCTGCCGGCATGTTCGCCGTAGTGGACTGCGTCGTTCTCGGATTGTTCCGGCGTCAGCACTCGGAACGGCGTCACGGTTTCATTGTCCATCTGAAAACCGCGGACGACCACGCTGCTCTTGGGCGAGAGCAGCCACTTCCGCGATTGCGACACAGCCGTCCGCTCCCGGCCCAAGGTGTTCTCGCCGTTGACGAGGAGAACGACTCCGTAGGAAGCGTCCGTCGGGTTCTCCAGGCGAAACTCGACGCGGTCGTTCTCCTTCGGTTCCGGAAGAATATGACCGACGACGTCGGCCGGCTTGCCGTTGTAGCGAACGCTCCACTGCACCGGCGAATCCGTGAACGGCCGATCCGGTTCCTGCGGCTTCGCGGCCGGGGGCTGGACGACGGCTGCGAGGATGTCCCGCTCCTGTTCGGCCTTGGGCGGCAAAGGTTGCCCGGCGATCACCGCCTTGCGGTTCGCCTCGGGCTGAATGTAGCTGAGACCCAGTTCCGGCAGGTACTGCGGCACCATGTTGAACTCCACGACGATGGGCAAGTCGTGCATCGCCCCGTCAGCCCCGAAGCACTGCAGTGTCAGCTTGCCCTGCTTGAGGTCCGCGGGCACGCTCAAAACTCCGGTGAGAAAGGACTCCGGGTGAACCGGTGTCGTGCCCCAACTCGGCTCGTACTTGCGGACGAAGAAGGCCTTCCGCCCAGCGGCGTCCTTATGGTTTGCGGTCGTCAGTTGGGCTTCGACCACGGTTTCGTTGACGCGGTCGAGCACCAGAAATTTGTCGGCTTCGGGATTCAACGCCAGAATCAGGGCGACCCGCAAGCGGTTGGCGAGGGCCAGGTTCATTTCACCCACATCGTCCCGCGGCGGGCCGTCTTTCATCTGAATCAGAAACTTCAACACGCCGACGTTGCCGTAGCCCTTGGCCTTCAGGGCGTCGACGACGGTGCGGGCCTTTTCCGTCAGTGCGGCGGCCAACGGGTCGGCCTTGGCATCGTCGGCCTTCGCGGTCGTTGCAAGCAACAGGCCGACGGCAAGAGTCAAGATAAGTCGATACGGCATGGCTGGATCTCCGAAAACGTTCCATGAGCAACGAGCGGTTATTACCGGCTGAAGGTCAGCTCCGGCAGGTCGGCCGGGAAGCTGATCGGGTTTTGTTCCTGCGTGAGCTTGAGCTGCTTCAACTTGCTCGGCACCTTGCGTGCGACGAAATTGAACAGCTCGTCGACATCCAGACTTCCGTCCCGATTGCGGTCGGCATCGCCGAAGCCGCGGCGTTTGTCGAGCGCGTCCAGTACGCACCAAGTGAACACCCCATGACCCAACTCGGGGTGTTCGTAGGATTGCTCGCTCTGGTCGCAGGCGGCGATCACGCACGGCCCGAACCCGGCGGGGATGAAGCGGCGGATCGCGTTCTCGTTGGTTGCTTCACCGGCATGGCAGGCATCCAACAACACCGTCTTGCGGCAGTTCACGCCGGCCAGCAACTCGAACAATTGCTCCGCACTGACAGCTGTCGCGGCCGGTTGATTGCGGGAATAATCCGGACAGCAATAGTAGAAGAAGCCGCGACCGGCTCGGACGTCCTTGACGGTGCCGGCGGGCACGAAGTCCCCGTGGCCCGCGAAGAAGATCACCACATGATCGTCCGGCTTCACCGTTTCGCGAAGGCCGGCCAACGCTTCGACGATCTGGTTGCGGGTGGCACTGCGGTTCAGCCGCAGGGCGAACGGGTCTCGTTCGGCTTTCTCGACCAATTTGAAATGCGCCGCCAACGCCTTGGCGTCATCGGCGGCATAGTTCAAATCGCCGAAGGAGCGTGCACCGCCAGGGTTCTTGCGGTGATCCTGATAATCCTGAATACCGACCGAGACGCCGAGGGTCTTCGGTGTGACCAGCGGGATCGACGGACCGGCGACGACGGTGCGCGCCTCAGCCCGTCCCCCCAAGGCGTTGATGCTGACCAGCGTCAACCGATTCTCGCCGACGCGGAAGGCGGCTTCAGGAATCGTCAGGGAGAGTTTCAGCGACTCGGCAGGCTTGGCGTCGAGGCTCCACGTGTGGTAGCGATGGTCGTTGAGCCACAGCTCGAGCACCTTGGCCTGAAAGTCCGGATTGCGGCCGGCCTGTTCGAGGAAGGCGAGCAGTTCCAGCTTACCGTCCCTGATGGCCGAGGTCTTCTTTTCCAGTCGAACCAACGCCGGTTCGGTTCGGCCGAAGCGTTCGGGCAGCGGGTTGTCGTCGCGGGCGAGTTTCAGCACCGCTTCCAGGTCGCGGGTGTTGACGAGTTGGTTCAACAGATCGAATCGTTCGAACTGATTGCGGAAGCGGACCAGCGGATGGAACTCGGGACGGCCATCGATCTCCGGCGGGTTCACAACCCACCCGGCCTGGGCATCGCCGTTGGCGGTGCGGGTGAAGTAGTAAGAGCTGTTCCACATCCAGACGACCCAATCCACGAGTCGTTCATCCGCATCGAACGACGGGAACCACTTCCACAACGGCCGCCGCGGCAGCGTCGTCAGGCGGGTTTGTTTCGTCCCGGTTGTCAACAGCAGTTCGCGACCGGCGACGGCATCCTTCAACGCCTTCCGGAAGGCTGCTTCCTCGCCGACGGGTTTGCCGCCGGCACGATCGTAAACCACGTCGCCGTCGTAGTGGAGCGTGGTGATGATCTCTTCGACCGACAGTCCAGCTTCCCAGGCGGGCGAGCCGACGGCGACTTTGGTCACGACCGCTTGACCGTTCCTGAACGCGAAGTCGGCCCCGAGCAGCGGATGATGGGCAAAGTCGTTCAGGCTCCAAGCGGCCACCGTCTGGTCGGCGCCAGAGGATACGAACCACGTCTGATCCGCGGACGCACAGAGCGAATGGACCGCGCCACCGTGGCCGGTGTAGCGGGCCGCACGCCGTACGCTGTTTTCCGAGAGTTCGAAGAGAGTCGCGCCGTAGTAGTGGCCGACGAGCAATCGCGTCGGCTTCCCGGCGAGTGCGGGTAAAAACGTGAAGCAGGACGGCGACGGATTCGCGGCATAGCCGAGGTCAAGCTTCAGCCGGCGAGTACCGTTCACGGCATACCAGACGAAGCGGGACTCCGCGTCCGGCGCCACGGTCCAGCCATCCGCCGATTCCAAGGGTACGAGCCAGTCGTGCTCGACGCCGGGCTTGGGGCGGTTGAGCGTGTCGAGTTGGAACGTCGCCCACGAACCGGTGCCGCGTTGATTCGGGTTCGTCCATTCGGGTTGCTTCAGCGACCGCACGCCGAGGGTTTTGCCGTTTTTTGAAAGGGCGACGCTCCACAGATCGCGACCGTGGCCACGCTGCGTGCTCGGTGGGGCTTTCGGCGTACCGAGCTGGTAAAGCAGCAACTCGCCGTCGCTGCCGGTGGCGACCGCGAGCTTGTCTTCGGTCGGGTGAAACGCCAAAGCATCCGCCGAGCCGCGCTGCTTGAACTCGTGCAGCACGGGGAAATCCTTTCCATCCGCCGAGAGGTCGTAGACGACCGCACGATCGTCCGCTTCCAGATAGAAACGTGCCCCATCAGTTGGTTTCGGCAAGGCCTTGGCAACCGCCACGGCCAATTGCTTGCCGTCCGGAGACAGGGCGACGCTGCGGGCGTATTCGTCTTCGCCCAGCGTCAGTGTCCGCAGGTTTTTGCCGTCCGATGAGTAGACGAGCACCAGCCGGGATCGCGTTGCCGAGGCGAGCGTACCGTTGGCCGCGGCAACGGTACGCGTCAGCCGTGTGGGCAAACGCAGACCATCGTTGAGTTGGAAAAAGGAACGGGCAACCGGCTTCGCGGCGACGGTGATCTCCAAGGCTTCGCCCGATTCGGCGATGGACACGATGCGATCATCACCGCGGGGAAGCAAGAGAGTCGACGGGTTGATCGCCGGGACGGCGCCGTCCCGGCGGTTGGCTTCGTGTTTGCCCAAGAGCGTTGGTGTGGCCCACAATCGGCCATCGGCGTCGCGGGGTTTCTGTTCGCCGGCGTCCCACAACCAGATCGAACCATCGGCCGTGCCGAAGACCGTGCGGCGTTGGTCCGGCAGAAACGCCGAAGCGACGACCTTTCCATAAGTCCCGCCGCCGCCGGGCCAAGTCAAGCCGAGGAAGTTGCCGCGCTGGGGATCGTCCGAGCGCTTCAACAGTGCCGCAGTTGAGGTCCGCATGCCGAAGCCGCCGACGAGAAACGTGGAGCCGTCCGCCGTCATGGCGACGGTTTCGATGGTGCCGCGTTGCTCGCGCCAACCGGGCCAACGGAGAATCTCGATCTTCGACTTATCCTTGCCGAAGCCGGTCGGGCCGACGGGGAAGAGACGCAGGGTTTTATCGTCCCCAGCGACGGCGACGAACTTGCCGTCCGGCGTGAACTGCAACGACGACGCACGGCCGAAGCGGCCACCGGCCTCGACCGCCATCTCGGGGAGATCGGCCGATCGCCGATCCAAGTCGGCGCCGCTCAGCGGCCCCGCAAGGACGGCTGAGCAAACCCAAGCCAAGGTCATACTGCGTCGCATCGTCTTCTCCAGTCATCGTGTTCATCAAAGGGATGCGGAAACGCTCGGCCAATCGGACACCAATCACGAGTCGGAGTCGGCATCGAGTCCGTCGGACCGCTCGGCTGTTTCCCGAATGCGTTCGAGAATACGACGGATTTTCCGCTCGTAGGATCCCACGGCAACGGCGATCTCGGCGGTGCCGTGCCCGGCGAGCCGCATCTCCAGCACCTGACGTTCGAGCGGTTCGAGCTTGGACAGAAATCCGTTGAACTCCTCGATCAGCATCACCTCGGCCTCCGCCGTGCGCTCGCGTCCGGCGACCTGTTGCAGTTGCTCGTAGGCTGAATCGGAATGGCCCGTTTCCATCGCCGGGTTTCGCTTGGCCGCGCGATGGTAGGCGATCTGACGCAGCGCCTTGTGCACGGTGATGCGGACGAGAAGTTTGAACAGGTCGCCGCTTTTCTCGAACTGAAACTCGTCGTTCTGCACGTGGACGAAGAAGGTTCGGAACGCGGATTGGATCACGTCCTCCGGATCCATCCGGCCGGACATGCGGGCGCCGATCCGGCGCCGCGCGAGCAACATGAGCCGCTCGCAGTAGCGGTCGAACACCTCGCGCGATGCCGATTCACTTCCGCTTTTCAGCCGCTCCAGAAACTCCGGCAGCATGGCTTCGTCGTGATCTTCCGTCATGGAATCGACTCCCCGGCACCGTGGCGGATGCCTGAATCCGCCGCGGCACTAGACTAGGAAGGGCGATAGGTCTTCAGACGAATGTACGCCGAACGAAGTTCCGCTCAAGCCCCAAGGTGCCGGATGCCTGCCGACGAGCGACCACTGACGGAACGGGAGACGCAATCGCTCGAAGCCGTTGCCGATCGCTTTCACGACGATCTCAAGGCCGGCCGCACCCGCGACTTCTCGTCGTATCTCGAAGGCATCGTGCCGCCGCTGCGCGGTGCGGTGCTGTTGGAACTGTGCATTCAGGAAATGGGCGATCACTGGAGCCGCGGCCTGCGGCCGACCGTCGAGGACTATTGCCGCAGGCACCCGGATCTCGGCGACAGCTCCGAAGTCTCGATGAAGTTGATCGTCGAGGAAGCACTCTGCCGCAAATCGGCGGATGTCCCAACCGACTGGGCAGCCCGCTTCCCGGAACGCGCCAAGGAGATTCTTTCCACCCTCGGCACGAGCCATACCACCGCCGGCCGACGCGATGCCGGGTTGAGCCGCGCCGTCAAGACTTCCGGCGACGGCAACGTCAACAGCCGGATGTCCGTATCCCAGCAGTATGAGCTGATCCGCCGCATCGGCAGTGGAGCCTTCGGCGAAGTCTGGTACGCGAAGAAGACACCAAGCGGCATCGAACGCGCGGTCAAGATCCTCAGCCAGCGCATGGAACAGGCGATGGCGCTGCGGGAACTCGAATCGTTGGAACTCATCAAGAACCTGCAGCACCACACGATCCTGAGCACCGAAGATTTCTGGATCTACGACGACCGCCTCCACATCGTCATGGAACTCGCGGACGGCACCTTGCGCGATCGGCTCAAGGTCTGCCGCAAGGAGGGCAAGCCGGGCATCCCTCTGGAAGAACTGTTTCGACACATCGGCAACGCGGCCGAGGGCTTGGATTATCTCCACTCGAAGAACATCGTCCACCGGGACGTGAAGCCGGACAACATCCTGCTCAAGAACGGCTTCGCCAAACTTGCGGATTTCGGACTGGCCCGCGCTCAGGAGGAACGACTGCAAACCATGAGCTTCGGCGGGTCGTTCCCCTACATCGCCCCGGAAGTATGGGGCGGACGAGGCGGCTGGTCCAGCGATCAGTACAGTTTGGCGATGACTTACGTCGAACTCCGACAGGGACATTTGCCCTTCGCCTTCGGCGCCCCGGCAGAGATGGCCATCATCCACGACGCCGGCTTGTTCACCTTCGACGACGTCATCGGCCCGGAGGAGCGGGAAGTCCTGACCGTGGCCCTGCACCGCAATCCGGATGAACGCTATCCCACTTGCATGGCCTTCGTCGAGGCACTTAAGGACAACCTCGGCCCGGTGGGCAGCTTCCGCCGGCAGAACAGCACGATTTCCAAGGGGAGTGTTTCGCGGCGTCAAGCCGCCGTGGAGTCGGATGAACACCCGGTCTTGTTGCAATCGGTCGTTGCCGCCGAGACGGTCGGTAAGAAGCCGAGCACGATCGTCAAGCCGCTCACCTACGTCAAGCCGTCGCTTCAGGCAAAGGCCACGAAGCCGCCGCGAGGATTGCTCGTGGTTGCGGCCCTGCTTCCGCTGCTTCTGATCGTAAGTATCGCCGCACTGTTTTTGATTCCGCCAAGCGAAACCGCCCCTTCGACCGCGTCGACCGCGTCGACC
>Ga0105047_10000364_pt1 | contig 75032 bp, 60 predicted proteins | sample MAT04_FD_78384 | JGI IMG/M metagenome (GOLD analysis project Ga0105047, IMG submission 78384) | Freshwater microbial communities from Lake Fryxell liftoff mats and glacier meltwater in Antarctica - MAT-04 (megahit assembly) | ecosystem: Environmental > Aquatic > Freshwater > Ice > Liftoff... | reverse complement strand
CGTTGGCTGCTGCCGAACCTCGAGCCGCGAGCCCGACTTCAGCGCCGCGATTCGCAGCGCCTTGCCCTTGCCCGTCGAGAACTCGTCGGCTCTGGATGCAGGGGGCCCCTTCGCGATCCCTGCTGCTTTGGGCTGCTCGATGATCCGCACTGCCTTCCGCGATTCGATTTTCATAAGAGGCCGACGAGGCCCGCTGGAAACTGTCGCGTCAGGCCACCCGGGGCCGCTGTTTGCGCCTCGCGCCGCGCTGGGGCCGGCACCCAGTCGACCGCTCAGTACCGGCTGGCAGTCCCACCGAGGCGGGCGATCAGCGTCCCGCTTTGCAGGTCGAGCACGTTGACCGGCATCGCGTCCCACTCGAGCGTGACGAGATACAGCCGCTGCGCCGACACGGTGACGTTGGTGAACCGCGCCCCGGGAGAAACCGCGTCCCATTTCTTCTCGCCAGTCGCGGCATCGATTGCGACGACGTGGTGGCCGCCATCGTCCCAATAGGCGAGAAAGAAGACGCCGTTGACGAGGTCGATCGCCTGCGGCTTCCCCTCCACCGCCTCGGGAACCAACTCCGCCAGCGCCTTCCGCCAGAGCTCAGAGCGCTTCACCGGGTCGAACCCCACCAGCTCGATCAGCTCAGACCCACGCGGAGCGCCGATCATCACGCCCCACTTCCGATCGTGGAACCACGACTTCCCGTCGAACCTCTCGATCTTCGGCGCCGCCTGCGTCTCGTTCATCGCCTGCTTCTTCGAGACGTCGCCCGTGTCCATCGCGCGCCGCTGCTCTCCGCGGCACTCCTTCGGCGCCGGCGCCTTGGTGCGCTTCAACGTCTTCAAGTCGATCAGCTGCCCGGTGCTCCAGCTGTTGCCGAGGTAGACGGTGTCGCCGCCGGCCGTCGCGCAGATCCACCGGGCCGCATCTTGATCATCGAACTGGAAGGTCGAGAGCTTCTCGCCCGTCTTCAGATCGAAGATGTGCGCGTCGCCCAGCACGTTCACCGCCATCAACCGCCCGCCCTTCACCGCCACGCCCGTGCCGCGCATCGCCTTCTTCCGATCGCCATACGGGCCGTCCTTCCAGACGATCTCCCACGTCTTCCCGTCGACCACGCCCACGTACGCATTCAACGTCCCGTGCTCGACGAGAATGAAGGCGCCCGCCACGTCCTCGACCCCGTCGCCGTTCGCGTCCACGCCCACCGGGCTGACGTACTGATCGAGCCAGTAGAAATTCTCAGGCCCCATCGGCACCGGAAGCTTCGGCTTCCCTTCAGGCCTCACTACCGCCGGCGGCGGTTCGACCTCCACGATCGCCGGAGGAGCGCTGGGCCGTTGCTTCTTCGTCAACAGAAAGCCCGCCGCCCCGGCCGCGACCATCACCACCATCGCGATGAACACCCCCACCTTGATCGCCCCGGCCTGAACCACCGCCGGAGCGTCCCGCCGTTCGCGGCCCAGCAGCTGATTCACCATGCCGCAGTGGGTGCACCGAAAGGTGTCTGCCGAGGCATCGTCCACCAAAAGCGGCGCCGAACAGCTGCTGCAGCGAAGGCTTCGCGTGACCATTGGCGCAGGCTACGTCGGGCGATTGTTACGCGACAGCTCGGGTTGCGCCTGGGTGCTCAGCAATCAGTTCCGGGTCATCGGGGCCGGCCCAGCCGCCGCCTCGACCACCGTCTTCACGCCGACGTCTGCGGCCAACCCGCAGGCGTCAGCGACCTTCTTTCCGCACGCGATGCCCAGCGAACGATCGGCCTTCACCCGCGCGGCGTCCGTCAGCTCGAGGCGGTGCTTTACGACGATGCGGCAGCCGGCCGTGCTGCCTGCGGCGCAACCACGGGCCCCGAAGTCAGCCGCGCCCGCGTAGTCCTTCACCCGAATGCGCTGCTCGGCCAGGTCGACGCAGCGGCCGCCGGCGCCATGGTCGCAGGCCTTGACGATGAACCCTCGAGCGCGCGTCTCACCGTCGAGCTCCTTCTTGAACTGGAAGAAGTTCGCCGCGTCCTCGCACGCCTCGACGGAACCTTCGTCGCACCGCGCGCCCAGGGTGGTGGTCACCTTCCCGGCGATGGCTTTGAGCTCCTCGACCGCCAGCGGCTCCTGCGAGTGGAACTTCAGCTGGTTTGCCAGCTCGATGCAGATCGCGATCTCACCGTTCTCACACGCCGCCGAGGCCTTCAGGTGCGCCTGCTCGACAGCCTTTGGGTCGTTGTGCGCCGCGCTCAGCGCCGCCCACTCTCTGACGCACCCCAGGCTCGACCCGAGCTTGCACGCGCGTCCCCACGCGTCGGCCGTCTGCGGCAGCGCGATCGCCGCCTCGTTCAGCGACTCGCCCCAGCGCAGGCAGGCGTCCAGCGATCCGTCTCTGCACGCCGCGCGCGCGGGCTTCACCTGCGCCAGCCCACTGATGGCGGCGCACGTGCCCGGCCGCTTGTCTGCACACGCCCGCTCCATCAGGGCTGTCAGCCGCGCATCGTCCTCGGCAGTCAGGTTCTCGTTCGCGAACCACAGCTCACCCACCGCCTTGCACGTGAAGCCGCGCTTGCACTGCCCTTCCGCCAGCAGCAGCGCCTTCTGCTCTCCACCCAGTTGGGCCGTCGCCTTCACCGCGCTCACGCACGCCCTGGGCTCGAGCGTGTCTGCCGGGGTCGCCTGGCACTCGGCTGCGCAGACCTTTGCCGCCTGCGTCTGCCTCGCTGCGATCTCGGCCGGCTTCGCGCCTTCGACCGTCATCCCCGTCACGCAGCCCTCACAGTCGCCCAGGGTGCAGGCCTTCGACAGCAAGACGCTCTGGCGAACGGGGTCCGGCAGGAGCTCCGCTGCCGCCCGGCATGACGCCGCATTGCCCCCGCTGCACCCCCGCTCGAGAACGATCGCCTCGCGCCGGGCCGCGACGGCCGAACAGGCCGACCCATTGCGCGGCTCGCGTTCGCACCAGCGGCCCAGTGTGATCCACGCCCGCTGCGTCAGCGAGGCGTCGGGGATCTTCGAGAGCAGCGCGGTATAGACCAGCGAACAGTCGCCGAGATCGTCGTACGAGCAGCCCTTCACCCGCAGCTCGAGCTCTCGCGTCGCGCGCTGGTTCGGGGTCGAGTTCCGCTCGAGGAACTCGACCAGGCGCACCGCGCCTTCGCAGCCCGCCGCGCTGCCGCGCTGACAGCCCTTCTCGAACCAGCCCAAAGCCACCCTCGCCGCCGTGGGCAGGCCGCTGCCGACGAGGGCGGTGCCCAGCTGTTCACAGGCGTGGCCGTCACCGCGCTCGCAGGCCTGTTTTTTCATGCAGTAGGCCGCCGCTCCGTCACCGCCGTTCTGCTGCAGGTCAGCCGCCTGCTGGCACACGGCGAGGTCGCCGTTCACGCACGCCAGCTCGTGGGCTTCGCGTGGGCACCGGTCGACCTCGACGAAAGCGACCGGGTTGCGACTGCCCTTCTGGCGCCGCAGGATCTTCTCTGCCTCGACCAGAGGGTCGGCTATCTCGGCGAGCTTTGCCGAGGGCTTGACCCCCTGCCTGGTCAGCGCCTCGAGCTGCGTACAGGCTTCGGTGGACTTCAGCCGGCAGCCCAGGTCGAAGGCGGCCGCGCTCTCGGCGGGCTTCGTCATCATCTTGCCCAGCAGCAGGCAGCCCGGCGCATCCTGACGTTCGCAGCCGTTGCGAAAGGCCATCGCCGCGCGGGTCGGGTCTTTCGCCGTCCCCTTTCCGTCTGCGTGCATCGTGCCCACGAGCGTGCAGGCGGGGCCGTGGCCCTGGCGACAGCTCAAGTACAGCGCCACGAAGGCGCGCGCGGTGTCCGGCCGCTTCGCGTCGACGAGCCGAAGCCCTGTCTCGTAGCAACCCACCGGGTCGCCCAGCTTGCACGCCTTGTCGACCCAGGTCAGCGCCTCGGTCGGCTTCAGCTTCGCGACCACCAGACACCCGCGCGACTGGCCGAGGCTGCACGCGCGCGTCGCTGACGGAACTGTCGGCTCGCCCTCGAGGCACGCGAAAGGATCGCCCGCCATGCAGCCCGGATTGAGCGCGCCCGCCCATGCCTGTGGCGAAAATGCAGTCACAAACGCCAGCGTCAAGGCGGGAAGATTCTTCATCCCGGGCGGCGGTGCATGGCCCATGCCCCACTTGCGGAGCAGCTTTCACAAATTGCCCCTCTGTCTGCCTCGTGACAGCTTGCAGCAGTGATTCGCGAGGCGTTTCAGGACTTGAACCGGGTGCGGCAGATCGCCGTCACCGCGGGACGCCACGGCTTCGCCGACGTGCTCGAGCGCTCGGGCCTGTGGGCCCGGCTGGGCGGCAGGGAAGTGGTCGAGCAGACCCCCGAGTCGCGGCGCGAGACCGTCGCCAAGCGCTTCCGCACCTTCTTGAGCGAGCTCGGCCCCACCTTCATCAAGCTGGGCCAGGTGCTCTCGACGCGCGCAGATCTTCTTCCCGCCGAGTTCATCGAAGAGCTCTCGCACCTGCAGGACCAGGTGCCTGCGTTTCCGATCGAACAGGTGCGCGAGCAGATTGTCTCGGCTTTCCACCGGCCGCTGGAAGAGATTTTCCCCACGTTCGACGCCACGCCGATCGCCGCTGCGTCGATCGCGCAGGTGCACCGCGCCATCACGGTCGAAGGAAAGGAAGTGGTGGTGAAGGTGCAGCGCCCGGGCATCGCTGAACAGATTCGCGCCGACCTTTCGGTGCTGCACTACATCGCGCGCGCGCTCGAGGCCTTCGTCGAAGAGGTCGGCGTCTACACGCCCACGGGCATCATCGAAGAGTTCGACCGCGCGATTCACGAGGAGCTCGACTTCCTCAACGAGGCGGCCAACATCCGCGCCTTCTTCAAGAACCACATCGGCCGCAACGGCATTCGAATTCCGAAGGTCTACGACGAGCTGTCGACCCGCGGCGTGCTGACGATGGAATACCTGCACGGCCCCAAGCTCTCGCAGGCAATGGCGACGATGCCGCAGGCTGGCAAAGAGCTGCTCGCGAAGAACATCCTCGAGAACGGGTTCAAGCAGCTGTTCGAAGACGGGCTCTTCCACGGCGATCCGCACCCGGGCAATTTGTTGATCCTCGACGGCGAGCCACCCGAGAAGCCGGTGCTGGCGCTGATCGACTTCGGCCTCGTCGGGCGAATCACGAAGCAGATGGCGGACACGCTGGTCTCGTTGATCGTCGCGGTCGCGATCAAGGACTCCGAGTCGGCGGCGCGGCTGCTGTACCGCCTCGGATCCGCCGAGAGCCGTTCGAACCTGCTCCTCTTCAAGAACGACATCGAAGCGATCATCGGCGAGTACCTGCCCACCGAGCTCTCGCAGATCAACGCAAAGTCGTTGATGCGCGACCTGCTGGATCTGGCGGTGAAGTACAAAATCCGGGTGCCGAAGGAGTACGCGATTCTCTCGCGCGCCTCGATCGCCACCGAAGGCATTCTGCGTTCGCTGTTCCCCGGGATGAACATCGGGGAAATCGCGCTGCCGTATGCGAAGCACCTGCTCACCGAACGCTTCGACCCGAACCACCTGCAGGGCGGGATGCTGAAGACGCTGAACCGCCTGCAGAGCGCGGCGAACGAGCTGCCGATGCAGCTGTCGCAGATCCTGCTCGACCTCGAGGGGGGGAAGTTCTCGGTGACGGTGAAGGCAGAACAGATGAACGAGCTGAACAAGAACCTGCGCGCGCTCGCGGTGATCTCGTTCTTCGGCCTCTGCGCGTGCGGCCTCATCGTCGGAGCCTTCATCAGCTTCGCGTCCAAAGACTGGACCATTCACGGAGTCCCGTTTCTGGGGCTCTTCGCGGTCGTCGCGGCCAGCTTCCTCTTCGGCGTGATGATGACCTGGTACCTGTTCGGCAAGAGCGTGAAGAAGGTGTCGCTGACGCGATTCTTCGGCAAAGGGCGCTGAGTGGATCTGGGGCTGAAGGCAGTGACGGTCGCCTTCGGCAGCGTCACCGCGCTCGACGCGATCACGCTCGAGCTGCCCGCCGGAAGCCAGGTGGTGCTCTGGGGCCCGGCCGGCGGCGGGAAGACCATCTTGCTCAAGGTGCTCGCCGGGCTGGTGTTGCCGACTGCCGGAGACGTGCGCTGGGGCACCGAGCATGTGGCGTCGCTGAGCCACGACGCGCGAAGGCAAGCGCAGGCGGCGTTCGGGTTCGTGTTTCAGACCGACGCGCTCTTCGACTCGATGACGGTGCTCGAGAACGTTCGGCTGCCGCTGAAGAAGCGGGGCGTGGCAGACGCCGAAGCGACCTCGCGCGCGAACGAGGCGCTGGAACAGGTGGGGCTGATCGCTGCCGCGAAGAAGCGACCGGAAGAGTTGTCGGGCGGGATGAAGAAGCGCGCCGGCATTGCGCGGGCGATCGTCGCACGCCCGCTGGTGCTCCTCGCCGACGATCCGTTCGCGGGGCTGGATCCGGTCACCGAAGGGCAGATCGCGAAGCTGTTGCTGCAGGTCAGCGAGGGGCGCACTTTGATCGCCGCCCTGCCGGATCCGCTTGAGTCGCTTCCGCTGCCCCGCCAGCTGCGCGTCGTGCAGGGCCGCATCGTCGAAACCGCCGCCTGAATTGGGGCTCTGCGGCCGCACCCGCCCCTTTCACCAGAAGCAGATGCGGGCCCGGAGTCAAACCGTGACCAATTGGTCTGCTTTCGTCTAGTCCCCGTGGCTAACATCGCTTCCGTCTGCCGCTGTTACCGACCTGGCCCGCACCCGCCTGCTGTAGCGAGCGGGCAGATCACCTGTTCAGCCGAGCTGCAGCCGAAGCAGGACGCACCTTTGGGGCCCACCCGGATGGAGACGAGGTTGGACACCGCGTGCATGCCCACGACAGAGCCGGCCTCGAGCGACTCGGCCACTAGCAACGACGCCTTCACTCGCCGCCCCTCCGCCGACGCTATGGATCATCACCAGCGGGCGCGCGGTGCCGCCGTTCGGCTCGGTCGTTCACTTCGACGACGCCCCATCGACGCTGCCGTCGAGCTCGGTCGCTCGGGTGGAGCAGACCTGAACCACCAACCGAGATCACCCCAGCTCATCGATACGGCGCTGGTGAAACGTCAGGGCGTCTCGTGGGTGATCGACAGCGACGCGGTGTTGGGCGCGAAGGTGACGAAGTCGATCGTGGGGTTGATCGACAGCACGTTGGAGAACTGCAGCCGCCACCGGTAGTTCTGCGGAGCGATGGAGCTGTAGATCGTCCGCGCGGCGTTCAACACAGAGACGGTGCGGTCACCGGGAGGCGACGACGACGAGACCTGAACCGGGAGGATGTACGAGGTCCGCGCGTAGTCGGTGAAGTCGAAGTCGCCGGTGTCGACGGGCTCGACGAACACCGCGCCGAGGTTGGGGATGCCGCTGAAAGGGGTGCCATTCACGCCCGTCTGCTGGATGGTGAACGTAGCGGTGCGCAGACAGCTTCCGGTGTTGAGCACCGAGGCCGGAAGGAAGCCGAGGAACCCGCGTTGTTGGATCGAGGCGCTGAATTCACCGACGGCGACGACCCCGACCTGCACCTGGTTGACCCCGAAGCTCGGCGCCGACAGCGCACGGCCCGACTTGGTCAGATCGACGGAGATGATCGCGGTGCGCAGGCTGATGGTGTGGAAGGTGAACGAGAACGGGCTGAGCAGGTTGCCGGCGAGATCCGTCGCGGTGGGTAGGCCGGTGCCGCCGACCCGAACGAGCACGTTCACGTCGTTGGGCAGCGGCGCGGAGGGGGTGAACTGGCCGGTGAACCCGTTGACCGAGAGGCTCTTGACGCCCGCGACCGTCACGCCGCCAACGGAGACCTGGAGCGCGTCTTCGAACGACACGCGATCCATCACTTCGCTGAACGTCATCGTGATGGCGCGGGGGGTGCGGTCGCTGCAACTGGTGGCGATGAGGACGCCCTGCGCGTTGGCGAGCGGCGTGGTGCCCGCGACGACGGGCGCGGTGGTGTCGATGACCGCCGTCGACGTGAATGCGCTCGAGAAGGGCGCGAGCAGGTTGCCGCTGGTGTCCGCCGCTCCGTTGACGAGCGACACGGCGTGGCTCTGCGGGACGAGGTTGGCGGTGGGCTTGAACGCGGCGGACCGATTGCCGACCGCCCACGACCAGGCGCCGGGCAGCGTGAAGCCGTCGAGGCGCATCGCCGACTCGACCGAGGGGACGTTCATCGCTTCGCTGAAGATGAAGCTGAACGTGGTGTTGGCGGGGATGTTGTTGGAGCTCGCCGCCGGCCTGAAGGTGACGAGCGTGGGCGGCGTGTTGTCGGGGACGGTCTGGGTGGTGAAGCTCCAGGTCGCGGTCGGCAACGCGTTGCCTGCGAGATCGGCTCCGCTGAGCGACAGCGTGTACGAGGTGAAGACCGAGAGCAGGAGCAGGCCGCCGTCGCCCTGCGTGGGCATCGCCCACGTGGCGATGGTCTCACCCGCAGACATCACGGGATCCGAGAACGCGATGTTGGAGCCGATCGCCGTCAAGACGAGGCTGGCGGCGTTCATCGGCTCGCTGAAAGTGGCGACCACCGAGAGGTTGTTGAGTGGGACGTTGGTCGCGTTCACACCAGGCGTGCGGGTCAGCAGCGAAGGCGCCTGGGTGTCGGGCACCGCCGCGGTGGTGAAGCCGATCGTGGTGGAGAACACGTTGCCCGCAAGGTCCGTCACTGACAGCGTCAGCGTGTAGCTGGTCAGGGGCGACAACACCGAGAGCGGGTGCAGCAAGATGCGCTGATCGCTGTTTGCGAAGACGGGCAGATCAAAGCCGATGTTCGGGTTGCTCGCGATCTGCAGGGACCCGCGGGCGATCGGCTCGTCGAAATCGAGCGTCACGTTCGAGGCCGCCAGAACCATCGTGCTGCCGGCGCCGGGGCTCGACGCGAGCAGGACGGGAGGCGTGAGGTCCGCGCCTGCGTCCGGGACTCCGCCGCCGACGCCGCCCCCAGCTCCGCCGCCAGCTCCGCCGCCAACTCCGCCTCCAACTCCGCCTTCAACTCCGCCTCCAACTCCGCCGCCAGCTCCGCCGCCGCCGACACCGCCGCCGCCGACACCGCCGCCAACTCCTCCTCCAGCGCCGCCGACACCGCCGCCGACACCGCCGTCCTCACCTCCAGGCGGCTCTGACGGCCCGCAGCTGACGAGGACGACCAGACAACAACCAAGAAGCAGCTTCATTGGGGTGAGGGTCATGCGGGGCGCCTTGTGCAATCTGGCTACCAGCGGGTTCCCCTCTGAGCGTCGCGCGCACGCTGTCGGATTTCCTGACAGCGCTGTTGGTCTTCGTCACGCCGTCAGGGCGTACTTCTTCATCTTCGCGATCAGCGTCGCGCGGTTGAGGCCCAGCCGCCGCGCGGTCTCTGATTGGTTCTGGGCGTAGCGCTCGAGCGCCTCGACCAGCAGGCCGCGCTCGAAGGACTCCACCCGTTCCTTCAAGGTGAGCTCGCCGTCGACGACCTGCTCCTCGCTGGCGCTGCCGACCTCGGGGATCGCGTCGATGTCCGGCCCCGCGCTGAGCGCCAGCGTCCGTTCGATGCAGTGCTCCAACTCGCGAATGTTGCCGGGCCAGGCTGCGTCGTGGAGTTGCTGTCGGACCCGCGGCGACAGGCGCACCGTACCGAGCCCGAACCGCTGCGCATACCGCTGCACAAACTCGTCGACGAGGGGCTCGATGTCCTCGCGCCTGTCCCTGAGCGGAGGCAGCTGCACCGTCACCACCGCCAGCCGGTAGTAGAGGTCTTTTCGGAAGCCCGCCATCGCCGCGAGGTTGACGTTCGCCGCCGCCAGCACCCGCACGTCGACCTTGTACGTCTCGTCTCCACCGACGGGCCGCACCTCTTTCTCCTGCAGCGCCCGCAACAGCTTCGGCTGAATTGCCTCGGGCAGCGCGTGCACCTCGTCGAGGAACAGCGTGCCTCCGTGCGCCTCGCGGAAGATGCCTTTGCGATCCTTCACGCTGCCGGTGAACGCTCCCTTCACATGCCCGAACAGCTCGGCCTCGGCGAGCTCCGCGGGAAGCGCCGCACAGTTGAAACGGATGAACGGCTGCTTCGCCCTGGGGCTCGCCTCGACGAGCGCGCGCGCGACGAGCTCCTTGCCGGTGCCGGTCTCGCCAAGCACCAATACCGCGACGTCCTTCGACGAGGCGCGCTCGACCACGTTCGCGACCGCCACCATCGCCTTCGATCGAAACACCGCGTGCCGGCCGAGCGTCAGCCGCGCGCGCAGCTCTCGATTCTCGCGCTCGAGGCGCTGGCTGGCGACGGCGCGGGTCAGCACCTGGGTCAGCTCGGCGGGCTCGAACGGCTTGCGGAAGTAGTCGAGCGCCCCTCTCTTCATCGCCTCGACCGCGACGCGCTCCGAGCCATGCGCGGTCATCAACACCAGCCGCGCGCTGTGCCCCCGCTTCACCAGCTCGTCGAGCAACCCGAGCCCGTCGAGCCGCGGCATCTGCAGATCCGCCACCACCAGCGCGACCTCTGCGTTGTGCTGCAGCACCTCGAGCGCCGCGACGCCGTCTTCGGCCTCGAGCACCTCGAACCCCTCGTCTTCCAGCACGGCGCGCAGCGCGTACCGCACGCTCGCCTCGTCATCGACCAACAGCACGGTGTCCATCATCGACTCCCCTTCTCGAGCACGAGGGTGGCGCGACATCCTGCCGGAACACGAGCCGACAGCGTCAGTGTCGCGCGCAACTGGGCAGCCAGCCTGCGCGAGATGAACAGCCCAAGCCCAGAGCCAGTCGACTTCGTCGTCGCTCCGGCGGTGAACAGCCGATCGGCGAGCGCGGCGCTGAGCCCGACCCCATCGTCGTCGACGGTCACCGCGATGCCGCCGTCCGCGGCTGCGACCTGTAGCTGAACCTGGGCGTCGGAGCCCGAGGCCTCAATCGCGTTCTTCACCAGGTTGGTGACGATGATGTCGAAGCGCATGGTGTCCATCACCGCGGTGCAGTCAACGCCTTCGACGAGGCGAACGGTGACGCGTCGGGCGAGCCCGAGCGCCGTCCACGAAGGCAACCGCCGGCCGAGCGCAGCTCGCACCGACGCCGGCTGCAGCTCCTGGGCGGAAGGAGGCCGGGGCAGGCAGCCGACGTCGTCGAGCAACGCCTTCATCCGCCTCAGCTCGCCGACGACGACGTCCATCCGTTCGCGGGTCCGCCCCGCCGCCTCGTCGCGCAGCGCCACCGACTCCTGCTCGATGACGTGCAGCGACGGCTGCAGTCCCTCGACGACGCGGGAAAGAAACTGCTCGAGCGCCCGCCAACGGGTCTCCTGGGCCTCGGCGGCGTAGGTCAGCTCGCTCAGCACCCGCCCCTGCGCCGCGGCGAGCTCGAGCCGGCCGCGGCGGTGTCCAACCGCGACGGCGACCATCGGCCAAGCTGCGAGCACGAACTGGGTGAAGCCCCCAAGCCCCAGCGCAGTGCCGGGCAGCGACAAGTCGAGCGTCTGCGGCACGACCAGCGCGCGCGGCAGCGTCAGCGCCAGCGCTCCACCCAGCGCGACCACGCCGAGCGCTGTGACGAGGAAGGCCCGCGCGTCGCGCTGGCGCTTCGTCACCAGCACCACCACCACCAGGGGTGCGATCAGCGCCGGGCGCACTGGCCCGCTCGCTCCGCCCGCCAGAAGATAAGTAACGAGCGCGAGCGACAATGGAGGCCACAGCACGCGCGAGATCTCGATCTGTTCGAGCTTCATGGGCAGCACCCACGCCGCGTAGATCGCGGTCGAGAGCAAGAAGGCGAAGACGCGCCACTTCTCCATACCGCCGAGCGCGAACGCGACCGCGAAGCCGAACGACATCATGAGCGCGATGCGGTGGGCGACGCGCGCGAACGCGACGAAGCCCGAGCCGTTCGCTTCGGTGGCGGGTTCGGCCGCGGGGGTGCGCGCGGTGGTGAGGAAGTCGTCGATGCGAGTCGACAGCTGGCGCACCTGATCGGCGAGGGCCTTCATCGCCGGCGCGGCGTCGGACGCGGCCGCGAAGTGCGCCACCAGGCTGCGCACCGCGGTGAGGGGATTCTTCAGCTCGTGCGCCACGGCGCCCGACAGCAGCTCGAGCTCTCGCGCGCGGGCCGCCTCGGTGTTGAGGCGCGCGGTGAGCGCAGCAGCGGCCGCCTGCTCGGTGGCGTCGAGCTCGGCGCGCAGCGCCGAGGCGCCGAAGAACGCCAGCCCGATGCCGGCGGCGAGCAGCGCCACGTCCTGCACGGGAACCCACGGCGCCTCGGGGCCCGTCCCAAGCGACGCGGTGATCCACCAGGCGGCGCCGAGCGTGAGCAGCTGCGGCAGGAGAATGAGGGGCACGCTCACCAGCCCGGCCCGCAGCGCGAGCACCGACGGCAGGCAGAGGAAAGGGAGGAACGGGCTGCGCAGTCCGCCCGACGTCAGCACCAGCGCGCTGACAGCGCCGAGCGCGAGCAGCCACCCCACGACGGCGATTCGCGATGGCGTGCCCGATTGCGACATGCGCGCGCTTCATTGCACGAAGCTGGCCCGCCGATTGCTCCAAGTCGACCTGACCCTTCCTGGAGCCCGCGATGACCCGCCTGACTGCCGAGACAGCCCGAACCGAGTCCTTCTGGTTGTGGACGCTGCCGCTCGTCTACGGGCTGCACGTAATGGAAGAGCAGAGCTTCGGCTGGGTCGCGTGGGCCAACCACCAGGGGCTGGCCTTCGACTGGCCCGACTTCTTCCTCACCAACGCGATGGTGGTGACCTTCGGCATCTGCGCAGCAGCGATCGGTCACCGCAAACCTGCGCTCAGCCTCAGCTACCCGGCGCTGATGTTGATCAACGGCACCATCTTTCACCTTGTGCCGACGGTGCTCAGCGGTCGGCCGAACCCCGGCTTTCTGACGGCGCTCCTGCTGTTCCTCCCGCTGGGCTTCATTTTGTTGCGCGACGCGCGCCGGTCAGGCAGCCCGTGGACCACGATTGGTGCAGCGTTCGCGATCGCCGCCGCGCTTCAGCTTTTTCCGCTGCTGCTGCTGGCGCTTCGAACCCGGTTGGCTTGGGCCGCCTGAGGGAAGGCTGCACAGCCCTGTCGGAAAATCCGACAGCCTGTTTGCAGAGACGACGTTCAATAAAGACCACCCGGCCGCGCGACGAAAGCTGACGAAGGACGCCTTCAACCTCCTGCGCCACGTCGACGTCCGCTTCGTCCTCGGCCTTCTTCGCCCAGCACGGCCTCAAGCCGAACATCGCGGTCACCCCAGCTTCACCTCGCGGCGATTCCGCCTCCACCGATGCGCTTCGCCATCCGGCTGCAGTGGCCCTCGTCGTTCAGTACGCGACGTGAACGTGCGTGCCGTGGCCGCCGATCGCGCCGATGTTCTGGCCGTTCTTGATCCCACCCATCGGGTCGTAGAAGAGCTCGGTGGGGTTCGTCATCGCCATCTCGCGGTAGAACTGGCGCATCGCCGACGGCGAGCCCGCCACGTCGAACGCGCGGCCGCGGTAGTGGTACGAGTGCTCGGCGTGCTTGCCGCCGGTGGTCGAGGTGACCGTGAGGCCGAGCTCCTTCGCCCGCGCCATCGCCGCCGACAGCTTCTGCGCGTTGCTGCCCGCCGCCGGCACGCCCGTCACACCGCCCGTGTCGAAGGTGTCTTGCAGGTGCAGCTGGCCGCCCGTCTTCGCGCCGACCTTGCCGTCGGCATCCAGCCCCTTCGCGGCCTGGAACTGCTTCACCGCCGCCACCGTCTTCGCGCCGAAGATCCCGTCGGACGTGCCCGGGTTGTAGCCAGCCGAACGCAGCGCATCCTGCATGCGGGAAACGTCGGTGCCACGCGACCCGACGGTCATCAGGCGGTTGAAGGTGCGGAAGGAGGGGTTGGTGTTTGAGGTGTTCATGCTGGAGCCATTTGCAGGGGATTTGCCAACACCTTTCCCGAGTAATTCCAGCTGCTTAAAGGCTCTTTACATTGCGCATCCTATTTTCCTGCCCATTAAGCGCAGCGCTTGAAGCGCATGCGTGCCCTTGCGATCTGGCCGCTGTCGAAGAGACTGCGGCGCTCGTGAAACAGGCGCTCACCTTCTTTCCCCGAGTGCTCGGGCGCTCCCTCGTCGTCGTGCTGCGCGGCGCCGGCGCCCTGGCGCTGGTCGCGACCCGCACCGCGCTTCACCTGCCCCGCCTCGACCGCCGCGAGCTCACGCGCGCCCTGGTTCACTTCGGGTTTCGCAGCCTCCCCCTGGCCCTCGGCGTCGCCGCCCTCACCGGAGCGATCGTCATCCTCCAGGCGGGCGCCTACGCCGAACGCTTCGGGCTTCGCCAGTACTCGGGCTGGGCTGGCGGCTACTCCGTCTTGTGGGAGCTGGGCCCGCTGCTGCTCGGGCTGATGATGGCCGCCCGCATCGGAGCGCGAAACGCCGCCGAGCTCGCGCTGCTGAAGGTGAATGGGCAGATCGAAGGCCTGCGCGGCATCAGCCTCGATCCGTTCACGCTGATCGTCGCGCCGCGGGTCGTCGCCACCACCATCAGCGTCGCCGCGCTCTCCACCCTCACCTTTCTATTCGCCGTCATCTGGGAATCCATCGCCGCGTTCTTCACGATGCGGCTGCCCATTCGCGTCTTCTTCAGCGCGTTCGCCGACATGCTGTGGTGGGGCGACTTTCTGGGCGGCGGCATCAAGGCACTCATCTTTGGCCTGGCGATCTCACTCGTCTCGACCGCGGTCGGCCTCTCTGCTTCCGGAGGCGCCCGCGGGGTAGGCCGCGCCGCCGCCACCGCCGTCGTCTTGAGCTGCTTCACCATCTTCGCGCTCGACTTCTTCATCACTCCGCCCCTGGCGCGGCTGCTTTCCTCGTGAGCTTCGTCGCGACGGTCGTCGGCCGCCCGATGCTGATGCTGTGGCGCACGGTGAAAGCGGTTCGCCGCCGCGGCATCTCGTGGCGCGAGGTGATGGTGCAGCTCAACGAGCTCGGCAGCGCGAGCAGCTGGCTCGTCGGCAGCGGGCTCGCCTTCTTCGGCGCCGTGATGGTCACCATCGCGTACGCGCAGGCGCGCAAGGCCACCGGCAACATCACCATCGTCGGCCCCGCGTACTTTCAGCTGCTCGTGCGCGAGCTCGCGCCCCTCACCGGGGTGCTGCTGCTCGCCGCCCGCGCCGGAGCCGGCACTTCTGCCGAGCTCGCCAGCATGACGGTGAACGAGCAGGTCGAAGCGCTCGAGCTGTCGGCCGCCGACCCGCTTGCCGAGCTCGTCGCTCCACGGGTGGTGGCGTCGCTGATCGCCGCTCCGCTGCTCATCTTGATTGGCACCGTCACCGCCACCCTCGCCGCCGTCTCGACGGTGACCTTCGTCTTCCACGCCGACGGCACGACCTTCATGGACCCGAGCTTTCTCACGGTGTCTGACGTGGTCTGCGCCTTCGTGAAGGCGGCGGTCTGCGGCCTCTTCATTCCGCTCGCGGCCTCGGCCCGCGGCCTTCACGCAAAAGGCGGAGCGGCCGGCGTCGGCGAGGCCGTCACCTCGGGCGTCGTCGACGCGTGCATGGGCGTGCTGCTGCTCGATTTCCTGATCGCACTCGGCTTTCTGCTGGCGGGCTTCTAGGTGTCCGACGCGATCGTCTTCACCGATGTCGTGAAGTCCTTCGCCGCTGGCGTGCGCGTGCTCGACGGACTGTCGGCGACTGTGCCACTGAAGGGCCTGTGCTTCGTGGTCGGCAAGTCTGGCTCGGGAAAGAGCGTGCTCTGCCGCCTCGCGGTCGGCCTGCTGAAGCCTGATCAGGGAAGCGTCGAGCTGTCGAATGAACGCATCGACACCCTGCCCGAAAGAAAGCTGCAGGCGGTGCGCGCCCGCGTGCCGTACCTGGTGCAAGGCCCTGCGCTGCTCGACTGGCTCACGCTCGCAGAGAACGTGGCGCTGACGGCGAAGAGCAAGACGCCCGACGACCGCGTGAAGAAGGCGATCGATCGCGTCGGCCTGGGCGAGTTCGCCCATCGCTTTCCGCCCGAGGTGGGGCCCGGGATCAAGAAGCGCGCGGCCATCGCGCGCGCGCTGGTGCTCGAGCCGCGCTACCTGCTGCTCGACGAGCCCACCACGGGCCTCGATCGAGAAGCCGCAGACCAGGTGAACGACACGCTCGACCTGCTCAAGCACCAGGGGCTCGGAGCGATGGTCGTCTCTCACGACTACAAAGCCGTCGAACGCCTCGCCGACCTGGTGCTGGTCGTCGACGCCGGAAAAGCATCGTTTCGCAGCTGATTTTCGTAAGGAGCGCAGTCCATGGACGAATCAAAACTCGAGCTGAAGGTCGGAGCCCTGCTGCTGGCAGCACTGCTCGGCACGCTCGGCCTCCTCTCGCTGATGGGCGAGCTTTCCTTCGGCTCGAACACCACGCTCAAGGTCGACTGGGCGCACACGGGCAACGTCGTGAAGGGCGCGCCGGTGAAGATCGCGGGCATCAGCGTCGGCAAGGTCGAGAGCATCAGCCTGCTCGCCACCCGCCGCGACGCCGAAGGCGAGCTCTTGCCGGTGCAGATGATTCTCGGCGTGAGCAAAGAAGGCCGGGCGGCGCTTCGCAAGGACGCGGTCGTCACGGTGTCGAGCCAGGGCGCGTTGGGTGAGCCGTATCTCGAGCTGAGCCCGGGCCTCTCGTCCGAGCCGCTTCCCAACGACCTTGCGCTGCGCGGCGTCGACGGGCCCCGCATCGACATCGTCAGCAACCGCCTCGCCGGCTTCCTCGAGCGCGCCAGCAAGATGCTCGAAGAGAACCCAGGGGCGATCACCAACCTGCTCACCGGCATCGGCGGCCTGTCGAAGAACCTCGACGGCGTGATGACGGAAAACCGCGAAGACATTCGCTCGATCGTCGCCGAGCTCAACTCGACGGTGAAAGACCTGCGGGCGCTGTCTGCGATCGCGAAGACGCAGATGGAGCCGGGCGGAAAGGCGAACGCGATCCTCGATGACGCCAGCGCGGCGCTGAAGGTGCTGCGCAATGATGTTCCGCTGATGTCAAAAGAGGCCCAGGTGGCGCTGGGCGGCATGGCCGCGCTCACCGGCGGCTTCACCGAGGAAGACAACCGCAAGCTGCGCGTCGCGATCACGAAGTACTCGGCGGCCGGCGAGAAGATGGATGCGATCGCGCTTCGGGCAGATCGGATGCTGACGAAGCTCGAGGCGGGCGAAGGCACCATGGGCAAGGTGATCAAAGATCCCGCCGTGTACGACGACTTGCGCGCCCTGCTGTCGGACCTCAAGGCGCACCCGTGGAAGATGCTCTGGAAGAACTAAGAGCCGCTTCATTCTGGCCCGGCCCCGCGCGATCCAGACCGGTGCATCGCACATGACCCGCCCACGCTTTTCCGGGCGGTTGGCCGTGGCCGCCGGGTTGCTCTACCCGGTGTCATGGAAATCAGGTTTCTCGGAGTTCGAGGCAGTGTCGCAACGTCAGGCAGCCAGGTCGCCCGCATCGGCGGCAACACCTCGTGCATCGAGGTCGTCAGCCAGGGCGAGCGCCTCATCCTCGATGCCGGCACGGGCTTGCGCGGACTTGGCGACGAGCTGCTGAAGGCCGGGCAGCCCGTGAAGGCGACGATGCTGTGGAGCCACCTGCACTGGGATCACGTCCAGGGCTTCCCCTTCTTCGCGCCCGCCTACGTCCCCAGCTCGCAGCTCACGCTCTTCGGCCCCGGGGCCAACGGCGCGTCGCAGCTGCGCAGCGTCCTCGCCCAGCAGATGATGCCCCCGAATTTTCCCGTGCCCTTCTCGGCGATGCGCGGCGCGATCGCGTTCGCCGATGCCCTGCCGAGCCAGCCGATTCACACCGGCCCGTTCACCATCACGCCCTTCGACTTGAACCACCCGCAGGGCTGCATGGGCTACCGCATCGACGCCGACGGAGCGTCCCTGGTCTACATGACCGACGTCGAGCTCAGCCTGAAGACCCTGCGCCCGGACGTCGCGAAGATCATCGAAGGCGCCGACGCGCTCGTCCTCGACGCGCAGTACACGCCCGATGAGTACGCGACCAAAAAAGGGTGGGGCCACAGCACCTTCGTCGACGCCGCGCAGGTCGCCTTCGCCACCCGCGCCCAGCGCCTCTTCCTCTTCCACCACGACCCCTCGCACAACGACGACCAGGTCGAGGGGATGGCTGAAGAGGCGCGATCCTACTTCTCGGCCAGCGAGCCTGCCCGCGAAGGCAAGAAGGTGGTGCTGTCAGCATGACGGCAATTACTTGCCTCGACGTGCCGACAGCAGTGGACTTCGTCCTTTCGGCGACCCGAATGGCCAAAAGCGACGATCCCACCCAGGTCCTCCTCTCCGTCAGCGGTTGGGTAGGGCAGGAAGTTCAGCTCGACGAGCTGCTCCAGGCACTGGTCGACCGCGTCGCGCGCGCGATGCAGGCCGACCGTGGCACCCTGTGGCTGATCGACTACGCCCGCGGAGAGCTGTTCACCCGCGCCGCGCACCTGCCCGAGCTGAAGCAGATTCGGGTGAAGCTCGGCCAGGGGGTCGCCGGCCACGTCGCGGTGAACGGCGGCACGGTGAACATGCCCACCGCTCACGGCGAGAAGCGCTTTCACGCCGAGATCGATCGCCTCACCGGCTACCAGACGAAGACGCTGCTCGCGGTGCCGTTGGTCGACGCGGGGGGTGAGATCTTCGGCGTGCTGCAGGTGCTCAACAAGCTGGGCGGCCGGTTCGACGACGAAGACGAGCAGCGCATCGGCAAGATGGCGGCGCAGATCTCTTCTGCGTTGCAGGCGACCAGCCTCTACCCCGAGCTCAAGCGCGCCAAAGAACAACCGCAGAGTCCGGTTGGCTACTTCTTCAACAAGGTGATCGGCGAGTCCGAGCCGATGCGCGCCATCTACAAGATCGTGCAGAAGGCCGCGGGCACCGACGCCACCGTGCTCATCCGCGGCGAGTCCGGCTGCGGCAAAGAGCTCATCGCCCGCGCCGTGCACGTCAACTCGAAGCGCCGCACCCAGCCCTTCGTGAAGGTCGACTGCGCCGCCCTGCCCGCCACGCTGATCGAGAACGAGCTGTTCGGCCACGAGAAGGGCGCCTTCACCGGCGCCGAGGCCCGTTCGGTCGGCAAGTTCGAGTCGGCCCAGGGCGGCACCGTCTTCATCGACGAGCTCGGCGAGCTGCCCATGTCCGTGCAGGGCAAGCTGCTGCGCGTCCTGCAAGACCGTGAGTTCGAGCGCGTCGGCGGCAACCAGACCGTGAAGGTCGACGTCCGCATCGTCGCCGCCACCAACCGCGACCTGAAGAAGATGGTCGGCGAAGGGAAGTTTCGCGAAGACCTCTACTACCGGATCAAGGTCGTCGAGGTGCTGCTGCCGCCCTTGCGCGAACGCGGCCCTGAAGATCTCGAGCGCCTCGCCCGCCACTTCATCGCCGCCTCGACGAAGCGCCACCAGCTCAAGGCCGAGCCGCGTCTCTCTGCTGGCGCTTTGGAGCGGCTCAAGGCCTGGCACTGGCCCGGCAACGTTCGCGAGCTCGAGAACTGCATCGAGAGCGCGGTGGTGCTCTCGGAAGACGAGATCGTCGCCGAGGCCCTGCCCCTGCCCGACCTGCAGCGGCCCAGCACCCGCCGTTACGACATGCCGACCCTGCCCGAGGGCAACCCGCCCACGCTCGCCGAGGTCGAGAAGAAGCACATCATGTGGGTGCTCGAGCGCGCGAAGAACAACCGCACCGCCGCGGCGAAGCTGCTCGACATCGGCCGCAACACCCTGGCGCGCAAGCTGAAGGACTACGGCCTGGGCGACGAGTAGATTGCCGGCCATGCGCTTCTTGCCCGTGGTCCTCGCCCTGGTCGCTTCTGCCGTCTTCGCCGATGAAGTCGTCTCGCCCAGCGTCGGGCCCCGCGAGGTCGGCCGCTTTCAGATCGCGAGCATCCGCGGCGCCAGCGGCGCTGCACAGGTGAAGCTCGACTCGATGACGGGCACCACCTGGAACTACTGCCGCAAGGGCGCGAAGGGCGGCTGGGGCTGGTGCAAAATGGGCAACAAGGGCCCGCTGAACCCCGGCCCCGTCGGCCGCTTCCGCCTCGTCAGCTCAGAAGGCGGCTTCACCTCGCTGATGCTCGACACGGTCAGCGGCCGAAGCTTTGGCCTGTGCGACGAGCCCACGCCCGAGAAGACCTTCTCGTGGTGCGCCGTCGAAGACTGACTACGGCAGGGTCCAGACCTTCACCGCCTTGTCCGCCCCCGCCGACGCGATCTTCTTGCTGTCGCCCGACCAGGCCACGCCGAACACCGCGCCTTCGTGGCCGGTGAAGGCCTGGAGCGTCTTGCCGGTCGCCGCGTCGAGCACGACCACCTTCTTGTTCTGCGCGGCCACCGCGATCGCCTTCCCGTCGGGCGCAAAGGCGAGCTTGTTCACCTCGACCTCGCCCGAGGTGAAGCCGTCGACCTGCTTGAAGGTCTTCACGTCCCAGAGGCGCACCGCCTTGTCCTTGGTGCCGATGGCCAGCGTCGCGCCGTCGGGCGAGTACGCGATCGACTTGATGATCTTATCGCCTGCCTGAAACGTGGTGCGCTTCTTCGCCCTGGCGAAGTCCCACAGGATGACGACCCCGCTGCTGTCGGCCGTCGCCAGCGTCTTGCCGTCGGGCGAAAACGCGATCGTGAAGACGTCGAACTTGTGGTCGGTGAAGGTCGCCTTCAGCTTTCCGTTCACCCACAGCTTCACCAGGTGGTCGAGGCTCGCCGTCGCCAGCGTCTTGCCGTCTTTGCTCAGCTCGGCCGACTGCACCCCGACTTCGTGCGCACGCAAGCTTGCGGTTTCCTTCTTTGCCGCCACGTCCCAGATCTTTACCAGGTTGTAGAGCTCGCCCGAGACGAGCCGCTTGCTGTCGGCCGAGAAGGAAAGCGTGTGAATGAGCGCGCTGTGGCCGGAAAGCGTCGCGAGCTCGCTGAAGTCGACGCCCGACCAGAGCTTGATCGCGCCGTCGGCGCCGCCAGAGGCAATCGTCTTGCCGTCCTTCGACCAGGCGACCGCGGTCACGTCGCGCGGGTGGCCGGTGAGGGTCAGCTCGCCATCGGCAAAGGCGGGAACAGCACAGAGCAGCGTCAGCAGGGCGGTTCGGAGCACCCGCCGTTTCTACTTCGTCACCATCTTGCGGGCGACGAACAACAGCGAGCCGTCGTGGGTCAGCTGCTTCGGCAGGTCCGTCTCAGTCGCGCCCTGCACGCCGACGCCCGGCTGATTCGGAGCGTGCTGCCCGAACTTCGGCTCCATCACCAGGTCGCCCGGGTAGCTGGTGCGGTAGTGGGTGACGTGCACGTGCGCGGCGGCGGCGGGGAAGCCGGTCTTGGTCGATCCGAGATCGCGCATGAAGCGGTTCTCGCCTTCCTCCTCTTCGGCGCGGTTGTGAAGGCCCGCGCCCGACAGCGGCGACGCGACGGTGAAGATCTCGAGCGACCGGCTCGAGTCGACCGTGAGCCGGTTGGCGGCGAAAGAGATGACGACACCTCCGGCGCTGTGGGCGAGGACGATGGGCGTGATGCCTGGGTGGCACTTCGTGATCCGGTTCAGGCCCGTCACCAGCGAGTCGATGATCAGCGCGCGCTGCTGGGTCACGTTCCACCGGAAGAGGAACATCGCCGACGGCTGGTTCGCCATCAGCGTGGGAATCACCGGCCACCACTCGGGGCCCGGGCCGCTGATGCCGTGAATGAAGATGTAGACGGGGCCCGCCGAATCACCCGACGCCAGGTACGGGCACGGCACGCTGTCGGTGACGATCAGCGGGGACAGCTGCCGGTTGAACCTCGCGGCCAGCCTCTCGGCCAGCGGGGTCGTCTCGTCGTAGTCGTCATCGTCCGGCTGTTCTTCGTCGCCTGCGGTTGGATACCGCGGCGGAATCGTCGCGTTGCCCCGCAGGTCGACGCCCAGCAGTGGCGTCACCCGGTACCAGCCCGTCGGGCCCGTTATCCGCGTCATCGTCCGGTTCACCGGCCGGAGCTTGTTCAGCCAGCCGCAGCCGCTGCCCGTCAGGGCGAGAATCCAGAACAGCAGGAGGCACGGGCGCATCACCGCCGGTGATTTAGGTGCGAGCGGGCTGCCTGACAATGCCCCGAAGAGGCAACCCTGCCCGCACCTGAGACCCAAGGTGATGGCAATGATGGCAGTGATTGCATCGGCCGCATTCGCCGTGGTCGAATCGCGGCATGCAGGACGCCAGCCTCACCATTCGCCGTCTCGACCCTGCGCTGAAGCGAAAGCTGCGGGTACGCGCGGCGGAGCACGGCCGTTCAATGGAAGAAGAGGCCCGCGAGATTCTGCGCGCCGCGCTCGCGGCCCAGAAGGGAGGCCGGCTGGTCGACTCGATTCGGCGGCGCTTTGCCGCGGTCGGCTTCGTCGACCTGAAGCCTCCGCGCCGCGACCCGATGCGCGAGCCGCCGGACTTCGGATGATCGTGCTCGACACCAACGTCCTTTCCGAGCTGATGCGAGAGGCCGCGTCACCCAAAGTCATTGCGTGGGCAGGGTCGGAGGTGTCGACCAGCATCTTCACCACCTGCATCACCGAGGCCGAGATCTTCTACGGCCTGGCGATTCTTCCGAAGGGCAAGCGCCGCACCGCGATCGAGCTGGCGGCGGCCGGCGTCTTCGCGGACTTCGACGGCCGCGTCCTACCGTTCGACTCAGACGCAGCCCGCGCCTATGCCGACGTCGCTGCGGGGCGCCGACGCAGGGGCCGGCCGATCTCTACCGCCGATGCGCAGATCGCAGCGATCGTGCGCTCGAGGAGCGGCCGCCTGGCGACGCGGAACGCAGACGACTTCGAGGGGTGCGGAATCGAGTTGGTCGACCCGTGGGTCTACGACAGCTGACTGTGGGCTACACACCGCCCATTTCCCTACTGCAGCAGGCGGGGTGGTGGTGTTCCCCGACGGTGACGAAAGCAAAGGCAGACACCCAGACGTCGTTCACTTTGGTGCGCGCGGTGACGGCGTACCGCCCGGCATCGGGCCAGGCGTGGGTGGGCGCGTCGGCCTCGGTATCGAAGTTGCCGTCGCCGTCGAAGTCCCACTGCCACTTCGCGGAACCACTGGTCGAAGTGACCGCACGAAGCTTCGCGTCTTTTCCCGGCTCGGGCTGGGCAGGCTCGATGACGAGCGTCGCGGGCACCGTCGCGCTGTCAGACCCGATGAGGGACAAGGTCTGGGCCTCGAGCTTGAAGGACTCCTTCGCCAGCGGCACGAGGGTGATGGTGTTGGCGCCGTCGACGGGCGCTCCGACGATGGCGACAGTGGCGACGATGGCCGGGTCGAGCCAGCCGCTGACGGTCACCCAGCTGCCGGTGACGGGAGCGCCGGCCCCGGGCTGGTCAATGATGATTCCCTTCGCCGCGAGGTCTGCCGGCGCGGTCTCGTTCAAAGGCCCCAGCGACTTGCTGCCGCACGTGCAGCCAGTGGCCGCCATCAATCCTAGACAGAAAAACAATCGCTTCATTGTGCTCCCCCTCATTTCGGGCAGCGCTGCCCCGCGATGCACATCGGCTTTCCGTCCTGCACACAGCATTGGAAGTTCTTGTCGAAGTCGCAGTAGTCGCACGGACACGTCGTGCAACCGACCGCGGGCACGATGGTGGCGCACTGGCCGTCGAGGCACTGCTTGCCGGCGGCGCACACCGTGGTGCAGCCGCCGCAGTGGCGCGGGTTGTCGCCGGCGAGACAGAAGGCGCCGTCGCAGTCTTTCTGCAGCATCGGGCACGCGTTGGTGGTGCAGGCGCCGTTCGCGCAGTGGCTGCCGGGGCCGCAGACGGTGCCGCAGAGCGCGAGCCCGCCCTGGCAGACACACTGGGAATTCTTGCAGGTCTCGCCGATGGCGCACGCCTTCGAGCAGCTGCCGCAATGCAGCGGGTCGCGGGTGAAGTCGGTGCAGACGCCCTGCACGCAAGACTGCGTGAGGTCGCAGTGCTTGCAGCTCGCGCCGCAGTGGTCGCGATCGTTCTTCACGTCCCAGCACCTGTTGTCTTTGCAGGCGTTGGTGGTGTCGAGGGTGCACGCGGCGACGCAGCTGCCGTTCTCGCACTTCTGGCCCGCCGCGCAGGCCTTGCCGCAGTCGCCGCAGTTGGCGGGGTCGGCGAGCACCGGCTTGCACGCGTTGCCGCATTCCTTCTCGCCCGGAGCGCACTTGCAGGCGCCGCTGCGGCACGCGCTGCCCGCCGTCTTGCAGGCCGCGAAGCAGGTGCCGCATGAGATGACCGCCTGCTGCTTGTCGACGCACAGCACCGAGCACAGCTCGCCCCGGCCTTCGCACGAGCACGCGCCGTTGATGCAGGGCACGCCGGGGCCGCAGAGGCTGCAGTCGCCAGGGATGACGGCCGTCTTGCACATGCCCATCACGCACTGCTCGCCCGAGCCACACGACCTGGGCCGCGCTCGCAAACAAGCGATCGCCCGCGACCATGCCGCCGCGGTGGGTCGGCGTCACACATCGTGGTGACGCAATCGAGGTCGAAGTCGAGCAGCGTCGCGATCGCGAAAGAGACGAGGTTCGACGCCTCGTGACCCCTTCGAGTCGACCCAGCTGGAGCATCACGTCGTTGGCGTCGCATCACCGAGGCCGAAGGGCTACAGCCTTGCCGGGTTCTTCGCGAACCGCTGCTCGAGGGCGTCGAATGCGGCTGCGTTCGCCGAGCCCTTCTTCGCCTCCTGAATCAGCCCGGCCGTCTCGGGCGCGTCGACCACCATCAGCGCATTCGACGCCGCCTGCCGCGCGTACCCTTCTGACTTCGCGAACGCCTGCACCAGGCCGCGCGCAGCGGTGGCACGAACCCCACGCTCTTCGTCTGGGGCTGCGAGCCCTGGCGTCCGCCACGCCCAGCTGTTGCCGACCGCGCCCAGCGACTTGCTCAACAGCGCCAGCGTCCTCGCGTCGCTCGCGGTCGATACGGCCTGAACCAGCGTCTGCGCGATCACGAGGCGGCGGCACGCGCCCATTCCCGCCAGCACGGCTTCCCGTTTCGGGCCTGCGCTCGCCGTCACCAGCGCCCGCGCAGCCTCGTCGTCGCCCCGCGCTCCGAGCGCCGCTGCGGCGAGCCGGTTGAGCTCGAAGTCGGCCTCGGCGCTGCGCAGAATGGAAAGAAAGATCGGCGCCGCCGCCGCCGACCGCTGCTCGCCGAGGACTTCGATCAGCGCCAGTCGCCAGGCCTGCCACGCCGACGAGCTCAGCTCGCCGCGCGGCCTGGCGACGAAGGCGAGCTCGGCGATCAGCGGGAACAGCACCTTCGCGCCCAGGTCGCGGAGCATCGGGCTCACCGCCGGCTGCGGCCCGCGCTTCTGCGCGTCGAGCGATGGCAGGCTCGCCCGCACCTTGGCGAGCGCCTCGAAGGCCGCGGGATCCGACCTTCGCGCGCCATCGACCTGCGCCTGCAACCCGCGACGAGCCTCGGCCGGAAGCTGGGCCGGCGCCAACACCACTCCCTGCGCCAGCGCTTGAAGCGACAGCAGGCAGAGCACCGCAGTCAGGGTCTTCATCGTCCGGTCTCCCACCACTTCACTGAAGGAATTGCCCGCGCGCTGTTCGTGCCGCAATGCACTTCGCCCGAGTTGAGGTGGTACAGGTTCCAGTCGTCGACCCAGTAGACGCGGTAGCCGTAGGGCAGCAGCGCCTGCTCCATTTGATCCTTCATCACGTCCTTGCCGCCGATCACCGGGCCGAACGGATCCGGCGCGATGAAGACGCGCTCGTTGAGCAGGATCCCGTTCACCGTCCCCGGCTGGTACGCGAGCGCGAAGCCCTGCACCGGCGTGTGAAGGTATGGGATGCGGATGATCTCGGCGTCGGTGATGCCGGTCTCGGCCTTGATGATCGCGACCTGTGCGTCGACTTCGACCGCGGAGGCGGCGCTCTCGGCCATCACGTTGGTGTTCGCGAGCACCTGATCGATCGTGCGCGCCGCGCTCGCGCCGCTGTTGCTTTGACGTCCAACGAACATCTGCACAGAGCCGTTGCCCGCGTCGACCTGGTCCTCGAGCAGCTGGCGCGCCAGCCGCGGGTCATTGACCAGCATCACCCAGCCGCGCGGCGAGCTGGCGGGCAGGAAGGAAATGGTCTCGTCGACGTGGCCGACGAGCAGCCACGAGGTGTCGATCGTCACCATCGGCTGCACCGACTGCGCGATCAGCATTCGCGAGAACGATTGATCGGGGTAGCGACCAGGGACGCTGCCACGCAGCACGCGGCCCAGCGGGTAGCTCGAGCCGTTGAGCGTGTACGGAGGAATCGTCTCGGTGTTGCCGAACGAGTTGAGCGAGTCCATCTGGTACTCGGCCTGCGTCGGCACCTGGAACTGGGTGATCGCTGCGTAGTCCGGGCCGCGCAGGGTGTAGGCGATTCTGCCCGCGCGCCGCAGCGGGTTGTTCGGGTCAGACGGGAAGTCATAGTTCGCCGAACGGAAGACGACCCGCATCACGTGCTGGCCTCCGTCGGCGGAAGGCATCGAGGCGTAGCCGAACTCGATGAAGTCCTGGGTCCATTGATCGCTGGACGAGACGGCCACCCCCTGCGCAGGGTTGCCAGCGTCGGCGAGGGAATTGCTCAGCGCGTTGCGGAAGTTCACCGAGCTGTTCGAGCCCGGCACGTTGCTCACGTAGAGCGAGTCCACCGGCGTCAGGTGGTGGAAAGTCATCACCGGCGAGGTGCGCATGCGCAGCGTGTCGGTCTGATCGATCGCCGTCGGGACGCCGTCGCTTGAGTTCGCCGCCGCCGTCACCCGCAGCGCCACGTCGACGAAGCCATTGCCGCTGCCTCCGTCGCGGGCGATGTCGAGCGCTTCGACGCCGAGCTCGACTCCGGCGCGCAGGTCGGCGGCCGTGAGGGTCTCGGTTCCGTGGATGAAGTGCGTGAAGACCGTGCCATTGCTCTTGAAGAAGCGAAGCGGCGGTTGGCCTGAGACGAGCGCGGGAGTGACCGAGAGGATTCCGATCGCGTTGTCCGGGGCATCCGGCCAGGGAACTGTCTTGAGGCGCGCGAGATCTTCGAGGTCCGCGGGGCCGTTGACGATCGTGTCTGTCGCGTCGTGGCACTTCGGCAGGTTGAGGTCGTAACCCGCGGTGCCTGCGGTCGTGCAGCGAAGGGAGTCGTCGTCCATGTTCGCGAGGAGCACTGCCCCGTGGGTCGCGCTCCAGGTGTCTTCGTCGAGGTCGTCGGCCGGGTCCACCGTGCTCGTCACGCCGTCTCGGTTGTTGTCGCCGCGCAGATCGACAGTGATCTGGCGCAGGCCTCCGTCCGACTGGATCCCGCCGTCGCCGGTGCCGCCATCGATGCCACCGTCGATGCCACCGTCGATACCGCCGTCGAGGCCACCGTCGAGGCCACCGTCGTCGCCGCCCCCTGCTCCACCGCCCCCTGCTCCACCGCCGAGGCCACCGCCCGTTCCGCCGCCGGATCCGCCTGAGCCACCACCGACGCCTGAGCCACCACCGACGCCTGAGCCGCCTGAGCCGCCACCGACGCCTGAGCCGCCACCGACGCCTGAGCCCCCGTCGGACGCAACGCCGCGCGGCCCGCAGCTGCAGCCCGCGACGAAGAGCACGAGAAACGGGATGGCGAAGGAAAAACCGAGCGACGAGCGCATGAGCCTCCTGCACCCGACCGGCTTCGGGAGACAGCTTGGTAGCCCACGGTCACCCCATGCGCAACGCGATCGATCGACGCGGGGCGTCTCAGCTCGGCTGCTCCGGCAGCACTGTTCCGCGTCAGTCGGGCGGGATCCGCGAGACGTGCCCGTCAATCGTCCGGTACGCCGTCGGGTCCGACCTGGCGAGTCCGCCCAGGTAATAGGACATGTACGCGTCGGCGAACCGTTCGCGCAGCGGCCCCAGCGGCGCGCCGGGCTCGGTGTGGCTGCCGTTGTAGGTGATGTTGCCGAGGTCCGCCGACTCGACGTCGCCGCTCAGCCGGTACCGCTCGTCCACCGCGTGTCCCGTCTCGTGGAGGATCGTGTTCGACACGTGGGTCGACTCGACCTCCGTCAGGCTCTCGTGGGTCAGCTCGAGGCGAGGCGGGTTCGTCCACCCTTCCGCGCGGTACATCTGCGTGTTCTCCGGATTGCCCGACTCGTAGTTTCGAATGACGTGCTCGGGCACCCACGCGCCGCCACTGTCGCCGTTGCCGTGCCCGATGCGGTCGGCCACGACGATGCGTGGAATCGTGCGCAGGTGCGAGGGTGGCAGGCGTTCGAGGGTGTTGGTGATCGTCTCCAGCTCGCTCGGGCGCGCCCCGTAGACGTCGATCGGCACTCCGTGCACGGTGATGTGCTCGGGCGCTGTCGTGTTCAGCACGCGCAGCGCATCCGCGCGCAGGTTCCGGGGCAGACAAGCGTCGGCGACGCGCGTCGCGGCCGTCGCGTCGCCGGCCTCGCGAAACGCGCGCTCGTTCGCCAGGTGCTCCAGCCCGTTGGTGACGCGCGTGCTCTCGGGGTGCCGCTCGAACGCGTCGAGCAGCGTGTCCTGCCGTGCTTCCGACAGCCGCCCGAAGCCAGGCGCGGTCACGAGCGTGGTGAGGTTGCGATCGGACGTCCGAGCGCCCGCTTCCTCGAGGTCGTGGATCCGCGTGCGCGTCGCTTCGGGCAGCGCGGCGACTTCGCTGCGTCGCTCGAGCCGGCTCAGCTCGGGTGCTACCGCGGCAGGCGCCGATCGCGCCGCTCCGCCGACGTCCTGCTTCGCGTGTCCCGCCGCCACGAACGAGTCGACGTGCCGACCCGTCGGGTCCGCGTGGGCGGCGGGTGACGGCGCTGGCACGGGCGGCAGATCCACCCGGGGGGCGGGAACGCCACTGCGGACAACTGGGCTTGGTGAACCAGAGGAAGCAGAGATGGGAGGGGACATGCCGACTTCCAGAGCACGCCCCGTGCCCGCGACCAACCCGCCGAGATCGCTGGCGGCGCAGCGCCTTTTCTGTGGCCGCTGTGTTCACGAGGGGTGCTGCGCGTAGCCGCCCGGGTTCGCGCGCCTTGTGGGGCGCCGCTCGATCGCGACACCTAAAGTGCGTTTGACTCGAATTGTGCTCCTGCTCGCCTGGGCGTCGATCGAAACGGCATCAGCGGGACCTTGGTGCGATGCGCCAAAGGCGAGGATTCCAGAGATCCCGAACGCCGTTTCCGACGCAGGGTACCAGCTGACGCTGGTGGTGGATCGCTCCTGCTCGATGATGACGATGACTGGGAAGCCGCCAAGCCCGTGGGCGCGAGTTGGTAAGGAGATCCCTGGATTCCTGGCCGCAGACTTCGCGAAGACTGCCACCGAGTTGTGGGTGCTGCCGGTTCCGGCACTGCCTGACGCCGGGCTCGGGAACTACGCGCCCGGGAACCCAGTTCGGCCAGGCCCGGGACTTAAGGAAGCCGACGTCAAAGGTCTTCCAAAGCAGTTCCACGGCCGGGGTTGACGCCCTGCGAAGTTCGGCGTTATTACGTTCGTACCAACATGACAACCCTCAAGCTCACCCAGATCGGGAACTCAGTCGGAGTCGTGTTGCCGCAGAAGCTGATTGCGAGGCTCAAGCTCGAGAAGGGCGATTCTCTTTTCGTCAGTGAAACGCCCGATGGCTTCACCGTCTCTGCGTACGACCCTGAGCTCGAAGCGCAGATGGATGCCGCGCGAAAGATCATGAAGAAGCGGCGCGGTGTGCTTCGTGAGCTCGCGAAGTGATCTGGCGGTGGATCCTCAAACAGACGGTTCTTCGGGTTCATGACGAACAACTGACTGAGCACGGAGGCGCCGGGGGGCTCCGTGACGAAGGACTCCTCGAATCGGGGCTGGCCCGTGCCGAGAACCGGGCGGCGTATGGAAAGCCTGACGTGGCGGACCTCGCCGCTGCTTACGCCGCAGGCCTGATCAAGAACCACCCGTTCGTCGATGGCAACAAGCGCACTGGCTACATCGCCGCTGAGCTCTTCCTCGCGCTCAACGGGTACAGCCTCGGCGCCAGTGACGTCGATGCGACGCTCACCACGCTCAAGCTGGCGGCGGGTGACGTCACCGAAGCCAGCTTCGCCGATTGGATCCGCGACAATCTCGAGCCTTTGGCCGACTGAGCTGGGCGCTCTCAGGGCGTGAAGCGGACGACCACGGCTTGATTGACGGATCCGCGGTGATCAGCGCGGCCATGCCCTGCGGCTCGGTTCCCGCGGCGCCGCACTTCGCGCGCCGGCATCGTTGGCCCTGCCCGTTCGCAAACGGACCACGTCGTCTTAGAGCTCGCCGGTGACGCTGCGGCCCTGCCGCTGGAAGTCGGCGATCGACATCGACTCGAGGCCGTTGGCTTCGACGCGTGCGTTGGCCAGGTTCGACGGCCCGGTGCCGGCGACGGTCGGGTTGCGGAAGAAGATGCGCCCGTTCTCGACATGGTCGAACGACACGGCGTGTCCGCGGCCGTTCGGCTGGGTGAAGTTCAGCGTGACCGGCTTCGTGCGGTCAGACGCCTGGAGCTTCGCGACCACCGCGGGGCCCTGGCCCTGCACGTCGAACACGTTGGTGTTCGGCTTGTTGAACATCGCGCGCGTGAGGTCGCGCGCCTCGTTCTCAGTCAGGCCCGCGCGCGAACGGCCGGTGCTGGCGTTCGTCGACTTGTCGTCGACCGGGTTGTAGCCGTCGCTGCCGTTGGCGAACTCCATGCCTGCGCTCTGGAACAGGCGGTCGGTGCCGCTGCGCGTGTCGGCGGGCTGCTTGTCCAACGAGTCGACGTGCAGCTTCAGCGCGGGGCCGCCAGCGAGCTCCACCTTCGCGTCGCGGCCCGTGAGGCCCGCGATGATGCGCGCGTACTCGCCGGGGTTGCGACGCGCCATCTCGTACTGGGTGCTCGTCACGCCGCACGTGTCCGCCGGGCCCTGCTGGACCAGCTGCGGGTTCGCGGTTTCCTTCAGCACGTCGTCGAGCACCGCCTGCCGCGACAGGTCAGGCGGCTTTGAGCCCGAAATCTCTGGTGCCTGAGGCTGGGTTGCCAACGCCTGCAGGTTCGACAGCAGCGTGCCGCCCTTCGCGTCGGGGCTGTTCAGCTTGCCCTGCTGCGCCAGCGTCGCCAGCGCGTCGAGCCCCTTCGGGCTCGCGGTCGATGCGACGTCCAGGATCTGCCCCTTCTGCGCCGGCGTGCTCGCGAGCCACGTGGGCGAGCTGAAGACCTTCGCCATCGCGACCCCCTCTGGCCCGCCGGGATTCATCGCCGCGACGTTCAGCAGCTTCGTCGCTTCGGCCTGCGGCAGCGTGCTGGCCTGCGCCAGTGCCGCCTGGGCGACCGTCTGTGCGGCCGGGCCCGAGCCACCCGCCAGCGCAGTCTGCAGCTTCGCCTTCTGTTCCGCGCCCAGCCCCGCCATCGGATCCGCGGGCGCTGTCACGGGCGCGGGCTGAACGGCGGCGGGCTTGAACTGGTCGGCCAGCTTCTTGGCCACCGCCGTCCCCACCGGGTTGATGATCGGCGCCGCCACTTCCGCCGCGCGCTTCACCTGACCCACGAACCCGCCCAGCGATTTCTTGATGTCCATGGCGCAGATTGTCGGCCAGCTGCGCCCCCATGTGCTGGGTCAACTGGACGTGCCCGAGGTGCCGAAGTGTGGCCTGGGCTGCCACAACCACACCGCCCCACCCTGGGGCCTCACTTCACGAACGTCCGAGCGATGGCGCGGACCGCCTCAGGGCTGAAGGGCTTTTGCACCCGCACGTTCGGGACCTCAGCCAGGAAGCGCTGCGCAGTGGGCGAGAAGGCGCCGCCAGTCATGAACACCACCCGCCCAGCCAGCTCAGGGTCGAGCGCGCAGATCTGCTCATACAGTTGCTGACCCGAAGTGTTCGGCATCATCAGGTCGCAGAAGATCGCGTCAAAGGTGGCGCCCATTGCGATCAAGGCGATCGCCTCTGCCCCCTCGACCGTCACCTTCACTTCGTGCTCGACCCTCAGCATCCTCGCCAGCGCACGCCCGACGGCGGCGTCGTCGTCAATCACGAGAATGTTGCCGCGCCGAACCGCGGGCCCAGCCGGTTTGGGCCCGGGCTCTACCGACGGCCGATGGCGGGTTGCCGCCGGGAGCGTGACGCGGAACAACGCTCCGCCACCTGGCGCGTTCTCCGCGACGATCTGCCCGCCCAGGCTGCCGATGATCTTGTGGCAAATCGCCAGGCCGAGCCCCATGCCGATTCCCACGGCTTTGGTCGTGAAGAAGGGGTCGAAGAGGTGCGCCTGCACGTCGGCAGAGAACCCGGGCCCGGTGTCGCGCACCTCGACGACGGCGGCTCCTGCGGGGTTCGTATAGGTGCTCACGACGATCTCGTTCGAATCGGCGCGACCGTCGCCGATGGCTTGAGCGGCATTCACCAGCAGGTTGGTGAACACCTGCCCCAGGGAGGCCTCGGAGGCCTCGACCAGCGGCGTGGAGCCGAACGCCGAACGAACCCGGGCATGGTGGTTCACCGCGTGGGCGGTCATCTTGATCGCGACCTCCAGCGCATGGGTCAGGTCGGTGAGCGACGCAGTCGACTCCTCATTCCCGGCGAGCTTCCTCAGGTCCTGGACAACCTGGCGGACGCGCTCGGCGCCTACCCCTGCCTCTGTGAGCGCGCTGCGAAGCTCGGCCAGAAGATCGCCGACCTGGGTGCCGGCCGCGGCGCCCACAGTGGTGATCGCGCGCTGCAGGTTCTCCAATGACATCTCGATGTTGGCGATCACGTAGGTGAGCGGGTTGTTGATTTCATGGGCCATGCCCGCGGCCATCGTGCCCAGCGAGGCCAGCCGCTCTGTCTGAACCAACCGCTTCTCGAGCTGGCGACGCTCGGTGACGTCGCGGAAGATGACCACGCCGCCCAGCAGCGCACCTTTGTCGTCGATGATCGGCGACGCGCTGTCGTCGACCGCAATCTGGCTCCCGTTCTTGACGACGAGGCCCGAGTTCGCCGGCAGATCGACCACCACCGACCGTTCGAGCGCGAGCCCCACCGGGCTGGGGAGCCGAACGCCTGCGGGGTCGACGACCTGAGACACGTCCGAGATCGGCCTGCCCATCGCTTCCTGGCCCCAGCCGGTGAGCTTCTCGGCGACGCCATTCAAGAAGGTGATCTTCTCGTCGGCGTCGGTGGCGATCACCGCGTCGCCGATCGACCGTAGCGTGGTCGAGAACCAGCGCTCGCGCAGCGCCAGACGAACCTCGAGAACATGCCGGTTCAGGGCGACCTCGATCGCCGTCCGCAGCTCGCGGTCGCTGAACGGCTTGAGCAGGTAGCCATGGGGGTTTGTCGCCTTGGCCCGGCTCAGCGTCGCCTCGTCGGAGTGCGAGGTGAGGTAGACGATCGGCACATCAAACCGTGAACGAATTGCCGCCGCCGTCTCGATGCCGTCCATTGCGCCGCGCAGCTTGATGTCCATCAACACCAGCGAAGGCTTGAGCTGATTCGTGATGTCAACCGCCGACTCGCCCGAGCTGAGCGTGATCGGCACGTCGTAGCCCAGCCGCAGCAGCGTCTGCTGAATGTCCCCTGCAATCAGCGCTTCGTCTTCAACCACCAGGACCGTCGTCATCGGTTTTTTGTCTCGTTGAACTTTGGAAAAGTCAGCTTCGTGGTTGCGCCAGGGCCCACGCCGAACTCGAGCTGGCCGCCCAGCTGGCCTGCCAACGCTTTGATCAAGTGCATCCCCAGGCTTCGGGTCGCGGCGGCCTGGAAGCCGAGGGGGAAGCCCGGGCCGTTGTCGCTCACCAACAGCTCGATCTGCTCGAGGTGTTGCGCGACCGAGATCTTCACTTGAAGCGGGGCGTGCGAGCCGGTGAGTCCGTGCTTGAAGGCGTTGGTGATGAGCTCGTTGAGGATCATCCCAAACGGCATCGCCTGATCCATGGGCAGCGAGACCCCCGAGGTGGCGACGTCGAAGCTGACAGCTTGCCCCGCGTGTTGCTGGACTTGGGTGTTGATCACCGCCCGCGTGTAGTCGCCCAGCTCAACGGCCCCGAGATCCTTCGACTGGTAGAGCATCTCGTGCAGCAAGGCGATGGCGCCCACGCGGGTCTGACTGTTTTGAAAGGCGAGCAGCGCCACCGGGTCGGTAACCTGCTGGGCGTGCAGCTTCAACAGGCTCGAGACGACCTGCAGGTTGTTCTTCACCCGGTGGTGGATCTCGGTCAACAGCACGCTCTTCTCGTTCACCGAGGCCTGAAGCAGCCGTTCGTCGCGCTTGCGCTGAGAGATGTCGCGCGCGATCGAGGAGATGCCGACCACGACCCCTTGGGTGCTGATGGGCGAGGCGGTGACCGACACATCCAGCAGCGCGCCGCTCTTGTGGATCCGGGTCGTCTCGAGCGCTTCGACCCGTTCGCCATGGGCGACACGCTCGAGCAGGTTGCGCTCCTCCTCTTGCAGGGTGCTGGGCACCAGGGTGGTCGCGGCCCGGCCAATCACCTCGGCGGCGGAGTACCCGTACAGGTGCTCCGCGCCCGCGTTCCAGGTTTCGATGACGCCCCGCAGGCTCTTGCTGGTGATGGCGTCGTGGGTCGACGCGACGATCGCCGCGAGCCGGGCCGTCGCCTCTTCATTCGAGCGGCGGTCGGTGATGTCGGTCTTGAGCACCATCCAGACGGGGCCGTATTCAGGGTGGTCGAGCGCGCTGGACGACGTTCGGCTCCAGATCACCGCGCCGCTGCGGGTCTGCTCTTGCTGCTCGTACGAAAGCGGGCCGTCGCGCAGCTTCTCGAGCGAGACGCCGACCGCGTTCCCGGACTCTCCTTCGAGCGTGTCGGGCTCGTACCCGAACATCTTCTCGAGCCGGCCGTTGGCAAACACGATCTCGTTTCGCGCGGGGGCGATCAGACAGATCCCGTCGGTCAGATTCCGGAGCATGAACTCTTCATTGAGGCGGCGGGCGCTGATGTCTCGCGCGGTCATCGCCAGGCCATCGTCCAGCGCCACCACCTGGTAATGCATCCACCGGATCTTCGAGAGCGGGCTGGGCGAAGCCATCGCCGGCATCCGCGTCTCCTGTTCGAACGACTGCCGGGTCTCGACGACCTGCACCAGCCGCGGGAACAGCACCGACGAAAGCTCTGCTGGCATCACCGCCAACAGGTTCGCGCCCAGGATGCGTTCGCGGGTGAGCCCGATGCGCGTGACCCAGACCGCGTTCGCATCGGTGATTCGAAAGTCGCGCACGATCCCCGCCGCGTCGCGAATCGCGTCGAGCACCACGAACCCGTCGATCATCCCGTCGGTGGCGGCATGGAGCCGCGCCTCACTCCTGGTCGCGCGCTCGTGCGCCGACAGCAGCTGCGATGGGCTGGGAAGCGCGAGGGCTTTGGGCACCAGCGGAATCAGCATGCTGGCGGTGGTCAGCGAGGCGACCGCGGTCACCGCCTTCATTGATCCCGAGAGCCAGTAGAGCGGCGTCCACAGCGTCCACACCTCGAGCACGTGGGTCAGCCCGCACGAGATGATGAAGATGCCGAAGGCGACGAACGCCCACCGAAAGGGCAGGTCGCGCCGCCGCCGTACGAAGTTCCCAAGCGTTAACGGAATCGACAGGTACGCCAGCGCGATCGCCACATCTGAGATGACGTGCAGCCACACCAGCTCCGGCCTCCACAGATAGCAGTGGCCGTGAGGCATGAAGCCGTCTTCAGAAAACCACTGATTCAAGAGCTCGAGCATGTCTGCACTTCCGCCGGGGGCAGCGGGTCGCCATCAAATTGAGGCACGAATGATTGCCGCTTTTTCAGCACCCTGTGAAGGGTCGATGAAGACCCTGCCTCTCTCTGGCGCGAACAGCTGGCCGAGCACGGAGGCGCCTCGGGCGTCCGTGTCGAAGGGCTCCTCGAGTCGCGGCTGGCCCGCGCCGAAAACCTGGCAGCGTATGGAAACCCTGACGTGGCGGCGGGTGACATCACCGAAGCCAACTTCGCCGATTGGATCCGCGGCAGGCTCGAGCCTTTGACCGACTGACCTGGGTGCTCAGCGCTTGAAACGAACGACGACGGCTTGATTGACGGGGTCGGCAGTGACGAGCGCGGCCATCCCCTGCAAAGAGGTTCCTGCGACGCCGCACTTCGCGCGAGGGCCTCCGATGATCGCCGCCTTCACGCGCGCCACCTGCCAGTCGAGGCTCACGCGCGGCTCGTCTTTCTCTGGCAGGTACTCCAGCACCTCGTCGAAGTAGCCTGCGCTCACCCCGGGCACTGACAACGCTCCGACGAGATCGAAGAGCCCTTTGAGGCACGGCATCAGCGACTTCTCGACGTGATCCCTGCCCTTCTCGTCGAGCCCGCTGAGCTGCGCAGACAGCGTCACCTTGCGCACCCCGGCAATTCGCGCCGTGAGATCTTCCATCGCCTTTGCGATCGCCACCTTCTGCGCCGACACCAGCGCCCGCTGCTTCCACTCGGGCTTCTTCACCGCCATCACCTTCGCCGACGCCTCGCCGTAGACCGCCGCCGCGCGATGCAGGCTCACCGCCTTCACCCCCACCTGCCCCGCCGCCACCGCCGACGTCAGCGCGAACGCCACGTCGCCCGAAGGCTTCTTCAGCGGCTCGGCCTTGAGCTCGCCGGCCACCAGCCCGAGGCCCGCGGCCGCTTCTTTCAGCTCGTCGCTCACCGTGAAGCGGCACACCGCGCGATCTGCGCACGCGCCCATCGGCGCCGCCGACAACACCGAGGCCATCAACGCCGCGAAGATCACTGTTCGGCCTTTCTCGGCGCAGGCCGGGCGGCCGGCTTGCCTGTCACCTTCAGGTCGTCGAACCGGCACGAGAGGTTCCGGCAGCCCAGCGCGACCTTGCCGACCTGCCCCGCGAGCCCCGGCAACACCTTGTGCGCGAACCGCTGGCCGTTCACGAAAGCCTCGACGTCGATCAACCCCGCCTTGTTCTTCTGCAGCTTCAGCTTCACCTTGAAGCGCCCCAGCGGAACCTGCATCTCGTCTTCGACCAGGTTCGACAGATCGCGCGCGCTGTTGTCGGCGACTTCGACCCCGTCGGGCGTGAAGTACCGCCACATCAGCCGCATCCCCGCTTCGGGAATTGCGTAGATGCTCACCTGCAGATCCTTGATGCGAAACGAGACCTCACCGAACCGCTGCGCGTCGTTTGCCAGCGGCGGGAACTCGCCCGACAGATCTTCCAGCTGAAGGTCGGACTCGATCGTGATCTCGTTCGCGGTGAAGTACCGCTGGCTCACGTACGCGCGCGGCACCAGCCGGGGGTTCTCGGACATGTCGGTGGGGTTGCCCCACTGCACCGCGGTGAGCGCGCCGTCTTCGAGCCGCCACACGCCACAGTGCGCGTTCAGCGACTCGCCTGAGTTCGTCGCCTGGCCGTTCGGCTCGAAGTCGAGCGAGAACCGGCCCTCGTCGTCCGTCTTGCTCGTCGAGAACAGCTCGTCGTCGGTGTCGCTGTACCACTGCGGCGCGGCCCGGGCCGTCGGTACCTTCCGTTCGCTCTGGGGCAGCGCCCTGACCACGAGCACCACCAACGCCAGTGCGCCCAGCACCATCAACCCGACCTTGAACCCCGACCACGTGCGGTCGACCACCGACGGCGGGCTCACCTTCGCCAGTGCGGTCGGGCGATCGGGCTGCGTGTCGCGATTCTCCTGCTGCGGCGGCACCGACGCGCTGCCGGGAATGCATGCCTCGAGCTGGGTGCAGACGTCCCCGGCGCTCGCCGGCCGCTGCATCGGGTCCGTCTCGAGCATCGAACAGATGAGCTCGTCGAGCCGCGGATCCAGGCCGTCGACCTTCGCCGAAGGATTCTTGAACCGACCAATGGGCAGCTCGCCCGTCAACAGCTCGTAGAGCATCACTCCCAGCGAGAAGAGGTCGGCCCGGTGATCGACGTGCTTCGCGTCGCGGCGCTGCTCGGGCGCCATGTAGTTGACCGTGCCCATCGCGACCGCTGTCGCGGTGAGCTCGAGGTTCTTGTCGCTGCCCCGCATCCCGGCGAGTCCGAAGTCGGCGACCTTCACGTGGTTCCGCGCGTCGATGAGAATGTTCTCGGGCTTCAGATCGCGGTGAACGATCTTCTGTTCGTGCGCGTAGTCGATCGCGCGGCAGATCTGCACCGCGAGCCGCAGCGCTTCGGCTGGCGCCGGCCGCCCCGCATTCATCACGTCGCGCATCGTCTTGCCGACGACGAGCTCCATCGCAAAGTAGTAGTGCTCGCCCGCAACTCCGCGATCGATGATCTGGGTGATGTTCGGGTGCGACAGGGCCGCCAGCGCAGTCGCCTCTTTGTCGAACCGCGAGATGAACTCTTGATCGCGCGCGAGCTTCGGCGGCAGCAGCTTCACCGCGACGATGCGATCCAGCGACAGCTGCCGGGCGCGCCACACCTCGCCCATGCCGCCTTTGCCCAGCAGCTCGATCAGCTCGTAGCCGGGAATCTGCACCGCCGACTGGTGAACGAACGTGCCGTTGTCGGCGAGGGGCGTCGGGTTCTGCTTGCTGGGCGGCGAGATGGTCGGCCCCAGCGACGAGTCCTGCGCTGCATTGGCCGGCCTGGCAGGCACCGCAGGCTTCGCGGCGACGTCCATCCGCCGCACCTCGAACTTGATCCCGCACGCGCAGGTCACCTTCTGACCCGACACGTAGACGCTGGTGTCATGGAGCCGCTGGCAGTTGGGGCAGCTCTGCGCCACCACCGACTGACGGGAAGGCCGCATGTCGGCCGTCAAATACCGGGAACGGTGGTGCTCAGGCCCACGATGCGCAGCGTATTGACGCCCTTCTCTTTGCCCTTCACCTGCAGCATCGACATCGGCTCGACGAGGAAGCCCGGGCCCGCGCGGAGAACCGTGTGCTCGGTGGCCAGAATCTCACCGCCCTTGGCGAGGTTGCACAGGCGCGACGAAGTGTTGACGCTGTCGCCGATCGCAGTGAACTCGTGGCGTTCGTTGCTGCCCATGTAGCCGACGACTGCGGGGCCCGTGTTGACGCCGATGCCGACCTGAATCGGAGCGCGCCCCGATTCCATGCGCTGCTTGTTGATCAGGTTGACCTCTTGTTGCATCTCGAGCGCCGCCTTCAGCGCGCGCATCGCGTCGTCCGGGTGCGAGCTCGGAGGACCCCAGACCGCCATCACGCAGTCGCCGATGAACTTGTCGAGGTTGCCTTCGTTCTTGAAGATCACGTTCGCCATGCCGGTGAAGAACGTGTTCAGCATCGCGACCGTTTCTTGCGGACTGTCGGCCTCGGCCATCGACGTGAAGCCGCGGATGTCGGCGAACAGGCTGGTGACCTCGGCGAGGCGGCCGACGCGCAAGAGCTCGACCTGGCCCTTCACCACCATCTCGGCGACGGCGGGCGACAGGAAGCGCGAGAGCTCGGCGCGGGTCACGGCTTCGCGCTCGATCTTCCGCGTGAGGTCCGAGTTCTCGAGCGCGATCGCGGCCTGCGAGGCGATCGCCGAGAGGATCTTGAGGTCTTTTTCAGAGAACGCGTTGGTGCGTTCGCGCGTGTCGCAGAACAACACGCCCTGCAGCACCCCCTTCGACAGCAGCGGCACCGCCATCGCAGAACGAATGCCCTGGGCGACGATCGATTCCGAAGAGCTGAACCGCGAGTCGAGAATCGCGTCGGCCGTCAGCACCGCGCTGCGGGTCTCGGCGACGCGCTTGAGCACCGTGTCAGAGACCACGACCTCTTCCGCGGTCTCTTTGCGGCGCTTGATCGCCTGCGGCATCAGCTCGCCTTCTTCGGTGGCGAGGAAGACGACCGCGTTGTCGGCGGCGAGCAACTGAAAGGCGACGCCGAGAATCTTGTCGAGCAGGCTTTTCAAATCGCGTTCCATGCCGACCAGGCGGTGGAACTCGTTCGCGATCCGCAGCTTCTCGTAGTCCTGCCGCAGCGCCTGCAGGTCATTGAGCTGCTCGACCGGGAGGAACTCGTTGTCTTCCTTCTGCTCGACCTGCGCGAGGAAGGCCGGCATCGACTGGGCGCTGGCGACGACGGTGACGCCCGGGGAAGTCGACGGCGTCGCGTTGATGCCCGACGTCTCACCCGAGTGGAAGACGAGCCGGCTGTTGCCCAGCGCGATCTCGTCGCCGTCGCGAAGCCTGAGCTCACGAACCTTGCGGCCGTTGACGAAGGTGCCGTTCGACGAGCTGAGGTCGCGCAGCAGAAAGGTGGCGCCGACACGCTCGATGCTCGCGTGCTCTTTGCTGACTTCGCGATCGACGAGCCGCAGCGTGTTGTTGGGGTGGCGGCCCAGGGTCGTCTTCGTGCCCAGCGGAAACTCACCGTGCTTTCCGTCGGCGAAGCGTCCCGCGAGACGCGGACCTTTGACCTGACCCGGAGCGAAAACCTGCCCCTGGCGCCCTGCGCCCACTTCATCGGTAAGAGGAATCGGCGGCTGACTCACGACGGCCAAAGACCCTAGCAGACGATTTAGCAAATGGGAGCTTCAGCGAAACGTGCCCGCCAACCCAATCGACGGGTACAGCGTCACGCCCCCCAGGTTCCGGGCCTTCCCCATGATTTGCGGGTTCACGAAAGTGTTGCCGCCCGTCAGCTCGGCGTAGACGGAAAGCTTCGGCAGGCCGGCCCGGATGCCGCCGGTCGCTCCGACGAAGTGCATGTTCACTTCCGAGGGAAGCTGGAGCTTCTCTTCCAGGCAGCTGCAGGCCTCGACGACCTCGAGCAGGCGCAGCTCGACCGTCGTGCGGCTGTAGACGTACTTGGGCGAGAAATAGATGCCGAAGTACGGGCTGAAGTCGGCGCTCACGTACAGCGGCACTTCCACGTCCCAGCGGTCGAAGTTGCCGAGCTTCACCTTCTCGAGCACCTCGGTGACCGGGTTGCTGAAGAAATAGCGCGAGACCCCCAGGCCCACCGCAAAGTCGAAGCTCTTGCGGCCGCCCTGCCCTTCGCCGTCGCGGTCACCCCCGTGGAACACCCGGTACTTCGCGTCGACGCGCAGCGCGTTCATGCCGTAGCGGAGGCCGACGTCGAAGTCCTTCGCCACGCCGTAGCGGCCGTTGATTTCCCAGCTGGTCGACGGCGGCAGCACGGCCAGCGCCAGGGCCGTGGTCAGCATCGCTTCCTGGTCAGCTTCGCTGACGGTGAAGTTCTCTTTGTTCTGCGCCGCCTCGACGCCCTTCTTCGCCTGGTTCACCCCGTGGCCCAGAGCGTTCACGGCCTGGCCAGCCGGCACGTAGACCCCGACCGCCGCTCCGACGCGAATCTGGCCCGGCTGCAGCGTCTTGCCGGTCTGCATCGCCGACAGGTTGGTCGCGCACCCCGAGGTCACCACCAGCAGAACCAGCCCAAGCCCGTTCGATCGAGTCATGCCCGATGGGTTGCCACGCGCAGCCAATCTGATCCCGGCGAGCGCTTTGGGGACTTCTGGTGTAGGGGAAGGCCAGCGTGCGAATCAAACAGCGGCCAGAAGACTTTTCGGTGAAGGAATCGTACCGGTACGACGAGGTCGAGACCGGGCGGTACCGCGTCTACATGATGGACAAGCAGAAGCTGTCGACCTTCGACGCGCTGTCTCGCCTGCGCGAGAGGTTCGGCCTCAAGCCCGGGGCGATCAGCTACTGCGGTCTGAAGGACAAGCAGGGCCGCACCGAGCAGCTGATCGCTGTCGATGGAAAAGACATCGACATGCAGGAGCCCGACCTTCGGCTCAAGTTCTTAGGCCACACCGACCGGCCTCTGAGCGCCGCCAACACCACCAGCAACCGCTTCTCGGTCACCGTGCGCGCCGTCCGGCCCGAAGAGCTCAACCAGCTGAACCTGTCGGTCGCCGAAGTGAACCGGCTGGGCGTGGTGAACTACTACGACTCGCAGCGCTTCGGCTCGCTGAAGCACGGCCAGGGCTTCATCGCGAAGGACCTCATCCGCGGCGACTTCGAAGCCGCGCTCAAGAACTACCTCGCCCGCCCGTCGCCGCTCGATCGTTCGGAAGACTCGAAGGTGAAGGCGTTCTGGGCCGCCAACTGGAACCAGTGGGACGCGCGCTGCCCCTTCCCCGCGAACAAGAAGTACTTCCGGGTGCTGAACTCGCTGCGCGAAGATCCGAAGGACTACCTGAAGGCGTTTCTGCAGATCGACTCGGACTACCGGGCGATGCTGCTCTTCACCTTCCAATCGTACCTCTGGAATGAAGGCGCCCGCCGACTGCTGCAGCTGGTGCTGCCGCGCGAGCACCTCTTCCCGATGCAGTACCAGGCCGGCACCCTGCTTCATCACAAGGACGCCGACCCCAAGGTCCTCAACTGGCTGCGCGATCTCACCTTCCCGCTGCTCGCTCCCGACTCGACCTTCAAGGACGAGAAGGTGCGCGAGGCTGCCGAGTGGGCGCTGGGCAAAGAGCACCTTCAGCTGAAGGATCTCGCGATCCCCGAGTCGCGCCGGCTGCTGTTCTTCAAGCACGAAGAAAGGCCGCTGCTCGTCTACCCCCACAAGCTCGTCCTCGGCCGCACGATGCCGGACGAGATGAACCGCCCGCTGATGAAGCTGAACGTCGCCTTCACCCTGACCCCCGGCAGCTACGCGACGCTGGTGGTCAAGCGCCTCTTCCACTTCAGCTACCGCGACGACACCCCTGACGAGATCCGCGCCACCCAGGATCATGTCGAGAAGCAGAAGGCCGAGAGGTCGCCCGGCCAGTTCGCCAACCGCAAGCGCGAAGACCTCGAGGTCGATGACGATGAGGACGAGGATGACGACGACGGCGTGATTGAGGTCCCGAGCACCCCGACCCGGCGCGAGCGTTCGCCCCTGCTGCCTCCCACCCCCGCCGCCCGACCCGGCGCTGCTGCCCCGCCCGCCCCGAAGAAGGGCCGGTGGGTCGGCAAAGACGGCATGCGCCGAAAGCGAAAGCGTGAGAACAAGGGCGCCACCCCACCGCCCCCTGACAGCGGCGCCAACCGCCCGGAACGGGCCCCAAGGCCGGTTCGGGGCGAAAAACCCGCCGCGCAGGTTCGCAAGTCCGCGAAACCGTACCGGAAATAGAGACGCAATGAGGGGGGCGGGGCGCTCGTAGAGAGTGATGTGAATCCTGCCACCCATTCCCCTTCGATTCCCTTCCCCCTCGCGATGATGGCGGCCGATTCGATTCAGCCCTGGGCGCAGGAAGTTCGGCGGGCGCGCCGGGGGGACAACGACGCCTTTGCGGCGCTCGTGCGCGGCGTGCAGCGCCCGGTGTACGGCCTTTGCCTGCGCCTGCTGCGCACCGAGGCCGAGGCGTCGGAGGTCGCGCAGGAATCGTTTCTGCGCGCGTACCAGAACCTCGACCGCTTCGATGACAGCCGCCCGTTCGACCTCTGGGTGCTCGCGATCGCGCGGAACCTCTGCCTCGACCTGCTGCGCCGCCGCAACAAGCTGAAGACGGAAGACGTCGAAGACCACGCCCACGCCCTGCCGTCGGGTGAGCCGTCGCTGGAAGACCAGGCGATCAGCAACCAGGTCCGGCTGTCGTTGGAAGACGCGATGGCCACGCTGTCGCCAGACGATCGCGAAGTGCTCGCGCTCTATTACGTGCAGAAACGCACCACCAAAGAGATCGCCCTCGTGATGGATGTCGCGCCGGGCACGATCATGGCACGCCTGTTTCGCGCGCGGGAAAAGCTGCGCCTGAAGATGAACGTTCACATCAACGATGAGGTCGCTTCATGAGCACCCCTGAAGAGCTCGAGCTCGAAGCGCTGCTCAAAGAGCTGGCGTCGACCGACGATGAGCGCGCCCAGCTGCTCGAGGAGCACCGCCAACTCGAGAAAGATCTGCTGCGCCTCGCTGACCCGCTTCCCCCGCCCGACTTCCTTCACGCAGTGATGGCGAAGGTCGCTGCGGCGCCCGCTCGCCCTCCGGCCCGCAGCGAAATTGCGTTGGCCGCGGTGATCGTCGTCTGCGCCGCCGCCGCCAGCATCTTTGCGTTCTCGACGACGGGTGACGTCGGCGAAGTCGGCCTCGTCTTCACCCGGCTGGTGCTGCAGCTTCGCGACACCGTGGTCGGCCTCGGCAGCGCCCTGGCCGCCCTGTGGCGCACCGCCGCTTTGCCGCTGACGATTGGAATGGGAGCAGCCCTGGCCACCTGCCTCGTGGCCCTCAAACGTGTGCTTCACACCGGTCTGACCGAAGCGAAGGTGGTCTCATGATTTCTCTCGTCCTGCTCGCTGCACTGGCTGCCAACCCCAACATCACCCTCGAGCACCACGGCTCACTGCGCGACTGTCTGCAGGAAATCGCGCGCGCCGGCGGCCTCAACCTGGTCGTGACGGGTGGGCTTCACGAGGAAGCCGCGATTCACCTCAAAGACGTCTCGGCCGAAGAGGCCCTCGCCACCGTCGCCACCGCCTACAACCTCGAGCTGATCCACAAGGGCAACCTGTGGATCATCAAGCCGCTGGCGGGCGCGGTGGTGGCGCCTCCGATGCCGGCGGTTCCTCCGGTCGAGCCCAGGCCTCCGCCGCCGCCGAACGGGCAGAAGTCGGTGGACGAGGCCGTCGACGACGCCGAAGCACAGACCGAAGCGGCCCTGGCCCACGCCGAAGCGATGCGCGAAGAGGCCGAGGCCGCGCGCGACCGCGCCGAAGGGCTGCGCGACGCCAAGCGCGAAGAGCAGGAAGCTGCCCGCGAAGAAGCCCGCGCCCGCATCGAAGAGGCCAAGGCCCACAAGAAGGGCGACGAGAACGGCGTCGTGAACATGAACGGGCCGGTGGTGGTGAAAGAGAACCAGCGCACGGAAAGCGCGATCAGCTACGGCGGCTCGGTGACGATCGAGAAGAACGCCCGCGTCGACGGCGACGTGGTGTCCTTCGGTGGCGACGTCATCCTCCAGGACAATGCGCGGGTCGACGGCGACGCCGTGTCCTTCGGCGGCAAGGTCATCAAGGGCGAGAACGCCAAAGTGAAGGGCGAAGAAGTGTCCTTCGGCGGCGCGGGCCTCGGCTCGGTGATGGCGAGCAAGGCGCTGCAGGTCTCGCGGCCCAACAGCGAAGCGAAGGGCGAGGGCAACGGCGGCGCAGGCGTGGCGGGCTTCTTTGCCCAGTTCGCGGTGCTCTTCGGCCTGGGCTTCCTGCTGATGATGTTCGTCCCCCAGCGGATGAAGTCGATCGAGGCCGAGATGCAGCAGGCCCCCGGCAAGAACGGAGCGGCCGGCTTCCTCGCCTTGCTCTGCTCGCTGCCGCTCACGGTGTTCCTCTGCATCACGCTGATCGGGATTCCCGTCGCGCTCGCCTTCTGGATGATCGCCTTCGTGTGCGGCCTGATGGGGCTGGTCGCGGTCGCCAACATCCTCGGCAGCCGCGTCCCCGTGCCCCGCCTGCGCCGCACCCAGGCGCTGGCCCTCGCGGTCGGCCTGCTGGGGATGCTGCTCGTCGCGCGCATCCCCGTGCTCGGGCCGCTGCTGATGTCGATCGGCGTCTTCATCTCGCTGGGCGCCATCATCCGCACCCGCATCGGGCAGCGCGGCCAGGGCATGCCGATCGAGACCGCCTTCATCGATCACCAGCCCGCCTGAGCCTTCGGGCGGTGTGCGTGTTCAACCCCTGAAGAAGACTCGCGGCCGTGGCGGAATGTCACGATCGTGGCTTTTCGTCGCAAGCGGGTTTGAACCGGGTTTGGCCACCCCCTCGAACGGGCGACGGCATGTCTTCTGCTAGATGACGGGCCCGGCGTGAGCCCTGTCCGGGCACCGGAGACACCCACCATGCTTTCAGAACAGCCCGCCGCCGACGGCGAGCGGCGCCCCGCTCTGGCGGCCGCCCCGATCATCGGAACCGCGACGGCTTCAGACGCGCAGACCTCTTTCCTGCTCGAAGCCAGCGCGATGCTCGCCTCGACGCTCGAGTACGAAGAGACGGTGTCGAAGGTGGCCCGGCTGGCGGTGCCCACCATGGCCGACTGGTGCATCGTCGAGCTGGCAGGCGCTCACGGCGCGACCACCGCGGTCGAGATTGCCCACATCGACCCCACCAAGCGCGAGCTGGCGATCAACCTGCGGCAGACCTACCCCGTCGACCCGAAGGCGACCACGGGCGTCCCCCAGGTCCTTCGCACCGGCACCGCCGAGCTCTACGAGACGCTGACGCCTGAGCTGATGGCCACCGGCGCTCGCGACTCCGAGCACCTGAAGATGCTCGACGCCCTCGGGCCCCGGTCGATGATGATCATCCCGATGGTGGCCCGCGGCCGCACGCTGGGCGCGATCACCTTCGTGATGAGCCAGTCTGACCGTCACTACGCGAAGAAAGACCTGAAGCTGGCCGAAGACCTGGCCCAGCGCATCGCCGTCGCCGTCGACAACGCCCGCCTGTTCCTCGAGGCCCGCGAGGCCGTGCGCACCCGCGATGACCTGCTCGGCATCGTCTCGCACGACCTGCGCAACCCGCTGGCCGTCATTCGCATGCAGGTCGCCGAAGTGCTCGAGACGCTGCCCGAAGGAGACCTCGGCGTACGTCTCAAGGCCGACCTGGGCGTCATCGATCGCTCGGCCTCCCGCATGGAACGGATGATTCACGACCTGCTCGACTTCGCCAGCATCGACGCCGGCAAGCTCTCGGTCGACCCCCGCCCGCACGACGTGATGGAGCTGGTGCAGGAAGTCTCCGAGTCGCTCAAGCCCGTGATCGGCAAGCGCACCGTCGTGCTGGTGACCGACGGGCTGCCAGCTGAGGTGAAGGTGAAGTGCGATCGCGGCCGCGTGCTGCAGGTGTTCGGAAACCTGCTCGGCAACGCGCTGAAGTTCACCCCCCCGGGCGGCACCATCACCATCTCGGCCCGCGTCGAGGACGCCGAGGTCGAGTTCTCGGTGCGCGACACCGGCTGCGGCATTCCCGCCGGCGCCCTGGCGAACATCTTCGAGAAGTACTGGCAGGAGCACCACGAGCGCCGCACGGGCGTCGGCCTGGGCCTCTTCATCGCGCGCCGCCTCGTCGAAGCGCATGGCGGCACGATTCGGGTCGAGAGCAAGGTCGGCGAGGGCAGCGGCACCACCTTCTTCTTCACCCTGCCGCTCGTCGGCGCGAAGCAGTCGCGGCGCATCTTGATCGTCGACGACGACGCCGCGCTTCGCCGTGAGCTCAGCGAGGTGCTGTCTTCCGAAGGCTACGCCGTCGTGACCGCGGCCGATGGCCGGCAGGCGCTGAACTACCTCGAGCACAACCCGGCCCCGTCGCTGGTGCTGCTCGATCTGATGATGCCGGTGATGGACGGCTGGGAATTGGCGGCGACCCTGAAATCCGACCCAGAGCTGGCTCGAATTCCCCTGGTCGTCATGTCGTGTCTGGAAAAGTCGGAAGCGAACGCCTCGATGCTCGGAGCGTCGGGGGTCCTTCGCAAACCTCTGCGGCTCGAGAAGTTGTTAGCGATCGCGGCGGCGCATACCCGGGAGCAAAATGCAGAAAAGTAACGGGCAGCCCCGCAGCAACGGGAATGGCGTCGCGAAGAAGAAAGGGAAAAGCCTGGCCCCGAGAAGGCCGGCGGCGCCCGAGGCGTATGCGCTGTTCCTCGAGGGCCGGCTCGAGGCCATCCTTCAGGGCCTCAAGGCCGCGGGCAGCGGCGACTTCAGCGTGCGCCTGAAGCGAGAAGGCGGAGCCCTGCCCTCGGAAGTTGCCGCCGCATTCAACGCCGTCATCGAACGCACCGAAGACGTGACCGCCGAGTTCGTGCGGGTCAGCCAGTCGGTGGGCCGCGAGGGAAGCGTCGCCGAGCCCGCCTCGGCCGGCCGCGCGCGCGGCGCCTGGGCGCACAGCATCGAGTCCTTCAACTCGATGATTGGCGAGTACGCGGGCCGAACGCGGGAAGTCGCGCGCGTCATCAACGCAGTCGCCGAGGGCGACCTGTCGATCAAGATGGGCCTCGAGATCGACGGCCACCCGCTGAAGGGCGATGCCTTGCGGGTCGCCCACGCGGTGAACCAGCTGGTCGACCGCCTGCGCGTCGTGTCTTCCGAAGTGACGCGCGTGTCGCGCGAAGTCGGCACCGAAGGAAAGCTGGGGGGCCAGGCCGACGTGAAGGGCCTCACCGGCACGTGGAAGGATCTCACCGACAACGTGAACCTGCTGGCCGGCAACCTGACCTCGCAGGTGCGAAACATCGCCCTCGTCACCACCGCCGTCGCCAATGGCGACCTCTCGAAGAAGATCACCGTCGACGCGAAGGGCGAGATCCTCGAGCTCAAAGACACCATCAACGTAATGGTGGATCAGCTGCGCGCCTTCGCCGCCGAAGTGACGCGCGTCGCCCGCGAGGTCGGCACCGAAGGAAAGCTGGGAGGCCAGGCGCACGTCGCCGGCGTCGCCGGTACGTGGAAGGATCTCACCGACAACGTGAACTTCATGGCCACCAACCTGACGAACCAGGTGCGAGGCATCGTGAAGGTGGTGACCGCGGTCGCCAACGGGGACCTCTCGCAGCAGTTCGTGCTCGAAGCGAAAGGTGAGATCGCCGCCCTCGCCGACACGATCAACGCGATGACCGCCACGCTTCGCACCTTCGCCGAGCAGGTGACGACGATGGCGCGCGAGGTCGGCACCGAAGGGAAGCTGGGCGGCCAGGCGAAGGTGCCGGGTGCCGCCGGCACGTGGCGCGATCTCACCGACAACGTGAACATGCTGGCCGGTAACCTCACCAACCAGGTCCGCAACATCGCCGCCGTCACGACCGCTGTCGCCACGGGCGACCTCTCGCAGAAGATCACCGTCGACGCGAAGGGCGAGATCCTCGAGCTCAAGAACACGATCAACGCGATGGTCGAGCAGCTGCGCACGTTCGCCCGCGAAGTGACGCGCGTCGCCCGCGAAGTCGGCACCGACGGCAAGCTGGGCGGCCAGGCGAAGGTGCCTGGCGTCGCTGGCACGTGGCAAGATCTCACCGAAAACGTGAACCTGATGGCGTCGAACCTGACCAACCAGGTGCGCGGCATCGTGAAGGTCGTCACCGCCGTCGCCGAAGGAGACCTGTCGCAGAAGCTGGTCGTCGAGGCAAAGGGCGAAATCGCCGCGCTGGCCGACACCATCAACGACATGACGGGCACCCTGCGCGTGTTCGCCGACCAGGTGACCACGGTCGCGCGTGAGGTCGGCAACGAAGGGAAGCTGGGCGGCCAGGCGCGCGTCCCGGGCGCCGCCGGCACCTGGCGAGATCTCACCGACAACGTGAACATGCTCGCCGGCAACCTGACCTCTCAGGTGCGAAACATCGCGAAGGTCACGACCGCGGTCGCCAACGGCGACTTGAGCCAGCAGATCACCGTCGAAGCGAAGGGCGAGATCCTCGAGCTCAAAGACACCATCAACGCGATGGTCGAGCAGCTGCGCACGTTCGCCGCAGAGGTGACGCGCGTCGCCCGCGAAGTCGGCACCGAAGGGAAGCTGGGGGGCCAGGCCGAGGTGCCCGGCGTCGCTGGCACCTGGAAGAACCTCACCAACAACGTGAACCTGATGGCCTCGAACCTGACCGATCAGGTGCGCGGCATCGTGAAGGTCGTCAACGCCATCGCCGGCGGCGACCTGACCAAGAAGTTCATCGTCGAGGCGAAGGGTGAGATCGCCGCCCTCGCCGACACGATCAACGAGACGACGGACACGCTGCGAACCTTTGCCGAGCAGGTGACCACCGTCGCCCGCGAGGTGGGCTTCGAAGGGCAGCTGGGCGGCCAGGCGAAGGTCCCGGGCGCCGCCGGCACCTGGAAGGACCTGACCGACAACGTGAACCAGCTGGCCGCGAACCTGACCACCCAGGTGCGCGCGATCTCCGAAGTCGCCGCTGCCGTCACGAAGGGCGACCTGACCCGAACCATCGACGTCAGCGCGCAGGGCGAAGTGCTGTCACTGAAGGACACGATCAACCAGATGATCGCGAACCTGAAGGACACCACGCACACCAACAAAGAGCAGGACTGGCTGAAGACCAACCTCGCTAAGTTCTCTCAGATGATGCAGGGCCAGCGAAGCCTCGAGTCGCTGTCGCAGATGATCATGAGCGAGCTCACCCCGCTCGTCTCAGCGCAGCGCGGCACCTTCTTCGTCATCGAGCACGAGAAGGCAGACGAAAAGGCGACCCTGAAGCTGATCAGCAGCTACGCCTTCACCGAGCGGAAGACGGTCGCGAGCCGCTGCTCGCTGGGCGAAGGGCTGATCGGGCAGTGCGCGCTGGAAAAGAAGATCATCCTCGTCGAGGACGTGCCGGCCGACTACGTGCGCGTCAGCTCGTCGCTGGGTGAAGCCCCGCCGCGAAACCTGCTGGTGCTGCCGGTGCTCTTCGAAGGGCAGATCAGGGGGGTGATCGAGCTCGCCTCTTTCAAGCGCTTCAACCCGATTCACATCACCTTCCTCGAGCAGGTGATCTTGAGCATTGGCGTCGTCTTCAACATGATCACCGCCAGCATGCGCACGGAAGAGCTGCTCGAAGAGCTCAAGGGCTCGAACGTCGAGCTTGGCAAGCGCACCACCGAGCTCGAAGAGAAGGCGTCGCTGCTGGAAGACAAGAACGCCGAGATCGCCCAGGCGTCTGCGTCGCTGGAAGAAAAAGCCAAGCAGCTGGCCCTGGTCTCGAAATACAAGTCCGAGTTCCTCGCCAACATGTCGCACGAGCTGCGCACGCCGCTGAACAGCCTGCTCATTCTGGCGAAGCTGCTGGCCGACAATGACGAGACCACGCTGACGCCGAAGCAGGTCGAGTACGCGAAGACGATTCATTCGGCAGGCAATGACCTGCTGTCGCTGATCAGCCAGATCCTCGATCTGTCGAAGATCGAAGCGGGCAAGCTGCTCATCGAGTCGCGCGGGTTCAGCCTGGGCGAGCTGCGCGACTACGTCGAAGGCAGCTTCCGCCAGGTCGCCGAGCAGAAGGGGCTCGACTTCGCGATCAACTTCGCGCCGGACGCTCCGGCGATGCTGACGTCGGACATCCACCGACTGCAGCAGATCTTGAAGAACCTGCTGTCGAACGCCTTCAAGTTCACCGAACGCGGCGCAGTCGTCCTCTCGATCGGCCGTGCCCCCGCCAGCACCGAGTTCACGAACGAGACGCTGATGCGCTCGAAGGCGGTGGCCTCATTCACGGTCACCGACACGGGCATCGGAATTCCCGCCGAGAAGCAGAGCCTGATCTTCGAGGCCTTTCAGCAGGCAGACACCTCGACCAGCCGGATGTACGGCGGCACGGGCCTCGGGCTCACCATCAGCCGCGAGCTCGCCAACCTCCTGGGCGGCGAGATCACGATTCAGAGCACGCCAGGGGTCGGCAGTACTTTCACCCTCTTCCTGCCGCTGACCGCGCAGGATCTCGACAGCCGGTTCCGCGAGTCCTTCGTGCCGCGTTCGCTGCAGGCCCAGGCCCCGCAGCCGCCCGTGGCGCTGGCCCAGTCGACCGCCGAGCTCAACGGCAAGAAGGTGCTCGTGGTCGACGACGACGCGCGCAACCTCTTCGCGATCACCAGCCTCCTCGAGCGCACCGGGGTGCAGGTGATCTGCGCCAGCACGGCGCAAGAAGGCATCGCCGAGCTCAACGATCACCGCGACATCGACATCCTCCTGCTCGACATCATGCTCCCCGGCATGGACGGCTTCGAGGCCGCGCAGGTGATCCGCAAGATGGGCACGTACAACCACCTGCCGATCATCGCGCTCACCGCCAAGGCGATGCCCGGAGACCGTGAGAAGTGCCTCGAGGCCGGCTGCAACGACTTCGTCCCCAAGCCGGTCGACAGTGAACGGCTGATCTCGGTGATGAAGACCCACCTCGCGGCCAACCATTGAGGAATTGACGCCGTGAGCCCGCTGACCCCCGAAGACAACGTCAACATCCTGGTGGTCGACGACCGCCCGGAAAATGTGCTCGCGCTGACCGCGATCCTCACCGACCCGACGTTCAACGTGATGACGGCCAACACGGGCGCCGAAGCGTTGAAGAAGATCCTGAAGCACGACTTCGCGATGGTGCTGCTCGACGTGCTGATGCCCGCGATGGATGGCTTCGAGACCGCGCGACTCATCTTCGAGCGCGAAGCCAGCAAGCACATTCCAATCATCTTTCTCACCGCGGTCGGCGCGGACGTCAGCACCATCTACACTGCCTACTCGCTGGGCGCCGTCGACTACCTCGTCAAGCCGATCGAGCCCGAGATCGTCAAAGCCAAGGTGGCAGTCTTCGCCGACCTTCACCGCAAGTCGCGCCGGCTGCAGCGGCAGGAAAAAGAGCTGCGCTGGGCCGAACGCGCGCTGAGCCAGCAGGTGCTCAGCGAGCACGAGGCCGAGTTCCAGGCCACTTTCGAGAAGGCGGCGGCGGGCATCGCGCACGTGGCTCCCGACGGGCGCTGGCTGCGGGTAAACCCCCGCCTCTGCGAAGTGATTGGCTACCCCGCGAGGGACGCGCTGAAGCTGCGGCTGCAGGATCTCGTGCACCCGGAAGACTTGCCGAAGCACAACGCCGCGATGGAACGCATCGTCGCGGGCGAGGTGGAAAGTGAGCACACCGCCGAACGCTTCATTCACCGCAACGGCAACACAGTCTGGGTCGACCTGACGGTGTCGCTGCTCCGCGATGGCCGCGGGCAGCCGAAGAAGTTCATCGTGGTCGTCGATGACGCGACCAGGCGGAAGCACATCGAAGCCGGGCAGCTGGTGCTGGCCGAGGCGAGCGAGATTCTTCTCGCGTCGATCGACTCGAAGCCGACGCTGGCGCGCATCGCGAACACAGTGGTGCCGGTGCTGGCCGACTGGTGCGTGATCGAGCTCCGAACGGAAGGCGCCGTACCCGAGCGCGCCTTCGCCCACCTCGACTACGCGCGCGCTGAACAGCTGCAGCAGGTGTTCGGCGGGTTCGCGGAACAGGCTGGCAAGCACCCGAGGTTGATCGGCGAAGTCACCGACGAGCACCTGAAGGCGTGGGGTGGGGCCCCAGCCGAGCTGCAGCTCTGGCGCGAGCTCGAGCTCAAGTCCGTCATCACGGTGCCCCTGGTGGTTCGAAAGGGCACGCTGGGGTGGATCACCTTCTTCTCGTCGACGCGCGGCCGGAAGTACGACGCCGCCGACGTGACGCTGGCGGAAGACCTCGCGCATCGCGTGGCGCTGGGCCTCGAGAATGCGCGGCTGTACCAGGACGCGCAGGCCGCGATCTTCGCGCGCGACGAGTTCCTGTCGATTGCGTCGCACGAGCTGCGCACGCCGCTCACGCCGCTGCAGATTCAGCTTCAGCGCCTGCTGGGCGTCGCAGGCAAGGCGGGCCTCGACCACATGCCGAAGGAACAGGTGCGGGGCATGCTGCAGCGGTCAGCGATTCAAGTGAGCCGGCTCGCGACGTTGATCGACAGCCTCCTCGACGTGTCGCGCATCACCGCGGGCCGTTTCGCGCTCGACCTCGAGCAGGTCGACGTCTCGGCGCTGACGCGCGAGGTGATCGCCCGGTTCAACGAGTCGGCGCTGGCCGGCGGCAGCACCCTCACCTTGAACACCGGGCCGACGGTGAGCATGCGGTGCGACCCGCTGCGCGTCGAACAGGTGCTGTCGAACCTGCTCTCGAACGCGATCAAGTACGGCAACGGGCAGCCGATCGAGATCACGGTCTCGAGCCACGGCACGATGGGCACCCTGGTGGTGAAGGACCACGGCATCGGCATTTCCGCCGAGAAGCTGCCCAGGATCTTCGATCGCTTCGAGCGTGGAGAAGCCGGCCGCAGCTACGCGGGCCTCGGCCTGGGGCTCTACATCGCCAAGCAGATCGTCGAAGCCCACCGCGGCACGATTCGCGTCACCAGCGAGCCTGGCCTGGGCAGCGAGTTCACCGTCGAAGTGCCGATGAACTCAAAGGACGCAGCGCCACCGCTGCCCCGGCCTGAAGACCCCACCGCTTCCCCCTGACAAGTCGCGTGCCTCGCTGACTTTCAAACCGCGGCAGTGGGGGGCCCCGTAAAATGAGAGAGCGGAAGCGACCGCGGCTTCGCGGTCACCCCCGCTTGGACCTCGAGAGCGCCTTTTCTTACGAGCGCGCGGCGGACGCTTCGGTCGCCTTCGATTCGGCCTCGTACCGCTGCAGCTTGCGGTACAGGGTGCGGCGATCGAACCCGAGCATCTGGGCTGTCTTCGACTTGTTACCGCCCATCAGCCCGAGCACGCGCTTCACGTAGCGCTCTTCGACCTGTTCCATCGAGACGACTTCCGACGCGTCGTCGGCCGAGACCACGAAGCGTTCGACCTGGTAGGCGCGGATCTTCTCGGGCAGGTCTTCGATCGTCAGCTGGTCGAAGTGGGCCAGGGCGACCGCGCGCTCGATGCAGTTCTCGAGCTCACGCACGTTGCCGGGCCACGAGTAGGCCGCCAGCTTCTCGGCCGCCGAGGTCGACAGCGTCAGGGCCGGCTTGCCGCCCGCTTCGGCGAACCGCTTCAGGAAGTGCGCGCTCAGCAGCAGCACGTCACCCGGGCGATCGCGCAGCGGCGGCACGTCGATGGTGACCACGTTCACGCGGTAGAAGAGGTCTTCGCGGAACCGCTTCTGGAACACTTCGTACTCGAGGTCGCGGTTCGTCGCGGTGACGAGGCGGACGTCGAAGGGCTGTTCCTGGTTTGAGCCGACGGGGCGCACTTTGCGTTCCTGCAGGGCGCGCAGCAGCTTCGGCTGCACTTCCAGCGGAAGTTCGCCGATTTCGTCGAGGAAGAGCGTGCCGCCGGCGGCCTGAACGAAGAGCCCCATGCGATCGCCGCGCGCATCGGTGAAGGCGCCTTTCGCGTGGCCGAAGAGCTCGGACTCGATCAGCGTCAGCGGAACCGCGGCGCAGTTGATCGCCACGAAAGGCCCCTTGTTGCGGGGGCTGCCTGCGTGAATCGCGCGGGCGACGAGCTCTTTGCCGGTGCCCGTCTCGCCGTGAATCAGCACCGAGGTGTCGGTGGTCGCGATCCGCGCGACGAGGTCGTACACCTTGCGCATGCCGGACGACTGGCCGAGCAGGCTGGCAGTGCCCGCTCCGCCGACGGCGATGCGCAGGCGCTTCACTTCTTCGTGAAGCCTGCGGTGGCTGATCGCGCGCTCGACCGTGAGCGCCAGCAGCTTGAAGTCGACCGGCTTGGTGAGGAAGTCGTAGGCGCCAGCGCGCAGCGACGCGACCGCCGAGTCGACCGTGTTCTGCCCCGTCACCACGATCACCGGGATGTCCGGCTGCGTGCCGACGACACGTTCGCAGACGCTGATGCCCGTCATCTCGGACATGCCGAGGTCCGTCAGCACCAGCTCGATGTCTTCGGTCGCCACCAGGTCCAGCGCTTCCTGCGCCGACGTCACGCTGACGACGTCGTGGCCACTGCGCTCGAGCGCGCGGCGCAGCAGGTCGCCCATCTCTTTCTCGTCGTCGACGATCAACACGCGGCGCTTCGACGTTGCCGGGCCGGGCTCAGGCGACGGCGCGGGAGGAGTGATGATGGTCACGTTTGGGTTGTACCCTTCGTTTTCGACCGCTTGGCTTTCCATGCACGACCGTCACAGCAAGCCGGATGCCGACGAGTCGCAAATGCGCTCGCCTCTGGGCCGCGGGCTTGTTCGCCCAGAGTTCCCTGCTCCATACCGCCCCATGGGCCAAAATGCCTCAACTGGGCGCTGCGGGAACACCCGGCGCTTCACGGCGCCAAACCCTTCTAAACACTCGGTCGATTCCCCATGCCACCGCTGCGCCGTACACAGCGCCGACTGCCACATCGCTGGGCCAGTGAACCGAGACGCCGATTCGGCTGATGGCAATCAGGGCAGCGATGGGCAGGGTGAGCTTGAGCGTCGAAGGCAGCGCGAGGCCCAGCCCAACGGTGAAGGCGAAGCTGGTGGCCGCGTGGAGGCTCGGCATCGAGTAGCCGGTGCCCGCGGCATCTGAGAACAGGCGAACCGCGTCGTTCGACAGCGCGATGCTGGGCCGCATGCGGTGAAACCAGGGCTTGAGCAGGTTGTGGCCAACCGTGTCGGCGAGCACGCAGGCGACCACCGCCTGCACCACCGCGCGCGCCGCCTTGCGGCGGTAGACGGCCAGCAACCACAGCGACAGGACCACCGCCATGCAGACCCCAAACGTGCGGCTCGAGGCGGCGACGAAGATCGCGTCGAGCCATGGCCAGTCGAGGCCGTTCAACGCGAAGAGCACCGCCTCGTCACCAGGGAAGCGGTAGTCGGTCACGACGGCAGCGGGCGGATCTCGACGGTGAGGTGGGCGAGCTTCACGGCCGACGCCACCGCCTCGCGATACAGATCGAGCGCGAGCGGGGCCGGGCTCTCGATCGCGACGACACAGACGAGGCGGTTGGGGCCGACGCTCCAGACGTGCAGGTCGGCGACGCGCGTGCCGGGCACGGCCTCGAGCACCGACCGCACGGCATCGCGCTGCTTGGTGTTCGGGTGAAGGTCGACCAGCTGGCGCGCGCACTCGCGCACGAGGCCGATGCCCCACTTGAAGATGACGACACTGGCGACGATCGCCACCATCGGGTCGACCCACAGCCACCCGCCGTACTGGCCGGCCACCAGCGCGGCGATCGCGAGCACGCTGGTGAGCGCATCGGCGACGACATGCAGGTACGCCGCGCGAAGGTTGTGATCGTGCCCGTGGTCATGGTCGTGGTCGTGCGGGTGGCCGTCGTCGTGCGAGTGCGGGTGCGGCACATCGAGCAGAACCGCGCAGACGAGGTTCACCACCAGCCCGAGGACGGCGATGGGCAGCGCGTCCAGGAACCGCACCGGCGCGGGGTTCACCAGGCGAACGACGCCCTCGTAGGCCATCACCACTGCCACCACGAGGAGGAAGGCCGCGCTGCTGTAGCCGGCCAGCGCGTAGACCTTGCCCGTGCCGAAGGCGAAGCGCGGCTCGCCCGCGCGGGTGCGTGCGTACCAATAGGCCAGCGCCGCCAAGCCCAGGGCGCCGACGTGGGTGGCCATGTGCCAGCCGTCGGCGGTGAGGGCCAGCGAGTGGCTCCAGAACCCGACCACCAGCTCGGCGACCATCATCACCGCGGTGACCGCCGTGACGATGCGGGTGCGGCTCTCGCCTTTGGCGACCGTGGGCGGGACGTGAACTGCGCACTCCAGCGGGGCCGGGTTCACTCGCACCCGTCACACAGCCCGCGCAGCTGCACTTCGACCTTCTGCTTCGTCACCGCCCTCGGAGCGCCCTTGCCCGGCTTCACCTTCACCTCGACCTCGTCGAGGCACGACACCACGCCGCAGCCGGTGCAAAAGAAGTGAACGTGCCCCGTTTCACCGGTGCCCGGGCGGATGCGCTTCAACTCGAAGCGCCAGACGTGATCGCCCAGGTCCGTGCGTTCGACGAGGCCAACCTCGGTGAGGTCGACCAGGTTCCGGTAGACGGTGGTGCGATCGAGGCCTTCCGCCGAGAGCCCTTCGAAGAGCTCGGAGTGCGAGATGGGCGTCGTCGCCTCGAACAACCGCCTCAGCACCACCAGGCGGGGCGACGTGCTGCGCAGCCCGGCCCCGCGAATGGTGCTCTTCAACGACTCGGTGGTGACGGCGGCTGGCCTCTTCATGGCGTAAGAACAGTGTAGCCCCTGTTCACTGCATCTTCACGGTGCCGAGCTCAGTGATCTGCCCCGACCGAATGGTGAAGAGCAGCTCTGCCCGCGCCTTGCTGCCCGGTGCGTTCAAGATCAGCACGTGGCTGCCGGGGACGACCGGCATCGACACCCGGCCCTGCGGCGCCTCCAACGGCCAGCCGCTTCGATCGAGGTAGAGCACCAGGCTCTCGACGGGCTTCGCTTTCTCGTCGTGCACCAGCAGCTGCAACGTGCCGGGCATGCCCAGGGGAATCTGCAGCACCTCGTCGCCTACCGACACTGCGCAGCCCAGCTTCTGCGAGGTGCTCGCCGGCACCCGCTGGCAGACACAGACGATGGTGCGCACCGCGGCCCGGTTTGGCAGCGAAAAGTCGTTCGACGTCAGCGGCTCTTCCTGCTGCTCGGCCGACGAGTTCACCTCGAGATACGCGCCCGGGGGAACCGTGCCCAGCACCTTGCCGCGAAGGGTGCGCCGCGGCTGCACCGTCAACGTCACTTCCTTCTGGTTCATCGTCGCGTGGGCCACGGCAATGCTGTCGCCCGACGTCGCGGTGATCACGAGCGCGCCGATGGTGCTCTCGAAGAACGGGCACTCGAAGAGGCCCGGGCCGAGCGTGTTCATCATCCCCTCTGCGCACTCGACCGTGGCGTCGACGGCCAGCGCGCCCGACGGGGTCACCACCTTCACCTTCACCGAGCCAATCGGATCGCGGTCGTACTCGGATCGCCTGCCGCGGCCGCCGTCTGCCGCGTGGAGCACCACCCGAATCGGCCGATCATCCACCGCGGGGTTCACGTCGACTGTCACCCCGCCCGACAGCTCGCGCTCTTCGCTGCTGACCTCGACGCGGAACCGGCCCTGGCGCAGCCCAAGCTTTGGATTCATCAGCGACTCGGCGTGGCTCGTCCACCCCGTCGCGGGCACCGGCGTCGCGACCGCGTCCCAATCGTCGACCGCTTCCCCGAAGTCGTTCACCACCTCGAGGTCGACCTCGGTCAGCACCGGCGGCAGCATCAGCCGCACGCTCACCGTCTCGCCTTCGGGCACGTCGACGGTCTGCTGGGCGAGGGCCTCTTTGAGCAGCGCGCGAAGCTCGACGGACTCGGCGCTGATGTCGTCGACAGTGAACTGGCCGTTCTCGTCGACCTCCAGCGAGTCGTACGCATACGTCACCGTCGCTTCCGCGGCCGGCAGCCCGTCGTGGGTGACGACGGTGCCTTCGATGCGTCCGGGCCGCGAGAGGACGACCGCGCGCTCCATCGCCTTCACCTGGCTGGCCCGTCGCGTCTCATCGACGTAGCCCTGCTTGCTGAACTTCAGCGTCGCGTCCACTGCGCCGAACAGGGGCCCCTTCCAGATTCCATCGGTGCTGGTGACGAAGTGGCGACCCGCGGCGCCGGTCGTGACGGTGACGTCGACGCCGGCCAGGGCTCCTCTATCGCGGCCGACGACCTTGCCTCCGAAGGCGACGTCTTCTTTGAGCACGATCTCGATCTCGGGGTTCTCGCGGCTCTTCCAGTCGAAGCCTTCGAAGCGCGCCGACGCGTTCTGCCGAACCGCGACCAGCGGGCCGCGCGTCGGCGACGTCAACGAAAACCGGCCGTCGGCGGCGACGACCATGCTGCCGTAGGCGTCTTCGAGAGGCGACACCTGCTCGGTGGTGACGATCGCTCCTTCGGCGGGGGTGCGATCGGGCATCAGCACCCTTCCCTGCATCGGCGGCAGCGGGTCGAGGGTGAGCGTCGCCCCGTCAACGAAAGGCGCCTGCAGCGGGAAGTAGAAGGGGCGGCTCACGAACACTTCGGGCGCGTCGTCCGAGGCGATGACGAGCCCGTCGAAGATCACCCAGCCGTCGTGGCGGCTCATCGCCCGTCGGGCGGGAATCGCACGGCCGTGGTGGCGCGGGCCCGACTTGAGGAAGATCGACAAGTTCGCGCCAGCCACCGGCTGACCATTGGCCACCACCCGGACCCGCAGGCCCTCGGGCGGCAGCGGTGGATCTTCCGTGGGGCTTGCGTCGATCACCGCGGTGCGCGGCGAGACCGTCTGAGGCCTTGCTGCAGCAGCGGGCGACGCCGCTTCGGGAACAGGCGGCTCTTCTTCACCGTTGCCGGCGAACCAGATCGCAAGGCCCGACAAGACAATCGCAGCGATCAGCAGCCCGACGCGGATCCGATTGGACACGCAGGCAGTCTGGCGCGGTTGCCTACTCGGCCGCCATGAACGGGTAACCGATTGACGTGGGCGGCACGAACGTCTCTTTGATGGTGCGGGCGCTCGTCCACCGCATCAGGTTCATCATCGAGCCGGCCTTGTCGTTGGTGCCGCTTGCCCTGCTGCCACCGAAGGGCTGCTGGCCGACCACCGCGCCGGTGCACTTGTCGTTGATGTAGAAGTTTCCGGCCGCGTGCCGCAGCTCGTGCGAGGCGAGCGCGATCGCCTTGCGGTCGCGGGCGAAGATCGCGCCGGTGAGCGCGTACGACGCCGACTGGTCGCACTCGCGCAGCGTCTGAAGGTACTCGTCGTCGGGGTAGACGTAGACGCCGACGATGGGAGCGAAGATCTCTTCGACCATGATCCGGTGGCGCGGCGTCATGCACCGCACCAGCGTCGGGCGAATGAACCAGCCTTCCTTCTTGTCGGCCTCGCCGCCCGCGAGGATCTTCGCGTCGGTTCCTGACTTCGCGAGCTCGAGGTAGCTGGACGCGTTGTTGAAGGACTTCTCGTCGATGACGGCGCCCATGAAGTTCCGGAAGTCGGCGATGTCGCCCATCTTCAGCCCGTTGATCGCCGCGACCAGCTTCGGCTCGAGCTTCGCCCACACGCTCTGCGGCACGTAGACGCGCGAGCAGGCGCTGCACTTCTGGCCCTGGTACTCGAAGCCGCCGCGGACGATCGCGGTCATCACCGCGTCGAGGTCACCCTCGGCCGACGGGTGCACGAAGATGAAGTCTTTGCCGCCCGTCTCACCCACCAGCCGCGGGTACTGCTTGTACTTCGAGATGTTGTCGGCGACCGACTTCCACATGCCGTTGAAGGTGTTGGTGCTGCCGGTGAAGTGAACGCCGCCGAGGTCGGGGCTCGCGAGGACGACGCCGCCAATCTGCGCGCCGGGGGCAGGGACGAAGTTTACCACGCCATCGGGAAGGCCGGCCTCTTTGAGCAGCTCCATGATGCGCCAACCGCTGAGCACCGCCGTCTGCGCGGGCTTGAGGACGACGGTGTTGCCCATGATTGCGGGGGCCGTGCAGAGGTTGAGCGCGATCGCGGTGAAGTTGAAAGGCGCGACCGCGAACACGAAGCCGTCCAGCGGGCGGTAGTCCGTCTGGTTCCACACGCCGGGGCTCGAGACGGGCTGCTGTTCCATCAGCGTCTGCGCGAACTGAACGTTGAAGCGAAGGAAGTCGATCGCCTCGCAGGCGGCGTCGATCTCGGCCTGGTAGATGGTCTTCGACTGGCCGAGCATCGTGGCCGCGTTGATCAGCGGTCGGTACTTGGTCGCGAGCAGCTCGGCGGCGCGCAGGAAGATCGCGGCCCGCTCATGGAAGGGGGTCGCGCCCCACTCGGCCTTGGCGGCCATCGCGGCGGCAATCGCCTGCTCGACATGGGCCGCGGAGCCCTGGTGGACGTCGGCGGTGACGTGCTGGTGCCGGTGGGGCGAGAAGGCCTGCGCGATCTTGCCGGTGCGCACTTCCTTGCCGCCGATCACGATCGGGATGTCGAGCTTCTGGGCGGTGAGCGCCTTGAGGGCGTCCTTCACTTCGGAGCGCTCCGGAGTTCCGGGGGCATAAGAGCGCACCAGCTCGTTGATGGGCGCAGGGACGCGAACGTTTCCGTGGATCATGGGCCGCGGATCTAACGCGTGGGGCGCCAACTGGCACGCGTGAAGCGGGCTCTTTTCCGGGTGGGCCAACGAGGGCTAACGAAGCTTCGCCGTCACGATCACTTCGGGCTTCACCTTCAGCGTCCCGAAGGCCGCGCTGTACGGCTTGATCCCGAAGTCGCGCTGATCGAGCCGGGCTTCGACGGTGCCGTCGGGCGATCGGGTGCAGCGGATCTCTTTCGTCACCCCGTGAAGCGTGAGGTCCCCCACGATCTCGGTGGGCGTCACCCGCGACGAGACGAAGCTCACCTTCGGGAACTTCGCCGGGTGCAGCACGTCCTTGACGATGTTCTTCTCGATCTCTGCGTACAGCATCGCCGGCAGCGAGCCTGGGCTGTCGCAGCCGTCTTTCCGTGCACAGACGACCTTCAGCGAGCCCACGTCGAGCGTGGCGGTGACCGCGAGCTCTGACGCCTCGAGCTCCACCTGGGTGACCTTGAGCTTCAGGTCGTGCGCCAGCGCAGCCAGCGCGCCTTCTTTGAAGGTGAAGACGAAGACGTCCGCGTTCATCAGTTGAGGAGCTTCGGCCGCGACTTCGCCTTCTTGCGCTGCGACGCGTGCGCCTTGAAGAACTTTTCCATCACCGCCATCAACCCGTCGAACGTGTCCCGCATCGACCAGGCGCGCGCGTCGACTTCCTTCAACGCGGCCGCCCGGCGAAGACCCTGCTCGAGCGCCTTGCGCGGCCCGGGGCAGTTCTCGTGCTCGGCGACCAACCGGCGGGCCGTCTCGCGGTACACGCGATAGCAGGCCTCGATGTTCCCCTGGTTGTACGCGGGGGCGCCCATCGCGATCGCCGTGGTGATCGACTCCATCATCGCCTCGAGTCCGCTGGCGCTCGAGCCTTCGAGGATGGTGATCGGGTGCTCAGGAATCTCGCGCTTCGTCGACGGCCGGCGCGGAGGCGCCAGCGCAGTCAGCGGCCGGAAGATCTTTTCCTCGAGCATCGGCGTCACGTACTTCAGCGGCACGCCCAGCACCGCGGTGCCGTCTTCCGTCTCGGCCACGGTGACCACCCCCAACACTTCGCCCGTCGCCGACAGCAGGGGGCCTCCTGATGCGTCGGGCGGCAGCTCGCCTTCGAGCCGGTAGATGGTGAGCCACCCACCCAGCACCTGAACAGCCGACACCTTCGCGCGCGCCCACCGCGTCCGCTGCCCCTCTTCGACCATGCCGAACACGATCACCGGAGTGCCCTCTTCCACCAGCCGCGTCGGCCCGCGCGGCAGCGACGGCAGGTCCGGCACCTCGAGCTTCAGCACCGCGAGATCCCGCTTCGTGTCGAGCCCGCCCACCTGCCGCACGTCGACCTTTCGGCCGTCGGCGAGGTGCGCGGTCACCTTCTTCTCGCCCATCACCACGTGCAGGCTCGTCACCACCAGCCCGTCGTCGGACGCGACGAACCCGATGCCGTAGGCCTTGCCGAACTGGAGCAGGACGATGGAATCCGCAGCTTGAGCAGCGACTTCGTTCACGTGCGTCATCTAACCCCAGAGATTGGTCGGCTGGGGTTTGGAATCGCGAAGTTGACCAGCATTGCTCAGGCCTTGCGTGCGATGACCAACGCGTTGGCGCTGAAGACGCCCGAGCCGCAAGGCTTGACCTCGACCTGAAGCCCGAGATCGCGCAGCGCCTGGGCCAACCCGCTGATCGGCCAGGCGTAGACCCCGGCGCCCCGATTCCAGCCCTTGTTCACCGCCCGCTTCTCGATCTTCTCGGCCAGGCCCCACCTGCCGCGCTCGGGGTCGAGGTCGCGCACCACCAGCAACCCACCCGGGGCCAGCGCGGTCGCGCACCGCTTCAGCCATTCGCGCTGCTCTTCTACCGGCGAGTAGTGCAGCACGTCGAAGAGCGTGATCGCGTCGGGGCCCTCGAGCTCGACCTTGCGGCCATCGCCCTGTTCGACCGTCACGTCCGGCAAACCAGCCAGCAGCAGCCGCGCCTGCCCCGCCTTCTCGGGGTCCCACTCCACGCAATGAACTTTGAGCGCGGCAAAGCGGGCGCGCGCCAGCAGCCCGAACAGCCCGATGCCCGCGCCCAGATCCACCAGCGACTTCCGGTACGCAAGCAGCGGCAGCGCCATCGCGTACAGCGGATCCAGCCGCACCTTCCAGCTTCCGTAGTGGCGAAACCGACGGGGCAGCTTCTTCAGCGCGTCGTGAAGCGTGTCGACCTCTTCTTCCGTCAGCGGCGGCTGCTCGAAGTCCTTCTGCCGCTTGCGCTTCAGCAGCCACGCGGCCAGCCCGCCGATCGCCGCGCCTAAGCTCACCCCGAGCGTCATCCCGCCCACCGCGAGGCTCGTCGAGAACTTCGTCAGCAGCTCGACGGGCGACGTCTCGTTCACCGCCTTCATCGTCAGGTGCGTCGACGGCCGGCTCAGCATCCAGTCGCCCAGCTTCACGCTCGCGATCACCACCAGCGGCGTGATCGGCGGCGCCGAGATCTGCACCCCCGCCAGCACCGCCAGCTTGTTGAGCTTGAAGAACTGCGCGAGCACCACCGCGAGCAACGTCTGGAAGAAGTACGCCGGGCTGCAGCCCAGGAACACGCCCAGGCCCACCGCGACGCCGATGCGCGCGGGGGACGACTGTTCTCGTTTGAGCGCGCGCCAGCCCTGGCGCACGCGAACCATCAGGCCCTTCTTCTCGGGCGCCGCGATGGCGTCAGTACTCAGCGCGCACTCCGAGGAAGGGCCGAATCGGAAGGTGGTTGAAGCTGCCGGCCTCGGGCTCGACGCTCTTTCCGAAGTTTCCCTGGTCGTAGAGCTTCGCGAAGAGGTTCTGCGAGTTCGTGAGGTTCAACACCTCGAGGTAGACGGCCATGTCCAACGGGCCGAACCTGAAGCGGCGTTCGGCGCGGGCGTTGAACTCGTAGAAGCCGGGGTAGCGGTCGCCGTTGGTCGCTCCGAAGACGGGCAGGAAGCGCTGGTTCGCGTCGTCGCGCGTGAAGCGGATGACGGGCGTGTAGGGTCGGCCGGTGCGGTAGTTGAAACGCCCGGTGAAGAGCCACTTGTTGTTCGGCGAGAAAGAGACGTGCGCCGCGAACGTGAAGCGCTGATCCCATGGGGCCGGGTAGTCCTTCACCACTGCCGCCAACGGGTTGTGGCGATCACTGAAGAGCAGCGCCGCCGACGCGCCGTACGAGAAGTAGCGCGTGCGCCCGAGGAAGAGCAGGTCGACGCCCTTCGCGAGGCCAGTGCCCAGGTTCCGATAGACGGGAGCGCCCGTTGCTTCAATCTCGGCCAGCAGCTGCGGGGTGTCGGGGTTCACCACCAGCTGATCGAGCGCCTTCACCCACCCTTCCAGCCGCAGCAGCGCCTCGAAGGGCAGCGGCTGCTCGATGCCGACGATGCCGGTGAAAGACCGTTCGGGCTTGAGGTTCGGGTTGCCGAGAATCGGATCCTGCTGGAGCGGAATCAGCGACGGCTGCGCGGCGACACCGACGGAGACCTTGAGCGCGGTCTTGATCGTCGGAAGAGAGACGGCCGCGCCGAGCCGCGCCGAGCCGCTGACCTGGCCACTGGCGGCGTCGAACTGCGCGCGGCCTCCGCCTTCGATGCTGAATGCTTCGAAGGGCTTCCACGTGTGCTCGCCGTAGATCGCGAAGAGGTGGCGCCGCACGTCGGGGTTGATGTCCACGTACGGCAAATACGTCTCGACGAAAGGCTCGTTCGTCCACGTCGCCGTCGCGCGAGAGTCGGTGACCTCGCCCAGCAGCGCGAGCCGGCGATACGCGTACTGCACGCCCAGGCCGGTGCGATTGCTTGCCGAGTGCGACCAGGTCAGATCGCCTTTGACGAGAATGTCGTCGCGCGACGCGTCGTTCGAGAACTTGCGACCGCTGCCCGCCACTTCGACCTCACCGATCTTCCCGGGCACGAGGGCGATGGTGTTGTGGTCGTACGTGTACGCGCCGGTGAGCTCGATCTGCGTGTCGCCAGCCAGGTCGATGCGGTGCTGCAAAATGGCGAGCTGAGAGGTGTTCGAGATCTTGAGGCCGCCGGCGAAGTTCACCAGCACCTGTTCACCGGGCTTCACGATGAAGTCGAGCCCGTCGGACGCGTGAATGTAGCTGAGCGTCGTGGTGTGGTTGCCGCGCTTGTAGTTCACGCGCACCAGCAGCTCGGTGATGTCGGGAGCGACGGCGTTCGAGCCGAAGAGCTTGAACTCCTGGAGGATCTTGAAATAGGCCTCGAAGTAGCTGCGGCGCATCGCGACGGTGGCCGAGAGCCCTTCTGAAATCGGCGCGTCGACGCGGAACTTCGCGGTCAGCATCGAGACGTCGGCCCACACGCGCAGCTTCTTCGTCTCGCCCGTCGCGTAGCGGACTTCGAACGCGCCCGAGAGTGCGGGCTCGTAGCGCGCGGGAATGCCGCCCGAGAAGAAGTCGGCCGACTCGATCATCATTGGGTTGAAGATGCTGGCGAAGCCGCCCAGGTGGTAGGGGTTCGTGAGCGGCACGCCATCGAGATAGAAGACGACCTCTTCCGGCCCCCCGCCGCGCACGAAGAAGGTGGCGAGCAGGTCGGGGTCGGCCGCGACGCCGGGGATCTGCTGGATGACGCGGGTCACGTCTTCCAACGCTCCCGGGTTGCGATCGATGTCGGCCTTCGTGATCGAGAAGTGGCTGACCTGCGGCGTGTGGTCGACGTCCGGCAGCGCGGGGAGCAGCCGGCTGCCTTCGATGCGGGTTTCTCCGCCGACCCTTTCTTTGTTCAGCACGTACCGCACGCGCGTGGTGCGGCCAGCCCGGAACACCTCGGGGAAGCCTTTCTCGGCGTACCCTTCTTTGTTGACCAGCACCCACGCGTCGCCCGCGGGCAGCGTCAGGAACTCGAGGCGGAAGCGGCCCTGCGGCGAGGCCGTCGTGCGCTGGCCGCCGTAGCTCACCTCGGCGCCGGTCATCGCCTCGCCGAGCTCGCCGACCACTTCGCCTTCGAGAATCCAGGGCTCGGCGGGCAGCGCGAAGTCGACGGTGAGCTCGATGATCGCTGGCACGCCGGTGCCGTTGCGCGTCGCCGCGGTGAACTTGCAGAGCGTGGCAGAGTCGAGCGCCGCCTTGTCGAACGCCGGGGCGAGCCCCTGCCCCACCTGCAGATCGTCGACCTCCCCCTTCGCCGACAGGGTCACCCTGAGGACGACGGCTCCCGCGACACCAGTGCCCCGCTCGGACGACGGGTACTCGGGCACGCTGGGACACGACGCCACCGGGGCGACCACCACCTCCGGCGCCCCCGCATCCTGAGCCAAGGAGGGCACGGCAACAGCCACCACGAGCAGCACGAGAGCCTTCACGGGTACAGGCAATTAGCAGGATTCAGGTACTCTTCCACCCCACGATGAGCCGACGAACGCAGGAGCTGCACGCACAGCTGGGCCCGATGTTATTTGCCCGCGCCGCCCGCGTGCTGAAAGACGACGCCGCGGCCCGGGAGGTCACCCTCGCCGTCATCGACGAGCTCGCACTGGGCGCCGAGCTGCCCCCACTCGAGCTCGGACGAAGGGGACGCGAGCTGGTGAAGCACCACTGCGCTGCCCGCGGAGCCAAGGTCTTCGACTCGATCATGCCGGCCGATGGCGCGCCCCCGAAGAAGCCCTAGAGCTTCGTCTTCCACACTTCATGGCCGTCTGCGAGGTCGAGCGCCCGCAGCCAGGCAGGGCCGAGGTCCTCGCGCTCATCGAGCGAGATCACCAGCAGGTTTCCGACCACCGCGACGCTTCGCAGGTGTTCGAAAGGCACCAGATATTTCCACGCTTCGACGCCCGACGCGTTGACCGCTGAGAGCATCGGACCGCGGCCTTCCTTGCTGTCGCCCATCCGCTGGTAGTGCAGCATCACGTACCCACCCGCCGCCGGAATCGCGCTGTCGGTCGCCGCATCTTCGACCCAGCTCGGCTCGAGGAAGTCGGGGCCTTGCTTGTTGATTCGCGCGCGCGGACTGCCGTCGAAGTTGAGGCCCTTCACCGAGGCGCTGCTCAGGCGGGCGGCGTTCGCACTGGGGCCGCGGGCGCGACCGTCGACCAGGGTCGACTGCAGCGTGTGCGGGTCGAGCACATAGAAGCGGCCGTCGTCGGACAGCGCAGTGACGCGGCCATCGGGGCCCATCGTGAGCTCGTTGGACGCCCGGCGAAGCCTTTCGCCATTGGGGAAGGTCTCGAGCGTGGCGAGCAGCTTGTTGTCGAGCCCGCGCACCTCGAGGTTGTTGCGCACGGTCGTCACGAAGCGGTCGCCGCCCGACATGGCTGCCCAGTAAATCGGGTCGACATAGTGTGGACCCGCCACCGGCTTTCCTGTCGCGGCTTCGACGATGCGCCAGCGATCGCCGACGGTGATCGGGCCATCTTCGCCACCGCCCGTCTGCACGTGCTCGATCACCAGCAGCTGGCCGTCGCCCACCGGCTCCAGGGTCTTCACCGAGCCATCGAAGTGGATGAACCGTTCGCCGAAGAACCGCGGGTTCCACAGGTAGAAGAGGATCAGGCCCAGGAGCAACGCGCCCACGACCAGCAGCACCCACCCCCCGACGCTCTTCTTGGCTTGCACGGGCGCGGACTCTACCGCGGAGCCTTCACGGCAGGTTGCTGAGCAGGCCCCGGTAATAGTCGGGGCCCGACGCGTGGCAGCTGGCGCAGAAGTTCGTGGTGCCCTGGTAGTAGTACGGGTTCGCGTAGGTGGGCCCGAACCCCTCGTAGAAGATCCACGTGCCGGCCGCGTTCTTCGCGTCGACGGCGTGGCCCGTGACGGTGGCGGTGCCGCTGCCGTAGAGCTCCTTCACCGCGATGCTGCCCGGCGGGTGGGTGGCGTTGCCGGCCTTCAGCGACCCATGCATCGCGTCGTTGACGTACGTGCGCACGTTGCCGCCATGCGGGCCCGTCGACCCGTGCACCGCGGTCTCGGCCTTCCACCCCTTGTACGCTCCCGACTTCACGAAGGCCGTCAGCCCGGCCGCCGAGTCGTCCAGCTGGCCAGCATCGACCGGCTGGGTTCCGGCATCGACAGGCTGGCTTCCAGCATCGACGGGCTGCGTTCCAGCATCGACAGGCTGGCTTCCGGCATCGACAGGAGGGCTTCCGGCGTCGACGGGCTCCTGTGGAGCGGCGCCGCAAGCGATGACTACGAGCAGCAGGGGGAATGGGAGGCGCACCGATTCCTCTACGTTCCTGCTGCGAACGGGTTACCGCGCGTGGCATGAATCGGCCCGCTTTGAGTCCCTGTGACGCCATCGGCGCCTGCGTCGTCATCCCCGTCTTCAACCATGCGCGCACGGTCGGCGAAGTGGTGCGGGGCTCGAAGGCGTTCGCGGGCACGGTGCTGGTCTGCGACGACGGCTCGACGGACGGCAGCGGCAAAGAAGCGGCGGACGCCGGCGGTGAGCTGCTGACCCACCCGGTAAACAAAGGAAAAGGCGCCGCGCTGCGCACGCTGCTCGAGGAGTCCTCGCGGCGCGGGTTCCGCTACGTCATCTGCCTCGACGCCGACGGCCAGCACTACCCGAAAGACATCCCCGCGCTGGTCGATGCGGTGAAGCGCGAACCAGGCGCGATCGTGATCGGGGCCAGAGACTTGATCGCCGCGGGCGCTCCGCCGTCTTCCGAGTTCGGCCGCAAGTTCTCGAACTTCTGGATCTGGCTCGAGGGCGGCCAGCAGGTCGAAGACACCCAGAGTGGGTTCCGCGCCTATCCCCTTCCCGAGACGCTCGCGCTGATGGGCTCGCGCAGCCGATACGACTTCGAGGTCGAGGTACTGCTGCGTGCGTCGTGGGCGGGCCTGCCGCTGCGCTCGACGAAGATCGACGTGCTGTACCCGAAAGATCGGATCACGCACTTCAACCAGTTCAAAGACAACGCGCGGATCTCGATCCTCAACATCCTCACCATCATCCGGCTCTTCCTGCCGTTTCCGATGGCGCCGCTGCTTCACCACCGCCCGCGCCGGCCGGGCATCTCGCTGGACGCGATTCGAAGGTGGTTCTGGCTCGGCGGCCCTGGCCCCTTCTTCCGCACTGCCGCCGCCGCGCTCGCGTTGCTCGGAGGCTTTGGCGTGCTCGGCTCAGCTGCGCTTGGCACCGGTGCCTTCCCCACCCTGCTCGCCTGGTGGGCGATGTCCGCGCTGGCTGCGTACGGCGTCGCGGCCCAGGGGGGAGTGATCGCCTTCGCGCTGGCCTTTGGCGTGATCGAGGCGCTGCTTCGCAAGCGCACGATCGCCCGCGCCGAGCGCGCGTCGCCGCGCCAGTGGGACGGCAAGAGCCAGTCGGGCGCGGCTGGCTACTTGTTCTTCGTCTTCCTCTTCAAGTGGGTGGGCCGCTGGCCGGCGAACGTCGTGCTGGTGTTCGTCGCCGCGTGGTTCGTGCTCTTCGCGAAGGCGAGCCGACGCGCGTCGATGCAGTTCCTGGATCGCGCCATCAAGCCGGTGTCGGGCCTCGCGGCGTGGGCGCGGACGTGGAGGCACATGTTCGCCTTCGCCAACACGCTCGTCGATCGCATCGAACTGGGCGTCGACGGCCCGAAGCGCTTCACCCGCGTGGCCGAAGAAGGCCTGGGCGAAATGGTCTATTCGACCGTCAAAGAGAAGGGGGCGATCCTCCTCACCGCCCACCTCGGCAGCTGGGAGCTCGCGTCCGGCATGCTCAGCCAGCGGCTCAAGGCGCCCTTCGACATCGTGGCGTACGACGGCGAAGAGCCGCACGTGCGCGCGGCGATCGAGCGCAGCAGCGAGAAGTTCAAGCCGAACGTGTTGCTGGTCGGCAAGGGCGAGCTGGCGGCGCTCGACATCCTCCGCGCGCTGCGAGCCGGGCACATGGTCGCGCTGCAGGGCGATCGCACGGTCGACGAACGCACGGTCGAGGTCGACTTCCTGGGGCACAGGGCGCACTTCCCGGTGGGGCCCTTCGTGATCGCCGCGTTGTCCGCAGCGCCCATGGTGCCGGCGTTCAACATTCGCATCGCTGCCTATAAGTACGAGTTCTTCGCGTTCCCACCGAGGACGTACGTCTTCGATCGAACGAAGGACAAGAACGCCCAGCTGGTCGAGTGGGTCCAGGACTACGTGCGAAAGCTCGAGCAGATCATCGCGAAGCACCCGCTGCAGTGGTTCAACTTCTACGACTTCTGGGCGAAGCCCAGGGGCCAGCCATGAAGCGGGTGCCGGCGAATTGGACGAAGGCGTCCGAGCGCTCGCCGCAGGATCTGCACATCTTTCAGCTGCGCGTGCTCGAGGCGGCGGATCCGCGCGACGGCACGCTGCACCCGCGCGTAGTGCTCGACAGCCCCGACTGGGTGAACGTGATCCCGGTGACGGCTTCGGGTGAGATCGTGATGATTCGCCAGTTCCGGTTCGGCACGTGGTCGGTGCAGCTCGAGATTCCGGGCGGCATGGTCGACGCGGGCGAAGATCCGGCGGACGCGGCGGCGCGCGAGCTCGAGGAAGAGACCGGGTACCGCGCGGGCAAGCTGCTCTCGCTGGGCTGGTGTCACCCGAACCCCGCGATCCTCAACAACAAGCTTCACTGCTACCTCGCGCTCGACTGCAGCCAGCACAGCGGCGCGTCGCCCGACGACGGCGAAGACATCTCGGTCGAGCTCTACTCTCGCGCCGACGTGCAGCGGTTTCTTCGCGAGGGCGACATCACGCACTCGGCGGTGATCACCGCTTTCTTCTTCGAGCAGCTGCGGGGCCCTGAGTGAAAGCGGTTCGCCTTCATGGCTACGGCGGGCCCGAGGTGCTGAAGCTCGACGAGGTCGAGGCGCCGGTGCCGGGGCCGCGCGATGTGTTGATTCGCGTCTGCGCGACGTCGGTGAACCCCGTCGACTGGAAGATTCGCAGCGGCGGGCAGCGCAACGTCGTGCGCTACAAGCTGCCGTGGATTCTCGGCCTCGACGTCTCGGGCGTGGTCGAGGCGGTGGGCGCGCGGGTGACGCGCTTCAAGCCAGGCGACGCGGTGTGGTCTTCGCCGACGTACAAGCGGCCGGGCACCTACGCAGAGAAGGTCTGCATCGACGAGCGCGAGGTCGCGCTGAAGCCGTCGACTCTCAGCCACGACGAGGCGGCTTCGCTGCCCTTGGTCGCCCTAACGGCGTACCAGTGCGTGGTCGAGAAGGGGCGCGTCCAGAAGGGGCAGACGGTGCTGATTCACGCGGGGGCCGGAGGCGTCGGCAGCTTCGCGATTCAGCTCGCCAGGCACCTGGGTGCGCGGGTGATCACGACCTGCAGCGCGAAGAACGCGGACTTCGTGAAGGGCCTCGGGGCGGATCTCGCCGTCGATTACACGTCGCAGAAGTTCGAAGACTTCGGCCCGGTCGACTTCGTGCTCGACTCACTGGGCGAAGAGGCGCTCGCGCAGCACGTGAAGGTGATTCGTCCAGGCGGGAGGATGTCGAACATCACCGTCGACCTGCCGAAGCACGTCGCGAAGTACGGGCCCGTCTTCAGCCTTTTCACGATCGCCGCGGTGATGATCTGGATTCACGTCTGGCCGCTGCTGCGAAAGGGCATTCGCGTGAGGCACGTCATCAAGAGGTCGGACGGCGATCAGCTTCAGCAGATCTCCCGGCTCGTCGAGGCGGGGGCGATCAAGGCCGTGATCGACCGCGTCCTGCCCCTGGCCGAGCTCCCCGAGGCGCACCGCTTCAGTCAGACCCACCGCGCGCGCGGGAAGATCGTGATTCACGTCTGCGACGGGTAGGCCCTGTCTACGGCTTCGGCGCTTCCGGCGTGACGGCGAACACCTTCACCATCACGCCATCACCGACGGCGAGCAGGGTCATGTCGGGCGAGATCGCAACGAAGCCCACCTTTTCAAGCGGCAGCTTCTGAACGACGGTGCGCTTCGCGGTCTCGTAGACCCGAACCCACTTGTCCTCGGACGCGACGGCCAGCAGCGACCCATCTTTGCTGAGGGAGATCGACGAAACGCCCAGCGACGCGCCAGTGAAGGCGCCCACGCTCGCGCCGGTGGGGAGCGAGATCACCTGCACGTCCTTCTCCTTCCCGCTGAACGCGTACAGCTGCTTCGAATCGGCCGACAGCAGGCTCGACGTCGGGCTGGTGCCCTTCGATTCCTTCTTCGCCTTGCCCGACGGCACCTCGTTCTGGAGCAGCGCGCCGACCTTGCTGATGCCCACCACGAGCTTTCCGTCTTTCGTGAACTCGGGCGTGCGCGAACGCACCTCGAAGAGCTCTTTTCCGTCGGCGACCGCGAAGATCTCGCTGGTGCCGCTGATGCCTCCACCTGCGAGGTACTTGCCGTCAGCGCTGAACGCCACGTGCGCCAGCGGCTCGGCGTTGTGCATCACCCGCACCGGCTTTCCGTCTGGCATCGACCAGAGGTTGATTGCCAGCCCTGCATCGCCCGCCGCCAGCAGCTTGCCGTCGGGGCTGAACGCCAGCGACGAGACGCTGTCTTTCGGGCCGGTGAGCTTCATCAGCTCTTTCCCCGTCGCCACGTCCCACAGCCGCACGACCTTCTCGAAGCCCGCCGACGCCAACGTCTTGCCATCGGGCGAGAAGGCAATCGCGGCCACGTTGCCCTCGTGGCCCTGGAACAACCGCGGACGCCCGGGCACCAGCGAGGGGTCGGCCGCGGCCGTGAGCAACACCGCCACCAGAATCGCGTTCATGACTTCCTCCGCTTCTTCAGAATGTCCTGGCCCTTCTGCGACCGGGTCCACGTGCCAGACCTGCCGCCGCTCTTGTGCTCGAGCTGAACGTTCTCGATCACCATTCCGCGATCTGTCGATTTGAGCATGTCGTACACCGTGAGGGCCGCAGCGCAGGCGGCAGTGAGCGCCTCCATCTCGACGCCGGTGCGGCCCACTGTCTTCACGGTGGCGACGATTTCGACGCCGGTCAGCACCGGCTTCACTTCCATCTCGACGCCCGACAGCTCGATCGGGTGGCACAGCGGCACCACGTCAGGGGTCCGCTTCGCCGCCATCACGCCGGCGAGCCTGGCCGCCGCGATCACGTCACCCTTCTCGACCTTGCCCGAACGGATCAGCGTCAGCGTCTCGGGGGCCATGCGCACCCGGGCGGTCGCGGTCGCGGCGCGCTCGGTGACCTTCTTGCTGCCGACATCGACCATTTTCATTGCCCGCTTCCTATCACCCGCGGGCAGCGTTCACGGCCTGCAGCAAATCGGCGGTGAGATCCTCAGGATCCTCGAGGCCCACCGAGACGCGAATCAGCCCTTCGCCGATTCCGGCCGCCAGCCTTTCTTCCGGCGTCAGCCTGCGGGCCGCAGCGGTCGCCGCATGCATCACCAGCGTCGCCACGTCGCCCAGCGAAGGGGCCGGCCGCGCCAGCTTCACCGACTCGAGAAACTTGAAGGCGACCGCGCGGGTCGCGCCCGGAATCTCGAAAGTGAGCATGCCGCCGAAGCCCGCCGTCTCGATGTCGAGCACCTTCCGGGCAATCGCATGGTGCGGGTGCGACGCCAGGCCCGGGTACCGCACGTTCTCGACCTTGCCCGAGGCCACCAGCGCCATCGCGACCTGCAGCGCGTTGGCCGAATGCGCCTTCATTCGCAGCGGCAACGTCCGCACCCCACGCAGCGTCAGCCACGCCTCGAAGGGCCCGAGCACATCGCCCCGCAGCACGCGCGCCGCCTTCAACAAAGCAATGCGTTCGACGCTGCCCGACACCGAGCCGCCCAGCGCGTCGCTGTGCCCGTTGATCCACTTCGTCGTCGACTGCACGGCGTAGTCGGCCCCGAGCTTCAGCGCGCGCTGCCCCATCGGAGAAGGAAAAGTTCCGTCGACCGCGACCACGGCCCCCGCCCCGTGCGCCGCGTCGCACAGTGCCGGCAGGTCGGGCACGGACACCAGCGGGTTGGTGACGCTCTCGATCAGCACGAACTGCGGCCGCACCTGCTTGAGCACCGCCCCGGCCCCTGCTTCGGCCAGCATCACTGGCACCAACCGCACGCCGCGCTCGACGCAGAGCTGGGAGTAGAGGGCGCGGGTCGCTCCGTAGCCGTCGCCCGGCAGCACCACCTTGTCGCCCGCCTTCAAGCCCTGCGCGTCGAAGACGGCCCGAAGCGCCGCCATGCCCGAGGCGTAGACCGCGCACGCGGCGGCCCCTTCGAGCGCGGCGATCGCCTCTTCGAGCAGCTGCGCGTTGGGCGCGGCGATGCGCGAGTAGACTAAGTCGCGGCCTTCGAAAGACTGATCGAGCGCGTCGGCGTCGTCGAAGTATGAAACGGCAGCGCTGTAGAGCGGAGCAGACGTCGGCTGCGAACGGGTCGGCGGCAGCCTGCTTCCAGCGACGATGGCAGCGGTGGTCGGTTTCATCCGACCTGGGCTTTAGCTCAGTCGTCGAGGATGAACTTGCGCGGATTCTGGGCGATGCCGTTCACGCGAACTTCGTAGTGCAGGTGGGGCCCGGTCGAACGGCCGGTGTTGCCCATCGCCGCGATCGGCGCGCCACGCTTGACCTTCTCGCCCGCCTTCACCCGAATCGAGGCGAGGTGGCCGTAGCGGGTCTTGATGCCGTAGCCGTGGTCGATCACGAGCACGTTGCCGTAGCCGCCTTCGAGCCCGGCGAACACGACGGTGCCGTCGGACGGCGCGATGACTTCTTTTCCGTGCGGGCCCGCAATATCGAGGCCGGCGTGCATCACGCGATCGCCGGTGTACGGGTCGAGCCGGGTGCCGAAGTCGCTGGTGATCCAGCCGCGCACGGGCCAGACCGAGGGGGTCGACGCGAGCAGGCTCTTCTGATCCTGGAAGTAGGCCTGAAGTTCCTGAAGGCTCTGTTCCTGGCGGGTCGCTTCGGCGCCGGCCTTGTCGAGCTTCTCG
>Ga0105047_10000360_pt1 | contig 75150 bp, 62 predicted proteins | sample MAT04_FD_78384 | JGI IMG/M metagenome (GOLD analysis project Ga0105047, IMG submission 78384) | Freshwater microbial communities from Lake Fryxell liftoff mats and glacier meltwater in Antarctica - MAT-04 (megahit assembly) | ecosystem: Environmental > Aquatic > Freshwater > Ice > Liftoff... | reverse complement strand
TTCACCCAATGGGGGCAGACCAATGCTTCTCCCTTTAATACCAACCATCACGTTACTGCACTTCACCAACAATTGGTAGTCACTGCGAAGGTTCTCGTTACGGATCGCAAATGTACAGGCGGCAAAACCGTAACAATCCCATTCTTATGGTTGTTTGACCGTGACTAACTTTCGATATTCATCATACGGTGGACGGACGGCGTTGACCCTTTCCAACGCGTCGACGTATGTTTTGATCCCTGCCAAGTCTCGTGGATTGTTCTTTGAGTAGGCCCGCAGGAGAGGAAGCGCTTCGCGCACCCTCCCCTGTCGCAACAGTCGTAGTCCTGGTGCCAACCCTTGTGCCACCGGGCTGGTCGCTTCAAATGGAACGTAACCCCTAGAATCCCAACTTCCTCCTTCGACCGTCACATCGATCAATGACGCATGCGCAAAAGAACTAGATCCTGACAAAACGACGATCGCCATGGGTGTACGAGTTACTAATAATCCATACGCCGCGTGTACATTCCGATGTATCCCGTTTCGCAATGGGTGTATGCCCATACTATGAGTATTATCCAACACCATCCACCTCACTACCGCTTCGGCTCGATTCCGTACGCCTCGAGATCTTCGGCAAGCCAGAGCGACGTTAGAACTGGATTCGACAAATAGGCTTTCGCCTTTCGGGATTCCCTACTAGACGCGGGAGGGTTGAATGCCAAGTATCGGCGAAACAACTCAGTTGCCTCGTCCGGTTTATGTTGCGCCGCTGTATACGAACCCTGCAGGAACACGAGCACTCCCCAACGGGGATGAGACTTTCTCAAGCTTTTCAGGATCTCATGAGCTTTGGGGTACATCGGCTCGTTGCTAAGCAATTTAAACTTGGGATCAGGCGCAGGGGTCAATCGGACGACGTAGTAACCAGCTGCATAGTTTACCGCTTGCAACAAACGTAACTCGGGAATTCCCGGGTTTCCGCGGACCAAGTATGTAGCACGATCTCGCATTATATCGTACCTCTCAGTTTCGCGTCGGATCACAGCCGAGAGGATGCCTAATGCGATAGACTCCTTACGGTTTTGCCAAAGAACCTGATTCGACTTCGTGATCATTTGCCTTTCCGAAGCGGACACGTTCCACCCTAGAGTGTAGCCAGAAGCGAGCAATCCATAGTGATCCCAGAGCTGAGGACGCTCTCGCTGACAGCGAAGCTTAAAACGCTCGAATACCGCCCTCGAACGGTTGAGCCGCTTAGCCGATTCAGCGAGAAGCTTGATTCCATGGTAGCTCCGGGGATTCTCCAAACAATACCGTTCAACTGCTGTCCAGGCTTCTCCTGCGCGCCCCGTCCTGACGAGATCGACACTTTTCCTTAACCCTGTGGGAATCGGTCCCGTGACTTCAAAAGGTAGATAACCTCGTTCGTCCCACGCTCCCCCCGTCATCCCCACATTGGCAAAGCGTTGACCATTGCTGATTGGTGAGAGAATGCACAACACAACGAAGCTCGCGACGAGCAGGTTGGAGCAGCGTTGAGGCATCAGTTCAGTCAAGGGGAATCACCTTAAGGATAGTCCCCCAAGTGTTCATCGATGCGTTGTGGAACTCGCATGGCTTGTTTCGCTCAACTGCTCCATGGACTAACCATTCGTCATCCAAGCCGGCATCAAAGACCTTCATCAAGGCATTGTACAGCACGTAAGTCCCGAGGCCTCTTTCGGGGCTATAACCGACTGAAACAGTTCGTCCCAATAGACTGCTATTCGAACTGTTGTTGATCTCTTGATAATTCCCCAATTCGCCTCTCACTTTCAGGTCTAGATGGAATAGTTTAAAGGCAACGCTTAAATCCGCATTATAGCCGAACTGCCACCAACTTACGTCTCTCATCGAATGCGCCTGTGTTACTAGCACCGTTATCGGACCGTCATATTGACTTCCCATATACATACTCGCTAGGGGAGGTCCGCATTCGAGGTTGTTTCGCACCGTCTGCTGTCGCAGAACGTTCTCGTAGCGATAATGCAACTTCTACAGCAGAGTGGCTCCGCCACATCCACCACCATGCCCCACGCCGCGCGGGGTTGGGCGAGATCAGCGTGTGCGCCGGGAGGGTTGGACACCCTTTTCCTCCAGATCCTCGGGAAGGAAGAGCGATTGGCGCTCCGGGTTTCCGATGAAGGCCCGCGCTTTTCGAGCTTGTCGACTCTCTGGCGGAGGGTCAGCGCCGAGGTACCGCTTGAACGCGGCGATCGCTTCCTGGGTGCGGTTAAGGTAGGCCAAGCACCTCGCTTCCTGAAACATCGGGATCGACCAGCTCGGGTGTTTCCGACGAACCGTTCGGAATATGGTCAGAGCCGTATCGTACTTCGGTTCGGTCACCGTTGACCGAGCGATCGACTTTCCGGCCCCATCGGGATTTGGATACACGGCAACGACGGAATATCCAGAAGCATAGTTCAAACCACGCAACAACGCGAGATAGGCGTTCTCGGGATGCTCCTGGGCGAATTGATCCATCCTGGCTCTCCACGTCCAAAAGGTAACATCTTCATCGATCAAGAACGTCGCTGCGACGGTGGGGCCGAGATTGCCTTTGCGGTTCTCCCAAAGCCGATCGGCTTGCTGTGTGAAGAGCAGCTGATCCCGACGGTTCCGCTCCGGGCCGACGGCGTAGCCGCTCATAACAAACCCGTATCTGTCCTGCAAGCTCGCCCCTTCTCGCAAAACTCGGGCGCGGTATTGACGGTAGTAGGCTTGGTGCTGACCCGACATCTTCGCGCCCTGAATCAAGGCATTGATTCCACGGAAGTCGCGAGGGTTTTTTCGGTGGTACTCGCGCAGAAGCGGTAGAGCCCTCACCGCCTGCTTCACCCTCAACAACCGTACTGCCTCCCGCAACTCGACCGGCAAGGGACCCGTGGCCTCGAAGGGCATATAGCCCTTCCAGTCCCAAGACCCTGCTTCGACGGGCGTATTCGGCAATCCTGCGGCGTTGAGGCGACCGGCCAAAACTAGTAACGAAGCGCAAACTAAAACTTGCTTGAAGAGTGCCATTTATTTCCTTCGCTTTAGCTACTGGTCATCGCGACGTTTGCACATCAGAACGAAGGTTGAGGACCGAGCGTCGTGAAAGATACTAGGTACATCCTTTAGAACGCGCCCATCAAGAAGCCACTCATCAGACGGACCACCTTCAAAAAGTTGAGATAAACAATAAAATGCTTCGTAAATACCAGGACCCTGAGCTGGATCGTAGCCGAAAGAGGCGGTACTTCCAAGTATCGCGGAGTTTCGAATCACATGTTCGTTCCCGAGTTCCGAACGGATGTCTCCATCAAGGTGAAAAATCTTGAAGTCAACGCTAACTGCGCCTCCCGCTGCGAACTGCCAAGTACTCCGATCAATAATCTCCGTTTCTTCTGTGAGCGTGACTGAGATCGGCCCGTCGAAAGCCCCCCCCATGAATTGAGATGCGATTACAGATCCTGTTCTTTTCTCCGCCCGCCAAATCGCTTGATGCCGAAAGTTCTCGTAGCGATAATGCAACTTCCACCGGAGCGTCACGTCAGCTTGGGCACCATCTTGAGCGTCTGTAAGACGAAGATTCCAGTCTTGGAACGGCCCTTCCTCGAACATCGGCTGCGCCGCGGAAGCCGACCAAGCCTGCGGAGGCAGGATGGGGCTGTAACTTGCGCCGATCCCCCGGCCCGACCACTGAACGTGCACGTCGAGGCCTTGCCCCCCGAGCGGGAAGACGCTGCAATCACCCGTCCCCGAACCAATCACCGGCGTAACGTTGTCGAGCCCGTTCAAGCCCGGGATGCCCGGCCAGCTGAACAAGGTGTCCGCCTCGATGACGTTCCCGACCCTTGGCTTCTGGATCCCGTCCAACCGCGCCACTTTCGCCTGGCGCGTGTCCTCGAACACCCGAAGGTCCGTAAGAATGGTGTGGTCCGACGCGAATCCGACGTTTTGGACCGACACGGACTGAGGAAACGTGAGGGGCGTCGTCCCCCTGGTGATTGGGGCTTGGATCAAGTGTTTGCCGAACGAGGAACCACCCGTCGTCGAAGTAGTCCACGGATCCCCATAACCGTTCGAACCCGAAGGGACCCCCGGCCCCATGACCACCGACATCGCCTCCACCCGCAAGTTCAAGGCGGCGGGAGCCTCGGTCCCCCTTGGACCTTTCTAGGTGATCTTCACCTTTACTTCGCCGGCGGACTCCATCGTCTAGGCCCCGTAGATCGAAAACTGATGAGACCGGGGCGTTTTATCGGCCGCCGTCACCCAAGGCGAGACCGGGCCTGAGTTGGCGCGGTCGATCGCGCACTCCCCGGTAGAGGTGTACTCGTAGCGCCAGTCGCCGACTCTCACTCCGGAGCCCGAACTAGCCGATGCCCCCCCCCGCGAGGTAAGCGCATAGCAACAACGCAAGACTAAACCGAAAGCATTGTTCCATCATCAGAGCCTCCGCTTCCACTCTACACGAACTTGCGTGAAGACGGTCCCACAAAGTGGTTAATGGTGCCAAAAGGACATGTTTAAGAGTCAACTAAACTTGACTCTTTCGTAGAGCATAAGACCCGAAAGTTGCCGCTAACGCGCAGCGCCGGGCCAGGCTCCGCCCAGCGACTTGGGCACCGACCACGTGACGGGATGGATCAGATACACTGTGTGGTCCGACGTGGCCCACGCCGCTTCGAAATCCGCCCTTGGGTACACGAGCCGGATTGGTTTGCGACCGGGATCGTTCAGCACCAGGTCACCCTCTGGCGTGAAACCCACCACCAGCAAGTGGCCATCGTTTGGACTTTTCTTACCCTTACCCTTGAGCAAGTCATACGAGACACTACACGTCACCGGCACCCCACGTGCCACCCACGCCTCGATCGGCAGGATCGGACTATAGCTTGCGTTGATTCCTCGGCCGATCCAGCTAGTGTTAACATCTAGCCCATTGTTACCGAGTGGCCAGACGCACCATTCACCCGTGGCAGACCCGATGACCGGTGTCACGTTATCGAGTACGAAAAGAACAGGAATGCCCGGCCAACTGTAGAGGGTGTCCGCCTCAATCACGTCGCCTACGCGTAAGTCTTGGATCCCCTCCAGCCGCGAGATGTGGGCCATTCGACGATCCACATATGCTCGGAGGTTAGTGATCAAAACCCGGTCCGTCGGAAAACCATTGCTTGAAGCCTTCGAAGCAACGTGAAAGGTGAGGGTCGCAGCTCCTTTATTGATCGGAACCTGGATGAGATGCTTCCCCGAAGCATTTCCGCCCACAACCGATTGGACCCAAGAATCTCCATAGCCACTCGATCCGGAACTAGCTCCGCGAGTCATTGACGTCGCGTTCGACTCGATGCGAAGATTGACCGAGGCGGGCGGCTCTTACCCTTTCGGTCCCGACCATACCACCGTCAGCTTAACGTCTACCGAAGATTCCATGCTGTCAGCCCCAGTCTCCGAAAACTGCTGGCTACGGGGAGTCTTGTTGGTCGAGGTCTGCCTAGGAACCGTCGGCCCTTTCGCCGATGCATCGATCTGGCAGCTACCGATATAGTTGTACTGGAGCAATCAGTCTCCATCGCGCACGCCGAAGTCAGATCCAGCTAACGTCCCCCTAGCAAAAGGCCAGATTGAAGAACGCAATGACCAAGCTCTGTCGTACTTTGAAGTTCACCACTTTGCCTCAAAGTAAAGTCTACAGTAGCAAGGGCATATCATGCGCAATATTTGTTAAGAAACTCCCCGCAAGCGTTATCACTGTACGCCAACGGTCCTTTGCGATCGAGTGAACAACCGCTCTGGCCACGCTTAACATGCAAGATGGTCTTTCTCAGCCCTTCGCATTAGGGTTCAGCGACGCTGAGCTCCGTCCCAGGCACCTACGGGGTCGGACGGGACGGCCCAGGTGGTGGGATAGACCAGGTACACGGCGCGGTCCGACGTGGCCCACGCGGCATCAAAGTCGGCGCGTCGGTAGGTCAACCGGATCGGCTTCTTGCCCGGGTCATTAAACACCGGATCGCCCTCGGGCGTGAACCCCGCGACCACCACGAGGTGACCGTCCCCCTCGCCTCGCTTACCCTTGCCCTTTAATAGATCATAGGAGACGCTGCAGGCGACGGGTACCCCCCGCTCAATCCAGGCCTCAAGCTCTCGGAGGTCGTGAAGCCGCGTGACGTAACTTCGGAGTCCGGCCTGGCGCGCGGCGAAGGCCGTGTTAAAGGCCCAGTTGCCGGTGCCTTTCCACTCACGGTCGTACACGCCGGCCTGCACCTCGGGGACGTCGTGGTCTAACGCGGGCTGATCCAGCTGCTTGGCCCAGTAGGCCAGGAGCATGGAGAGCGACGTGGGACTGCACAGGACGTTGCCGCCCTCGTAATCGCCTTGGGCTCGGATGGGGACCGCCAGCGCGGACCCCCACGCGGTTTGGGAAGACGGCCGTGGGGACGGTAACCCCGGAGTCGACGTGACGAGATCGAGTCGCCCGACGCGGGGCCAGTCGCCGTTGGGGCCGGAGCGCTCGGTGACGCGGATCTGGAGTCGGGCACCGGGGCGCTTCAAGATGAGGGTGTCGGTCTGGACATCGCCATCTGCGTCCCGTTGATGATCGCGGCTTTCGCGTCGGCCAAGTTCCTGATCTTCTGTCCAGTAGGCCAACGTGTACCATCGGGTGGTGTGGTCGGGATAGATGCCGCGTACTTCGAAGGTGAGACCCGCCCCCGCCGGGGCGGAGGCCGTCCAGCTAAGGATGGCTTCGGTCCACAGATCGCCGCCGTAGAGTTCGGCGGTTTGGATCACGCGTTGCTGGTCGTGCTCGGATCCGACCGCGAGGAGCCCGTGCGGCAGGATGGTTTGGTAGCGATGACGAACGACCGGCTCCTCTGAACTACCGAGCATGGCGCACGCAAAGAGGACGGGGAGGCCGAACATACGCTTAGTTTATCCGCGGTTCCTGGTAATCCACCATCACGTGGGGTTTTCCGTGTGCTATACTTCCCAATTCGGAAGGAGTGGGTTTGTTGCCGACGTTGGCTGCCGTTGGTCGTCCTTTTCCCGCCCCTCCAGAGAGACCAGACGAAGCATGGCAACCTATCGAGGACGCAAAACGGATATCTGCCGAAAAGTCGGCTTTAACATCTGGGGCGCAGCAAAGTGCCCCAGCAACAAGCGGCCGTACCCCGCCGGACAGCACGGACCTAACCTAAAGGACCGCCGAACGAGCGAGTATGGCGAGCAGCTTTTGGCCAAGCAGGTCATTCGCCGCTACTACAACGTGATGGAGAAGCAATTCCGCAACACGTTTGAGAAAGCGAGCCGGATGCACGGCAATTCGGGCCTGAACTTCCTGCGATTGTTGGAAATGCGATTGTCGACGATCGTGTGGCGACTGGGCTACGCCAAGACGATTTTCCAGGCGCGACAGATTGTCTCGCACGGGCACGTCGTGGTGAACGGCTACCCGGTGGACATTCCGAGCTACCGCGTGAAGGTTGGCGACGTCATCTCGGTGCGCGATCGCGACCAGAGCAAGGCGATTGCCCGGATGAACCACTACGAAGGCGCGCCGGTCCCGGTTTACCTTGAGCCGGACGTGGCCAGCATGTCGGCAAAGGTGATCGCTCTGCCCGAGCGCGAGGACTTCCCGAAGTTCTTTAAGGAGCAGGCGGTCGTCGAGTTCTACGCTCGCTAAAATCAACTCATTGAGTGCGAAGTCCCGCTGGTCCCCCTTGGGGAACGGCGGGACTTTTGCCTTTAGCCTAGGCGCCGGGCCTCCGCCGCAGTTCGGAGCGCATGGCTGCGCCGTGCTTAACCCGGTCCCCCAGGCCTCCAGGCCTGGCGGCGGTTTTGGTGAGTCTTAACGTGAAGCAAGCCGGGGACCTTGGCCTGGAAGGCCAAGCCACGCCCCACGCCGCCGACATCCTCCAACCTCACGAAGCAGTATTCTTGAGATCGCGCATGCCCGACTCCCTCGCGTTCGATCCCGACCCCTCCTTGCGGTGGCTCTTTTGGCTTGCCCACCCGGACGATGAGGTTGCGATCGCGGCTTGGATTCACGACCGCGTCGCCGCCGGGTGCGCCGTTGGCATGGCTTGGTCACACCGCACTCCGGTCCGCGAGACCGAGGCCCGGGCGGTGGCGGACGTCCTCGGCGTGCCAGAGGCCCAGCGGTGGTTCCTGGACGCTCCCGACGGTCACGCGGTCGATCACCTCACCTCACTTGCGGCCGAGTTTGCCCGGGTCGGCGAGGCATTTCGCCCCGACCGGGTGGTGGTGCCCGCCTTTGAACAAGGCCACCTGGACCACGACGCCGCGAACTTCCTGGCGAACCGCACGTGGCCAGGACGCGTGCGGGAGTTCCCGATGTACCACTGCTACACCCGACGCTACCAAACCCTCAACGCGTACATCGGGAATGGCCCGGGCGAGCGCCGCGAACACAGTCCAGACGAGCGCCGGCTGAAGATCGCCGTCGCGCGGTCGTATCCTAGCCAGACACTCTGGCGCAATGTAGTGTGGTACGAACGCTGGTGGCGGCTTCGGGGCCGACCGGTGGGCCTCGCGCACCGCGAACTCCTGCGCGTCCAGACTCACGTGGATTTTCGTCGCCCTAACCTCGATGAGCCGCATCGGTCTCCGGTCGAGGCGAGTGCCCCATGGCGACGCTGGATCGCCGCCCTCGACGCCTTCGATCTTGAAAACGAATAGCAACAATACGTCTACTAAAAACGTGATTTGGTGGCTATAATAGTAGACGTATGGTGCTGTACCTCGATTGGCCGGGGTTCTATGCCGCGTCGAGTGCCGACGCGAAAGGGGAGCGGTCGTGGGCTTTGGCGCACGGCGGACGCATTCGGGATGCCAACCCCGCCGCGTTGTCGGCGGGGATCACCCGGGGCATGGGCGTGGCTGAGGCGAAGGCCATCGTTGCGGGATTGCGCCCGCGCGCGTGGGACGAGTCGGAGTGGACCCCGGCGCGGGATGCCTGGCTAGGAGTTGCGGCGGCGGCCAGCGACACGGTGGCGCCCGGCTTTCCCCACGAGGCTTGGCTTGACCTTGGCGCGCATCCCCAACCCGCCCGGGTGGCGCAGGAGGTGGTGCTGGCCCTTAGCCACGCGGGCACGGGGCCGTGGCGCGCGGGTCTGGCCCTCGCCCCGTGGGTGGCCCAGGTGGCCGCCGAACTGCGCGATCCGCCCGCGTTGTGGACGGATTTTGTTGGGCCGCTGGTGGTGGACGACGCGCCGGCGTTTCTGGCCGGGTTGGACGTTGCGCAGTTGGTCCCGGTGGATTCTCGGCATCGGGATCGCCTGCGTTTGCTGGGCTACGACCGCATTGGTGGGGTGCAATCGGCCCCGATGGAGGCCCTGCGGATGCAGTTTGGGCGTGATGCCGGTCGCATCCGCGCCGCCGCCCTGGGGCAAACGGATCGGGCCCTGCGCGGGACTTGGCCCCCGGACGCGTGCGCCCGGACCCGGCACTTTCCGGGCGGGCTGGAGGACCGAGAGGCCCTGCGCGGAGCCCTGATTCAACTGGCTCAGCACCTGGCGCAGGGGCTGGCCGCCAGCGACGCCACGGCCCAGCGCGTTGCGCTGTCCCTCCACCTGGACGACGATCCGCCCCGTGAGGTTGCGACCCGCCTGCCGACTCCGACCGGTCGCGCCGTCGCGTTAGGCCTAAAGATTAACCAAATGGTGGACGCTCTCCTCGCCGCTCAGGAGCGCGAAGGGGGCGCTTCCCCAAGCGTACATGCGGTTCGGGTGACGCTGTCTGAGTTGAAGCGATCGCCGGGATCGGCCGGTCGATTAGAAGGGATGGGGACGGACGCCGAACGCACCGAACAGATGGACGCTGCGGTCGCCAGCCTGGTGCCCCGCTACGGTCCTACGGTGATTCAACCCTTGGGCGAGGTGGTGCGCCCGCGCCGCGAGCGGGTGCTCAGCGACTGGAGGCAGATCTATGCCTGGTCGTGAGCTTCTGGCGGAGTGGCGGGAAACGGGGGCGTGGTGGGCGGACGAGCCTCCCCAGTACTATGCCCGCTGGCGGATGCCGCACGGGCGGATTGTGGAGGAGTGCGGTCCGGTGCCGATCGGCACGATGGGGGTGATTGATCCTACCGAGGCCGTCCTGCGTCCGAGCAAGCTCCGCGACGAGAAGGTGGCACTGGCGTGCGGGGCGGGGATCCGGTCCCCCGAAATCCGCGTGCCGGCGGTGGCCACGCCCTACGCGGCGCTCCACGTGCTCAGTGGCTACGCGTTTGGGCGAAGCGTGCTGTTTGCCGAGGAGATTCCGCGCCTCGCGGCCGCGCGAGGGATTCCGACCGTGCTGCTGGCCGATCCGCACTCATTGGCGGGGGCATTTGAGTTCGTTCGCGAGGCACGGCGGTTAGGGATTCGCCCCCTGGTGGGGGCAAGTATCGAGCTTCCCGAAGGTGGGGAAATCGTGCTGGTGGCCCGGGATAAGCAAGGTTATACCCAGCTATCGCAGTTGATCACCGCGTGCCATTTGGAGGAGCCACGACTCTTTCCGCTGGGCTCTTGGGAGCGACTGGCCCGGTACTCGCGGGGGTTACTGTGCCTGACGGGCGGCGACGCGGGGCCGCTAGATCGGCGGATGGCGCGGGGGGAGTTTGCCGAAGCCCACGCCATCCTTGACCAAATGGTGGGGATTTACGGCCCAGGCAACGTGTTTATTCAGATTGAACGAAGTTGGCGGCCGTGGCAAGTTCGGGTGAACCAGCGATTGCGCGAACTTGCCGACCGGTTTCACTTAACGGCGGTGGCGGGCGGGGCGGTGACCCACCGCGATGCCGAGCAGTTTCCCGTGCAGGATATCGCGCGGTGCGCGCAGGTGTTGTGCACGGTGGAGGAGGTGCGGGGGCGCAAACCGCGTCGGCACCCTGACCAACCGCAACCGCCCCTCCCGCCCGAGCGCGCTATGAACGCCGAGAGCTACTTGCGTTCGCCCGCCGAGATGGCCGCCCTGTATGGCGATTGCCCCGAGTTGCTGACCGCGACGCGCCGCATTGAAGAGCGGTGCGATGACGACGTCCTGCCCGGCCGCGCACGGATCCCGTCGCTGTTTCCCCGGCCGGATGAAGCCCTCCACCATTTGGTAAAAGCTGGGTTGGCCTTGCGTTATCCTCGTGCGTCTCGCGATCACCGGCGGCGGTTGGATCACGAGATGGAGCGGATCGTGCGACTGGGGTTTGCCGACCATTTCCTCAGCGCGTGGGATATGTGCCGCTGGGCCGGAGAGCAGGGCATCTTGTTCAGCGGGCGCGGGTCGGTGGTGGATTCGGCGGTGGCCTACTGCCTGGGGCTTTCGCGAATTGACGCCCACGCGCACCACCTTCACTTCGATCGCTTCTTGCCGGACGACGGGAGCAAGCGCCCGGACATTGACCTGGACTTTGAATCCCACCGGCGCGAGGACGTCCGGCAGTACCTGGTGAGGCGCTACGGCGAGGACCGGGTGGCCACCGTCAGCGCCTTCGGCGCGTACAACACGCGGGGCATCTTGCGCGAGGTGGGTAAGGCGATGGGGCTGAGCCCGGACGCCATCGGCTTCTTAGCGAAGCGATTGCACGGCGGGGTGGCTCCGGACCAGCTGGAGTCGGCCTTCCTTAGCCGACCCGAACTGCGCGATAGCCCCATTCCCATTGAGCGCTTTCGGTGGGTGATTCGTCTAGCGGGCATGCTGGCGGATGTCCCCCGCAACCTCCGCGCCCACTCGTCGGGAGTGATCATTGCCGATCGCCCCATCGCCGAGTTTGCCCCGGTGCAGTGGGGAGGAATCCAGCCCCCCACCAGCGGAGAGGGCGACTCCGATGGGGCCTTGACCGATTGGTTAAAGGTCATCCAGTACGACAAGCGGAGCGCGAAGTTCATCTTTGATAAGTTCGATATTCTGTGCCTGCGGGGGCAGGATGTTTTGGGCGGGGCGCAGGATCGTATCCGCGTGACGTGCCCCGACTTTGCCGTGGAGCGCATTCCCCTGGACGATCCCGAGAGTTTCCGGGCGATGCGGTCGGGCGAGTTGATCGGTATTCCCCAGTCAGCCTCGCCCGCCATGCGCCAGGCGCACATGCGCCTGCGGACGGAGAACCTGCACGACGCCAGCTTGGTGCAAGCAGGGATTCGCCCCGGCGTGGGCGGGGCGGTGAAGATCAATGAGCTGATCGCCCGACGCAGAGGGCTGAAACCCTACGCGTTTGACTGCCCCGAGCTGGAGGCAATCCTGGGTCACACCTACGGCATCGTCGTCTTCCAAGAGCAGATTGACCAGCTCTTGCAGACGTTCTGCCAGTTCGGCTCGGGCGAGGCGGAGGAGATTCGCGATCAGATCCACAAGCGTCGCCGCGAGGACTACGGTCAGGTGATTCGTGAAGAGGTCATCATGCGGATTCACCGACAGGGGTTTTCCGACGCGGTGGCCGAGCAAGTGTTCGCGATGATCGCCGGGTTTAAGGGCTACGGGTTTGCCCAGGGCCACGCACTCGCGTTCGCCGAGATCTCGCTTCGTTCGGTGCACTGCCAGCAGAACTATCCAGCCGAGTACTTCGCGGCGTTGCTCTCGGCCCAGCCGGCGGGCTACTACGGCCCTTGCACGCTGGCCAACGAGGCGCGCGCGCGGGGCGTGGCGATGTTGCCCCCATGCATCGGGCGCAGTGAGGTGGAGTTCTCGGTGGAGGACGTGCGCAGCACGCAGGACCCCCAAATCGTCTTTCCGCGCGGCGGTATTCGGATTGGTTTGATGCAACTGGCGGGGCTGAAAAGCGCGACGCGGCGACGGATTGTCGCGAGTCGGCCCTTCTCGGGGCTAGATGACTTTGTCCGCCGGGTTCGGCCCGATCGCGATGAGCTGGAAACGCTGGTGCTGGCTGGGGCGCTTGATGGCTGGCACGCCAACCGGCGCGCGCTGTTGTGGTCGATTCCGTCGGCCCTGGCGGGAGCCAAGGACACGGACCAAGTGGCGTTTGATCTGCCGGTGTTTAACCAAATGGTTCAATCGGACCTGCCCGACTTTTCGGAGGCCGAACGGGCCTTGCACGAGCGCAGGGTGCTGGGCCTCGACGTTCACCGACACCTCATGGCTTACGAACGCGAACGGGTGGCCTCGCGCGGGGGACTGCCTACCGTGGAGGCGCGCCAGCTTCGCCCCGGTCGTCGCGCCATTGTGGTGGGCAATCCGATGCGCCTGCGCTTCCCACCCACCGCAAGCGGGCGCCGAGTGGTGTTCTTTGACCTAGAGGATGAATCGGGCATTTTGAACGTGACGTGCTTTGACGACACGTACCGCCGGGATGGGCACGCCATGGTGTGCTCGCCCTACGTCACCGCCATCGGTGTGATCCAAGACCGCGACGGGTGCCCCGCCTTTCTGGCCCAGCGGATCTTTCCCTACCGGCCGTGCCTGGCGGGCCTCGTGGGCGACGCCAGTGCGATTCCCATTACCACCGCCGACTTCCTGTCGCGCTAGCGGATTAACGCTTGGGGCGCCAAGTTTTCGAGCCGACGACTTGACCGTCGGTTCCGTCGGCCGCGTAGGTAGCCACGCGGGCCACTTGGTCCTCGATGGACATGAGTGCAAAACGGGAGCCGTCGGCCGACCAAGCCGCGTCGATGAACCCCTTCAGGGTCGTCAGTTCCCGGCTGGTGCGCCCGTCGGCACTCACCGCCAGTGCGCGCGAGCGCTGGGAGGCGTATTGCGCCACCAGCACGAGCCGCTGGGAACCCGGCCCCCATTGCACCCGAATCTGTTGGGGCGCCGAACCATCGCCCGCGAGAGTCCCCGGTACGCGATCGGCAAAGGGTAGTCGTCGCACCGACCGCCGTTCCAAGTGATACGCCCACACCGTGAGTAGGGTTTGTTTAGGTGAGAGCCCCTTCCGGGCCCACACCAAATCCTGACCGTCGGCGCTGAGGCCGATGCCCACGACGTCGCCGGTTGTGGTCACCCGACGCACCTCGCCCTGCTCCACCGCCCACACGTTGCCCCGATCGTCCAGCAGCGCTTGGCCGTCATTACGCGGGATCCACAGGGCGGAGATAGGGTCTACCTTGCCAATCGTGGTGCGGCCGGTCTCGCGCTGGTCGGCCAGGCTGTAGGTCACCACGGCCGTGCCCGCCGCGTCAGGCGTATGGGCGATGTAGGCGACTTGCCCGGTATCCGGCCGCCACGCTACCGGAACCGAGGAACCCGGCCCGAACGATCCCCGGAACCGGCCGAGTTTGAGGTCGAATAAGCGAACCCCGTTGCTGGTTTGCACGGTGAGCCACCGTCCGTTCGGCGACCATGACAGTCCGCCGTCGATGTTGATGTCGGCCACGGGCCGCCAGTCGGAGCCGTTTTGCGATCCGATCGCGAGCTTTACCTCGTCGCCGATCGGCCAGATTGCCGCGACACGCTTGCCGTCGGGCGAGAGCGCCACGGTGCCCTGCGGGGCGCAACCCACTAGGCTGCCCAGCATCAAAAGTCCCAAGCTAAACCACGCCAAAATACGACCCATCAGATGAAGGATAGCCGAACCCGGCGGGTGGGAACCGGGACTATGCGTTTCGGGCGATCTTGATGATGCCCGGCTCGCCCTCTCGGCCCAGCAGCGTGATGGGGATCGGGAGGAACTGCTTGATCACCCAAGTCATGGTGATGAGGCGGGAGGTGATGCGGGAGGTGGTGATTTGCGAGGGGGTTTCGGCGAGGGCCGCCAGGATGAGCATCTGGTCGATGAGGAACGGATCAGTGGCCGAACCCGAGCGGTACCAGTCCAAATAGGGCTCCAGCGCCGTCTGCACGACTTGCTCAATGCGCACCCCCCGCGAGCCCAGGGCGGTCCCGCAGCCAAAGCCGCACTCGGCCTCGCCCATCAACGAGACGAACACGCCGGGGGTGCGGGCGCGCACCTGCACGCATTCCACTTCGATGGGGCGATCCATGCGGACGAAGAGGTGCTGAAGGTGGGCTACGCCGCGTTCCACCATTGCCTCGGGCAATTCGGAGTAAGCGATGACGGCGGATTCCCGGCGCATCTCGCCGCGCTTTGACCAATCAATGCCCGTGAGGCTGCTGGGCTCAACTTCCAGCGTGACTTCGCCTCGCGAGCCGTAGCCAAACCCCGCCCAATTCAGTTCCGGCGAGGCAAACACGCCTAACGCCCGGTAGGCGGCCAGCGTTTGCCGATCAAACACATCGTAGGTCAGGGCGTTTTGGTTGTAGGTTTCCCCGGTGACGGTCACCCGGGAGTACGCGCCGGATCGCGCCAGCACGGGGACGAGGGAGGCCAGCACCACCATCGCGCTGCCGGGAATGTTGCCCTCCTCGTGCTCGTTAAGGCTAAAGGTTTGGCGCAAGGGCCGGGGCATCCGTTTGGGGCGGAAGGTGAGGTCTTCGCTACGTAAGAAGTCGCCGGTCAGTTCGGCCTGGGTCGCGGCCTCCAGTGCACGGACGAAGGTCAGGTCCTCGCTGGTCAGTCCCGGCTTGCGCGTCGCACCCCGAATGCCATGGATCCGGGCGGTTTGTTGGGTGAGGGCCGCCATCGTAAGGGCGGTACGCAGCAGCGCCGATCCACCCTCGCCGTGAGCGCCGTTGAGGGTTACGGGTGGGGGTGGCGCGGCCATCTAAATCTTCAGCCGGAACAGGAGGTACTCGATCACCTTCAAGAGGTACGCCATGATAATCAGGAGCGTGCACACCAGGAGCAACTCTTTGAAGATGCTCATACCCTGGACGTCCACGGCGGCCAACCCGCTGGCACCCGGACTACGGAAGGTAGCGGCCCCCACGACCTTATCCGCGCTTTGGATGAGGCCGCCCAGGAACTCGGTGAGGCTAGCGCGCCCGAAAACGTAAGTGAGTACGGTAGCGAGGATCGTGGTCGGAACCGCGAGCTTGTACTTATGCTTTTGGTGCTCGTTGTAGATGACGCACTGTCGGCATCGCTCGAACTTGGCTTGCTTCGAGAGGCGGTTGTTCCGGGGAATCGCGGAGGTTGAGACGAGGGCGTCCTTGGAAAAGACTTTGCCCGCCATCGCGCTTTGGATGACCTGCTCTTCGCACATGCACCCGACTTGCTCCTTCCAACAGGTGCGACGAGTGAGGTAGATGGGGCACTTTTCGCGGACGAATTTGCGGCAAAACGGGAGCTGCCAGCACTTGCCCATGAAGACGTCGCGGACGTCCCGCTCTTCTTTGATCCCCTTACCGTACTTAAGCTGGTCGGCCTTGGAGCCCTCCTCCACGCGTTGACGAACCCGGATCGCGACGTCGGAGACCAACACGATGACGGCGATGATCCCCAGCATGCCACCCCCGCGTTGCAGGGCCGCGAGGGTCAGGGCCCCTGCAGGGTTCGAATTGTCCCCTGCCACCAGGGGGAAGTACACCGGGGCGGCGTACAGGACGACGGCGCCCATGATCAGGAGGACGCTCAGGACCTCTTCGCCCCAGAAGATGATGGATGCGCCCACCCCCATCGCCATCACTCCTGGCATCAAGATCTGCGAGAACATCTTGATGTTCGCGCGGGCTTGCTCGGGACTCACCGCGTTGTTCGCGCTGGTCGCCACGTAGGTGTAAACCAGAAATCCGGTAGCGATGAGGGTCGCCAGCGCGCCCGCAAAGAAGAGAAATCTGGCGACGGAATCCAAGAGACGCATGAATGCGTCTTCTGCATCGCGAGCCGGCGTGAAGCCGCGAGGGGCCTTACCCATAAAAAAGTCACTTGCCGCGAGGTTTCGCAGCCTTACTTCTTGACGCGCTCCAGGTACTCGTCGGTTCGGGTATCAACCTTGACCACGTCGCCTTCCTTAATGTGATAGGGCACGTTGATCGTTGCGCCGGTCTCTAGCTTGGCGGGCTTGGTGCTACTGCCACTCACGGTGTCGCCCTTGAATCCCGGGTCGGTCTCTTCGATCATCAACTCAACGACCGAAGGGAGTTCGTAGCCGAGGGATTCGCCATCCACCACCAAGGAACCGACCTCCATCTCTTCCTTCAGGTACTTGGCCTGCGGACCGATGGCGGACACTGGGACATGGATTTGCTCGTAGGAATCAAGGTCCATCAGCACCAGCTCATCGCCCTGTCGGTAGAGGAACTGGAGCTTAATGCGCTCCAAGTAGGCCGGCTCCACCCGCTCGCCCGCCCGGAAGGTTTTTTCGGTGGTGTTGCCGGACTTGAGCTTGCGAAGCTTGGTTCGGACGAATGCCCCGCCCTTGCCGGGTTTGACGTGCTGGAACTCGACGATCTGATAGACCTCGCCATCGAGGTAGATCGCCATCCCGTTTCGAAAATCGCTGGTGTCAATGGCCATGTTAGAAAATTGGTATTCGGACCGGCATTGCGTCCGGAACCAGTGAAGATTCTAGCACGGACGCCGGTAGGGAACCTACGGTTCGGCCCGACATCTCCCGGTGAAGGGATGTCGGGCCGAAGGGGGAGCGACGCGGCTTAAGTGCGATCGCTAATAGGCACCCAGGTGACGTCGCGGGGACCTTCGTAGATGGCTTTGGGACGGATCAAGCGGTTGTTCCCAAGCTGCTCGATGGCATGAGAACTCCAACCGGCCACGCGGGCGACCACGAAGATTGGCGTGTAGAGCTCAATTGGGATACCTAGCAGGTAGTAGAGGTAAGCGGTGGGGAAGTCGACGTTGGGGCTGAGGCCCTTCTCCTCCAGCATCACGCGCTCCAGGATGTCGGCAATTTTGCCCCAAGTCGTGTTTCCCTTGCGCTCGCCCAATTCCTTGGCCAGCGGTGAGAGGTAGAGGGCTCGACTGTCTTGCCGCTTGTACTCGCGGTGACCGAAGCCCATGATTTTCTTTTTGTGGACGAGGGCGTCACGAGCCCAAGCCTCGGCGTTCGAGGAACTACCGATCTCCAGAAGCATGCGCATGGCTTCCTCGTTAGCGCCGCCGTGCAACGGGCCTTTGAGGGTGCCGATACCACTGACGATACCGCTGTAAATGTCGCTGAGGGTGGAAACCGTTACGCGACAGGCAAACGTCGAGGCGTTGAACCCGTGCTCGGCGTAAAGGGTGAGGGAGCGATCGAACGTGAGGGTAGTGAACTCGTCGGGCACCTCGCCGTTCAGCATGTACAAAAAGTTAGCGGCGGTGCTGAGGTCGGGGTCCGGGGCGATCGGCTCAAGTCCGTGGCGCAATCGGTGGCCGGCGGCCACGATGTTGGGCGCGGCGGCGATGATGCGCATGGCCTTGCGGATATTGCTCCCGTGGTCGTCGTGTCCGTAGTTCGGGTCGAATCCGGCCAGCATGGTGTAGGCCACCTTCAGCTGGTCCATAGGGTGCAGGTGCCGGGGCGTCATGCGCAGGGCGGCTAAGACTTCGCCGGGCAACGTGCGGACGCGCCGTAGCGAGTCCTTAAATCCGTTCAGCTCCTCCAGATTAGGCAACTTGCCGTAGAGGAGCAGGTAGGCCGTCTCCTCGTAGGTGCCGTGTTCCGCCAGTTCGTGGACGTGATACCCACGGAAAGTGAGGCTGCTCTTGTCGGAATCGATCTCACTAATGGAGGTGATGCCGCCAATCACACCTTCGAGACCGGGGCTGTAGTTCGGATAGGTCGCGCTTGCGCTCATCGAAATCGCTCGTTGGGGACGCCGCCCGGGGCCACCGAAATGGTCCTTGATCGCAACCCTGGTTGGGATTGTCGTCCGGCATCGCCCGGTTAGTTCGACGGATTGTACCGCGCTATTGCGCTGATCCTAAGCCTATTTCGTTGAAGGGAACAGGCGGGGGCGACCATCGGCCGCCACGATTCGTTGGAACGGTACGCCGTAGACGGCGTCAAGAGTCTCGCTCCCCAAGACTTCGTTCACGGTACCGGTACGCTCCAACCGTCCCTGGTGCAACAGCGCAATGCGGTCGGCCGTCATGGCCGCCCAGTTTAGGTCGTGCACCGCGCATAGCACGCCGAAACCCTCGGAGGCGAGCTCGCGGATCAAGCCCGAGAGGTGAACTCCGTGGCCCGGGTCCAGGTGGCTGGTGGGTTCATCCAGCAGGAGAAGTGGCGCCGACTGCGCCAGAGCGCGGGCTAAGAGCACCCGTTGACGCTCGCCCCCGCTGAGTGTATCCAGCCTTCGGGGGGCCAAATCTCGCGTGCCGGTTCGGTCCATTGCGGCGTCGGCGGCGGCGTGATCTTCGGGGCTCTCAAACAGGCCGTCGGCGTAGGCGGTGCGGCCCATCAGAACGGTTTCGGCAACCGTGAACCCAAACGCGGGCCGCTCCTCCTGCGGGACGTACGCGGCAAGTCGCGCCCGCACTTCCACTTTCATGGCCCCCGAGGCTTGGCCCGAGAGCCACACTTGCCCTTGGATTGGCGGGATCAGGTGCAACAGACTCCGAAGTAGCGTGGATTTACCGCTGCCATTGGGCCCGAGGAGCGCGACGACTTCGCCCGGCGCTACCGAGAGGGCGACATTCGAGAGGACCGTCACCGCGCCGTAGCCCACCGAGAGGCCTTCGGCCTGGAGGAGTGCGTTAGCCGACGGCGCCATCGAGGACTCCCTGACTAAACGCCCGGAACATCCCGGCAAACGCCTCGTCCTGGGCCATTAGTTCGGCAAACGTGCCCAGTTCCAACACTTCGCCCCGACGCAGCACGAGAATGCGATCGGCCCGGGCGGCAGTGCTGAGGCGGTGTGCAATGAAGAGCGTGGTGCGAAGGTGCATGGCTTCGTCCAGGGCTTCCTGAACGGCCCGCTCGGTTACGGCGTCCAAGTTGCTGGTGGCTTCGTCCATCAGCAGTAGCGTCGGACGCCGCACGAGCGCCCGGGCGATGGCGATGCGTTGCGCCTCGCCCCCGCTCAGGCGAACGCCGCGTTCGCCTAGCTCGGTGGCGAGTCCGTTGGGCATGCGGCCCACAAACTGGTCGGCGTGGGCCAACTCCAAGCCTTGTCGCACTTCGTCATCGGTGGCTTCGGCCCGCCCGAGCCGCAGGTTATCTGCGACGGATCCCGCAAAGAGGAAGGTCTGCTGAGGCACCACGCCGATCTGGCGGCGAAGCCACTCCACTCGAAGTTCGCGTAGGTCCACGCCGTCGAAGAGGATCTCCCCCGACGTCGGGTCGTAAAAACGGAGGAGTAAGTCTGCGATGGTGCTTTTGCCCGCGCCGGAGGGGCCGACAAGGGCCAGCGATGTCCCCGGTTCCAAGATGAAACTAACGTTTTTGAGGGCGACGGTGCCGTCCGGGTAGGTGAACCCGACGTTTCGGAACTCGATGCGTCCTTGGGGTTCGGGCAACTCCCGCGCGGCGGGGGCATCCGCCAGCGGTTCTTCGGCGTCCAAAATCTCGCCGTGGATGCGGTCGGTGGCGGCCGTAATCTGCGACAAGGTTTGATTCAACGAGCCCAGGTTGCGTGCCCCTTGGTTGATCGTGTCTAGGGCGAACAAAAAGCCCACCAGCGAGCCCACCGTGAGTTTGCCTTGGGCGGCGAGGATGCCGCACAGAAATACCACAATCGCCAGGGCCACGGCGCCGATGAACTCGACCAAGGGCTTTAGGCCAGCAATGCGCCGCGCCGCAACCATCTGGCTGCCGAACGCTCGCTCGACTAAATCGCCAAACCGCGTCGTCATACGGCCTTCCGCGCCAAACGCCTGGACAACCCGGGTGCCTTGCAGGCTTTCTTGCATCATCGCGGTGAGCGATGCGAGGTCGGCCTGGACGTGCGCCTGCGCCACTTTCATGCTGCGCCCATTGCGCTGGATGACTGCGACCATGATGGGCATAACCACCAGACTCGCGAGGGCGAGTTGCCACTGGAGGACGAAGATTGTGACGGTGCCCGCCACGATCTTGATGGGCCCGTCGATGGATTCACGGACCGCCCCGATGGCGTTGTTGTAGACGTTGACGTCGTTCGTCAGGACGCTTTGAGTGGCCCCGGCGCGGCGCTGGTTGAACCAGCCCACGGGCAGGCGCATCAGCTTTTGGTACAGTCGGATTCGCAGATCGCTGGTTAGTCGGGCACCGGCCTTAGCGAGGTAGTACGCTTGCCCACGCGTGAACCAGTACTTAATCCCCGACAGGGCGACCACGCCGAGCGCGAGCCATGAAAGCAGGGTCAAGTCGCGCGCTTCCACCGCGCCGACGATCAGCTTGATAATGATCGGCAGGACGCTCGTTAAGCTTGCCGCGGCGGCCGAGCAGAGCAGTCCGGTTCGGATCAGCTTTGCCTGAGGCCGTAGTTCTGCGGAGAGCCGTGGGTCAAGGCGGGGTAGTCGCAACAAAGCGCATCTAGTGTAGCGGATCGCTGGTGACGGAAAGGCAGGCCGGGCCTGGAACCGAAGTCCCAGGCTCGGCCTGTTGTCGCTGTTTCCTAACTTCTCAACCCAAGCCGCTGTTCAGCTTGGACCGGCCCCGGAGGGATCGGTTTACGGTCGAATCCGGTCGGCAATCGTTCGACGCACCATCGCGTCGGCGATCTCATCCCCGGTGGGTTTGTATTCGCCACGGGCAATTTGCTCACGCAACTCCGCCACGCGAGTCTCGCGCACGGGGTCGGCAGGCAGTCCTACCACGTTGCGGACCAAGTTCTCGATCAGGTCGCCGTCGCTTTCACGCGGGGATGACTGGAATTGGTCGCCTTCAAGCACCAGCGGAATCCCGCCTTGCTGCACTACTTTGTTAAGTTCGTTGTCTGAAATCCTCATCGTTGGTCTCCTCCAATGGGTGTTCTCAGACAGGCAACCCGGCTATCTCATCGGGGGAGTTGCCCCCGCCCAGCGAGATCCTAGGCTTTGCGCTCAAGAGGTCACCCTCAAGATTGCCCTTTTCTGTCTTAGACGTTGCCGTCGTATTTCTGATTGTCGGCGCCTTGCATTGGTCCTTTAGGGATCCCGGCAAAATAATACGGAAAAACTTGTCGGTTCCGCAACCGGGTTTACTCCTCAGTATGGCTGGCGAATTTGCTCGTTCCGATGACTCTGTACTGCTTCTGATCGATATGCAACCCAGTTTTATGCGGGTGATCCACGGAATCGATGCCGTGAAGCAGCGGTGTCTATTCTTGTTGGAGGTCGCCAAGGTTCTAGAGATTCCGATTTTGGCGACGGAACAGAACCAAGCGCGGATGGGTAGCACGGACCCGGACCTGCTGGGATTGCTGCCGGACCTCCCCGTCGACAAGCAAGCCTTTAGCTGCTGGGGCGCGCCTGGAATACCCCGTCGCCTCTCGGATCTGAGCCGACGTCAAATCGTGATCATTGGCATTGAGACTCCGATCTGCGTGACGCAAACCGCCTTAGACCTGCTTCACGCGAATCACGCGCCGATTTTGGCGGTCGATGCCATTGGCGGGCGCGGGCCGGAGGCCCATCGGATCGCCTTAAACCGATTGGGCCAAGCCGGTGTGACGCTCGCATTTAGTGAGTCCATCGCATACGAGTGGCTGAAGTCGGCGGACCATCCAAAGTTCCGCGACGTCCTGGCTCTGGTCAAGAAGTATCCGACCCTCGAGAACGCTAAATGATGGCGGGTGAAGTCGCGCCCGGGCGCGGCCCCCGCGAGCCGTTTTCGTGCTGGTCCCACGCGATGGGAGCGGTGCTCGCCGTGGTGGGCACGGGGGTTCTGGTTGCCCTCGCCGAAGGGCGCTTGTGGCATTTGGTCAGTTACCTTATCTACGGAGCTAGCCTCATCACGCTCTACACCGCCAGTGCTCTCTACCATGGGTTTCGGCGCGAGAACCCCTGGCTCCAGCGGTTTGATCACATGGCGATTTACCTGGTCATTGCCGGGAGTTACGTCCCCATTTGTCTGATCGCCTTGCGGGGGCCGCTCGGGTTTGGGTTCCTGGCCGCACAAGCCGTTTTGGCGACCATCGGCATCGTGGCGAACCTACGGTGGGGCGGTGGTCCGAAATGGCTGCGCCTAGTCCTGTACCTAACGATGGGCTGGATGGCCGTGTTTGCGCTGGAGCCGTTGCGTGCCGTGGTGCCCGCGTCCGCGTTGGGCTGGCTATTGGCGGGAGGCTTGTTCTACTCCGTGGGCACGGTGGTCTACGCGACGAAGCGGCCCCGGTTGTGGCCGGGCCGGTTCGGCGCGCACGATCTCTGGCACCTGTTCGTGCTGGCGGGTAGTGCGTCGCACTACCTGATGGTGCTGGAACTCACGCGGCTACCTTAGCCGGAGGTGGCTTCGGTCTCGATCGCTTGCCGCAACCGGTCATAGCTTTCAGCAAGGCTTTGGGGCATCACCCTCACGTCGCCCACGGTGGTCATAAAGTTGGTGTCGCCGGCCCATCGCGGCACGATGTGCCAGTGGATGTGGTCAGGAATTCCGGCACCACCTGCGCGGCCCATATTCACGCCGATATTGAAGCCATCGGGATGGTAGGTAGCGCTGATCCACCGGATGCTGTCGCGGACCAACTGGTTGATCTCCAAAAGTTCAGGGTCCGTCAGGTCGGTCATGTCGGCGGTGTGCCGGTAGGGGGCCACCAGCAAGTGCCCGTTGGTGTAGGGATAGGCGTTCATGATCACGAACGCGTGCTCGCCGCGCCACAGGATCAGGTGCTCGCGGTCCGCGTTGCGCTTTGGTAGCTCCACGAAGATGCACCCTTCAACCGACGGCCCGCCCGCCGTCTCCACGTACTTCATCCGCCAAGGGGCCCACAAGCGCTCTGCCATGGCTCCAGTATTCCCCGAAAGCCCGCCGAACCGACTAGGCGGGGCGATCGAGGGCGACCGCGAACTGCTGGCGGTACAGTCGGGAGTACAGGCCCTCTTGCTGAATCAGCTCTTGGTGGGTACCGCGTTCGGTCACGACGCCTTGCTCCATCACCAGGATGACGTCGGCCTTGACGATCGTCGAGAGGCGGTGAGCAATCACAAAGCTGGTGCGGCCCGCCAGCAAGTAGTCTAGCGCCTCTTGCAGCAGCGCCTCGGTCTGGGAGTCGAGGGCAGAGGTGGCCTCGTCAAGGATCAAAATTCTGGGGTCGGCGAGGAGGGCCCGGGCGATCGACAATCGTTGCTTTTCGCCCACTGAAAGTGACACTCCGTCCTCGCCGATCTTGGTGTCGTAACCCTCGGGGAGGGCCAAGATCGTGTCGTGCACATTGGCGGCGGCGGCGGCGGATTCCACTTCGGCATCGGTGGCCTCCATTCGTCCGTAGCGGATGTTCTCCCGAACGGTGGTGTTGAACAGGACCGACTCTTGGATCACGTAGCCGAGTTGTTCGCGGTAGGTGAGGATCTGGGTATCGCGTAGGTCGATGCCATCTACGGTGATTCGCCCCGAAACGGGGTCGTAGTGTCGCATCAGCAGGTTGACTAAAGTAGTTTTCCCTGAGCCCGAGAACCCGACGAGGGCGACCATTTTGCCGGGGGGGACGTCCAGGTTGATGCCCTGGAGGACAGGCTTATCCTCCTGATAGGCGAAGTGGACGTCCTCGAGCCGGACGTGCCCGACGATGGGCGGCATGGGCGCGGCGTTGGGGAGATCGGCGATGCCGGGCGGCGTGTCCAGCGTGCGGAAAATGCGGACAAGCGCGGCCTGGGAACGGCTGATGGGGTCAATGGCCACGAGGAACCGCACGATCGGTCCGTAAACGTAGCCGATTGAATACATCAGGAACATGACGAGGGTGCCGCCCAGCATCTCGCCCCGGATGGCCATCATGCCACCAAAGTAGAGCACCAGGCCCTGGCCGACGCCTGTCATGGCGTCGGCCGAGGTCCACAGGCCACCCCCCTGAATGCTCTGTCGCAAGTTCAGGCCCATCAGTTCACGGGTAATGCCACGGAAACTCCGGGCTTCCCAGCGCTCCTGACCGAAGGACTTAACCACCTGGATGCCGGTGAGTTTCTCCTGCATATCGCCGTACATCACGTCCCGAGACCGGCGAATTTCCTCGCTGGTGGAGCTGATGCGCTTGATGAACCGGCGAAAATTGAGGACGTAGAACGGGACAATGGAAAGGCTGAGCAGAGTGAGGAAGGGACTGATGCGGAACAGTACGATGAGGACAAAGCCCAGCTGGACAAAGTCGCTGATCATCGTGTTGAGGTTGCCCACGATCAAGTTTTGGACGGTAGCCGCGTCGTTGATGACGTTGCTGACCAGCTTGCCTGTCTGATTGCGGTCGAAGTAGGCGATGGGCAAGCCCTGCATGTGGCGGTAGAGCTTGCGACGGGTGGCCAAAAGGAACGTTTGGCCGAGCGTCGACGTCGAAATACCTAGGGCGTAGCCCAATAGTCCAGCGGCGATCGCAAAACCAACCACAAAGCTCAAGTAGAGCGTGGTGTTGATGGGTTCACCCTTCTGCAGGCGGTTGACTATGTCGCCGAGAATAAAGGGTGGTAAGAATCCAAAAAGTGATTGAGCAATTGTCAGACCGGCACACAGCAGCTGGAGTTTTCGGAACGGGCGAAGTTCCTGAACCAGCCGGCGGAGTGGCTTGTTTGCTCCCGATTCTTTGGGTTCGTTGCTCATGACCTGCATCCGAACAGCGTGTAGGTTCGTCCGTACGAATACGGAAGTTTTGTGGTCAGATATTGACCGGTCCGGTGCGCGGAATTTAAGAACATGACCCTGCGACGGTACTTTGATGAAAGAATAGACCAAATTCGGTCCCATATTGTGCGCATGGCCAACCTCGCCAACGAGATGATCGAGCTGGCCGTCGAAGCGACGCTCACCGGTCGCCCGGAGTTGTTAGAGCGGGTCATCCGTCAGGACGACGAAGTTGACCTACTTGAGAGCCAAATCCTGCGCGAAACCGTCACTCTCGTGATGCGCGAGGCGCCCGTAGCGAACGACCTCCGGGTGCTTGCCGCAACCTTAGGCGTGATCGGCGATATTGAAAAAATAGCGGACGACGCGGAAAAGATTGCGCGCCGCGCCAAGCGCATACAGCTCAATATCCCCGGCGAGATGCGCACGGCATTGATGGAGATGGGCGTTTCGGCCCGCACCGCAGTTTCGGCCTCGGTCCGCCTCTACAACGACTACTCGCCGGAGCTGATGCGGGAAATTGTGCAAATGGACGAACAGGTGGACCAGCAGTTTGCGGTCGCCCGTCATCGCTTAGTGCAACTCATCCAGGAGAATCCGGCAGAAGCCGAGCGCTACTTTGAGACCATCGGGATGTTCCACGCCTTGGAACACGTGGTGGATCGCGCCTTAGCGATTGCCAAACGGCTTCGGCTTCATTTCGAGTCCGATATGTTCCCGCTTCGATCCTCGCCGCCGAGCGAGAGCTGAAGTCCCAGCCGTGTCACGCGGCGTCGGGCCATATTCTCCACGCGTAAACGGCCCCAATGCGTCTCCACGGAGTCACCCAGCCGGGGCACCCGATCGAGTTGGTTGACGATCAATTCCGTCAACGTCTCGGTGGACGCGGGGTTGTCATGGTCCACGGGGAGCCCGATGAACTCGAGGACTTCATCCAGGCGAACGTCGGCGCGTAGGGATAGCCGTTGCGCGTTGACCCGTTCGATCGGAGGCCGATCGCTCTCGATCTGATCATCAATTTCGCCGAAGACCTCTTCAACCACATCCTCTAGGGTCAGCAAGCCCGCCGTGCCGCCGTACTCATCAACAATGACGAGGATCTGGGTGCGCGCCTCGCGCATGCGTTGCACGATCCGCGCGAGGGAGAGGTTGACCGGAACGATCTCGACCGGGCGCAAGATGGCCTCAAGGTCGAAACTGCCCCGTGCGAGCGCCGCGATGAGGTCGGGAAGATATAGCAGACCTAACATGCCGTCTAGGTCGCCCCGGCACACCGGTACCCGGCTATGGCCGCACTTGGCCACCTGGGCCAGCAACTCGTTAGAGGGCGTGTCCACATCAATCCACCGCACGTCCAAGCGGTGGACCATGATGTCCTTGGCGTCCAGTACGTCGAACCGGAGCGCGCGGGATAGCACCTGGGTAAAGGCTTCGTCACGCATTCCCTGTACCCCACCAGTCTGGACCATCAACATCAGCTCCTCGCGGGAGACGGGGCTCTCGGCCTGGTCCATTTTTACCCGGAACAGCTTGAGTACCAGGCCGCCGGAACGCTGAACGAGCCACACCAAGGGTGAGCTGATGGCGACGAAGGCGAAGAGCGGGCGAATGAGCGTGAGGGCGACGGTCTCCGCGTGTTGCATCGTCACGTACTTCGGCACCAGTTCGCCAATCACGACGAAGACGAACGTGACGATCAGGAGCGAAAGGGCTACGCCCGCAGCGGCGGGTACGGCGGTGCCGAGTCGTTCGCGGAGCCAGTGGGTCACCAGCGGTTCCGTTACCGATCCCATGCCGATCCCGAACATGGTGATCGCAACTTGGATGCCCGCGACGTACCGTGACGTCTCGGCGAAGGCCTTCATCAGCAGAATCGCCGAGCGGTTCCCGCGCCGGGCAAGCGCTTCTATGCGACTACGCCGGGCGCTTACCAACCCATATTCGGCAGCCACAAAGAGCGCGTTCCCCAAAACCAAGAACACGCTGAGCAGCAGCGCCAGGCCTGAGTCGCCTTCCATCGTCGCCTCAGTCTAGCATGGACGTAAACTGGGGGCATGCATCTGCCACGCCTCATGCCCGCCGCCGTCACACCGTTTGATGAACGGGGGAGGGTGGACGGAGCTTCGCTGGCGCGCCTATTCGCCTGGTTTTGTGCGAGCGGGTGCGGCGGGGTGGTGGTAGCAGGCACGACCGGCGAGGGGCCGTCGCTGAGCGCGGTGGAGCGGCGAGACCTGATCCGTCTGGCGGTGGAACTAGCGTGGCCAGAGGCAGAGGTGTGGTTGGGTGTGGCTACCCCAAGTCTGGACGAGGCGAAGTGGCTCTGCCGTCAGGCCGCCACTGCCGGAGCCAGCGGCGTGCTGCTGATGGGCCCCTACTACTTCCGTGGGGCGTCTCCGACGGGAATCCAGGCCTGGTATCGGGCGGTCTTGGATGCCTCGTCGGTGCCGGTCCTCCTCTACAACTTTCCCCAAATGTCGGGCGCGGCGGTGGACCCGAGCTTCATTCACGAGATCGTTAGCCACCCCCAATTGGCGGGAATTAAGGACAGTAGTGGGGAGCGAGAGAACCTGACAGCCTACCGGAACATTTTTTTGCCCGAGCACCGATTGTACGTCGGGGATGAGACGCTACTCGTGGAAGCCCTAGGCCTCGGGTGGACGGGAACGATCAGCGGTGCGGCAAACGTGATTGCGCCTTGGCTGAGCCGTGCCCTTACCCACACCACGCAAGCGGGTCGGGAGGTGACTGCTGAACTTTACGCGCCAATCCTGGCGGAGTTGCGGCGTGGCCCTCAGCCGGCCCTCGCCAAGGCGCTCTTGGCGAAGTGGGGCATTCTAAGCCGACCGGATCCGAGGCTCCCGCTGGAAGTAGCGGATGCCGCTCGGGGGCAAGCCGTGGACGCGATGCTCCGCGACCGATTGGGGAATCCGCTCCAAGCCGTGACCCGCTAGGTACGTTCCAGGCGAGGCGTAGTGGTTTCGGTTGGGTCGTCGACTTGATTCTCGATGGCGGCCAGGGCAGTGGCCGAGCGCTTAGTGGCTTGCTCTTTGGCGGCAATGCACGCCTTGCTGGCGGAGTTGATGAGCTCGTCGAAGGTTGCCGCGAAGTGGACGTTCTCGCGCTCGTTCTGGCGCCGGCCCCCAGCGATACCGATCGAGAAGGAAATCGGACGCTGAAGGTCGTCGGCGAGTTGCTCGGCGGCAAAAAGTCGAAGCTGGTCTGCCATCGCGCGGGCCTCAGCGTAGTTTCGCTGGGTGCCGATCACGAACTCGTCTCCCGCGTAGCGCACCAGAATGTCACGGGCGGGATCCACCACTGAACGCAGCACGGCGGCGACGCGGCGCAGTACGCGGTCACCAACAACGTGGCCGTACGCCTTGTTGTAAAGCCCGAAATTATCCAGGTCGATGAACAGGATGGAGATCTCGACCCCGGCCTTGAGGTACTCCACGCCCCACTCGCGCAGGGTATCGCTCCAACCAAGGCTAGTGAGCGGATCCCAGGACCGTCGAAGTTCGCGCAGGAGGTGTTGAGCGGTGAGGACCCCGACCAGGCGATCATCGTTGAAAACCGGCGCGAAGTCCAGGTTCTCCTCAATGAACATTTGCGCGGCTTTTGGCACCATCAACGAGCTTTGGAGCACGACCCCTGCCGGGCGCATCACATCCTTGACGATCGCGGTCTCGTCGGCGATGTCCGCGCGCTCAGCGCTCACGATGCCAACCAGCTTAGTATCTTCCAAGACGGCGATCGCACGCAAACCATGGCCTTGCAAGAGCAAGCGCACGGTGTCTAGGCGGTGCCCTGGATTAACCCAAACCGGCACCAGCCCCAAATCCTTGAGACTACGCATTAATATTCAGGCCTTCTAACTCTAGTTCAAGTATAAGCCCACGGTTAGCGTCATGAAAACGCCACAAGTGCTAGCTTTCTCTCCCCAGGCCGAAACCCACTACCCGGACCGAACGGTCCGCCCTTTCTGCAATAAAAACACTACAAACGTTCAAGAGTATTAACGAATTCGTCGTTCCACCGGTTCACCACGTCGCCAAGAGACCCACAATTTTGCCGGTCGGCGACCGTCGCCGCAATCGCGTAGGCATCCCCTTGGTTGAGCTGGAAGTACGCCGCGACATCACGTTCGGGCAGACCCATCAGCGTGAGCATCGAGTAGATCGCGAATTCGTGCGGCCCTACCGGGAGGGTCTCCGAACTTCGACTCCAAAACGCTACCACCGCATCATACACATGGTCACGTAGATCCCAACCTCGGGTATCGCTGAGAAACGGCATTAAAACCCCACAAGCTCGCAAGATTGCGGGGGCTTCTTGCCAGCGGTCTTTCAACAGTCGCAGACGGCTTAGCGCCCCGGCGAGGGATAGCCCATTCCCAGGGGCCTTTTGCGCCAGCAATCTCACTAAAGGCTCGGCCAAGACGAGTCGCTCATTGCTGGCCATGCCGCGTACCACCAGGATACGCTCCGTAACTTCGGGGGCCTGGATGAGCCCCACGGACCACTCGTGGACGGTGGGCAGGAGGCTACGGAGGGTGCGTTCGGGCCGCTCTTGAGTCAGGGCTAGCGCGATGGGGCGCCCGGTATGAACGCGGCGCTCGAGGAGCCGACGAAATTGCTGCCGGAGCCTAACTTTGCCCAAGACGTCCTGGACGTCATCAAGAATGAGCGGGGCCGCCGAATCGCACTTGCCCGCTTGGCCAACCCACTCGACAGCAGTTCGAACAACGGCCGGTACTCCCGATTCAATGCGTAAGGTCTCGGCAACGGAGTTCAGCAGGTGGGTTTTTCCCCATCCGCTGGGGCCGGCCACCGCAACGAACGGGGCCATTTGATTAGCAAACAGCATGGCGGCTTCGAAGGCCGTGGCGTTAGAAGGGAGCGGAACAAAGCTGACAAAGCCGCGCCGGTCGGCGTCGAAAAGGACGTCGGAAAGGCGCACCGCGGCGACCGTTGAATCCAACTCTAGCCGTCGCGCAGTGTCTTTCAGCATTCCCCGTAATCCCCCGCCATCGCCACAAGCCAGCGATGCCATTGACCATTGTCCTGTCCCTTCCCCTCAGCCGTCAAGTCGAAATACGGTGATTTCCTGAACCCAAGAGGGCACGGTGTTAAGGCTTAACGCTCGCGAAATCAGCGGTTTTCAGCAATTGGGCAGACGACAAAATAATCCCGGTAGACGTGATCTCTCCACGGGTTTTCCACCGGCCGCCCCTCCGTTTGGGGGGGCGAGACCTACTGAGGCTTCGGGGCCGCTTGCCCGTGCCGGATCCGGTGCCAGTAGGGCGTGGCCTCGAACGAGGGGCTGTGCTCGGCGTTGTGACAACTTCGGCAACTGGCCATGGCGTCTTGCGGTGTTTTGGTGGCGGGCTGGGCCGCGTGATCGGCCGAAGGGCCGTGGCAACTCTCGCAGCCCACGTTGGCGAGGTCCGGCGTCAGGGACCGGGTTTGAAATCCGTCGGTAGAGTCTAGGCCGGTCACGTGGCACCCAGTGCAGTCGGGGTCTCGGTCCTGCCCGTCGTCCTCAAGGGTCTTGAGCGCCCCGGCGTGCTCGCTCTTGGCCCACACGTCGTAGTCGGCGGCGTGGCACGATCGGCACGCCAAGGATCCGGCAAACTTCGCCCCTGCCGTACGCGGACGTCGATCCAGCAGCGCCTCGTCACGAACCCGGCGTTGGTAGGCCGCGTAAATGCGGGCAACGGCGGGGTCGTCTTGGACCGAAGGCCCCAAATCGACCGCCAGAAGCCGCGTAAAGCGGTCTCCCGTCCAACTGAGGGTTAGGAACCGTTTGCCCTGCGGGCCGGGCGAAACCAGCCACGTCGCGCCGATTTCGTGGGCCTGGTCCGTGGCTTGGGCCGAGCTTCGGTACACGATAAGCCGTAGGGTGGGGAACCGGCCGGCGAGGGCGCGGGCATCGGCCTCATCGCCGTCTAGCAGCAGGATGGGTTGCCGGCGGGTCCCCTCGGCCTCATCGGCGAGGCGTTGCACGGACTCGTCCAAGAGCAGGCTGGCCTCACCCAGGTTTTGCGCCAACGCTTTGCCCTGGGTGCTGACCCCGCCGACGAGGAATGGACCGACCGCTCGCCAAGGGGGGAGGCTTAGCCGTTCGGATTCCACAAGCCCCGTGGCCACCACGCGGTCCTTGGTGAGGCGCGCAATAGTGCCGAGTGTGCCCACGCCTAAGCGTCCGTCACCCGCCCCCAGGTTCACGGCGTCCACTTGCATCAACTCCATGGCTTGGGCAAGAGTCTCAGCTTTCAGTTCGCTCTGCCGATCCATTCCGGCAACCAGGGCCGCGTTCTCCAGGATCACCGTGCGGTCCGGGACGCGCAGGGCCCGGTAAGCCGTGGCCCGCCGACGGATGCCGCCCGACATGGGGTCCACGCACCCGCACGGGGTGAGGTACCCCTGGCTATCGCCGCCGACGACCACCGTCCAAGGGTCGGCCGGAGGGGCCGCCGGGCGCCAGAGGATGCCCGCCACCAAGGGCACCAGCCCCCACATCCACACTCGCGGTCCGATCATGGGTGTTGTGTCTGGGCTAAAGGATCGTGCCCCGGATCGGCACCCGAATCTCGGGTTGCCGGGGGTCGTCGGTCTTGACGGTTAAGATTGCGGAGAGGTCACCCGAGTCGCCCTTGCCGTCGTAGTGGACGACCACGCGGACTTCGGCACGCCCCGGGACCGGCTCGATGGACGTCCGTAAGTTCGGGTGATCGGTGGTAGCGGCGGTAATGCGGAACGGCTTTCCGGGCCGGTTCAACATGACCCAGGCCCGGACTGGAGAAGTGCCGACTTCGCCCAGAAAGAGCGTGCCGGGGAGGGCGATGATGCCCCGCTGCAGGGTTAGGGTCTCCCGGATCAGACCAAGCGACGGGTCGTCGGTTTGCACCGTAATGGTAAGGGGAATCCTCCCGAGTGGCATGTCGGGAGCGGTGAGGACGCGGAGTCGGTAACCCTTGCGGGCGCGGGATCCTTCCTTCAGTTCGGGGTCCGGCAGGTTGCCCGACCATGGTTCAAACTCCACCACAGCGCCCGCGCCCGTCGCCTCGACCGACTTGATGGCGAACGGCTTGCGGAGGGATACCGAGAGGAAGATGTCGGTTTTGAGGCCTTCGTCGGGGACCATCCAGATCGGCGGCGCGCTGGGGGTCAAAAATCGAAACCGCGGTTCCACATAGAACTTGACGGGAATCCGGCGGACGGGGCGATCGGCGTCGTTCGACATCACATAAATCGCCTTGGCGAAGGGGCCAGGGAACTCGGCGGTATCAGCCCGAACTTGGATGATGGTCGACTGCCCGGCAGCCAACTCCCGCGCGGTGACCACGCTAAAGCACCCGCAGTCGGGGACGACGTCGAACCGAAGCGGCGCATTCCCGACGTTGGTAATGCCGAACGACGAAACGGCGATGTCGCCCTGCACGGCATCCGCCGGGCTTAGCGTCGTGACGTCCAGACGGGCTTGGGGGCGGGGCGGGGCGAGCCGCGTTTTTTTGCTGACGGCGACCCGAAGCTGGTCACTCACGTCCAGCACTTCGGTGGCAATTCGCAGGTAGCTCGGAAGAATCGCCGTGTCCATCGTGTAGGGGAAGTCGTGCCGATCCATGACGCCCCCCGCGCGGGGGGTTCGCTCGAGTCCCAGAGCGGTGCCGATCGTGTAGGCGACCTCGTTGCGGACATCCCGGGGCGTGGTGGGCCAGCCCTGAGCCCCGCGCTGGAGCGAGATCACGGCCTCAACCCGGGCGTCTTGGGCATCGTCCGAAAAGATAAAGGCCGCGCCGGCCGGTCCGACAGAATCAGCGGAGACGGGCAGGCGCTTGGTAAACCCAATCTTGACGGCCCCTTGGGGTTGGAGAGTGATGCTGATGCCCCGGAACCGGTCCGTCCAGGCTTCGATCGCCTTATCCCGCGAGGCGCGGTAGGCGGCGCGCAGGTCGCTTGGCACGGCCGAGTCATCCCAGGTGAGGGTAATCGCCCGGTTCGGCAGGCGTAGCGATACGCGAGTGGCGGCGGCCCACTCGCCTTTTTCGAGGTGCGTTTGCAGCGAGACCGCGGTGCGCTGGAAGGCTGCATTGGTGCCCGCCGGAAGGTCCGGCCCAACGGGGGCAGGGGGGGCCGTGACCGAACTGGTCAGCACGGCGGCAGTGAGCCAAGCGAGCATAATCATGAATCGTACCGTCTCTCCCTTCTAGGCAAGACGTTCAGAATGAGCGGTCGATTCCCTGGATTTAGCCTAGCCGGTTTGCACGTGCTCGATCATCCCGGTCAGCAGTCGCCCTCCGACGGGGTTTTGCCGAGTGCCAAACGGCTGAACCCCCAGGCCGCCATCCGGACGCAAGGTCGTCGCCCACCAGGTGTGGTCCTGGGCAACGGCAATCACGGGGGCTTCGTTAAAGGTTCGGGTGTCGATCCGGTTAAGTACGGCGTGCCAGGTGCCGAGGCGGTTAAGTGCCGCGTGCGTGAGGACGGAATCGCCGGCGACGGGCAAGAACCGCTCCCAAGGCCCGTCCAGGCCGAGTTCTGCGGCCGCGGTTTCGTTGATCCACTCGTAGGCGGCCTCGCGCCAGAACGGCGCGGCCGAAGTGCCCTCCCGATCGGCCAGCCAAACTCCCCGGAAGCCGGGATCGGGTGCGGCGCCGGTTCGGAGAGTCAGGGTTCGATTTTCGCCATCAGGCGTGCTCAACTCAGACAATCGCCCGGCGTCATCCTGCAGTTGCCACCCGGAAGGGAGGGCGGCGGCCATGCGGCTTCGCACGGCGATCGGCCAGCGGTTGGCGCAAGTGGGCGTCGAGACCGTGAGCTGGTAGGCCCCGGGAGACAGTTCGGCGTGGATCACCGCGACTTGGGTGGCCTCCAGCGCGGGCAAGGCCCCGGTGATAACGCGATCCTGCGCCAGTACGTGCCCCGACGAGTCCGTGATCTCCCACTGCACGGGGATGCGCTGGCCGCCCCGCGTGGAGTGCAGGCCGACCCGCCACTGCGCGCCGCCCGGGTACCGATGTAGGGGGTCTTGCCATCCGGGGCGATTGCCGCCGGCGACCCACGGTGGCCGACGGTCAAGGATCAGGAAGAGGGCATCGTCCTGGTTCCAAGTGGCGAGTTCCTCGGCGGTGAACCGAGGCGCGAGGTCGTCGTCCACGAAGCCTGCCGTAGAGATCGGGGTGTCGCGCCATCCGGTGACCACGTAGCCCCGAATGTCGGACCGCGCCCGGACGGCTTCTTGCACCCACTTGCGCTGGGCCACCGCTTTGAGATGCCCCAGCTCGATGACGCGTTGGACCCGTTCCGGAGTCCATCGCGCGAGGGACTCGGCGCTCAGGACACGGGGGAGGTCGTACTGCCAGCGCACGCCCTGGTCGTTACGAGCCGGGTCGGGGCTGGCCCAGTCCTCGTCGCGGGCGGCCAGTTTCAGTGGGTCGCGCAGCACGTCGATGTCGTTGAACTCGCCCAGCAGGATCGGTCGCGCGGGGCGCGGCCCAGGAAGCAAGCTGTCGAGGGTGACGGGGTAGAACATCGGCTCCCCGTACGGGTGGAAGTCGTCAAACGAGCCGTACTCCCGGGGATCGCCGCCGTACATCTCCGCGCCGCCGGAGTCATCGCGCACCAGCGGGCAGCCGGTTTGGGCTTGGGTGAACCGGACGAGGGCCTCGCGCTGCTCGGCGGGGACCCGTCCCCCGGTCTCGCACCCGACGGTCCACAGCAGCACGTTAGGGTGGTGCCGGTACTGCCTGATGATGCGGCGGAGTTCGGCGTCGACGGTCGCGAGCACGCCCGGATCGGCGCGTGGGGCCCAAAGGGGGAGCTCAATCCACGCGTGCAAGCCCGCTTTGGCCATCGCGGTGAGGTACTCGTGGGGAGGGATCCACAGGCAGAACTTGATGAGGTTGAAGCCCATCTTTCGCGTCAGTTCAATCTCCCGGTAAATGATTTCCGGGGTCGGGTGGGGCGCCCCGACTTCGGGATACCAGCCCCAGGTGAGGGTGCCTCGGGGGTAAAGCGGCTTGCCGTCGGCGGTGATGCGCTGGCCTTGGAGGGCGTAGCGCGGCCTGGGGGTCTCGCGCGGCCGGGTGGGATCATCGGCCGATTCGACCAGGCGGACCGGCCGGAAGATGCCCCCAAAGGTTTGATAGACGTACGGCAGAAAGCCCGACGCGACATCCCGAACCGGGAACCGTTGGCCCCCGTTCTTGGTCACTCGAACTTCGAGGGCGATGGGTCGCCCGCGCCACCGGCGGAGGTCAATGGCGAACGCGTCCCAGATGCCCCGATGGGTAAAAACCTCGGCCCCGTTGATCCAGACTTGGGCTTCGTAACTGACCCCATCAAATACGAGCCATGCGGGGTTCTGGGGGACTTCGAGCTCACGTCGATAGGTAAACGGGCCTTCCGCCCGAATGTCCACCTGCCCCTGCCAATTGTGGGGGACCTGAACGGCCCGAGGTCCACGGCCAAAGTCCACGGTCCAATCAACAAGGGCTATCTCACGCGACATAGGCGCAGTGTAGTCCAGGGGTTCACTGTGGGGGGGGCAAACCGAGGGGTTGCGCCGCGTAAAAAGCGGCCCCGGGCTTGGTGCTCGGGGCCGCGCTTCAGCGCAGAGCTCTCTAGCGAAGGGCTATTCGGCTTCGCCGCCAGACAGGCCTTCAATTACCTTGATGAGAGGAAGGAACATCGCGATGACGATAAAGCCAACGATGAAACCCAGGACCACGATCAAAAGGGGCTCAATGGCGGCCGTAAGGGAGGCCAGCGAGGCTTCCACTTCTGACTCGTAGAAGTCAGCGATTTTCTGGAGCATGTAGTCCAGCGAACCGGACTCTTCGCCGACGCCGATCATGTGAACGACCATCGGCGGGAACAGGCGGCTGGCTTCCAGCGGGTCGCCGATCCGGTCACCCTCTCGGATGCGAGCGCGAGCCTCAAGGACGGCGTCGCTCATGATGGAGTTGCCGACCGTACCCGCGACCGTTTCCATCGCTTGGAGGATCGGAACACCGGAGGTGAGCAGCGTTCCCATCGTGCGGCTAAACCGCGCCATACAAATCTTGTGGTGCAACGTGCCGAATACGGGCACCTTCAGCTTCATGCGGTCGGCCGTACGGCGCCCAAAGTGGGTGCCCACGAAGAGCTTCCACGAGAAGTAAAAGACGGTGGTGCCCATAAGCCAAACGAACCGACCCTTCGAGAAGGAGGCCGATAGGTCGATGAGAAACTTCGTCATGGCGGGGAACTCGCCGTCCTTTAAGCCAATGTCGGTAAAGAGCTTGGCGAACTGCGGAACGACCCACGAGACGAGGAAGATGACGATGCCCGTCGCGGCGATTAAGACGAGGACGGGATAGGTAAGGGCCGATTTCACCTTGCGGCGGAGTTCGACGTCCTTTTCAAGGAACTGGGAGAGCCGCTGAAGGGATTCCTCCAAGACACCGCCGATTTCGCCCGCTCGGATCAAACCGATGAAAAGGTTATCGAACGAGCGGGGGTGGCGCTGCATAGCCCGGGAGAGCGACTCACCGCCCTCGACCCGTTCTCCGATATCCTTCAGGATCTTCTTCAGCCGTGGGTTCTGGCTTTGACGCCCTAAAACGTCAAGGCATCGGACCAGCGAGACGCCGGCGTCGACCATCGTGCTGAACTGGCGGCAGAACACCGCGAGGTCATTACGTCTGACTTTGCCGTAATTTTTGTCGCGCTTCTTTCCCGCCTTGATGACGGTGACTTCGGTGAGGGCAAAGCCCTGTTCCTCAAAGCGCTTCCTCAGAAGCTCTTCGCTTTCGGCTTCGGCGGTGCCTTTTTGGAAGCCGCCGTTCGAGTCGCGGTAGGTGTAGCTGAATACGGCCATATCGGTCAATACGGATCGGACTTGGGAGTTAGTCTACAACGCCCGACCGGCGAAACGCGAGTTCCGCCGGTCAACTTTCTATTTACCGTCGGGGCGGCGGGCCACTTTGGCCCATTGCCTGAGGCGTGTTGATCATTTTTTTGAGCTCTTCGATGTTCATTGCCCGAGTCATGGCCTCTTCCAACGTGACGAGTCCCTTCAGGTACAGGTCGCGCAGGCACTGGTCCATGGTGGTCATGCCCACGCCGCCGCTGGTTTGAATCATCGACGGGATTTGGTGGGTTTTATTCTCTCGAATGAGGTTGCGGATGGCCGGGGTGGCGATCATGATCTCGTTCGCCGGGACGCGGCCCGGACCGCTGGCGCGCGGCAACAACTGCTGGCTGACGATGGCCACGATGTTGTTGGCGAGCTGGATGCGAATCTGATCTTGCTGGCCTGGGGGGAAGACGTCGATCATACGGTCGATTGATTCGGCCGCGTTGTTGGTGTGGAGGGTGGCGAAGACCAAGTGGCCCGTTTCGGCCGCAGTGATGGCCAGGTGGATCGTCTCGGTGTCGCGCATTTCACCCACCAGCAGGACGTCCGGGTCCTCACGGAGGCTGGCGCGGAGGGCGTTGTTAAAGCTTTTCGTGTCGGCTCCCAGCTCACGCTGGTTGATCAAGCTCATCTTGTGCGTGTGCAAGTACTCGATCGGGTCTTCGATCGTGATGATGTGCACCGCACGCGACGTGTTGATGTGGTTCACCATCGCCGCGAGCGAGGTGGACTTACCGGAACCGGTCGGGCCGGTGACCAAGACAAGGCCGCGCGGACGCTCCGTCAGCAAGTCTAGGATCGGCGGGAGGTTCAGTTCCCGCGTGGTGGGGATGCGGCTACTGATCAACCGGAACGCGGCCGCGACTGAGCCCTTGTCCTTATACATGTTCACGCGGAAGCGAGCCCGCGCCTTAGGTAGCGAGTACGAAAAGTCCAGCTCAAGGATCGTCTCGAACTTCTGAATGTTCTCGTCGCTGATGATTTCGTACATCATCCGCTGCGATTGCTGGGGACTAAACTTCTCGAAGTTAAGCCGCTTCAGGGCACCGTCTTCGCGGATTACCGGCTCGCTGTTGACGCAGAGGTGAAGGTCGCTGGCGTTCCGGTCCACCACGATGTTCAGCAACTCGTCAATGTGGAGGTCTTCTAGCGGGCGCGGGCCACCCACGCGGGTGACTTCTACGGGAGGGGCCACCCCATAGTTGGGCGGAGCGGAAGGGACACCTAAAGGCGTCCCAGCGGGCGGTACAGGTCCGTTCGGCTGATTCATAGCTAAGAGGGCTCCAATTTTAAGCGGCTCCTAGTTCGGACGGAAACCGTCGGAAACCAGGAAGCTGTAAGTCATAAGGGTACCCCTTGCGGCCCGCACCCCATGACCCTAGGACGGCATTGTGGCGCGAATGGTTCGGGCTAACGTCCGGATTTTCCTTGGAGAAGGGCGGTGACGATGGGGAGGAGCTCGTTGGCCATTGCTTGGTGCTGGGCGGCCGTGGGGTGTCCGTCGTGGGGCGAACCTGGCTGGTGCGCCAAGTCGTGGAACGAGATGCGGCGGTCGCCGCGCGCGCGCGCGGTGGTCACAACGGAACTGATGTACTCGGTAAGCACCGTACGTTTCTCGCCGGAAGACGTACCGGGCATCCCGCCGAGGATCGGACTCGTTAAGAGGAGAATTTGGGATTGAGGGTGGACCGCACGGATCCGGACGAGGAACGCCGCATAGGCGCTCAGCCACTCGGTTCGTTGGGGCACGCCCTGATTAAAGTCGTTGGTACCGAGGCCGATGACAATGACCTCCGGCGTCCACGAGGCGTGATCCCACGGAGCGGCGGCATCATCGGGGCAGGCGCGTTCGAAAAAGATCGGCGCATTGTTGGTCTGATCGTTGGTCAGTCCCTGCCAGTCGCGCACGAGGCCGCGTCCGCCATAGCTGACGAGGTGCACGTCGGCCAGGAGCCGTTTGCCAAGGATCATGCCGTACGCGACGCTGGCGTCGTTACGCCCGACTCCATTTGGGGATTCCGGCGCGTCGGGGTGGACGCTGGCCCCACACGTTACCGAGTCGCCAATGAAGAGCAACCGGTGCCCTCGGGCCGCCGGGGGATCAAGGAGTTCGGTCCCATCCGGCACGACAACTTCTCGTAAACGAACCGTGCCTTGCCACGATTCGATGCGCCGGACGAGTTGGGCGACGTGAACGGCATCTGCCGGGAGGTCCTGGGCGAGTGTAACCCGCGATACGCCTTCCGGCAGGATGATGGTGCGCGGGGGCAGTTGGTCCACCATCAATTCAAACCAACCGTTCTCGCCCAGTCTCTCGAATTGTAGGGCCAGGCCTGGCCCGCGCCACCGAAACTGGAGCGTTACGCCCGGATAGGCCAGCATCCGGCCTTGGGGGCCGAGCGAGGTCCGACCGACCACGCCAACTCGGGGGTCTGCCGCGGGGAGCACGCGCTCGCCATCGATCGCCGTCGTTGCCAAGTAGAAACCAAGCATGAAGCTCATCATGGGTTAACCGCCTGTATCAAGTATGCCCGGGTGTCGCCGAAGGGCACGAACGGTGACACCCAGCCCGGGCCAGCCGAGGCATCGCGCACGAGGGCTTGGGCCGACACCAGCGGGGTCCACATGCCGGTTGCCGGGTCAAACTCCGTAACATCCCAACGGCCGGGGGTATCCAGCTTCAGCACGGTTGTGCCTCCGCCGTAAAGGTAAACCGCATACAACTCCCCTGGGATCGATCGGCAGTAGGCATGGCCAGAGACGCGCCCCGCCTCTGGGTGAGCTCGGGCTAAGTCGATCCGCGCAAGGAACATCTGAAGGTACTGGTGTCGCCGAAATAGCGTGGAGTCCCCCTCGTTCAGGCCGTTAATCCAGCCGCCCAGCCCCGACGCGGCCGACTCGCCGGTAGTGCACCAACCGCCCGCCATCGCGATCTCCCAGGCTAACCGCGCGCGGGTTTCCACGTTGCGCGCAGGGGGGCGTCGAGATTCGCCCCAGGGTCCGGCGTAGTGATCCTCGTAACCAAATTCCTCGTTCACGATGGGCTTTGTCACTCCAAGGGCCTCTTGATCGCGTCGGCGCGCTTGCGTCCAGTCGTACCCTCCGTGTTCGTCCCACACTTGGTAAAGGGCATGGGTTGACCACGGAGAGGCGAGGAATGGGAAATGTCCGTGACCGTGCACGCTAAGGAGGTGCCCGTAAGGGTCTTTAAGTGCGAGTCGTTGGCCCATGACTTCTACCCAGGCATCGGGCCGGTACAGTGCCCATTCGTTCGTGATGCACCACTCGACGTTGGCGAAGGCCGCCAGGCGTGCGACGGCGGTGTCAAAGTAGCGAAGCTCATCGGAATCGTCGCCGATAAGGGACCGGTCAAAGGGATAGTTCTGCGGTTCCTGGGCGTCGGTATAGAAGATCACCTGTACCTGGATTCCCCGGTGCTGGGCGTGGGCTAGGATAGCCTCGAACCGGTGCCAGTAGTCCACGTTGAACCGAGCGAGGTCCCATTGGGGCTCGGTGACTGAGTCTGGATTGGCATCGGGCCACGGGCCATAGCGGAAGGTGAAATCGGAACGCTCCTTGACTTGAGGTTCGAACCACCGTCCTCCATCCGCCTGCCGCGTTGCCGTGAGCGACACGCGGATTCGGTTGATGCCATGGTCGGCTAGGCGATCCAGCGCTTTTATCGCGAGGGGTGGTGCGAGACCGGGCAGGAGGTACGTGGTCGTGGAGTTCCAAAGGAACGGATCACCGCTCGCGGAGTAGACAAACTGCTCTTCCCGGGCCTGAACGATGCCAGACGCGCCGTGATCGGCAACCGCGAGATCATCGCGCCAAGTTTGGACTTCATCGAGCGTGCGGAACTCAAACGCAAGGTGATGTCGCCCGGCCGTCATGGGTAAGTAGCGGACGGCGAAAACGCTTCCGTCGACGGCGTCACAGAATCCGTCGATTTGGAACTCACGACCGTCCGGCGCGGTCACCGTGAGTTTCAGGAGGCAGTCCGTGAAAGGATTGCCCGGGAAGGGGAATGGTCCGGGCCAGAGCACTCGATGCTCCCAAACATCAAACGTGGCCACGGTAGTCGGCAACATCTCCCCTCTATCTTAGGCGAGGCAACTCGCCGGACGGGGTGGCGAACGTCGACTTTCACCTTCGCCGAATCCCACAAGGCCGGTTGCCCGGCGAAGCGCGCGGGGTCGTGATGGCGACCGATCCTCTATACTCAGACGGTGCAAGATCACGGGCGTAAGGGGCCGGGCTGGACGCGTTAGCCTTCGTCCGTGAACTCGGGGACCTGTTTATCCGGGTCGTCCTGCCGATTCTGCTAATCGCGGGGGCGGGTTACGCGTTGCAACGTCGTTCGCCGATGGACCTCAAGAGCTTAACGCTGTTGAACATGGTCCTGTTTGTGCCCGCGTTCAACCTGGTGCGAGTGACGGATAGCGACTTAACTTGGTCGCAGATGGGTCTGGTGGCCGCCGCCATGCTCATTGCGGAAGTCGCGCTGGCGGTGCCGTTGTGGTGGGTGTTGCGGATCCGGCACGTCCCGGCCCGGACGGCGTCTGTGATGATCCTCACCAGCGTGATCTTTAACTCGGGCAACTTTGGGATCCCGCTGGCCGAGCGGGCGTTTGGCGTGGCGGGCGGCGCGGTGCAGGCACTGATCCTCATGACGGCCAACGTCTCGGTGTGGGTGCTGGGTTACTTGCTCCTGACGGCGGCCCACCGCCCCTTCCACCATGCACTCGGCGAAGTGGTACGGACGCCAGTGTTCTTGGCTTTGATTGCGGCGTTGGGTCTGAAAGCCTTTAACGTCCGGTTGCCCGAGACGCTCCACTACCCGCTCAGCACCATTGCCCTCGGCTTAGTGCCGTTGGCCTTGGTGACCCTCGGCGCGCAACTGGCGATGCGGCAGGGCAAGCCCAACTGGCGGTTGGTCGGTCCGGTGGTGGCCACTAAGCTGATCGGGCTCCCGCTGGTGATGACTGGCGTTGTCTTCGCGCTGGGTCTGTGGCCGTGGCCGGGAGGGATGCTGATTGTAGCGTCCTCGGCGCCCAGTGCCGTGAACGCGCTGCTACTGGCGGTGGAGTTAGACGGCGATAGCGAGGTCGCAGCCGACGCCATTCTGTGGACGACGCTGCTGTGCTCAATCACGGTGACCTTTACGCTGGCGGTGGTGAGGATGGCGGGCGGCGTGCCCCCGCCCTAAGCGGGACGGCTTCAGGTACAACCAAGGTCCCTTATGGACCTTCGCGCACAGGGTGAGATCCTTAACCAAGCCCTCCCCTACATTCAACAATTTCACGGTCAGACCTTTGTGATCAAGTACGGAGGGAGTGCCATGCGTGATCCCACCGCGATGAACGGGGTAATCCGCAACGTGCTCTTGCTGCAATTGGTGGGCATTAGACCGGTGCTGGTGCACGGCGGTGGCCCCGAGATTGACCGGTGGATCGAGCGGATGGGCGGCAAGAAGGTCGTGCTGAACGGGTTGCGGGTCACGGACGACGACACGATGGAGATCGTGGAGATGGCGCTGGCGGGTCGGGCCAATAAGAGCCTGGTTGCCGAGGTTCATCGCGCCGGGGGGAAGGGTATCGGTCTCAGCGGTCGGGATGGCGCGCTGTTCATTGGTGAGCCTATCAGTGAAGCCCTTGGCCGGGCAGGCCGAATCATTCAGGTGAACACCGAGGTGGTGCAACTGGCCACGAACGCCGGGTTCGTCCCGATCGTGTGCAGCGTGGCTGCGGATGCCGAAGGGGGGGCGCTGAATGTTAACGCCGATACGGCCGCCGCTGCCCTGGCGAGCGCCTTGGGGGCGGCAAAGCTGATTCTCCTCACCGATACGGACGGCGTTTACGCTAATCCGACGGATCGATCGACCTTGCTGGGGCGGATTACCCCCGCTGAAGTGCAAGCCCTGATCTCCAGCGGTAAGGCCGACGGCGGCATGGTGCCCAAGCTCGAAGCGGGGCTGCAAGCGCTGAACGACGGGGTGGATGGCATCCACTTGGTCAACGGGGGGTACCCGAACGCGCTTCTGCTGGAGGTCTTTACTGACCAGGGCATTGGCACGATGATTGTGCGCGGGTAACGCGTTCCGCGCCGTGGGAATTAAAGTCGGCCCGACTCCTCTTGGGGTGTTGGGCCGACTAAGTTGTCCTTGCCGGACTTCGCGGCTTAGCGTCGCGGACGGAAACGTGCGTTCACGTCTTCGTCGCCCTTACCCTTGCGCGGGAACTCGTCCGGCACTTCGGGAGCGGTGCGGGGCGCGTCGTTGCGCTCCTCACGGGGGGCGCGCTCTTCGCGCGGGGCCTGATCCTCTCGGGGGTCCCGATCAGTTTGCGGGGCGGCGTCACGCGGAGCTTGATTGTCGCGGTCACGGTACCCACCGCGATCGCCCCGATCGTTGCCGCCGTATCCGCCTCGGTCACCGCGGTCGTTTCCGCCACGGTAGCCACCGCGATCGCCTCGGTCTCCGCGACCGCCGCGATCTCGATCACGTCCACCGCCGCGCTCGCGGGGGGCCATGACGATGGACGAGGGGTCGGCTTCGGCGTTACCGGCCAGACCGGGTTGCGCCTGCTCAAGGCCAAGAGCCGTGAGGTTCACGCGGCCCATGGCATCGACTTCGAAGACCTTGACGTTGATCTCTTCGCCCACATTCACGACGTCGTCCGGACGTCGCGGCGTCGGCACGGCGAGGTGCTCGGTCGGCACGAGGCCTTCCTTGCCGGGCATGAACTCGACCAGGGCGCCCTTGCCCATCAGTCGAGAGATCTTGCCCTTGAACTCGGTACCTACTTCGGCCGTGGAGGCCAGCGCCTTGACGGCGTCGATCGCCAGTTGGGCGCTCGTTCCATCGGTGGCGGCGATGAGGACACGACCGTCCTGCTGAATGTCGATCTGCGCGCCGGATTCGGCGGTGATGCGTCGGATGACCGACCCACCCGGTCCGATGACGGCACCGATCTTTTCGGGGTTGATCTGAATCGTCGTGACGCGTGGGGCGTTGGCGTTCAGTTCCTTTCGAGACTCGGGGATTTCCGCTTCAATGACGTCCAGGATCTTCATCCGGGCGTCCTTGGCCTGATTTAGCGCTCGGGCGAGGACTTCGTCCGGAATGCCTTCCAGCTTAGTGTCCAGTTGCAAGGCCGTGATACCGTCTCGCGTACCGGCGACCTTGAAGTCCATATCGCCGCAGAAGTCCTCCATGCCTTGGATGTCGGTGAGGACCTTGAAGACCTTACCGTCGGACATGAGGCCCATCGCGATGCCCGCAACGGGGGCCTTGATCGGCACGCCTGCGTCCATAAGGGCGAGGGTGCTACCACAGACCGAAGCCATGCTGGTGGAGCCATTGCTCTCCAGGACTTCGCTCATTAGGAGGAGCGTGTAAGGGAACTCGGGGTCGTCCACGGGGACCACCGGGCGCAGGGCGCGCTCGGCGAGGGCGCCGTGTCCGACTTCTCGTCGTCCCGCACCGCGCAACGGTCGCACTTCGCCCACCGAGTACGGCGGGAAGTTATAGAAGTGCATATAGCGCTTGACGGTGTCCTCTTCGATGCCGTCGACGACTTGGCCGTCGCTGGGCATGCCGAGGGTGACGACGGTCATGACTTGCGTCTGACCGCGCGTGAAGAGTCCCGAGCCGTGGACCTTCGGCAGGAGTCCCGCCGTGGCTTCGAGGTGCCGGATGTCTTCGAGGCCGCGTCCGTCGGGCCGCTTGTTCTCGGTGAGGATTAGCTTGCGCACGGCACCATCGACGACCTTGCGGACGGCCGAGGGGAGCTGCGCGAGTTTCACCGGATCGTCGGCGAATTTCTCGGTGTACTGAGCAACGAGTTCCTTGCTGAGGTCATCCAGCGCGGATTCGCGAGTCGCCTTGTCCGGGTTGACGATCGACGCGGCGATCTGCTTGCCGGAACCCTTTTCGAGGGCGGCAATCAGGGTCTTGTCGATTTCGTGGACCGGGACAACGCGCTTGGGCTTGCCGACCTTCTTGGCGAACTTGGCGATTTCGCCGCAGATCACCTGAATGGCTTCGTGCGCAAACTTAAGCGCCTTCACCATATCGGCTTCGGAGACTTCAAGCGAACCGGCTTCGACCATCGAGATAGCACCGGCATGGCCGGCGACCACGAGATCGATATCGGACTCGGCGATCTGCGCGAGGCTTGGGAACAGGATAAATTCGCCGTCAATGCGACCGACGCGGACGCCCGCGACAGGCCCGTTAAACGGAATATCCGACACCGCAAGGGCGGCCCCGGCGGCGGTGATAGCGAGGACGTCGGGCGGGCAGTCCGTGTCCACCGAGAAGGGCATCGCGATGACTTGGAGGTCATGGCGAAGTCCCTTGGCGAACAGCGGGCGCAAAGGCCGGTCCATCAAGCGACTGGTGAGGACGGCCTTTTCACTCGGGCGTCCTCCGCGCTTCATAAATCCGCCCGGAATCTTTCCGACGGAGTACTTGCGCTCTTCGTAATCGCACGTGAGAGGGAGAAAATCGATCCCGGGACGGGGATCTTTGGACATGGTGGCGGCGGCGAGAACAATCGTCTCGCCCATGCCGAGAAGCACTGCTCCTCCGGCCTGCTTTGCCACGCGACCAGTCTCGATGCTGACGGTCTTGCCGCCAACTTCGAACGTATGCGTTTCAATCATGGAGCCTCCTTACCGGGGCTTAACTTCGCGAATGCCGAGCTTCTTGATGAGATCGCGGTAGCGAACTACATCCGTGCGTCGGAGATAGGACTCCAAGCGCCGGCGCTTACCCACCAACAGCAACAGGCCGCGTCGGCTGTGGAAATCCTTACGGTGCGTACGCAGGTGGTCGGTGATCTGTTGGATCCGCGCCTGCATGATCGCGATCTGGACTTCCGCCGATCCGGTATCGCCACTGGTAGTAGCGTTATCCGTGATCACCGTTTGCTTAACTAGCTTATCGAGGGGCATGGCAAAAATGTGCGAGTCGAGGCCTCTTTCGTAGAGTTCGGGGTCATCGCGGGCCCCACGATGGGGCGCGCCGCGGAAATCCGATCTATGAGTGCCGCTCTAGGGAACCGCCCGCAGGGGGCTCCATACAACGGCATCCAAGCCACGGATTTCGCTCAGCAGAATACCCGATGCGGAAGGCGACGTCAAGGTAAAGCCCAAAAGCCCGCGAGCTTTTTTCATCTGGGACCGGCAACCCGTTATAATACGGGTCAAACTCGCCGGGGGATTCATAGAGTATTGAGTTGACTCTAACTTCCCCCTCGTTGACCTTGCCCGACGTCCGTGAGAACGATCACCCTGTTGATGACCGATATCGTCGGGAGTACCCCCCGATGGGCCGCCGCGCGCGAGTCGATGAGTGCGGCGGTGTTACAACACGACGAAATCTTCGCCGAGGTGGTCGCCGCGCACCACGGCAAACTCCTCAAACCTCGGGGCGAGGGCGACAGCACCTTTAGCGTATTTGATACGGTGCGGCACGCGGTCGCCGCCGCATGGGCGATTCACCACCGAATGATCAGCATGCGTTGGCCAACGGAGTCGCCCCTTCAACTTCGGACGGCCATTCATTGCGGTGAGGCCGAAGAACGCGACGAGGATATCTACGGGGATCTCCCCAATCGATGCGGCCGCATGCGCTCGGTGGCCCATCCGGGCCAGATCCTGATCTCCCAAGCGGCGGTTGGGCTCCATGCCGATGCTCTTCCCAAGGGGGCGCACCTGGTTGATCTGGGCGAACACCGGCTGCGAGACCTCTTGCGCTCCGAGAAGATCTTCGAGATATCGGTGGAGGGGTGGACGCTCCATCCGCCCCTCCTTTCGCTGGATACGGTGGACCACAACCTGCCGATCCAGTCGGATCGGTTCGTGGGCCGAGTGGCCGAACTCGCCCAAGTTTTGGATCAACTCCGGGAGCATACGCTCGTGACCCTCACCGGACCCGGCGGCACCGGCAAGACTCGTCTGGCCATGCAAGTTGCCGCCGAGACGGCGGGAGACTATTCGGGCGGCGTGCGGTGGGTGCGCCTAGAGAGTTTGAGGCTCGGTGACGACATCGCGGGGGCGATCGCCGACCAAATTGGATTGCCCGAGGGCGCGCGAACTCTGGCCCACATCGCCGTGGCCGTCAAAGATCGTAACCTGCTGTTGGTATTGGACAACGGCGAGCGCCTTCGCGAGCCGCTTCGAACTCTGATCCAAGCGCTTAGAAACGGCGCGCCAGGCTTGCGGATTCTGGTCACCAGCCGAGAACCAATTGGGTTCACGTTTGAATCCACGGTTCGGGTTCCGCCGCTCTCGTTACCGCCGTTGGATTCCCATGACCACGAACTGTTGGCCAGCGATGCCGGGCAGCTCTTTTTAGACCGAGTTCGGCAGCACGACCCGAGTGTTCAGGTCACCGCCGAAAACGCGGCCATTATCGCCGCCATCTGCCATCGACTTGACGGTTTGCCCCTTGCTTTGCAGCTGGCGGCGGCCCGCGTTTCTAGCCTGGACCTGCAGAACCTGCGTCGTCGCTTGGATCGCGGCTTGGCCCTGCTTCGCTCAGACTTTGCCGACCACGAACAGAGGCAGCTAACCGTTCGGGCAACGGTGGTATGGAGCTTGGACTTGTTGACCGAACCGGAACGCGACCTTTTCCGCGACTTCTGTTTGTTCCGTGCCTCGTTTGATTTGAATGAGGCCGAAGCCGTGGACGGTGATACGGACGGTGCGTTCTTGGACCGACTAGAATCTTTGGTGAGAAAGAGCTTGGTGATGGTGGAGGACCACGTCGACGGGCGGGCTTACCGTCTCCTGCAAACCTATCGTGAGACCGGAAGGGAAACCTTGGGCGAAATCAGCCCGCTCGCTCGGAGTCGCTTGGTCCAGCACTACGTTGCCCTGAGCCAGGCGCACAAGGATCGCCTTCCAGCTCGACGCGAGGGCCGGGCCAACGAGACCGCCCTCTGCGATGCGTTGCTGAACGCGGCCGACCCCCGTGCATTGGAAATCGCCCTGATGCTGCGCGAGCAATGGCACCGCTTCGGTCCGTTGGTCGGCGCAATTGAACGTCTGCAACAGGCCTTATCTTTAGCCCCGGATGCTCCGGCCGAGTCGCGTGGCGTGGCCATGAATTTGATCGGGGTGCTCTCCTGGCTTCACGGTGACTATGCTTCGGCCGGGGCCGCGTACCAAGCCGCGATCGCGATTTTTGATGCAGAAGGTAACTCGGTCCGGGCGGCCTTTACCCGCGTGAATCAGGGCATTCTGTTGGCCTTTACGGGGGATCTCGCCGGCGGATACGCGGCCCTGAGGCCCGCCATCGAGGCCCTTGATGCCGCCCAACAAGACGACGCCGCCATGAATGCACGCATCTCGCTGGGGCGAGTTCTGGAGGGGCTGGGACGGTGCGACGAGGCGATCTCGGTGTTGACCATCGCGCTGGATCAGGCCGATCGTCTGGGCGACGATCTCGGACGCCAACTCGGACGCCAACGTGCCCTTCAGAACCGGAGTACGGCGTACTTTGAATTGGAACAGTGGGCGCATGGCCGCGCCGACATGGAGGTCCTGATGTCGTTGATGCCGGAAGCGCCGGACCCGACCATTTTGGCGGATCTCATCCTTCAAGGGGCGCATCTGGCATTTCTGGCCGGGCAAGCCGCCGAGTCCCTCACCTTTATTGTTGCCTTTCGTGCCGCCTATCAACGCTTGGAGCGGCCACCGTCTCATCAGCAGGCGAACCAAGCGGACCATTGGGAGCGACTCTGCCGAAGCGAACTGTCCGAGCGGGACGTGAACGACGCATTGGCGGTCGGCCCGACTCTAACCTGGCCAGAGGTCTCGAACAAGATGCGGGATTTCGCCTCCAGGGATAGGTAAGATTACGAGCGTTTCGGGGTCTAATTGACGACCCTAGGGGAGTGTCGAATGCCATCTAGTGAATCTGCAACCACGTCTATCCGTGCCGGCGGCTACGTGCCGATTATTCGCATCATCAACGCCACCAAGCGCAAGATTGAGCTGGAGGTCGGGTTTGTACCCGAGCCTTCGGGAGGCGGGTTCAACGGTGCGGTTAAGGTTCGCTATCAAGTGGAGTGGGAGCCGCTGGGTGGGGTGCAGAATAGGCTGCTGACTGGCAAAGGCAGCTGGTGGAGTTGGTCGCCGAGTAACCCAATCGCGTACTCGTTGCCGAACTCCGTACCTGGACCCGTCACCAGGGCCCTCGTCGGCTCGGAGAGTGTCGGAAGCCAATCCCTGCCCGATGGTTTTCTTGTGGTCAAGGTATGGGTTCGAGACGCCGACGGTACCGAGTCCAGGCGGCCAGATCAGATCATCCGCTCGGCCAAACCGATTATGGTCAGCGATCCCGTCTGGGAGGACACGGAGCCCGTGGTGATCGGTACCGCACCCAAGAGTCCCCCATCCGTTCGGTCGGGAGGTTATGTCCCGATTATCAAGACGATCGACGTGGCCGAGGCGGGCGGGGTAATCCTGGTAAATATTAGTCCATTCTGCGGAAGCGGAAAAGCCGGTGATGTCGTTAATCTCGTCTGGGAACTAATCGTCGGTACGGGGATCGATGAAAAGTTTCAGTCGCAAACCGCGGCGAGCATGCATTACTGGTTCGACGCGCCTCAAACCGCGAGGCTTGACGAAAACGGCAAGGCCGAAGTGAAGCTTGGGCTTAAGAAGGGGATCGCGGATGTTCCGGTCAAGAAAGGTTCTACCATTCAAGTTTCAGTAATGGTGACGTCCACGGTAACAGGAGAACCCTTCTCGCATCGTGACGACAAGGTATGCCGAATTAGGCTGACTCCCGTCAAAGAAGAGTTGCCGTAGGATAGTCACCGCGCCTTATGCTTGACGTTGTCACCCAGGAGCCCATCCGCGTGCGGTACGCCGAGACCGACCGGATGGGCCATGCCTACTACGGTAACTACTTGCCCTGGCTGGAGCAAGCCCGGGGGGCCTGGTGCCGCGACCGTGGCTTCACCTACCGCCAACTGGAGGAGATGGGCTACTTCTTGCCCGTGGTGGAGGTTCACCTCCGCTATCGCGATGAAGTGAACTACGACGACCTGATCCACGTGCACGTCTGGGTGAGTGAGATAAAGCGCTCCGCAATTCGGTTTGACTACCTAGTGGTGAACGAGTCGACCGGGAAGCGCTGCAGCGAGGGTTACACCTGGCATGTGCTGATGGGCAGTGAGCGCAAAGCGGTGTCTATCCCGTCGGAAGTGCGCGCGATGCTGGATCGCGATCCCGCCGCCACGCCCACCGCCACCGACTAGCCCCGCAATGGAGCGCACGGCTCCGCCGTGCTTAACCCGGTCCCCAGGCCCCCAAGGCCTGGCGGCGGTTCTGGTGAGCCTTAATGTCAAGGAAGCCGCGTGGCTCGGACACCCGTGCACCGAATCCACTCCTCCGATCCCTGATCCCCGCAATAGGTACGCTAGCCGATACCATGAAGGTCTATATTTCGGCGGATATCGAAGGCATTACGGGGGTGGTGTCTTGGTCGCAATGCGGGAGGCCCGATGGCGACCACTTTGACTTTCGCTGGGCGCGAGAGCGTATGACCGCAGATATCAACGCGGCCGTGCGGGGCGCACGGGCGGCAGGGGCCACCCACGTGGTCGTGAAGGATAGTCACGGCAACAGTAAAAACCTCCTGGTCGACCAACTGGAGCCGGGGACCTCGCTGATCTCGGGTTGGGGCGCGGGGACCGGCGGCATGATGAACGGCATTGATCGTAACTACGGCGCGGCGGTGCTGGTGGGCTACCACGCGATGGCGGGCACGCCCGCCGCCATTTTAGAGCACACCTTGACCGGTTACGTTCACCGGTTGACTTTGAACGGAATGCCCGCCGGCGAGATCGCGTTGAGCGCGGGCATGGCGGCGTGCTACGGGGTTCCGTTAGTAGCGATTAGTAGTGACCGTGCCGGATGCGCCGAGGCTAAAACCCTGATTCCTACGATCGAGACGGCGGTGGTGAAGGACGGGATTGGTCGTTATGTGGGGCACGTGCTCCACCCCAGCGAGACGCACGACCTGATCTTTGAGGCCGTGCGCCGGGGAGTGGAGCGTTACTTGGAAATTGATCCATGGCTGCCCGAGCCGCCGGTGACCGTTCACTTAGAATTTAACCGAAGTGAGGAAGCCGAAATGGCGGCGCGGCTGATTGGGGTCCGGCGGACCGACGGCTACACCTGCGAATACACCGCTGACACCTACGCCGAAGCCCATCAAGCCGCCTGGGCAATGATTGGCTATGGCGGCAACGGCCATAACGCGGACAAGTAACGCCCTCGCCTTGAACTAGGAGCCCCGGTGAAATGAGGGGGGACGACCAAGAACTGGTTCTTGGTCGTCCCCCCTCAAGAGCCTACAGCCCGTCTGGGTTTAGCGCTTTCGCGGTCGCGGTCGGCTTGGAAGGGGTGGGGCTTTTGCCGTGGCGATGGGGCGCATGGTGGTGGTCCCGTTCAATTTCATCTCCACCAACGGGCGCTCGACGTTGCGAATCTTGATCGAGAACTCGCCCGTGCTTTTGGCATCGGCCCGCAACGTGCCGCGGGTTATAGGGTCCAGTCGCCACTCAATGCTGGCATTCAGCTTCAAAGGATAGCGCTCAATGGGGCTGTCGGCGGGTTTCAGCCCGAGCTGCTGGTTAATGAACGGCGCGGCGTCGGTGTCTAGTTTTAGATCGGCGCGGACTCGGTCAGTTTTCACGCCGTTCTCGGTAACCGCGCCCAGGTAAGTAAACACGTAGTCCAGCCGTTGCACGGCCGATTTGCCGTCCTTGCCCGGCAACGCTTGCGGTGAGTAGCCCACCGTTCGCTTCCAGGTGTCGCCAGCTTTCACCTCTTCGTACGGGAGTCGCGGGCTGAGGTCCACGCTGCTGTCCAGGCTGCCCTGGAACAAGGCCAGCCGGATAATCTCGCTAACAAACGGCGCGCCGCCGCCCGGCATCGCCTGGGCCGGCCTCATGCTATAGATCCACTTGGCGGGGGCTTTACCCCCAGTGGATGGTTTCGTGGGCGCAGCCCAAGATGCTACCGATAGCATTTCGTTGATCGGTGAGAGCTGAATCCGCAGGTCGAGGTTCAGCTTTTCGATGGACGTTTCCATGTCGCCCTCTTCGTTCGGCCCGGCGCTGATGGTCATCGTGGGTCGGCGATAACGCACCTCCGCGATGCCGTCGGCTTTCTTGCTCACCACCTCCGAAGTAAAGCGGTAGGCCAGGCGTTGCTGGAACGGGAGGAACGTGTCGATGCGGAGCCCGCCGTTGGGGTCGGCAAACCGTTGCTCGCCGTTAAGTTGGCCGACCACCTCGTACTGGCTCACCTGCCCCACCCGGAACACGCGCTCCAGCACCACCGGAGTCGCCGTTGGGGGAACGGCGGATTCAGGAGGCACGGGGGTTTGCGCCAGTAAACCGGCAAGCAGTACGGTCGAGAGAATCGCCATCGAACCGTTTTACCTGGAGAGATACCCTAGCGCTTCGGCCGTGGGGGCTTAGTGGCGGCCCGTGCGATAATCATGCGCTGAATCTCGCTGCAACCTTCGCCGATTTCAGTTAGTTTGGCGTCGCGCCAAAGCTTCTCGGCTAGGTAGTCCACACTCATACCCCTGCCGCCATGCACCTGAACCGCACGGTTCGTGACGCGGGTGGCGGTCTCGCTGGCGTAGAGTTTGGCCATGCTTGCGGCGGCCGTCACGTCTTCGCCCGCCGTTAGCCGCAGGGCGCCATCGTGGGTGAGTAATCGCGACGCAGTGACTTCCACCACGCTATCGGCGATCATGTTTTGCACCGACTGCATGTCGCTGAGCTTGCGGTCAAATTGAACGCGCCCGTTGGCGTAGTGGATCATCTCGGCCAGCGCCTTCTCGGCAATGCCCACCGCCATCCCAGCGATCCCGAGTCGCCCCAATTGAAGCATCGACAGGGCGTCGGCAAAGGTGCACGGGGTGGCCTCGGCGATGGCGTCCGTCATCGTGAACCAGGTGGTGTGGCTGGCCCGCACGCCCACGGTGTGCATACGTTCCTTAACCGTAAAGCCCGGCTGCGCGGTTTCCATCAGGTAGCCGCTGAGTTCCCCATCGGACCCACGCGCGATCACTACAATGACGTCCGCGCGGCCCGCGTTGGTGATGAACATCTTCTCGCCGTTCAGCCGGAATTGGCCGGGCTTGCCTGGAATTGCCGTGGCGGTGGAGGCGACTCGCTTGGCGTCCGAGCCCGCGTCGGGTTCGGTCAGTGCCCATGCCATACCCACGTTTCCGGTCACGCATCCCGGCAACCAACGCTGGCGCTGCTCGTCGTTACCAAATCGCGCGATATGGCTGAGCACCAGTGCGTTGGTCGCGGCGATATTCATCGCGAGGGCGGGATCGGCCTGGGCCACCTCTCGCACGGCTTCCACATAGGCCATTGGGCCGAATCCATGCCCACCCGCGGCCTCGGGCAAGGTGATGCCGAGGAGCCCGACCTGCCCCATGCGGGGCCAGATCTCGGGGGGAAATTCTTGGGCATCATCCCATGCGCGCGACTGCGGGAGGACCTCGTCCTGCGCAAACGCGCGGACTTGATCGAGGAATTGAACTTCGCGGGGAGATAAATCGAAACGCATCGTGGTCTCAGCGGACCGGCATCGTCGTCGGGCCGTCGCCTATTTTACGCGGACGGGCCGATGAAAAGCGTGAATTCTCGCTAGTTCTGGCTTTCGAGGCTTGGGCCAATCGGTGGCCTGCACCCAGTTTTCGCCGGTTGGTATGCGCCCCACTAAGTCGATGAAGGCGTGGCAATAGGGCGCACGGCTCGGCCGTGCCTCACCCGGTCCCCAGGCCTCCAGGCCTGGCGGCGGTCTTGGTGAGAGGAAGCTCTTGCCAAGCCGGAGCCCTTGGCCAGGAAAGCCAAGGTCCCCGAGAATCCCCAATCCCCTCAACCGTTAACCACAACCCGGCGGGTTAGAGGTTTTCGCCGTGTTGCTTGATTGTGTTCTGGTACCAGTAGTAGCTGTCCTTCGGTGTGCGCTTCTGGGTCTGGTAGTCCACGTGGATCAGGCCGAATCGCTCGCGGTAGCCCTCCGCCCATTCGAAGTTATCGAGCAAGGACCATTGGAAATAGCCCCGCAGGTCGCCGCCCTCGTCGGCCAGCCGTTTGTACTGCTGGAGGTAGCGGTGCAGGAAGTCGATGCGCGGGCCGTCGTGGACACCGCCGTCCAGCGCTACCCAGTCCATGCTGCTACACCCGTTCTCGGTGATGTACACCGGCTTGCCGTAGCGCTCCATCAGGAACTTCGGCGTCCAGTACATCACTTCGGGCGAGACTTCCCACTTGAACATGGTGTTGGCCCCACCAACGGGGTACTCCACGCGCTCGGGTTTTCCGTCCGCGCCGGCGCGGTACTGGCCACCTTGATAGATGTTCAAGCCGAGGAAGTCGAGGTCGGTGTGAATGATCGCGAGGTCACTATCGGGGAACTTGGGCCAAGCCTTGCCGTAGATCTCCTCCACGTAGTCCGGGTACTTGCCCAGAAGTAGCGGATCGAGGAACAGGGTGTTGCTCCACACGGTGCCCGGATCCACACCGAACACGACTGCGCGCGCGGCGGCAATATCGGCGGCTGATTCGGTGGCGGGATGCGCGCACCGCACGGCCGGGGCGCACCCGATGATGGGCTTCAGACGGCAACGGTCTCGCAACGCGCGGACCGATTTGCCGTGCGCCAAGTTTACGTGGTGCGAAATGCGCAGTACTTCGCCCAGGGCCAGCTTATCGCCGGGGGCGTGGGAGCCGTTGCCGTAGCCCATTTGAACAAAGACTTGCGGCTCGTTCTGCGGCATCCAGTGCTGCACGCGGTCCGAGAGACGGTCGGCGACCACGGCGGTGTACTCGGCAAACCAATCCGCCGAATCGCGGTTAAGCCAACTACCGCGATGGTATATCGCGGTGGGCAAGTCCCAGTGAAAGAGCGTGGCAAACGGGGTGATCCCCGCTTCTAGCAAGCCGTCCACCAACCGATCGTAAAAGGCCAGGCCGGCTTCGTTCACCGGTCCCACTCCTTCCGGAATCACTCGGGGCCACGAAATGGAGAAGCGGTAGGCGTTCACGCCCAAGGCCTTCATCAGGGCGATGTCTTCGGCGTAGCGGTGGTAGTGATCGTCCGCTACGTCGCCGTTGTGGCCGCCAAAAACGGCCCCCGGCTTGCGGCACAACATGTCCCACACGGAATCGCCGCGCCCGCCCTCCCGGGCCGCCCCTTCGATCTGATAGGCGGCCGTAGCCACCCCCCACGCAAAATCTTCGCGAAACGCCATTGAATTCCTGGTTCCTCGCCGACCCTTACTCGGGCCCACGCTCCCCCCTGGAAGGTACCTAAACCCCCGCCCTCCGTGCCGAATCCTTTGATCCGTCCATGCGACGCCCTCACGTGATGCGCTCGCGACCTATCCCAAGCGACAGTTCTAACGCTTGTGGTTATCGCGATCGCTGGGTCCAAGTTACACAACGGCGTTTTCATGTAAAGTGGTCTTGAAAATAACGATGAGAACCGTTCAGCAATATCTCAAACTCGCATTCGCCCTTGCCACCCTCGGGGGGGGGGGTATGCCTTTGCCGCGCCGGGACTCGGAGTCCAAGACGGAAACTGGCGCCTGAGGTACGACTACCAGGGCTCCTGTCAGGTGGACTCGGCCACCGGCGGCCCCACTTACCCATGGGTGACTCAGGCCGACAAGATGCCGAAGTCACAGTCGTTCTCTTGGCCAGGGGCCAAGACCCTCGCTTCCTCGGGGGAGGTCAAGGTGACAATCCAATGGGCTCCGACGGAATTGCGTTTGGCCGCTCCCAGTTACGTCAACTTGAGGATAGAGTCGGTCGCATCCGCTCTCTCTCCGGGTACCGCCTATGGTTCCAATGGCTACTCAGATCCTTGGACGCAAGGACCGGGCGGCGGCAGTGCTTCCGGTAAGCACTTGATTCGGGTGCCCATCAAGCGAGATACTGCGGTTCTCACTTTTCCGGTGTCGGCAGGGACATCTTTCGATGGGTACCCGACGAGTCAATCGGTCATGACCGATGTACGGGCGTACGTTGACCATCGCACGATCAATCTCGTACGTAGAGAGGGTATCCAAAAACCACGCTCGGGTGATCTCATCGAAGCGGATACGCACTTCTCGTGGTTCGGTATCGATGATCTTTTGTTCAACTATGATTCTTATCGTAACGTCACAAACGTAGATGCAGCCCTGACCGGTGGATGGACGATCCATCCAATATATGGGACAACTCCCTACGTCAACATCGCATGGTACGGCGATGGGGTTGCCGCCGCATTTCAGCCGATCATCCCCGCGGAAGCATGGTCTAGGACGGCAGAGCAACATGCATTCAATCTCGCCTCGAATCGGATTCATGATTGGAAAGTGACCGCGTTCGACTTACTGGATTCCTCGCAAGCTGAAGTAACCTTGAGATGGAGGCTACACTACGTGTATGAAAACTTTGACCGGTTATCCATTCAGTCATTGTTCGTTAAGCAGGGCAATTTTATCGCAAGTCAGCACTTAGATAATGAGTTTGATGGACCATTGACAGGAACCATTGAAAAGGAAGAAACCAAGACCGAAACGAGCTGGTGGTCAGTATCGGGAGCGTTAGGTCTCATCGGAAAATGGTTTATTGAAGATGCGCAAGTGCAAGCAGAGTATGGACGATCCCACGAAAAAGCAAACAGTAACCTGATTGGGGGGAGTTACAGTGCCCGATTTCACCCAAGCGAAGGTGCAGGAGTTTACCAGCTATTCCAAGGGACCCTAGAACTACACGAATACGGAAAAGCAGATAAGTGGGATCGTTTTGGCAATGTACTTCGGCAAGCTGATGCAGAGTTTATGGATGCCAGAAACACGGTGTGGTGCGTCAAATCGTTTGTCATACGGGATCAATTATGAAAAGACTTAGGCTAGCTTGCGTTGCCTTCGTACTTTGCCTTGGTGTGGGCATCGCCGCCGCGTCATCGGCCAGGGAGCTGGCTAAATCTCGGATGGAAGGAACTTGCGATGTACTTGGTCTCGTACCGATGGAGGCGGTCGGCCCTGTGCCCGAATCGCTGATGAAATCTATCCGCCTCATGCGACAGGGTAAATCGGCGGTTGCGATTCCGGGTTTGGCTGAATATTATCGAAAGAATCCCAACGACTTGCGGGGCATAAAACTCTACATTGATGCCAAAGCCAAGATTGGTCAGGGGGCGTCGGTCTACAGGGCCTTCGTAGCAAGAGGTACCGCTAAGGATCCCACGATCGCCGATCTCTTTGCCTTTTGTGCTGCCGGGGTTGCCCTTACAGGGAGGTCAAGCGTAGTAGATGATCACGCGTTGAATTGGGCAGGAAGACTGTTGTGGTCTCGAGATCAGAAGTCCATTCTCTCCATGATCGTTGCATCTGACACGGCAATGGTTGAATTTCAATTTCAAGACGCTCGGTTTCGTCAAGACATGATCGTCGAAGCGTGGGGGCCTGTTCCGGAGTTATCCTTGTTACGCGCTGTAGTCTACGGAAGGGGGGTGTCCATCCTTTCCGCCACCAATGATCCCAATGAGAAAAAGTACGCGTTCGACCTTCAAGAGCCCCGGAGAAGGCAAGCGCTGGCATTCTTAACTGAACTGAGACAGGAGCAACCGAGTTGGGCTCTTCCGCTCTTCGCGAAGGGCAACTTGCATGGCCAAGAACGAGAAACCCGCCTCGCGCAAGAGTGCTTCCGAAAGTACCTCTCGTTTAATCCGGATCCAAAGTCTCGGGAGGCTCGAGTCGCCCGCCAATACCTCGCAAAGCCGACGCAAGGGTCACTATGGTTGCAGGAGGAGATTGACGAAGTAAACTTTCCCAATGGGAGGCGAAAGTAGATGCCGACATGAGGCGATCTACCTATTTACTATCGGGGTTCATACGTACTTGGATTGCAAGTTGGAGGTGATCCCTAATGAAAGATACATGGTGCAAGATCCTGGCCCGAAGATTCAGCATGGTTGTGGTGATCTTTTCGGTACTTAGCCCGGTTAGCAGCGCCCAGCGATTGTTCGCCGCTTCCGTCGCGGCCGGGGCGTGGGATGAGCGAGGGTATGTTCCTTTCGAGTCAACCGGTCCCATTCCGGCTGGCCTCGTCCGGGGGATCAATCTCTTGCGTACTGCAAATGCCAAAGCCGCGTGGCCTTTGGTCTGGGAGTACAACCAGAATAACCCAAGAGACATCCACGGAATCAAGGCTCTCGTCGACGCCGCAAAAATGATGGGTAAGGTGCGTTTAGTCTTTAACCGATATAGAATACTCGCCCAAGCGAAAGTGCCGAAGCTCTGGGATCAATACGGTCTCGTAGCTTCGGGCTACGCGCTCAATTGGCAGCGCAGTGAGATCGAGCGAGTCATGATCGAGAGAACAAGTCACCAACTGTGGTCGTCGCGTAAGGTTCATCTTGCCTATGGATTCTTGGTTTCGGATCTTCGTATCACGAATAACTGGTATTCGCTGATGCGAGAGCGGGCGGATGTTCTGGTTAAAGAAAACCCCAAGGTGCCAGAAGTGTACCTTCTTCAAGCTATCAACTATGGTTCAGGCGGGTACGGTAGTTTTGTCAATCCGAAGACCGGGAAAAAGGAGCGTATGGTATCTGATGAGCCGAAGTTAGGTGCCGCAGTGACGATGTTGACGAACCTTCGTCAACGTTATCCCCAGTGGGCGTTGCTCGTGTTCCTTCATGCAAAGTACTTAGCCTTACAGATGAAAAACGACGACGCCCTACGGTTGTTCAAGGCCTATCTGGCACTCAACCCGCCACCGGCAAGTCGCGAGGCCCGTAAGGCCCGGGCCTTCTTAGTCAAGCCGCACTACATGTCGCTCTGGCTCCCCGAGGACTACCGGGAATACGGGGTCACCCCGCCGAAGTAGGCGCGATCTGTCCGGTGGGAAAGCGGCGCAATCGTGGCGCACGATAGCGCGTTTACGTCGCCGGTTGAACTCACTTAGAGTTGGATCAACCGGCGACGTAGGAGGACGAGGGCGAATTGTTTGGCGCGGGTGCGGATGTCTTCGCGCAGGCCCCGGAATTGGTGTTGCACGGTTACGACCCCGTCCTCATCCGCCACGGCCACGTAGACCAGGCCTACCGGCTTCTCCTCGGTGCCGCCATCGGGGCCGGCGATGCCGGTGATCGACACCCCGTAGTCCACGCCGAACCGCGACCGCGCGCCGGTGGCCATCGCCGCCGCGCACTCCTCCGAGACCGCGCCGTACTGCGCCAACAGCCCCTCGGGAACCCCCAACCACTCGGCTTTGATTTCGTTGGCGTAGGCAACGATGCCGCCCGGGTAGACCAATGACGCTCCCGGCACTCCCGTGATTCGCGCCGCCAGACCACCTCCGGTGCAGCTTTCGGCGGTCGCCAGCGTGAGGCCCCGGTGGGCCAATTCGGCCACAATCGCGGCCTCCAGCGTGGTGTCATCGAGCCCGTACACCGCGCCTTCCAGCCGGCGCATGATCTCCGCGACCATCGGCGCGATGATCGCCTCGGCAGCGGTCACATCAGCCGCCCGGGCCGTTACCCTCAGGTGCACTTCGGCCACCTTGGCATAGGGGGCCACGCTGGGGTTGTCGCCCTGCATCAAGTCCTGAATCCGCTCTTCCACGGCGGCTTCGCCGATCCCCGCCACGCGCATGGTTTGGCTGTGGATGACCTGCCCGCCGCCCAATTCACGCAAAATCTCGCGCACGGGTCCGCGCATCATCGGCACAAACTCGCCGCGCGGCCCGGGCATGGCGATCACCGTTTTCCCGGCCTTGCGACACACCAAGCCGGGCGCGGTGCCGTTGGGATTGGCAATGGCGACCCCACTCTCGGGGCGTCGCGCCTGCCGGGCCTGCGATTCGACCCACTTGGCGCCCCGATCGGCAAAGAACTGCACCAGCCCGTCGCGGATGTCGGCGTCCTCTACGAGTCCTTCGTCCAGCGCGCCGGCGATGGCGTCGCGGGTGAGGTCATCTTGCGTCGGCCCTAGGCCACCAATCGTGAACACCACGTCGGCGCGGCCCAGTGCTTGCCGCAGCGACCCGATGGCGCGCGGGAGGTTATCGCCGACGGTTTGGCGCTGCTGGCACCCGATGCCGAGTTCGGCGAGCATCCCGGCCAACTCGGCGGCGTTGGTATCCACGATCTGACCCAACAGCAATTCGGTCCCAATCGAGACGATCTCCGCGTTCATGTTGGTGATTGTGGCGCGATGCGGGCCGGGACGGGGTTCAATCGGAGGGATGTTGACGGCAAATGGCCTCGGACGGCGATTTGGTCCCCGTTGGATCTTTCGGGGGATCGACCTTCGCTTGGATCCGGGCGACTGTTTGCTGGTTCGAGGGAACAACGGTTCGGGCAAGTCGACGCTGCTCAAGGTGGTCGCGGGACTTCTCGCCCGCACCGAGGGCACCCTACATCGGCCCGTGGCCCTTGGGTACGCCGCCCTGGACTTGGCCGTTTACGCCAACCTCACGGGCATCGAACATTTAGAGCTGGCCGGCCGATTGCGGGGTGAAGCCCGAACGCCCGCCGAGAGCCTCCATGGTGTGGGCTTGACCGACGCCGCCCACCAGGTGGCGGGCAACTACAGCAGCGGCATGCGCGCGCGACTCAAACTGGCGCTAGCGCTGGCGCATGACCCGGAATTACTGTTGCTGGATGAACCCAGCGCCGCGCTGGACGAGGAGGGCCGGGCGATAGTCGCCAACGCTTTGGCCGACCACCGGCAACGGGGCGTGGCTATTGTGGCCACCAACGACGACCGAGACCTTGCCTGGGCAACTCATGAGCTCATCCTGGATCGCTGAAATCCGCGCGGTCGCGCAAAAGGAGTGGCGGTCTGAGCGTCGGGCCCAGCACGGGCTGTGGACGGCCGGGCTGTTTAGCGTGACGGCGGTGACGGGAATGGCCTTTGCGTCGTTCGGTCAGCGCCCTCCGCCCACGCTGGCGGCGGGCATGCTGGCCGTAACCCTCCTGTTTACGGCGGTTACCGCCGTGCCGCGCACGTTTCTGGCAGAGGAAGAGCAGGGCACGATGGACTTGCTCCGCTTGCTCGGGCGCCCCGAAACCATCTACTTGGGCAAGATGCTCTACGTCCTCGTTCAGTTGTTGGCGCAGACCGTCATCCTGAGCACGCTGTTCGTGGGGCTAACCAGTACCCCCGTGGTAGAGCCGACTGTCTTGGTGGCAGGGTTGGCCGGGTACGCCTTTGCCCTGGCGACGATCGTGAGTTTTGCCGGAGCGTTGGCGGCGGGAGCTACGAACCGGTGGCTTTTGGCGGGGGCGGTGGGGATGCCGTTGCTGTTGCCCGCCGTGGCGATGGCGGTGGGCGTGTTGCGCGTCGGGTTTGGGGCGGGGTTTGTGAGCGGCGCCATCCAAAGTGGGCTGTCTCTACTGGGCTTCGGGGTGTTGGCGTTTGCTTCCGCGCCTTGGATGCTGCGCGGCCTGTGGGGCCGGGACCAGTAACGTCGCTCCACTTACTTCGGTAAAGGCCCCTGGGAAACGGATAAACTGGCATTGAGGTCACCCTACGTTGCGCGTTCCTTTTATTGACATCCAGGCCCAGTACCGCGAACTTGCCCCGGCGCTCGACGCCACCGTCCACGAAGTGCTCTCAACGGGGGCTTACGTGCTTGGACAGCATAACAAGGGTTTGGAAACCGAGATCGCGGCCGCTCACGGCGTGAAGCACGGCATTGCCGTGAACAGCGGGACCGACGCGATCCGCATCGGCCTGGAAGCCGCGGGAATTGGGCCCGGCCACGAAGTCATTACCACCGCGTTCACGTTTGTCGCCAGCATCGAGGCCATTATCCAAACCGGGGCCACGCCGGTGTTGGTGGACATCGACCCCGCGACGTTTAACTTAAACCCGAATCAACTCAAGGCGGCGTTGACCCCGCGCACCAAGGCGATTTTGCCGATCCACCTCTACGGCCAACTCGCCGCCATCGAGGAAATTAGCCAGTTCGGTTGCGAGCACGGGCTTACCGTGTTTGAGGACGCCGCTCAGGCTATTGGCAGTCACCACCGGGGCAAGTACGCGGGCAAGTTCGGTATCGCCGCGGCGCTTAGTTTTTATGTGACGAAGAACCTCGGCGCGGCCGGAGACGGCGGCATGATCCTCACTGACTTTGACGACGTGAACGAGCGGTGCCGCAGCCTGCGGGTTCACGGAATGGGCCGGGAGCGCTACTATTACGATGCGGTGGGCTACACCAGTCGGTTGGACGAGATTCAGGCGGCCGTGTTGCGCGTGAAGTTGACACGGCTGGACGCTTGGAACGCCCGCCGGGCCGAGGTTGCCGCGATCTACGATCGCGAATTAGCGGGTACCGAGGTAATCACACCGGAAGTCCTTGACGGCAACAACCATACGTACCATCAGTACACCGTGCGTAGCCCCCGGCGCGATGCGCTTCAATCGTTCCTGAAGGCGCGGGGCATCGACTCGATGATTTACTATCCGGTGCCACTGCATTTTCACGCGCCGTATCGCCACTTGGGGGTGGCTGAGGGTGATCTGCCCGAAACCGAGCGCGCCGCGTTGGAAGTCCTCAGCCTTCCGATTCATCAGCACCTCACCGACGAGCAAGCCAACTTCGTGGTGCAACAAGTACGCGAGTTCACGGCGGCGAACTGAGCGATAGTCGGACCGCGCTCCCGGCATTTTTTCCGTCAGCCCTCACTACGCGGTCGAGGAGTCGCTGTGCACCCAGGGATTGGGCGGGCTTACCGGAAAGGCGAAATTGCCAGGATTTCATATTAGCGTCGCTTTCCGTCCCATTCTGGTTCAAAAATTGAGTATCTAGTCTCCATGGTCCTCAGATAGAGAGTCTATCGAGACCGGCAATGGAGCAATTCCGTAACGCAAGATTACGTTAATTTGCATGCAGATAATTACGGAAAAGAACATTGCTTGTACAATGAAAACGAACCGCCCGGACGAGGTGATCTCCAAGGGCTTGCAATGGAGCACAACCCATGATTCAGAAGGCATTTTCAACTAGTATCTTGGCCCTCACCGTCGTTCTCGTCGGTACCACGTCCGCTCAAGCGCAACTCATCATCCACGACGGTTTCGACTACCCAATCGGCACGGTCGGTCCGGATCCGGATGGTGGTCTAAACGCGGGCAACGGTCTGCCCGCCACCAACCCAGGCGGTAACCCTTCCGGCACGGGCACCGGCATACGCGGCGCGTACGGTTCGATGATCAAAGTCCAAGCGGGACTCACTTACTCGCAAAGCCTTGGGACCAAAGTGCTGAAAACTGCCGGCGGCTCCGCCAACGTGACCAATAACACCTGGGGCTCGGATATGTCTTTTTACCGAAACATGGTCACCGATCCCTTTAGCTCCTACCGAACCCCCGGCACCACGGAGTTTGGGGCCGACGGCAAGACGATGTACGTCAGCATGCTGATGCGACTGGGGGACAACTGGATCCCCGGTACCGTCGCGCAAGTCAAATTCGGCAGTTCCGCTAACACCAACATCTTCTTTGGAGTCAACGCTCAGGGTGCCCCGGCAGGAAATACCTTTGGCATTTCAACCCAAAACACGGGGTTCAATTTAGGCAAGAGCTCGGGCGTGGCGGCTTCGGCGGGCATGACCGCACTGCTCGTTCTTCGCTACTCCTTTGGTGCCAGCAACGTGGACACGGTGGATTACTTTGTGAACCCGGCACTTGGCGCGCCCTTGGGTGCGCCGATGGCGACGCTCTCCGTGAGTGAGATTCCGGCCGCGGTAACGAATGGTCGCTCCTTCGGCATCGCAAATTTCAATACGAGACCCAACCTCGCCAATGCGATGACGTACGACGAAATGCGCGTCGGCACGACCTACGAGTCGGTCACGCCCTATGAGGCCGTGCCCGAGCCCGCGACAATGATCGCGCTCGGTGCCGGACTGCTCGGTCTGGCCCGGCGTCGACGCCGCTAATCCGGCTCGGTCGAACATCCTGGGGTTCCCGGCTCTCTCTTGGCCGGGGACTCTTTTGTCTTTCTCCCCCTGTAGGGTCTGAATCAAGTGAGCTTGGCGAACAACCGGATCGAACTCGCCAGGCTTGATTCAAATCCGCAAAGTAAAATTGAGCGTATCTTTCTACAGTTAAATACGGAAATGAACATTGCTTGTATAATGCAACGGAATGGCCCGGACGAGGTGATCTCCAAGGGCTTGCAATGGAGCACAACCCATGTATCGAAAGGCACTTTCAATCAGCATCTTGGCCCTCACCGTCGTTCTCGCCGGTACCACGGCCGCTCAGGCGCAACTCATCATCCACGAAGGTTTTGACTACCCAATCGGTACGGTCGGTCCGGATCCGGATGGTGGTCTGAACGCTAACAACGGCTTGCCCGCCACCAACTCTGGCGGTAACCCTTCCGGAACGGGCACCGGCATGCGCGGCGCGTACGGTTCGATGATCAAAGTCCAAGCGGGACTCACTTACTCTCAGAGCCTCGGGACCAAAGTGCTGAAAACGTCCGGCGGCTCTGCCAACGTGACGAACAACAACTGGGGGGCAGACATCTTCGTTTACCGAAACATGGTCACCGATCCCTTTAGCGCCTTCCGAACCCCGGGCAGCTCGGAGTTTGGGGCCGACGGTAAGACGCTCTACGTCAGCATGCTGATGCGACTGGGGGACAACTGGATCCCCGGTACCCAAGCGGCAGTTAAATTCGGCAATTCCCCCAACACCAATGTCTTCTTTGGGGTCAATACCGGTGGTGGCGCCGCGGCAAACACCTTTAGCATCGCCGCCCAGAACACGGCGTTCTTCATTGGCAAGACCTCAGGTGTGGCGGCTTCGGCGGGAATGACCGCACTGCTCGTTCTTCGCTACTCCTTTGGCGTCGGCAACGAGGACACGGCGGATTTTTTTGTGGACCCAGAACTTGGCGCGCCCCTTGGCACGCCGATGGCGACACTCTCCGTAAGTGAGATTCCCGCCGCGGTAACGAATGGTCGCACCTTCGGCTTCTCAAATTTCAATACAAGACCCAACCTCGCCAATGCGCTAACTTTCGACGAGTTGCGCATCGGCACGACGTTCGAGTCCGTCACGCCGTTGGACACCGGTACCACCACCGTCAACGGTCAGGTTACGCTCAACGATTTCACTTCGGGTGATCCTGCAACCATTCCGGTGTACGTAGAAATTCGCGCCCCGGGCAGCACGACCGCGCTGGAAACCCATCCGGTTACTTTGGCGGCCGATGGCACGTTCAGCTTTGATACCGCGCTTGCGGCGGGCACTTACGACATCTCGGTCAAGGCATCGCACTGGTTGCGCAAGACCTTGGGCTCGGTCGCTCTGACCGGTCCCGTTGAAGTTGCCTTGATCAATGGCGACATTGACGGCGATAACTCGGTGACGGTGTTCGACTATGACGCGCTCAGCACGGCGTTCGACTCGACCGCCGGCGGCGCGGGTTGGAACGTGGAAGCCGACCTGGACGGCGATGGGGCGGTGACGGTGTTTGACTACGACATCTTGAGCACGAACTTCGACCTGACGGGCAACGAGTAAACCTTCCGGGCTACCGCGGCACGGACCGACGGCGGGCTTCCGAGTTTCGGGAGCTCGCCGCGCTTTTGCCATCTCTCCCTCACGGCATGTCGGGGGTGAGTTTGCGAGGCTCGGGCGAGTTGGGGTATTCCCTAGGGTGAGGACAACGCGAGGATGCGGGGCCTCCACGTGGTGACTTGGCGACCGGCGTGGACCGCCGAAGTCATTCCGAATACCCTGTCAACATGGACACCATTAAAACCCTGCTCGACGAAGACCAGCTCCCCAAGTTTTGGTACAACATTCAGGCAGATCTGCCCATCCCGGCCCCCGCCGTGCTCCACCCAGGCACCCTCCAACCGATCACCCCGGCCGACCTGGAACCACTCTTCCCGACGGCGCTCATCCAGCAGGAAGTCACCACCGAGCGGGAGATCGAGATCCCCAAGCCCGTGCGCGATATCTATCGCCAGTGGCGTCCCTCACCTCTCTACCGCGCGCGCCGTTTAGAGCGAGCACTCGACACCCCCGCGAGGATCTACTATAAGTACGAGGGCGTCTCGCCGGCCGGGAGCCACAAGCCCAATACCGCCGTCGCTCAGGCCTTCTATAACAAAGAAGCCGGCGTAAAACGCCTGACCACCGAGACCGGCGCGGGGCAGTGGGGCTCTTCGCTTAGCTTCGCCGGAGCGCTGTTTGGGCTGGATGTCCTGGTCTACATGGTCAAGGTCAGTTACTTCCAGAAGCCGTACCGACGGGCGCTAATGGAGGCCTTCGGCGGCCGCGTGATCGCCAGCCCCAGCGACACCACGGCGAGTGGACGCGCCATTCTTGCCGAGCACCCCGACAGCACGGGCAGCCTTGGCATCGCGATTAGCGAAGCGGTCGAAGTCGCCGCGCAGGACCCCGACTGCAAGTACGCCCTGGGGAGCGTTCTCAACCACGTGCTGCTCCACCAAACCATCATCGGGCTGGAGGCGATGGCGCAGTTTGAAAAAGTTGGTGACTATCCGGACATCATCGTTGGGTGCACGGGCGGCGGGTCAAACTTCGCCGGGATTGCGTTTCCGTTCATCGGGGCTAAGTTGCGTGGCGAGCGAGACGTGCGTGTGGTTGCCGTAGAGCCCGCCGCGTGCCCCAGCCTGACCAAAGGTCTGTACGCCTACGACTTTGGCGACACCGCTCACCTCACGCCCCTCACCAAGATGCACACGCTGGGGAGCACGTTTGTGCCGGAGGGGTTCCATGCGGGGGGGCTGCGATACCATGGCATGGCGCCACTGGTCAGCCACCTGATGAAATTGGGTCACTTAGAGGCGAGGGCGGAGCACCAGACGGGGTGTTTTGCCGCCGGTCTCGCGTTCGCAAAGGCCGAAGGCATCTTGCCCGCGCCCGAAGCCAACCACGCCGTGAAGGCCGCGATGGACTTAGCCCTGGAGTGCAAGGCTACCGGGGAGAGCAAAGCGATTCTGTTCAACCTCTGTGGTCACGGTCACTTCGACATGCAGGCTTACCTGGACTACCAGGCGGGCAAATTGCAGGACCATGAGTACGCAGCGGACGAAGTGGCGATGGCCCTCAGCGGATTGCCCAGCGTCCCCTGAACCTGCGTTCGTCCCACGGTTTTTGGCGATGAACACTCGGTATGATTGGGGTATGTGGATGACCCTCGGCCTCATCGCGGCAAGCATTGGCGTTCCCGGTTCCTTGGCGGAGTTTGAGCTTCAAACAGGAGACCGCATCGCCATTCTTGGGGACTCCATTACCGAGCAGCGGCTCTACTCTAAGAACATTGCGACGTACTTAGCGGCGTGTCGCCCGGAGCTGGCGGTGGACGTGCGCCAACTGGGTTGGAGCGGCGAAAGCCTGCCCGGCTTCATTGACCGGATGGACCAGGACTGCCTGCGATTCAAGCCAACCGTGGCGACGATCGCATACGGGATGAACGACGCGATGGCGGCCCGCCCCGATGCCGAAATCAAGAGCCTGTTTGCGACGCAATTGGGCACGGTGCTGGACCGGCTACGGGCGGCATCGGTTCGGGCGGTGGTGGGGGGCCCTGGCATCATCACCAAAGCCCCCGAGTGGCGGAAGTCGCCGGAAACCGGCGACCAACTTAACCAGCGTCTGGCGGACCTGGGGGGCATTGCGGCCCGGTTGGCGACGGAGCGGTCTCTCCCGTTTGCCGATATCCACGGCAGCATGACTGCGTTGCGCAATGCGGCCCAGCCAATTCACGGTAATAAGATGTTGGTCGCAGGGGGAGACGGCGTTCACCCGCAGGCGGCGGGTCATCTGGCGATGGCGCAACCCTTGCTGGTGGCCCTTGGCCTAGGCAAGACAGACCTGGCCAGGTTCCAGGTGGATCTACGACGGCGCCGAGCCACCGCCAGTGCCGGGCATGAGGTGCTCGGGTTTGACGGTCGGACCCTACGCCTTCGCAGTTCGCGCTACCCGTTCGTGCCGATAAAGAACGAGTCCCCTACCGCCTCGGAGGCGGCGGCGGCCACGTTCCTTGGTTTTAATTCCGCCGTCAATCGGTTCATCCTGCAAGTGGAGGGCATGAAGCCACGCCGGTGCGAGGTGCGATGGGGCGACGAAGTCCATACCTTCAGTCGCGAATCCCTTGCCAAGGGAATCAACCTGATGGAGCACTTTCAGGGCGTCCTCTTTGAAGGGCCTTTCCGTAAGGTTGAGACGCGGGTGGATACCCTGCAGATTTACGAAACGTTCCAGGTGAAGATGATCTTCCGGAGTGAGGAGTTCGGTCGCGCCTCGGATTGGCGGTTTAGCCAGTCCGAGCAAGTGCGCCAAGGCCTAGTTGAGGCCATCCGAGCGGCGGTCACTCCCGTAGAGCACTCGATTGAGTTGCGCCCGACGAATTAGCCCTTTCCTGGATACGAAATCACCGTACCGAGGGGCACTTGGCCCTTCGGCACGGTGATGATTGGCGAACTGGAGGGGTTAACTTCCAGGAGCTTCGACGGGGCGTTGGCCGCTTTGTTCCACGCCCGGAGGCGGGCCGTAGTTATCGGGTTTGGGGACCTGTTGCCAGTCCTCCTTCGCCTCGCCGGCCGGCGGGGCGGGCTTCTGGCAACCGAAAACCACTCCCGAAAAAACGAGGGCCATGGCGACGACGATCAATTGAGGCCGTCGCTTCACTCGGCCCTCGTGGCGTCCCACATGCCCCAGAAGTTGGCCTCGACGCACCCACCTGCGTAGGGGGCATTGAGATTCACCGTCTGCGCCGGGGTCATGGATCTTGCGCTGGTGTCGGTAAAGACGAAGTTGGACTTTCCGGAGTAGACGTCAGGCACGAGACCGCTGTATCCGCCCACCGGCGCGCCCCACATGCCATTCTTTTGCCCGGGGAGACCGCCATCCTTGTTGTCAAAATCATCGTAGCCGGTATAGTAAGCGCCCCAGGCCGAATTGGCTCCGCTCTTCGACGTGCCGGATCCGGGCATGCGGTAGCGCATTGCCAGAAGGATCGTGGACGAGGGCATGGTGATTTCCGACGAGCTTCGCGTGACGCCCGCGAGGTCGCCATGCCAGCCAAACTGGGGATTCATAACGCCGACGAGCATGATCTTCCAGGCTGAGCAGCGCCCAGCAATGATACTGTTGCTGGCGTAGCTCAGGCGCGGGCCCGAGGCGGGCAACACGGCCACATTATCTGAAGGATCGCGCACAATCTCGACGCTCTTCATGTAGGGCTGGAGCTGCCACGGCCACGAGGCCTGCCAGCCCCAGTCCGGTGCGCCGTTCCACGTGATGGGGAACACGTCTTCAGAATCGCCGTTGTACATGATGATGGCGGTGCCCATCTGCTTGATGTTACTGAGCGATTGTGTTTTCTTGGCCGCGAGTTTAGCTTGGGCGAACACCGGGAAGAGAATCGCGGCAAGGATAGCAATGATGGCGATGACGACAAGCAGTTCAATAAGTGTGAACGCGGTTGTTTTTTTCATGATAGAGGAGCCTCCATTGGCTCGGATTCGAGATGAGTGGGCGGGGCCGCCGTGGTCCCGCGGATGATGAGTTCAGGCTGAAACAAAGTGCGCAACTGCCCTTTGCGTCCGCCGATGCATTGAAAAAGCTGTTCCACTGCGGTCCGGCCGATTTCGGTCATCGGCTGGCGGAGCGTGGTGAGGGCGGGCGTCAGGTACTCGGCAATTGGAATATCATCAAAGCCGATGACGGAAACGTCCCGCGGGACGCAATAGCCCCGTTCCTGGACTCGTTCGATAAACCCGATGGCATTGAGATCCGCCAGCGCTTGAACGGCGGTTGGTCGGGACTCCTGCGGGAATTCTGTCCACCAATCGGCTGCCAGTTCGCCACATTCCTTGCCGGCATAAGCCGGGAAGTGCCACGCAGGATCGGGCTCGATGCCCGCACCTAAGAGCGCGAGTTCGTAACCCCGGTAGCGCTCGTTCGAAAAGCTAATGCACTCATCGCCGAGGAATGCGATGCGGCGATGGCCCAAGGAGATGAGGTGTTCAACTCCCCGACGGACACCGGCCACGTTGTCCGAGTCCACTGAAACCGAGTCATCGTGCATGGCATAGACGCCGACTTGGACAAACGGAATGCCGCGCTCCCATAACCCTTCAGCAATGCGCAAGTTGGCCGCCGAGCCCAGCAAAATCAGGCCCTCGCACCGTCCGTCTAAGCGCTCGCGAATGTGGGTACGGACGTCCTGGATGTTCTCTTCCACCAGAATTGTCACGGCGAACTTGCGGGTGGAGGCTTCGCTGATAATGCCGTCCAAGACCAGATTGAGGTAAGCGTTGTCACGGAGTGGGTGCCTACCGATGGACTGGATGACCACGCCAATCGTGGAGCTTTGCTGGCCAGCGTCGCCGCGGGTCACCGCGCGCGGTCGGTAACCCAAATCCCGCACGGCCTTCAAGACCCGCTCTTGGTTCTCAACCGTCACCAATTCCGTCCGGTTGTTAAGAACGTTTGAAACGGTCCCGATCGAAACCCCTGACCTCAGCGCGACATCGCGAATAGTTGCCATTGCGTCCTTGAACTTTAAACGTTTCAAGTGTACACAAAATTCGGGAAAACCGCAAGTGGGGCGTAAAATTAGCGCAACACCCGGCGAGAGTAGCGCGCAAAATCATCTAATGCGGAGTGGAGCGTCCCGAACTATGCCGAAATCTTGAAACGCTTCAACCGTTGGGTGGGGCAACGTAAGTCGATCAGGTTCGCGACTTTCGTACTCGCCACACTTGCTCAGCGGGCCACCGACGCGCCCACTCCACCGAGAAGTACTGAGTCCCGCTAATGGCATCCGGCCGTGGTCGCAACTCGATCAGGTCCTCGACGATGAAGCCTGAAGCCCGGAACAGGCGAATCCAATCGCCGTACCCCAAGTGAAACTCTACGCTGGGCACCGCGTCATTGGGCCACTCCAGACGGTGCAACCCAAAGTAGTCCCGATGGAGGCGGTCGTCTGAGGGCAGGTTCTCGAGCCCGGGAATGGTGAGCAGTTGCAGCAATCCGTTGGTCAGGAACACGAGTTCGCCTTCGGGGCGCAGGATGCGGGCCGCTTCGGGAATCCAGCGGTACGGGTCGCACCAAATCGCGGCCCCGTATTCCGAAATCGCAAAGTCGAATGACGCATTTGGGAAGGGCGTGGCTTCGGCGTTCCCCCGGACGAGCGGGAACGCCAGTCCGAACTCCGCCTGAAACTCCCGCGCATGCCGCAGTTGCCCTTCCGAGAGGTCAATCCCCACCGGGTGCGCGCCGCGCCATACATGCCGAGACGTATGCCGTGCCGCAGCCCAACTCCACCACGTCCCGGTCCTGCAGGTCCGCCGGCAAGAGGTGAAGCTCTGACTCGGGCACTTGGAGCTCGCCCCAGTGGGGCGCCGGGCTGGCCCAACTGCGGTGCCCGGGGTCATAGAAATCGGCCGCCATGGCATTCCAGGCCGCGCGGTTGATGGCAATGTGGTCGTCACTCATCGGATTTCGGCTACTAGACCCAGAGCCTACCGATCTCGGGTGGGAATCGGCTAGGCTTGAGCCATGCTGTCGGCGGCACTCCTTGTAATTTCGGCCTTTTTCCCCAACGAGGGCTGGATTCCATCGGGGTGGGCGGTCCGTACGCCTCCGGCCGCGCGCGCGGTGGTTCGAGTGGACCCCGTGGAAGCCCGCCTGGTCCGGGGCGAGACCCTCAACCCCGCGCAACCGACTCCGGAAATGCCCTGGCGTGCCGTAAAGGCGGGCACCGACGGGTGGCTTGAAGGCCCCGAGTTTGCGGGCGGCTATGCCCTCGCGCAGGTCACCGAACCGACGGCCCGTGTGGCCCTGCTGGAAGCCCCCGGCAGTTCGCTGGTTTACGTGAACGACGAGATCCGGGTGGGCGATCCGTACCAGTACGGCACCTTGCGGTTACCGGTGGCCCTGCGGGCGGGCGAGAACACCCTGCTGGCGTCGGTTGGTCGGGGTCGTTTACGCTGGCGTCTCTCGCCGCCCCCGGCTCCGGTGTTCATCGAGGCCGGCGACGCAACGCTGCCGGACGTCACTCCCCACGTGCGCGACTTGGGTTGGGGCGCGGTCATCGTGGTCAACGCGGCGGCCGCCCCCTTGACGGGGCTCTCGATAACCGCCCGTCGCGATGGCGGGCGTCCGGTGACGTCCTCAACTGGCTCAATCGGACCCTTGACTCTGCGCAAGTTGGGGTTCCGCATCGGTGGCGGCAAGGGGGTCGGCCTGGAAGTGGTGGTTCGGCAAGGCCGCCGCGAGTTGGCGCGTCGCCGATTTACGATGGACGTTCGCCCGGCGGGGCAGGCGTACCGGCGCACGTTTGTGAGTGACCAAGACGGGAGCGTGCAGTACTACGCGGTGTTGCCCAGCACTCGTCCGGGCCCGAATCAAGCCCTCTTCCTCAGTCTGCACGGTGCCAGCGTCGAGGCCATCGGACAGGCGCAAGCTTACGCGCCGAAGTCGTGGGGCACCATTATAGCGCCCACCAACCGTCGCCCCTACGGGTTTGATTGGGAAGAAGTCGGCCGCCGTGACGCCCTGGAGGCGTTAGACCACGCGACCCGCGAATTACTCCCCGATCCGCGCCGGATCTACCTGACCGGGCACAGCATGGGTGGCCACGGCACGTGGCATCTTGGGGCCATTGACCCCGACCGGTTCGCCGCGATCGCCCCCAGCGCGGGTTGGATCAGTTTTTTTAGCTACGCCGGCGGTCGGCGCCAGCCCACCGCCAACGCCGTAGGGGCGATACTGAACCGGGCCGCCAACCTCAGCGACACCCCGCTGATGGCCGAGAACCTGGGGCGAGGGTCCACTTACGTACTGCACGGGGTTGACGATGACAACGTGCCCGTGGAGCAAGCGCGGCAAATGCGCACCCTGCTGGCCCCGTTCAACCCGGATTTGAAGTGGCACGAGGAGCCCGGGGCGGGGCATTGGTGGGATAACGGCCCTGAGCCCGGCGCGGCGTGCCTGGATTGGCCCGCGCTGTTCGACTTCTTTGCCGCGCGTCAGCGCCCGCTCCCTCGCGAGGTGCGCCGCGTTGTGTTCACAACGGTCAACCCCGGGGCGTCCTCACGCATGGCGTGGGCGGAAATCGTGCAGCAATCGCGCGCGCTGGAGCCCTCAAGGATCGACTTGATCGCCGATCCCCATCGGCGATGGATCACCGGTACCACCGGTAACGTCCGCCGTCTAAGGCTGGACCCTGTCGCCCTCATGCCCGGCGGCTCGATTAACTTATCGCTGGATGGCGATCCGCGGCCTCTGACTGTCGCTAAACCCGGTCCGATCAACCTAATTCGCGAGGGGGCCACCTGGCGGGTCGTGGATGAGGTGTTCCCGAGCGAGCGGACCCCGGCCCGCGCGGGGGGGATCAAGGACGTCCTACGGAACCGCGTGCTCTTTTTGGTGGGCACCCAGGGAACGCCCGAGGAATCCGCCTGGGCCGAGGGGCTAGCCCGCTACCTGGCTGAGACTCTGCTCTACCGGGGTAACGGCAGCGTGGACATCTATCGGGACACCGAAATCAGCCCTGCGGACGTGTCCGGTCGCAATGTGTTGGTGCTGGGGCACACCGAGATGGTGCGAGGGTTTGCCGGCTGGGTGGGTGCGTCGCCGGTGGCGGCGAACCGGGGTGAGTTGAGCCTGAACAACGAAAAGCAGGCTGGCGACTTTGCCGCGGCGTGGGCGCGTCCGCGACCGGGGGAGGCCGTCGCGAGCGCGACCGTTCTGGCGGGGACGGGCCCGCAAGGGCGACGTCTGACGGAGCGCATCGGCCTGATGGCCCCGGGGGTTGGGTTGCCCGACTTCTTGGTGTGGGACGCCCGGTTGCCCGCCGAGGGTCTGCCGGGCGTGGTAGCGGCGGGCTTCTTCAGCCCCGACTGGCAGTGGTCGCCCGCCGAGGTTGCCCAGCGCGCGTTCTGAAGACTCGCCATGCGCATCCCTATCCCAAGGGACAGGTTTTCAGCATATTCTTCCTGAACGGTCTTTCCGCCAGTTACCCAAGTCGCTAGGCGTGTAAAGTTGCCTTGGAGGTTTGGAAGAGAAACACTCAACTATTCCTTAAATCGCGTTAGTCCTCGCCGCCATCTGGGGGATGTCATGAACGTGGCTAAATGCTGATTCACACGATTAAGCGAACTGGTGCGCTGATTCTTTTCGTCGCACTCTTTCAATCCATTGCCACGGCTTAAGTGGTGCGCCCGAGGGGGGGGTTCCTTCATGCGGCACGTTACGTCCCCTTCGAAGCGGCCGGTCCACCTAAAAGAGGCGTCGAACTTCTGCGGAAGGATGATGCTCAAGCCGCCTTGGCTTTCTTCCGGGGCTATCGCTCGCGCAACCCCAGAAGTTACCTTGGGCACAAAGGCTACATCGAGGCGGCCGCTAAGATCATTGGGGCTCGTAACGTAATCTCCGAGTACAAACGCTATCACACGCAGAAGCCCACGGCGCCGGAGTTCATTTACGGTTACGTGGCGGCGCAATTCACCGCGCGCCAGGAGAACCCGGTGAATCTAAATGTGGATATCATGTATGAGGTCCTGCGCAAGCTTTGGGTTGGCTATCAGCAGTCGTATCCCGTCGCGGTGTGCGTTCTCGAGGGACATCTCGCGATATATGATTTCTACACGGCAAGAGTTTTTGTCGTTGATGACTTTGTGAAGTCCTTCCCCAAAATCCGAGAAACTCACCTCCTGCACG
>Ga0105047_10000359_pt1 | contig 75165 bp, 72 predicted proteins | sample MAT04_FD_78384 | JGI IMG/M metagenome (GOLD analysis project Ga0105047, IMG submission 78384) | Freshwater microbial communities from Lake Fryxell liftoff mats and glacier meltwater in Antarctica - MAT-04 (megahit assembly) | ecosystem: Environmental > Aquatic > Freshwater > Ice > Liftoff... | reverse complement strand
CCGCACGATGCGAATGCCCTTTTTCCACATACCCGACCGCGCGCATACGAACTGCCATAGGATGTGGCTTGCCCATCGCTGACCCCCATATCTGTCGTTCAGACAGGGAATCAGAAATCCGGCCTCGAGGAAATCCTGAATCGGAAAAGCCGCAACGCGCTCTAAAAATTGCCCAAAGCCGCCACATCGTCTGTACGGACCGTTTCGAGAATGGCCAGACGTGCGAGATAAAGTCGCGCCACGGTGATGACGAGATGGTGCGCACGACCACTTTCGCCGACGCGGACGAGATCCCCACAGTAACGGTATCGATCCCTCATGCCTCCGTCGAAATGAAAGGAGAGTTTATCGGCAGCGGCATGCGCAAGGGGACCGCCTCTTGCCAAGACCTTTCTGAAGACGCCGCCCGCACGATGCAGAGCTCAGCGGAGCAGTCGCACAGGGACAGGATCAGCGTCTTTCCAAGGAAAAGCTTTCGTGATTGCACGGATCCGCTCCCGCACATCTTTGGAATTCAGCCTTGAAGCGAAGAAAAACATGCGAATACTGCAAGATTCCTCCCATGAGATGGCAATATAGGACTGAAAATGCATGATTTGTACCAAGGCAAGCGCCGCAGATTGACATTGGCTGGTTTTGACCCTGCCCCTTTCCCTGCGCTTCTCTCTTCCGTATAGAAAGATGCTCGCCTTGGGGTCGACCCGAGTCGCGGGCACATCCGTTTTTGTGCATCACAGGGCCTTAATCATATGTCGATCCTCTCGAGCCTCTTCTCTGGCCTCTTTTCGTCAGACATGGCGATCGACCTCGGCACGGCCAACACGCTGGTGTACATCCGCGGCAAGGGGATCGTGCTGAACGAGCCCTCGGTCGTGGCTTACCACGTCAAGGACGGCAAGAGAGTGGTCCTTGCCGTGGGCGAGGATGCCAAGCTAATGCTCGGCCGCACGCCCGGCAGCATTGAGGCGATCCGCCCGATGCGCGACGGCGTGATCGCCGACTTCGACAGCGCGGAAGAGATGATTAAACATTTCATCCGCAAGGTGCACAAGCGCACGACATTTTCCAAACCCAAGATCATCGTCTGCGTGCCCTATGGCGCGACCCCGGTGGAAAAGCGGGCGATCCGCAATTCAGTGCTGCAGGCTGGCGCAAGGCGCGCAGGGCTGATTGCCGAACCCATCGCCGCAGCCATCGGCGCGGGCATGCCGATCACCGAACCCACCGGCAGCATGGTGGTGGACATCGGTGGCGGGACGACCGAGGTGGCAGTGCTATCTCTGGGCGATATCGTCTATGCGCGCTCGGTCCGCGTCGGCGGCGACCGGATGGACGAGGCAATCATCTCTTATCTGCGCCGTCACCAGAACCTGCTCATCGGCGACTCGACGGCCGAGCGGATCAAGACCTCCATCGGCACGGCGCGGATGCCTGACGACGGGCGCGGAAGCTCGATGCAAATCCGGGGCCGCGATCTCTTGAACGGCGTCCCGAAAGAGACCGAGATCAACCAGGCCCAGGTAGCCGAGGCGCTGGCCGAACCCGTCCAGCAGATTTGTGACGCGGTGATGCAGGCCCTTGAGGCGACGCCCCCGGACCTTGCCGCCGACATCGTGGACCGCGGCGTGATGCTGACCGGGGGAGGTGCCCTGCTGGGTGATCTTGACCTCGCGCTGCGCGAACAGACCGGGCTTTCGATCTCGGTTGCGAACGAGTCACTCAATTGTGTGGCTCTTGGCACCGGCAAGGCTCTGGAATACGAAAAGCAGCTGAGGCATGTGATCGACTACGACAGCTGACCCGAGGCGAAAGACGAGGCTGCCCTTGGCACAGACCCGCACAGGACCGGAAGACTATTCCCGTCCCCTCCGCCGCGTGCTGGTGGGGCTCTTGGTGCTGGTGCTACTGGCGCTTTTCCTGATCTGGAGGATCGACAGCCCGCGGGTCGAACGGTTCCGCGCGGCGCTGGTGGATGCAGTGGTGCCCAACATGGACTGGGCACTGCTTCCGGTGGCCCGCGCCGCTGCGATGCTGGACGATTTCCAGAGCTACACCCGGATCTATGAGCAGAACAAGGAACTGAAACTGCAATTGCAGCAGATGAAGGCATGGAAAGAGGCGGCCCTGCAGCTGGAGCAAAAGAACGCCCGGCTTCTGGACCTCAATAACGTGCGACTTGACAACAAGCTTACCCATGTGACGGGCGTAGTGCTTGCAGACTCCGGCAGTCCGTTCCGCCAGTCGGTGCTGCTGAATGTGGGCGCGCGTGATGGCATCCGCGATGGCTGGGCCACGATGGACGGGATCGGACTCGTTGGCCGCATCTCGGGCGTGGGGCAACGCACCAGCCGGGTGATCCTGGTGACCGACAGCAACAGCCGTATCCCGGTGGCAGTGCAGCCGAGCGGGCAGAAGGGGCTTTTGTCGGGCGACAACAGTCCACTGCCACCTCTGGAGTTTCTGGAGAAACCCGACGAGGTGCGCCCCGGCGACCGGGTCGTAACCTCGGGCGATGGCGGGGTTTTTCCGGCAGGGCTGCTGGTCGGGCAGGTGGCACTGGACACCGACCGGCGGTTGCGGGTGATCCTTTCGGCCGATTACCAGCGGCTGGAGTTCCTGCGGGTGCTGCGCAGCCACGAGTTGGAGCCTATTACCTCCACAGGCGCGGTCATCGCGCCCCCACTCGCCCCGCAGCCCACCCCCTTTGCCGAAGGGACGCCCGGAACCGAAGGCGCCTCCCCGGTGACTGCAGGGGGGGATGTGGAGGCGACCGGCTCTGGCGACAGCGAGGGCGATGGTTCTCTGGCCTCGACAGGAGGCTAGGCGACGATGGATATTACCACACGCACGCTCTGGCTGTATCGCGGCCTGTTCCTTGTGATCGCGACGACGCTGCTGTTCCTGCGCCTGCTGCCGCTCGGGTCCGAGGCCGGGCAATGGCCGGGGCCGGACATTCTGCTCTGCGTGATCCTCGCCTGGGTGATGCGGCGGCCGGATTACCTGCCGGTATTGCTCATCGTGGCGGTCGTGCTTTTGGAGGATCTTATCCTGATGCGTCCGCCAGGCCTGTGGACGGCGCTGGTAGTTATGGCGACCGAATTCCTGCGTTCGCGCGTGGCACTGACGCGGGAGCTGAATTTTGCGGTGGAATGGCTGCTGGTCGCGGGGCTGATGGTTGCGATGCTTTTGGCCTACCGGCTGACCTTTGCAATCGTGTTCCTGCCGCAGCCGGGGTTCGGGTTTTCCTTGATGCAGACTCTGTGGTCAGTGCTGTGCTATCCGGTTGTTGTAGTAGCTTCGCGGCTGGCGCTTTATTTGCGTAAGCCTGCGATGGGCGAAGTGGACCAGATGGGGAGGCGGCTGTGAGACGGACGGCGCGCGACACCGAGGATTCCGCCCGCGCCATCACACGGCGGGCGCTGCTTCTGGGCGGGGCGATGGGGGCGATGGTCGCCGTCATCGGCGCACGCATGCGGTATCTGTCGGTGGACCAGGCCGACCAGTTCCGCCTTCTGGCCGAAGAGAACCGGATCAACATTCGTCTTATTCCGCCAAATCGCGGCCAGATCTTCGACCGAAACGGCAAGATCATTGCAAATAACGAACAAAATTACCGTGTTGTGATCACTCGAGAGGACGCGGGCGACGTCGCCGATGTCATGGCCAAGCTTGCCGGGCTCGTGCCGCTGACGCCCGAAGAAATCGACAGCACCATGACCGAGATGAAGCGCAACTCGGCCTTTGTGCCTATCGTGGTGGCGGACCGTCTCAGCTGGGAAGATTTCTCCAAGGTCGCGCTGAACGCGCCTTCCTTGCCCGGCGTCTCGCCAGAAGTCGGGCTGTCGCGGCAATACCCGCGCGACACCGACTTTGCCCATGTTGTGGGCTACGTTGGCCCGGTGTCGGAGAAGGACCTTGCAGGCATCACGGACCCCGACCCAGTGCTGAAGATCCCCAAGTTCCAGATCGGCAAGATCGGTGTCGAGAAATGGATGGAGGACACGCTGCGCGGGCAGGCAGGCAACAAGCGCATCGAGGTGAATGCGGTCGGACGGGTGATGCGTGAGCTGGAGCGGGTGGACGGCACCCCGGGGCAGGACATCTGGCTGACCATCGACGCAGATGTGCAGAACTTTGCCGAGGCCCGTCTGGGAAGTGAAAGTGCCGCCGCCGTGGTGATCGACGTCACGAACGGCGACGTCGTCGCGATCGCCTCCTCGCCGTCGTTTGACCCGAACCTGTTTGTGCGCGGCATCAGTCACAAGGACTACAACGCGCTGACCGAGAACGAACACCGGCCACTGGCCAACAAGGCGGTCTCGGGCGCTTATCCTCCCGGATCGACCTTCAAGATGGTGACGGCCCTGGCGGCGCTGGAGGATGGGGTCATCACCCCCGACACGCGGGTGAGTTGCCCCGGTTATGTCGAGATCGGCGGGCGCAGGTTCCATTGCTGGAAACGGGCGGGGCACGGCACCGTGACGCTGGAGCGGTCGCTGACCGAAAGCTGTGACGTCTACTACTACGAAATCGCGCAGAAGGTGGGCATTGACAAGATTGCCGGGATGGGACGCCGCCTTGGCCTCGGACTGCGGCACGATTTGCCGATGTCCGCAATCACCGAAGGCAACATGCCCGACAAGGCCTGGAAGCAGGACGTCCGTGGCGCAGAATGGCGGATCGGTGATACGATAAATGCCTCAATCGGGCAGGGATATGTTCTGACCTCGCCCCTGCATCTGGCGGTGATGACGGCGCGGATTGCCACGGGCCGGGCGGTGGCGCCGCGCCTGGTGCGGCGGATCGGCACGCAGGATGTGCCGGTGTTCGAGGCCGAACCCTTGGGCCTTGGCCGTGAAAACCTGTCTCGCGTGCAGCAGGGGATGTACGAGGTCGTCAATGGCGCGCATGGCACCGGCAAATCTTCGCGTATAGAGGAGCCGACACTGGCTTTTGCGGGCAAGACCGGCACAAGTCAGGTCCGCAACATTTCGGCTGCGGAACGGGCGAGTGGTGTTATCTCGAACGAGCAGCTGCCGTGGAACCGGCGCGATCATGCACTGTTCGTGGGCTACGCGCCTTTCGACAATCCGCGCTATGCCATTTCGGTCGTCGTGGAACATGGTGGCGGCGGGTCCACCGCCGCGGCCCCCATTGCCCGCGATATCATCCTGCGGGCCCTGTCGGACGGGCTGCCGCCCTTGTCGGCCTACCCGGCGAGCCAGCGTGGCCGGATCGAGACAATGTTGAAGGAGTTGCCGCTGCGCCCCCCGGAAGCGCCCAGCTCCGGGAGTTCGCGCGCATGAGCTATCTCGAGAACCGCCTGAAACAGGTGCCGACGGGCCTGTCGAAGATCCTTTACGTCCATTGGGCGCTGGTGCTGCTTGTGATTGCGGTGGCGTCGATGGGGTTCGTGATGCTTTATTCGGTGGCGGGAGGCAATCTTTCCGTCTGGGCGGAGCCGCAGATGAAGCGTTTCGCGGTGGGCCTCGTGTTGATGATGGCGGTCGCGATGGTGCCCATATGGCTTTGGCGCAACCTCGCAGGGCTTGCCTATATCGTCTCGATCATCCTTCTTCTGGTTGTCGAATTCTTTGGCGTCGTGGGAATGGGCGCGCAACGCTGGATCGACCTTGGCTTCATGCGCCTGCAGCCATCCGAACTGATGAAGGTCACGCTGGTGCTGATGCTGGCCGCCTATTACGACTGGCTGGACATCCGAAAGACGTCGCGCCCGCTCTATGTGCTGATCCCGGTTGTGCTGGTTGTCGCCCCCACGATCCTTGTGATCATGCAACCCAACCTCGGCACCTCGGTGATGCTGGTTATCGCAGGCGGGGCGGTCATGTTCCTTGCGGGTGTCAGCTATTGGTACTTCGCGGCCGTCTTCGCCATGGGCGCAGGGGCGGTTGCCGCCGTTTTTCTGACACGCGGGACGACTTGGCAATTGCTGCATGACTACCAGTACCGCCGGATCGACACGTTCCTTGACCCAACCGCCGACCCCCTGGGGGCGGGCTACAACATCATCCAGGCCACGATCGCGCTCGGCTCGGGCGGCTGGACGGGAAAGGGGTTCATGCAAGGCACGCAAAGCCGGCTGAACTTCCTGCCCGAAAAGCACACCGACTTCATCTTTACAACGTTGGCCGAAGAATTCGGCTTCATCGGCGCCTTCTCTCTGCTCACGCTTTATGCGCTTATCATCGTCTTCTGCGTCGTCTCGGCCTTGCAGAACAAGGACCGGTTTTCGTCGATCCTCATCCTTGGGCTTGCGGTCAACTTCTTTCTTTACCTCGCGGTTAACCTGTCGATGGTGATGGGCATGGCGCCTGTGGTCGGGGTGCCATTGCCCCTGCTGTCCTACGGCGGCTCGGCAATGCTGGTCATCATGGTGGCCTTTGGCCTGGTGCAAAGCGCGCATATTCACAGGCCGCGGTAGCCCATGCACCGACATGGCAGGTTCCTCATGGCGCTAGGGCTGGGGATAGTGGCGGGAGTGGGGTCGCTCGCCTTGCAGATGCGGGCGGACCTTTCGGCGCTGATCGGGGTGAATGTGACGTTTCTGGTCTATCTCGCGCTGATGTTCCACCTCGCTGCAAACACCGGACCCGAAGATATTCAGCGCCAGGCCGACGGCGCAGACGAGGGCGTGGCGCTGATCCTTCTCCTCGGTGGGGCGACCGTGGTCATCAGCCTTGCGGCCATCGTGTTTATCCTGACCGCGCCGGACGGCACCGGATGGCTGGGGCGGGGACTTTCCCTGACAGCGGTGCCGCTTGGCTGGGCCATGGTTCAGGTGATGGCGGCCTTTCATTACGGTCACCTCTATTATCGCCCGGGCACCGATACGCGAGGATTGGAGTTTCCGGGCACGACCAAACCGGGGCCTTCGGATTTCCTCTATTTCGCTTTCGGTGTCGGGATGACGGCACAGGTGTCAGATGTCAGCACGCAAAACGGTACGATGCGCCAAGTGGTGCTGATCCACTCCACGGCGTCGTTCTTCTACAACACGGTGATCATCGCGCTGGCGGTCAATGCGGCACTGGCGCTCGGCGGCTGATCGTGTGGACAGGCGGCGTCCTGCCCGGTATTCCGGCTTTATTCTGTCCCTGCGGAGCCTGCCATGATCACAGTCCTCTTTGCGACGCCAGCCCTGTGGGACGAATACCACCCGACGCTGCAGGCGGCCCTAGGCCACTTGGGCAAGCCCGCTCGGCTGGTGCAGGAGGCGGACCCGGACTTGGTGGATTACATCGTGTACGCCCCGGCTTCACCCTTGCGCGACTTTACGCCTTTCGCGCGCTGCAAGGCGGTCCTGAACCTCTGGGCGGGGGTGGAGCGGATCATAGGCAACCCGACGCTGACGCAGCCCCTGTGCCGGATGGTGGATCCCGCATTGACCGAAAGCATGGTGGAATGGGTGGTGGCCCACGCCCTGCGCCATCACCTCGGCCTTGACCGGCACATCGTCAACCCGGGGCATGTCTGGAACCAGAGCGTGCCGCCCCTCGCACGGGACCGGCCCGTGGCTATGTTGGGGATGGGCGAGTTGGGGACCGCGGCCGCCCACGCGCTGCGGGCGTTGAATTTTCCGGTAACGGGGTGGAGCCGGACGGCAAAATCCGTTCCCGGCATCTCTTGCCTGCATGGCGAGGCGGGGCTGGCCACTGCATTGCAAACCGCGCAAATCGTGGTGACGCTGCTGCCATTGACACCAGAGACAGAGGGCTTGATGAACGCCGCCCGCTTTTCACAGCTGCCTCGGGGCGCGGTACTTCTGAACCCGGGGCGCGGCGCGCTGATCGACGATGACGCGCTGGTGGCGGCGCTGGACACAGGCCACCTTGCCCATGCCACGCTCGACGTCTTCCGCACCGAACCCTTGCCGCAGGATCATCCGTTCTGGGCCCACCCGAACGTCACGGTTAGCCCCCATGTTGCCGCCGACACCCGCCCCCAGACCTCGGCCGAGGTAATTGTCGAGAATATCCGGCGGGGTGAGGCGGGGCTGCCATTCCTGCACCTGGTAGACCGCGTCCGGCGCTATTGAGCCTCAGCGCGACCGACGAAATAAACGAGACCGTTCGTAGATCTTTTCCAGCGCCTTCATCCGCGCCTCGGTGACCTCCCAGGCCAGATCCTGCACCGCCGCCAGCAGCGTCTCCACCAGCACGAGGATCGACACGGTCGAATCCCACGCCGAAGGCGCCTCGATATCACAGCACAGCACATGGCGGGCGCGGGACGCGGCGGGGGAAACCCAGCGGTCCGTAATCAGCACTACCTCGGCTTTTCGGTCGCAAGCCAACTCTACCAGCTGCAGGACAGAGTTCTCGTAGCGGCGGATGTCGAAGGCCACAAGAATATCCCCCTCGGCCATATCCAGAAGCGCCGCAGGCCAGGCGCTCGACATGTCGGACAGAAGTGTGACCTCCGGGCGCACGACTTTCATCAGCGTGACGAAATAGTCGGCCAATGCATGGGTGATGCGCCCGCCCATGGCAAAGACCCGGCGACGCGGATCGGCGATCAAGGCCGCAGTCGCGTCAAAGTCGGCATGATCAATCTGGCTCAGCGTGGCGTGCAGGTTGGCCACGACAGCATCGGCAAACCGGTTCAGCATATGGGTATCAGGTGCACGTCCGGCCCACCGCTCATGCTTGGCAATCGGCGACATCAGCATCGCTTCGACCTCGCTGCGCAAGGCGTTCTGGTAGTCGGGATAGCCTTTATAACCCAGTTTCTGAAACAGCCGCACAACCGTCGGGGTGGACACGTCCGCCGCCTTGGCCAGCACGGTTATCGATTCCAGCGCCGCCACCGGGAAATGGCGAAGGATATGGCTCGCGAGCTTGCGTTCCGTCGGGGTCAGAGACGACAGGGAGTCGCGCAGACGATCTTCCATGATCATCACTGTTTGTCCTTCTTGCCTGCTCAGGCAGCATTCCTATGCCCTGCCTTGCGATGTCGCAATCCCTCTGTCTGCCGGGGACGTCGCGTCTCTGTTTCGCCTCCGCAGGTCACTCTTGAAATGATTCAACCACAGAACGAAGTTATGAAACAATCTTGACAGACCCCCTCCCCGAAGGCCAAGTAAGCGCAGTCTAGGGGGCTGCTTGCAATGAAGGCCGGATCTGCGACACCACCGCCAGAGGACCTTCGCAAGACGTATCCGGCGCTGGTCGAAGGGCGCGACCGCGCGGGGCGTACGATCCTCGTGTGCGAACATGCGTCGGCCGCAATGCCCGCGCCCTGGGGGACCCTGGGGCTGCCGGAAGCGCAGCGCCTTGCCCACATTGCCTGGGACCCGGGCGCGCTTGGCCTCGCGCGAGGTTTGGCGGCGCGTCTGGAGGCCACGCTTGTGCATGCGCCGATCAGCCGCCTGATCTACGATTGCAACCGCCCGCCCGATCTTGCCGGGGCAATGCCTGCCCGGTCCGAAATCCACGACATCCCCGGCAACGGCGGGATCGACGCCGCTGAACGCCTGCGCCGTACTGCGGCTGTCTATCTGCCCTTCCATCAGGGTCTGCATGCGCTTGTGGCCGAACGTCTGGCCCTTGGCCGGGCGCCGGTGATCATCACGATCCACAGCTTTACTCCGGTCTACTTCGGGCGACCCCGTGAGCTTGAACTCGGCGTGATCCATGACCGTGACACGACGCTCGCGACCCTGATTTTGTCCGAGGCACGGGCACGGACCCCACTCGTCAGCGACCTGAACGTCCCCTATTCTGCTGCCGATGGTGTCGCCCACATGCTGGCCGTTCAGGCCACGCCGTACAATCTGCCCAACGCCATGCTGGAACTGCGCAACGACCTGATCGCCACACCCGCAGCACAGGAGGCGATGGCAGCCACCCTCGCCCCGGTTCTGACCGCAGCCCTCGCCCGGCTGGGCGGCGAAGGGGGGCCGCAATGACCCCCCGGGCTTTTCTTGACGGCGCAGGGATCGGGCGTCACAACAAGATCAAGTTCGCGCGCGCCATCCGGGCCGCCGCCTCAGGGATCACCATGCACCGGACCTCTGCGACCCGGCTCCGCCTACCGCCCTATGAAACGCGCAAGCCCGAGTTCGGTGGCGCTGTCGGGCGACTCTGCGCTGGCTGAGGCGACCGCATTCACCCCTGACGGGGCATACAGAACAACCTGAGAGAAAGAGGCATACCATGCCCGGAAATTTGACATTCGATGCACTGAAAGAGTCCGTTGCGCGCGGCGAGATCGATACCGTTCTGGTGGCGGGGATCGACATGCAGGGCCGCCTGATGGGCAAACGCTTTCACGCGCAGTTCTTCGTCGATGGCGGGTGGGAGGAGACCCATTGCTGCAACTACCTGCTGACAGTCGACATGGAGATGAACACCGTTCAGGGCTACAAAAGCTCCAGCTGGCAGACGGGTTATGGCGACTATGTGCTCAAGCCTGACATGGCCACGCTGCGCCGCATTCCCTGGCTGGCAGGTACCGCGCTGGTGCTGGGCGACACGCTGGACCACTCCCACGAACCGGTGCCGCATTCGCCCCGCGCGATCCTGAAAAAGCAGGTGGCCCGTGCCATGGCGATGGGCTTTCAGCCGATGATGGCGACCGAGCTGGAGTTCTACCTGTTCGAGAATACCTACGAAAACCTGCGCGACGGCGGCCTGAACGCGCTGAAGCCGGTTTCCAGCTACAACGAGGATTACCACATCTTCCAGACCACCAAGGAAGAGGATGTGATGCGCGCCGTAAGGAACGGCCTTTACGGCGCGGGGATCCCCGTCGAGAACACGAAAGGCGAGGCCGAGGCAGGGCAGGAGGAAGTGAACTACCGCTACTCGGACGCGCTCGACACCGCTGACAACCATGTGATCATCAAGAACGGCATCAAGGAAATCGCTTGGACCAAGGGCCGCTCGGTCACCTTCATGGCCAAGTATGACCACCGCCGGGCGGGGTCCTCCAGCCACATCCACCAGAGCTTGTGGAGCCTTGATGGCAAGCCGGGTTTCGCCGACCACCGCGACGTCCACGGAATGTCCGACGTGATGAAGCATTACCTCGCAGGGCAGTTGCATCACGCGCGTGACATCACCGCCTTCCTTGCGCCGTACGTGAACAGCTACAAACGCTTCACAATCGGGATGTTCGCGCCGACGAAAGCGGTGTGGAGTGCGGACAACCGCACCGCGGGTTTCCGCGTCTGCGGCGTGCACACCAAGGCCGTTCGGGTGGAATGCCGCATCCCCGGCTCTGACGTGAACCCCTACCTGGCCTGTGCCGCGCTGCTGGCGGCGGGACTTGACGGGGTCGAGAAGAAGATGGCGCTGGAGCCCGAGATGAAGGGCGACATGTACAACACACCCGGCATCCGCGAGATCCCGCACAACCTGCGTGAGGCGGCAGTCCTGATGCACGGGTCAGCCATGCTGCGGGCGGCCTTCGGCGACGATGTGGTCGATCACTACCACCACGCCTCCGAGTGGGAGATCTCGGAGACCGACCGCGTGGTTACGGATTTCGAACGTGATCGACTGCTGGAGCGGGCCTGATCAGCGGTTCCTTGGCTTATTTCAACAATGGCTGGGGAGACCCCGCCCCATGAGGCAACGATGAAACCCATTCAACTGATCTCTCCGGTGGACGGTTCGGTCTATGCCGAGCGTATGCCCCTGGCCCAGACCGCCGCCGAAGCCGTCGTCACCCGCGCACGGGCGGCACAAAAGGGCTGGGCCGTTCGCCCCCTCGCCGACCGGATCGCGCTGGTCAAGGCCGGGGTGGCCAAGCTGAACGAAATGTCCGCCCCGATCGTCGAGGAAATCGCCTGGCAGATGGGCCGCCCTACCCGCTATGGCGGAGAATTCGGCGGGGTGAATGCCCGTACCGACTATATGGCCGGGATCGCCGCCGCGACGCTGGCGCCCCTTATGGTCGAGGACTCTGCCGCCTTTCGCCGCATGATCGCACGCGAGCCTGTGGGCGTCGTCTTTGTTGTGGCGCCCTGGAACTACCCCTACCTCACCACGATCAACACGCTGGTGCCCGCGCTGATCGCGGGGAACTCGGTTGTGCTGAAACACGCCTCCCAGACCCTTCTGGTGGGCGAGCGGCTGGCCCAGGCCTTCCATGCGGCAGGCGTGCCCCAGGATGTGTTCCAGAACGTCGTCCTTGACCACGCCACCACCGAAGGCCTGATCCGGGCGCGGTCCTTCGGCTTTGTCAATTTCACCGGCTCGGTCGCTGGCGGTGCCGCAATGGAGCGGGCGGCGGCCGGCACCTTCACCCCGCTGGGGCTGGAGCTGGGCGGCAAGGACCCTGGCTATGTGCGCACCGATGCCAACCTCGACGTCGCGGTCGATGTGCTGATGGATGGTGCGATGTACAACGCAGGCCAGTGCTGCTGCGGCATCGAGCGGATCTATGTGCACGAGACGCTGTTCGACAGCTTTGTCGAAAAGTCGGTCGCCTGGGTCGGGCAGCTGAAGCTTGGCAACCCCTTTGACGCCGCAACCACCCTCGGGCCAATGGCGCACAAACGCTTTGCCCGGACGGTACGCGACCAGACCGCCGAGGCGATTGCGGCAGGGGCGACGCCGCTGCTGGACCCGAAGAACTTCGCCGATGACGGCGGCGCCTACCTTGCGCCGCAGATCCTGATCAACGTCGATCACTCGATGCGGGTGATGAAGGAGGAAAGCTTTGGCCCGGTGGTCGGCATCATGAAGGTGCGCGACGACGCCGAGGCGATCCGGCTGATGAACGACAGCCCCTACGGTCTGACCGCCTCTGTCTGGACCGGGGATTTCGACACGGCCGCCGCCATCGGCGCGCAGATCGAGACGGGAACGGTGTTCATGAACCGCGCCGATTACCTTGACCCCGCGCTGACCTGGACGGGGGTGAAGGACACCGGCCGCGGCTCCTCGCTCAGCTACCTCGGCTTCCTCTCGGTCACCCGGCCGAAATCCTATCATCTGAAGAAGGTTTGACATGAGCCACTCTGTTCCCAACCGCAACTGGTCCTACCCCACCACCATCAAGTTCGGCGTGGGCCGGATCGCCGAACTGGCCGAACAGGCGGCGGGCGTCGGGCTGAAAAAGCCGCTGCTGGTGACCGACAAGGCGCTGGCCACGCTGCCCATCACCGCCGCTGCGCTGGACGTGATGGAAAAGGCGGGCCTTGGTCGCGCGGTCTTTTCCGAAGTGGACCCCAACCCCAATGAGGGCAACATGGCCGCCGGGATCGCGGTCTACCTGGCTGGCGGACATGACGGGGTGATCTGCTTTGGCGGGGGCTCAGCGCTCGACCTTGGCAAGATGATCGCGCTGATGGCGCATCAGCGGACGGACCTGTCGGTCTGGGATCTGGAGGATGTGGACGACTGGTACACCCGCGCAGATCCCGTAAAGATCGCGCCGGTCATCGCTGTGCCCACGACCGCGGGTACGGGGTCCGAGGTGGGGCGCGCAGGCGTGCTGACCAATTCGGTCACGCACAAGAAGAAGATCATCTTCCACCCCAAACTGATGCCCGCTGTCACGATCTGCGACCCTGCGCTGACCGTTGGCATGCCCCGTTTCATCACCGCGGGCACCGGGATGGACGCGCTTGCGCATTGCCTGGAGGCTTACTGCAGCCCCATTTATCATCCGATGAGTCAGGGCATCGCACTCGAAGGCATGCGCCTCGTGTTCGAAAACCTGCCGCGCGTCTATGGCACGCCCGATGATCTGGACGCGCGCGCGCACATGATGTCGGCAGCGGCGATGGGGGCGGTGGCCTTCCAGAAGGGCCTTGGGGCAATCCATTCGCTGAGCCATCCGGTCGGCGCGGTTTACGGCACACACCACGGCACGACGAACGCGGTGGTGATGCCGATGGTGCTCGACTTCAACCGCCCCGCGATCGAGACGCGGATCGAGGCGGCAGCCGCCTACCTTGGCATCAAGGGCGGTTTTGCCGGGTTCCACGAACGGGTCGTGCAGCTTCGTGCGATGCTGGCCATTCCGGCGAACCTGGCCGCGATGGGCGTGCAGTTTGCCGACCTTGACATGCTGACCGACATGGCGCTGGAGGATCCGTCCTGCGGTGGCAATCCGATTGCCATGACGAAATCGAACACCCGTGCGCTGTTCGACGCCTGTATGTAAACGAAATCCGGGGCAGCGTTTGACAGATTCTGCCGACGCCGCCCCTCTTGGGAAAGTCCCGCCATGACGCCCCACCGCTCGGCCGAGATTGCAATCCTTGGAGCCGGGGTTGTCGGTCTGGCCATTGCCGAGCGGCTGTTGGCTGAGGGGCGCGAGGTGGTGCTGGTGGACCCGGGCGCCCCCGGCATGGGCGCCTCGTTTGGCAATGCCGGAACGATCGCCGACTATGCCGTGATGCCGGTGGGCACACCCGATGTGCTGCGCGGCATCCTGTCTTTGCTGTTCGACCGAAACTCCCCCCTTGCGATCAGGAGGGCGGCCTTGCCGAGCCTGATGCCCTGGCTGATCCGGTTTGCGCTGCAATGCCGGGCGGAACCGGCGCGGCGCAATGCGCTGGCGCTGGCGGACCTGCTGTCGGATGCCACGGCCCTGTGGCAGGGGCTGGCGGACCGCCTCGGCGCGCAGGATTTGGTGCAGAACCGGGGTTGTCTCTACCTTTATGAAACCGACGCCGCCCGCCATGCAGCAGAAGCAAACCTCGCCTTTCGCCGCGGCCTTGGGGTTCAGGTTGAAAGTCTCGGGGCTGGGGCGCTTGATACGATGGAGCCGGAGCTTGCGGGAAAATTCGCGGGCGCTGCTTTCTTTCCGCAGGCGATCTTCCTGTCAGATCCAGGCGCGATGATGGATCGGCTGACCACTCTCGTGCTGAAACGCGCCGAGCATATCCCCACACGGGCCGACAGGCTGACCCGCCAGAGCGATGGCGTGCTCGTCGAGGGGCCGGGCCTGCGTCTGCACGCAGCGCGCGTCGTGATCGCGGCCGGTGCGCAGTCTGGCGGCCTTGCCTTGCAGGCGGGCGACCGCATCCCGCTGGAGACTGAACGCGGCTACCATGTCGAATGGGACATGGCCGCGCCGCGGCTTACGCGCCCTGCCTGCCCGACGCGGCAAGGGTTTTACCTGTGCCCGATGGCCGGGCGCCTGCGGGTGGCCGGCACGGTCGAACTCGGCGGCCTGACTGCGCCCCCTTCCCCCCACCGCATCGCCCGGCTGGTGGAGGGCGCGCGCGACATCTTCCCCGACCTTGGCGCGCCTGCCCGAACCTGGATGGGGTTCCGCCCGTCGATGCCCGACTCGCTCCCGGTCATCGGGCCGTCGCGTGGCGGGGCAGAGGTGATCCATGCCTATGGTCACGGCCATATCGGCGTGACGCTCGCTCCGGCCACGGCGCGGATCGTGGCCGATCTGGTTGCAGGACGCACGCCGAACCGCGATCTTTCCGCTTGCCTGCCGACCCGGTTCTGACCGCCGCAAAACGAAATGCCGCCCCCTGGCAGCGGGGGCGGCATACGCCGGGCGCGCGGTGCGGGCCGCACAGCCCTTTCGGACGGGATTACTCACAGGTGAGCACGGTCCCCCGCCTGACACAGGGACCCTTGGGTGCCTGGGCTTCGGCGACGGCTTCTTCCTCCGGCACCTCCGGCAGGGCCAGCGGGGCCTTGATCACTGCAGTCCCTGCGAAGACCGGCTTGCCGCCGGAAATCGCTGCGACAGGCGCGCCAAGCCTGCCCGCCAACTTTGGCAGATCAAGCGTGGCGAGCACCGCAACCAGCGCCTCATCCCCGGCATTGGTGATGACCATCAGCTCTGCGTCGGTGCCGAAGGCGGCCACCAGCCGGCGGTAAGGGGCCGGAGCCTCTGTCCCCGCCGTGGCATTCAGATCGACCTGATCCAGCAGGGCCATCGGCAGCCCTCGCACCAAAGCGTAATCGGCGCGCGTCACATCGGCCACCGGTGCCGGGGCGCCGAGGGCGAGGCTGATCACCACCAACTCGGCCCCTTTCTGATAGGTTTCGGCCCAACGGGATGTGCCCGGCGCGGTCAGCCGCAGGCGGTGCAAAAGATCATTCGTGGTGCTGCGCAGGGATTCGGTTGGCTGCAGCGGCTGGTCTGCCAGATGTTCACCATCTGCGGGCTCATAGGGTCTGCGGTCCCAGCCGCGCGGCGCCTCGGCCAGATAATCGGCCAGGGCTATCGGCGTCTCTTTTGCCGCCCCTTGTGCCGCCCCTGGCATCAGCCGGTCGCGCAGCGAGGCGAAGTAGCCTTCTGGTGTCGCAAGCCCCAAGGCGGCAGCTGTCGACTGTTCCCGGCTTACCTGGACATAGTCAAATGCACCCAAGCCCGCGACGATGATGGCCCCAAACACAACACGCAGAAGTTTTGACATGCGCCGTCCGCAAATTACTGTGGCGGAACATTCCCACCACAGGATCGGGGCGGCACGGCGATGCAAATCCGGCCATTTCGCGGCATGCCGCGATAATTTTACGCCGATGGCTCATAGCATCCCGGGCACGACCTGATCAGGCGGCCGATGGCCGTCGGCAAAGGTCTTGATGTTGATGATGACCTTTTCGCCCATCTCGATCCGCCCTTCCAGCGTGGCGGAGCCCATGTGCGGCAAAAGTACCACATTGGGCAACTCGCGCAGGCGCGGGTTCACCTCGGCGCCGCGTTCGTAGACGTCGAGCCCCGCCCCCGCAATCTCGCCCGCGCGCAGGCCCCGGGTCAGCGCATTCTCGTCGATCACTTCCCCGCGGGAGGTGTTGACGATCACCGCGGTAGGTTTCACCAGCTTCAGCCGCCGCGCGTTCATGAGGTGGAAGGTCGACGGCGTATGCGGGCAGTTGACCGAGAGGATGTCCATCCGTGCAACCATCTGGTCGAGGCTTTCCCAATAGGTCGCCTCCAGCGCGGCTTCGGTGTCGGGGTGCAGGCGCTTGCGGTTGTGGTAATGCACCTGCAGGCCGAAGGCGCGGGCGCGCCGTGCCACCGCCTGCCCGATCCGCCCCATCCCAAGGATGCCGAGCCGCCGCCCGCCGAGCCTGCCGCCAAGGTTCGCCATCGGCGACCAGCCGGGCCAGTCGCCGGCCTGCATCTTCGCCAGTCCCTCGGGGATCCTGCGGGTGACGGCAAGGATGAGGGCCATGACCATGTCGGCGGTATCTTCGGTCACGACGCCCGGGGTGTTGGACACCAGAATGCCGCGCTGCCTGGCGGTCGCTATGTCGATATGGTCAACCCCTGCGCCATAATTCGCGATCAGCTTCAGACGCTGTCCGGCCTGACCGATGAGGCCTGCGTCGATCTGGTCAGTGATGGTCGGCACCAACACATCAGCCCGGCTCATCGCCGCGGCCAGCTCTTCGCGGGTCATCGCGGTGTCGGGGTCGCGCAGTTCAACATCGAACAACTCCTTCAGGCGCGTCTCGACCGCATCCGGCAGGCGTCGCGTCACAACAACACTCAGGCGTCCTGCGGGCATCTTCTGTCTCCCTCCACTTCCCTCTCGGGCCAACTTGCGGCAAGGTGCCGCGAAGACGGGCGCGGCACAAGCCCCGCAACAAGACCTGCGACACGGCAGGAACGAGGCGATATACAACGGGGTCGGGGGCGCGGGCCCTTGCGCTCCGGGGCGGGCAGGTTTGGCAAAAGCGTGGGCGGCATGCATCGTCATGGCAATTTTGGTCCTTTCGGACCCTGCCCTGTCACAGGAAAGCGCCCCAGAGGCCGCAGTCGTGGGCGCCGAGCAGCAGTCGGCGATCCCCGCAGTTCAGAAACCGACGGAAAAAACCTGCACGCCCGGGATTGGCTGCGTGACGAACCTGCCACTGCCGCGGTTTGTCTCGCTCAAGACCGACAAGGGCAATGCGCGCCGTGGGCCGGGGCTGACGCATCGGATCGACTGGGTCTTCACCCGCGCAGGCATGCCGCTGAGGATCACGGCCGAGCATGAGAACTGGCGCCGGATCGAGGATAGCGAGGGCGCCGGGGGCTGGGTGCATTACTCGCTGCTGTCGGGCACGCGGTCAGTGCTTGTGGCCACCGACATGGCCGAATTCCGCACCCGGCCCGACACCGATGCCAACGTCGCCCTGCAGGCCGAGGCAGGCGCTATCGGACGCTTGCTGGAATGCGCGCCAGACTGGTGCCGCATCAGTTTTGCCGAAGGCAGAGGCTGGGTCCAGAAGGACAGGCTTTGGGGCGTTCTGCCCGGCGAAGTGATCGAATAGCAAAAGGCGATTGCAATGGTGACCGATCACGACCCTTCGGCCACGCGGATGAACCTCAGTGCAGCCCTCGCATCGGTGGTGGTGGCTCTGGTGCTGGTGGGGGCAAAGCTTTGGGCCATGGGCGAGACGGGGTCGCTGGCCATAGCGGCATCGCTTGCCGATTCGGCACTGGATCTGATGGTGTCGCTCGGGGCCATGGCCGCGATCTGGTATTCCGCGCGCCCTGCGGATGACGATCATGCGTTTGGCCACACCTCGGTCGAGGATCTGGCGGCGCTTGGGCAATCCGTGTTCATCCTGATTTCTGCAGCGGTCATCACCTCGGCCGCCGTGGTGCGGCTGTGGTCTCCGCCGGAGACAGGCCTGCAGGCCGAGGCGCGGGGGATGGTGGTCATGGGCTTGTCCATCGCGCTGACCCTTGGCCTCGTTCTTTGGCAAGGACGGGTCGCGCGTCGGACCCAAAGCCGCGTCGTGGCCGCAGACCGGTTGCATTATCTGGGCGACCTTCTGCCAAACATCGGGGCTGTGCTGTCGCTTTGGGCCAGTGTGGCTTTTGGCCTGACTGCCATCGACTCTGTGGTGGCGCTTGCGGCGGCGGTAATGCTGGCCTTTGGCGCGCTGCGCATCGGCAAGGGCGCGTTCGATGCGCTGATGGACCGCCGCGCCGACCCAGCGATCATCACCCGCATCGGCGAAATCGCGGCTGCCTGGCCGGGGGTCCGCGGGTATCACGACCTCAAGACCCGCACCGCAGGCAGCCGTGTCTTCGTGAACCTGCATATCGAGCTCGACGGGACGCAAAGCCTCCGCTCGGCGCATGACATCGGCGCGGGTCTGCGCCGCGCGATCTTGGCGGAATATCCACAGGCTGATGTCATCATCCACAAGGACGTTGCAAGACTGTAGCCCCCATGCCGTGTTCTGTGGCAAATGTGCAATCGCCGGGAATGGTGAATTATCCGACCGAAGAACAGGGGTGAAGTCAGGATGTCGGCAGAACGCCGTGTGTATCGGCGCGAGCCGGAAGCCACGCGCAGGCAAGCGCTGATCGAAGCGGCGCAAGAACTGGTCGCCGAAGGCGGCCCGCAGGCGGCGACGGTACGGGCCATCGCCGCGCGGGCCGGGGTGACGGCGGGGCTGATCCGGCACTACTTCTCCAGCAAAGAGGATCTAACGCGCGCGGCCTACATGGCATTGATGTACGGTATGGTCGATGGCAACGCGACAGTTCTTGAAGGTGTGGGAGAATCGCCGGACCTGCGGCTCGCGGCCTTTGTGGCAGCAACACTGCGCCCGCCGGTGGTCAGCGGGCGGCAAGTCGGGCTCTGGGCCGGCTTCATGCAGGCGGTCCGCCGCGACCCGGCGTTGCTGGAGGCGCATGAACTGGGCTATCTGCATTACCGCGATCAGTTGCAATCGCTGATTGCGGCCCTGCCCCGTGTCGCGGACAAAGCGCAGCTCCGCTCTGAGGCGGTTGCCTGCAATGCGGTGATCGACGGGCTTTGGCTGGAAGGCTCGGTCCTGCCGCACGCCTTTTCCGGTGTAGAACTGCAGGAAATCGCCCTGCAATCGGTGGGCGCGATTCTGGGGGTAAACCTGATGGCCCATGCCGCGCAGGTCGTGACCGAACATGCCAAAGAAGGATCAGCTGCATCATGAAGTACGCCTCCGTCACCGACAGGGTGGCCGGCCTCGGCGGGGCAAAGTGGGAATTACATCTGCGCGCTAAGGCGATGGTTGCGGCCGGGCAGGCGATAATCATGCTGAGCATTGGCGAACCGGATGTGCCGCCCCCGCCCGCTCTTTTGCGCGCTGCAACCGAAGGGATCGCGGCGGGGCGCACCGGCTATTCGAACGGTCGGGGCGAGCCCCGCCTTCTCGCGGCGCTGGCCGCACGCTATTCGGCCCGGTCGGGGCGCGCCATTGGCACCGACCAGATTCTTTGCCTGCCAGGCACGCAGACCGCGCTTTTCGCCGTGCTGTCGGCGCTGGTCGGGCATGGTGACGAGGTGCTGACCGGCGATCCGATGTATGCGACCTATGAGGGCGTCATCGCAGCGACTGGTGCGCGCATGGTGCCGGTGCCCCTGCGCCCCGAGCATGGCTTCCGGATGCAGGCGGCGGATCTGGCGGCAGCAGGCACGGCCCGCAGCCGTGTGCTGTTTCTCAACACCCCGCACAACCCGACGGGGGCGGTGCTGACACCCGCCGACATCGCCGCTCTGGGCGAAGTCGCCCGGGCGCATGATCTGTGGATCTTTTCGGACGAGGTCTATGAAGAACTGGTGTTTCCCGGCGCGAGTTTTGCCTCGCCCTTGTCGATCCCCGCTCTGGCCGACCGGGTGATCGTCGCGTCCTCGATTTCGAAATCCCACGCCGCGCCAGGCTTCAGGTCGGGTTGGTGCGTGGGCCCAGCCGAATTCAGCGCGCGGCTCCTGCCGCTGGCCGAGGCGATGCTGTTCGGCAATCAACCCTTCATCGCGGACATGACGGCACTCGCGGTCGCAGCCCCGTCAACTGTAGCGCCGGGGATGGTAGCGCGATTCTCCGACCGCGCGGCGCGACTGGGCGCGCGGCTGAACGGGGTGGCGGGCCTGCAGGTCAACCGACCCGAGGCGGGGATGTTCGTGCTGCTGGACGTCCGGGCCACGGGTCTCGACGGCGTGACCTTCTGCGACCGGCTGTTGGACGAACAGTCCGTGGCCGCGACACCAGGCGAGAGTTTCGGCTCCAGCCTTGGCGGATGGGTAAGGCTGTCCTTGACCCAGCCGGATGAAGTGATGGACAAGGCCGCAGGGCGCATTGCAGAATTCGCCCGGTCAATCGGGGGTCAGTCGGCATGACGGCGAAGTCGGGAACAGTGGGCGAGCGGCTGGTCGAGGGATTGGTGGCGCGCGGGGTAGAGGTCGTGTTCGGCATTCCTGGGGTGCATACGATCGAGCTTTATCGCGGACTCGCGGGCGGCGCACTGCGCCATGTGACGCCGCGCCACGAACAGGGCGCGGGCTTCATGGCCGATGGTTATGCGCGGGTTTCGGGCAAGCCGGGGGTGGCCTTCGTGATCACCGGGCCGGGGCTGACCAACACTCTGACCGCAATGGCGCAGGCAAAAGCGGATTCGGTGCCGATGCTGGTCATCTCGGGCGTCAACCGGCGCGACTCGCTGGGGCGCGGGCTGGGGCTTTTGCATGAGCTGCCGGATCAGGCGGGAATGGTGGCAGCACTTTGCCCTACCGAACGGGTGGAAAGCGCCGAGGGTCTGGCCCCGGCCCTGGAGCGGGCGTTCCAGCGGATGACCACCGGCCGCCCCGGACCCGTGCATATCGAAATCCCGACCGACGTGATGGCGCTGCCTTGCGCCGCCCTGCCCCAGCCCGGAGCGCAGGTGGTGCGCCCGCTGGACAAGGCCGCGCTCACTTTTGCGGCCGAGCTTTTGAACAATGCGGAACATGTGGTGATCCTTGCCGGTGGCGGTATCCGCGGCCAGGAAAAGGCGCTGAAAGCGCTGGCCGAACGGCTGGATGCGCCTGTGGTAAAGACGACGAATGCCCGGGGCGCGATGCATGCGCATGGGCTGGGGGTCCCGGCCTCGCCCAGCCTTGATGCCGTGCGCGCACTGATCGCGGGGGCGGATCAGGTGCTGGCCATCGGGACCGAGTTCGGCCCCACCGATTACGACATGTATGGGCGCGGTGGCCTGCCGGACCTTTCGGGGATGATCCGCATCGACATCTGCGCCGACCAGCTGGCCCGTCACCCTGCGCGGGTCCCGGTGCGTGGCGCTGCTGCCGAGGCGATGGCGGCACTGTTCCCGATGCTGAAGCCGCGCCAGACCAATGGCGCCGCGCGCGCGAGCTACGCCCGCAACGCCGCCCGGTCGGAAGTCGCAAGCCTGGATGAAGCCATGCCCGAGCGTATCGAGGTGCTGGAGGCGATCCGCAGTGCCTTGCCGGGCGCGATCCTCGTGGGGGACAGCACGCAGCCGGTCTATGCCGGGAACCTCTATTTCGACGCCGACCGCCCAGGCGGGTGGTTCAATGCGGCCACGGGTTACGGCGCGCTTGGCTACGGGCCGGGCGCGGCGGTGGGCGCGGCAGTTGCAGCACCGGGAGTGCCGGTCGTCTGCATCGTGGGCGATGGCGGGCTGCAGTTCAGCCCCGGAGAGCTGCGTACCGCAGTGGACGAGCGCCTGCCGATCACCTTTCTTGTTTGGAACAACGCAGGCTTTCGCGAGATCGCCGAAGCGATGACGGCGGCAAAGACGGAGGTGGTCGGCTGTTCGCCTTCGCCCCTGAACATGGAGGCTTTTGCTGCGGCGTGCGATCTGCCCTTCACCTCCGCTCCGCTGGATCTGGAAGTGATCGCCTGGGCGCTGGCACAGCCCTGTGACGGGCCGAGGCTGATCGAGATCCGCGCGGCCTGAATAGTCCCCCTGCGGTGGGTGCGGAAGCCTCCGGCGGGGATATTTGCGCAAAGATGAAGGGGCGGGCGCTTCCATTTGATCAAATTCTCTGCGAGAACAGCGGGGAAGGATCGAGGAATTTTCCGATGGCGGACGTGCGGGTAGCAGGGGTTGGGGCTGCGCGGCTGGAGGGGTTCGCCGCGCGCGAGGCGGCGCGCTTTGCCGGTGGGCGTCCGAAATCCGCAGCGGCGCTGGCGGTGGGAGCGGCGGTATACCTTGATGCGGTGCCTTTGCACTGGATGAAGGACTGGCCGATGCCGCATCTGCCGTTGATCGTGAAGGCCAAGGGCGCGCGGATCACCGACATTGATGGTTATGAGATCGACGATTTCTGTCTTGGCGATACCGGATCGATGTTCGGCCACTCACCCCCGCCGGTGGCGCAGGCGATCCGGGCACAGGCCGGGCGGGGCCTGACCTACATGCTGCCGAGCGAAGCCGCGATGGACGCGGGCAAGCTTTTGACCGAACGCTTCGGCCCGTTCCGCTGGCAGATCGCGACGACAGCGACGGATGCGAACCGGTTCGTGCTGCGGGTGGCGCGGGCGGTGACGGGGCGGCCGAAGGTGCTGGTGTTTAACGGCTGCTATCATGGGACGGTGGACGACACGATGGTGGAGTTGGCGGACGGGGTCACCCGCAATCGCCAGGGGCTTTTGGGGCAGGTGACGGACCTTACGCTGGGGGCTGTGGCCTGCGAGTTCAACGACCTTGCGGGGGTCGAGGCGGCAATGGCGAAGGGGGATGTCGCGGCGATCCTGACTGAACCGGTGATGACGAACTGCTGCATGGTGCTGCCGGACCCCGGGTTTCTGGAAGGGCTGCGGCGGCTGGCTTCGGCACATGGCGCGCTTCTGATCATCGACGAGACGCATACGATCTCGACCGGGATGGGCGGCTATACCGGGGTGCACGGGCTGAACCCTGATGCCTTTGTCGTCGGCAAATGCGTGGCGGGGGGGGTGCCCACCGCCGTCTGGGGGCTGAGCGAGGACTTGGCCGCGCGCTATGTTGCGGTGAATGCCGGGCGTCCCTCGGGCCATTCGGGAATGGGCACGACGCTTTCCGCCAATCCGCTGCAGTTTGCCTGCCTTGTGGCCACCCTCGCCCATGTGATGACGCCTAAGGCCTACGCCCATATGGAAAGGCTCGCTTCCCGGCTGGAACGGGGGCTGGCTGCCGTGATCGAGCGGACAGGTGCCCCTTGGCATGTGGTACGGGTGGGCGCGCGGGTGGAGTTCATCTGTGCACCCGGCCCGCTGAAGAACGGGACCGAGGCGGGGCACGCCCATCAACCCCGGGTCGAGCGTGCGCTGCATGTGGGCCTTCTGAACCGCGGCTGCATGATTGCGCCGTTCCACAACATGATGCTGGTCAGCCCGGCCACGAAAAAGCGTCAGGTGGACCGTCTGATCACCGCTTTCGACGAAATCGTGACCGAGCTTCTGGCCTGAGAGACGAAGATGACCGAACTTCCCAGCCCTTCGGGGTCTACAATTGCCGAGGCCGAGGACTTCCTTGCCGCTCACCCCGAGATCGAGGCCTTTGATCTGGTGTTGAACGATGCCAACGGGATCGGGCGTGGCAAGATCATCCGCAGACACGAGCTGATGCCGTTCTACTGCGGCGGGCGACAGCTGCCGATCTCGATCCTCGGGCTGGATATCTGCGGCGAGGATGTGCATGAAACCGGCCTGATCTGGGACGAAGGCGATGGCGACCGCCGCGCCTGGCCGATCCCCGGAACGCTGAAGCCCTTGCATGCCACGACCCCGCCGCGGGGCGAGGTGTTGATGAGCGTTTATGAACTGGACGGCCGGCCGATGACCTCGGACCCGCGGCATGCGCTGGCCCGGCAAGTCGACCAGATGGCGGCGGAAGGGCTCTATCCCACCGCGGCCTTCGAGCTGGAGTTTTTTTTGCTGGAGAACGAGCGTGGGCCGGACGGCAGGATGGTGCCAGCGCGCGACGTCATGGACGGGCGCAGGAATTCCAAGACCGATGTCTATTCGGTGGACCAGCTGCATGGCATGCTGCCCTTGTTCAACGACATTTATGCCGGGGCCGCCAAGGCCGGGATCAAGGCGGAAACGCTGATTTCGGAATTCGCGCCGGGCCAGTACGAGCTGACTCTGCACTACCGCGACGACATCTTGCAGGCGGCAGATGATATCGTTCGGCTGAAACGGATTGTGAGGGCGCAGGCGCGGGCACATGGGCTGACAGCCTGTTTCATGGCCAAGCCGAACGAGGATTACGCAGGTTCGGGCATGCACCTGCATGTCTCATTGTGCGATGCGCAGAACCGCTACGTGTTTGTCGAAGCGGAAGAGGGCAGGTGGTCGCCCCTGATCCTGCACGCGCTTGGCGGCCTGCGGGCCACCATGGGCGAAAGCATGCTGGTCTTTGCGCCGCACGCCAACAGCTGGCGCCGGTTTGCAAGCCAAAGCTATGCGCCCGTCAGCCCCACATGGGGCGTCAACAACCGATCTGTCGCGCTGCGGATTCCGGCGGGGCCGATGGCTGCACGGCGGATCGAGCATCGGCCTGCGGGGGTGGATGCGAACCCGTATCTCGTGGCGGCCACCGTGCTCGCGGGCATCCGCCACGGGCTGACGGGCAGTATCGACCCGGGGCCGGAAACCACCGGCAACGGTTATTCCGATGCGCCCGATGCCCCGCCCATCCCGCCCGACTGGCGCAGTGCGATCGAGGCTGCGCGCGGCTCGGCCTTCCTGAAGCAGGCTTTGGGCGAGGACATGCACCGCACCTTCGTCGCGATCAAGGCCGCCGAGTATGCCCGCGTGGCAAGGCGGGTGTCCGAAGTGGACTTCGACCTCTATCTGCACACGGTCTGACGACTCAGCCCTGCGGGGTGGAATAGCGGCAGGCCTCGGCGCAAACCGGAAGACCCGCCGCAATCGCCGCTGCGATGATGGCGGGCAGCCGCGGGTCGAGGCCTAGCGCAGGCAGGAGGCGGCCCTTGAACCCGGCTGTCGCCAGCGCTAGCGGCACATCTTCGGTGACATGCCCGCCCGCTGCGGCAAAGAACGGCAGACACACTGCCCGGGACCCCAGCGGTGGCAGGTCCGCAAGCCGGGGGTCCTGGTCGATGAAGGCCGCGCGGACCTGTGCATCCCCGAACTCCGCCGCCATACGCGCTGCCAGATGGCGGGCGATATCCGACGGCGCCGGGCTGCGAGAGGAGCCGTGGGCGGCCAGCACCACCTCCGCCTCTTCCGGGTCCGCCTCCCCCGGCCCTGCCTCCGCCAGTGCTGCGCGAACTTGCTCGACCGCCAAGGCATGGATCGCCGGGTCGCAGCCCATCGGCTCCAGAACCCGCCACGCCGCTCCGCCCGCTGCCGCCAGCCGCGCAGACAGATGCACCCGGGTGAACCACCCCCCCGCCATGAAAACCGGATAGACCACGCCCGCCGCCCCCGTAACCGCCTCCGCCAGCGCCCCTGGTTCCGCCAGCGTCGCAGAGCGCACTTGCCAGCCCGGCAGATGCACGGCCACCTTTGCCGCCAGTGCCGCAAGCTCCTTGCCTGCCCCGGCCGCATCAGAAGGCTGACCGTGCGCCACAAGCACTGCCACCACGGGCGTCACGCGATCCATGTCCCGGCCACCCCGCCTCATTGGCCTTGCGCCCGGTCAACCGCTCTCGCTGCTCCGTTCCGCTTCACTTTTGCACAAATATCCCACGGGGGTTCCGGGGGTGTGAAACCCCCGGGCACGGCCGATGCAGGTGCTGCGGGCACCAAGGCATCCTCAGGGCATCCGGCTGGCAATATACTGAGCGAACTCATAATTCGGCCTCTCCAGATGGCTCAGCGGCCCGGGGCCGGACATCTGCGCGCAAAGCCCCTGATAGACCCGCTCCACACAGCCCTTGTCCTCGACGTTTACGTCATCGAGCAGCGCCTTCACTGCCGCGAGATGCACCGAAGCCTCCGGGTCCGCACACCAGTCCGCCGACATGCCGCCGCCATAGAGCACCTTCACATGACCCGGCCCCTCCGGCGTCAGGCTCAGGTACCAGAAATACCCCGGCGTCAGCGTGATCAACAGCGCAGGGTAGATCGACAGAAGCCAGGTGGTCCGCCGCTGATCCCCGGCCAGAGTGGTGTTCGACGGGTGCGCCAGCGTCAACGGCAGCGTGTCGTTCTTCATGATGTAGTGATAGTTGAAGGCAGGGCTGCCTTCCGGGCAGGTCATCTTCATCAGATCGACGGTCCCGCCGATGGTGCCCGAATGGCAGACCGGCAGGTGATAGCTTTCCATGAAATTCTCTGCCAGCACCTTCCAGTTGGTGGCCCAGCGAAACTCCTCGCGGAAGGTTTCGCGGTAACTGGACATGTCGAGATAGCCGATCAGGTCCTCCACGTCCTTCAGGGCAGCGGACGGGTCCGGGGCATCGGGATCAAGCGTCACCATGATCCAGCCCAGCCAGTTTTCCACCCGCACCTTCGGCAGCGCGATCTGGTCCTTGCAGAAGGCCTCGTTCGCGGCCATCGCGGGCGCCCCGCGCAGGGTGCCGTCGAGGTTGTAGGTCCAGGCATGATACGGACAGACGATGGACCGCACGTTTCCCCGGCCTTCCAGCAGCGTGGACATCCGGTGACGGCACACATTCGACAATCCCCCCAGCGCGCCATCGCGGTCGCGCAGGATGATGATCGGCTCCGATGCGATCTTTATCGTCAGATAATCGCCCGGCTCGGCGAGCGCATCGGCGCGGCCTGCGCACAGCCAGTCGCGCGCAAAGATGTGGCGCTCTTCGGCCTGGGCGAAATCGGCCGAGGTGTAGACCGCCTTCGGCATCGCATGCGCCCGGGTAAAGGGCAGAGCCACGTTGGCGCGCAGCTCGGCAATCGCAGCGCGTGCGGGGGCTGTCAGGTCTCGGTCGTGTCGGGTCATGTCGTGCTTCACCTGGGGAGGGCCAGTCGGGTCATCCTGCCTCAGTTCTTCCGGCCAGGAAAGCCCTGATGCCAGCGCAGTCCCGCATCACGCAAAATGCCTGCGGATGGCGTCGGCAAAAGCTTCGGCCAGCACCGGATTGGCCCCGGCATCAAAGTGGATGCCGTCGATATCCGAGACGCTGGCCAATTGTCCCGCATCAAGGAACGGCACTTCCAGCCGTTGCGCCACTGCCTCCATCCGGCTGGCCAGGCCGCGTGAGGTGGCGGCGCCGCCTTCGAACATTTCAGCCAGGCAGCCCGCCTCCTTTATCGGCGGCGGACAGACAAGGAGTACCCCGGGCGCCTTGCCCCCCGGGCCTGCGCCATGGGCACGGATGAAACTCACCAGCCGCTCTGCCGACAGGGCGATATCCTGCGCGTTCAGCGCGAAGCGTTTCTTCAGGTCATTGGTCCCCAGCATCAGCAGCACCACATCCACCGGACGGTGCGTTTCCAGAATGGCGGGCAACACAGCCAGTCCGTTGCGATGCGCGCCCTCTATGGGATCGTCATGCAGCGTGGTGCGTCCGGGCAGACCTTCGTTGATCACTTCCCAATCGGGCAGAAGCCGCGCGAGCTGCCCGGCCCAACGGTCGCCGCGCGCGAACCTGCCGGTGTCACCCAGTGCCCGGGCGGGCATGGTGCCATGGGTGTTGCTATCGCCGAAGAGCAAAAGAGTACGCATGCGATCCCCTCTTTTCAGCACACTCCACCCGGCCGAGCAGGCGCGGTGACAGCGGCATCCGGCAAGACCCTTGCGCAAAAGACCCCGGGGCACAAGTTGATTGACGTACCTCAGACCAGAGGCGATAGTCCGGCCATACCCGAAGGAGCCGCCCTTGCGTCCAACCGTCAATGACATTGCCCGCGAAGCCGGTGTCAGCCTGGCAACCGTAGACCGGGTTCTGAACGGCCGTCCGGGCGTGCGGGACAAGACCATCCGCGCCGTGAATGACGTCATCGCGCGGCTTGGGTATGTGCGGGACCTCGCGGCGGCGAACCTTGCCCGCAGCCGCACTTACCGGATGGCGGTGTTGGTGCCCGACACCGAAAGCCAGTTCCATCAAACACTTGTGGAGGCGCTGCAGGACGCAGGCCGGGTGGCCTCCGTCAGTCGCGTGGAGTTGCGCATCCTGCGCTTTCCAGCCGAGGACCCCCATGCGCTGGCCGCACTTCTGGGCACGCTGCCTGCGCGGAACTTCGCAGGCCTCGCCCTTATGGCGCCCGAGACGCCGATCCTGCGCGACGCCGTGCGCAGCCTTCGCGCCAAGGGGCTGCCGGTGGTCGCCCTGGTCTCGGACCTGCCGAACACCGAGCGCGACCATTTCATCGGCATCGACAGCCACGCCGCAGGCCGCACCGCTGCAGTGCTGATGGGGCGGTTTCTTGGAGCGGGCGCCGGGCAGGGCCCCGCGCAGGTGATGGTCATCGGCCAGTCGCTTTTGGCGCGCGACACGATCGAACGGCGCCGCGGGTTTGACGAGGTCCTTTTGCGGGATTTCCCGCAGGTTGAGGCGTTGCAAACGCTGGAGGCGCATGATTCCGCCCTCACTCTGCGCCGTATTGTAACCGAGATGCTGGTCAACGCGCCAGGCATCCGGGGCATCTACGCCATGGGGGGCGGTCAGCGGGCGCTTACACAACTCATTGAGGAAATGAGGCTTTCCGAACGTCTGGTGGTGATTGGCCATGAACTTACGCCCCATACCCGGGATGCGCTGGAGCGGGGGCAGATGGCGGCCGTCATCACCCAGAACGTCGGTCACCTTGCCCGGTCGGCCCTGCGCGTCCTGCGCGCCAAGGTAGACCGGATGCCGATCGACGAAAGCCAGGAACAGATTCGAATCGAGATCGTTATCCGCGAAAACCTGCCCGATCTTCCGGACAGTGTCGCTGCGACCGCCGTCCGCGCAGCTTGAACTTCGCCTTCAAAAGGCTTTAAACCGGCGCCGTTCGGTTTTCTGAGGTACGCACCTCATTTATCCTTTACAGAGACCTGCGCCATGATTAATGCTTGGCTCACCAAGAAGGCCGGACATGTCTGCATACCGGCCCCGTCACATCAAAACCGGGAGGACTGCATGAAGTCGAGATATCTGGCCGCTACTGCGGCAGCGGCGCTCTTGTCCGCGAACACGGCAATGGCCGAAGACCTGACCCTGTGCTGGGCTGCATGGGATCCGGCAAACGCTCTGGTGGAGCTGTCGAAGGATTTCGAGGCCCAGTCCGGCCACAAGATGACCTTCGAGTTCGTGCCGTGGACCAACTACGCCGACCGCATGCTGAACGAGCTGAACTCGGGCGGCAAACTCTGCGATCTTCTGATCGGCGACAGCCAGTGGATCGGCGGTTCGGCCGAAAACGGCCACTACGTCAAGCTGAACGATTTCTTCGACGCGAACGGCATCTCGATGGACGCTTTCGTGCCTGCCACAGTAACCGGCTATTCCGAATGGCCCAAGAACACCCCGAACTACTGGTCGCTGCCCGCCTTCGGTGACGTGGTCGGCTGGACCTACCGCAAGGACTGGTTCGAGCGTCCCGAGATCCAGGCCGCCTTCAAGGAAAAATATGGCCGCGATCTGACGCCGCCCACCACTTTCGCCGACCTCAAGGACATCGCCGAGTTCTTCCAGGGCCGCGAGATTGACGGCAAGACCGTCTACGGCGCTTCGATCTACACCGAGCGTGGATCGGAAGGCATCACGATGGGCGTGATGGACGTACTTTACAGCTTCGGCTTCAAGTACGACAACCCCGACAAGCCCTATGACATGGAAGGCTTCGTGAACTCTGCCGGCGCCGTTGCGGGCCTTGAGTTCTACAAGGCGCTTTACGATTGCTGCACCCCTCCAGGCGCGTCCAACAGCTACATGGGCGACGGCATCGACGCGTACAAGTCGGGTCAGGTCGCGCTGCAGATGAATTTCGCCTTCACATGGCCGGGGTTCGAGGCGGATCCCAACGTGGGCGGCGGCAAGACCGGCTATCTGGTCAACCCAAAGGGCCCGAATGGCGAGCAGTTCGCGCAGCTTGGTGGTCAGGGCATCTCGGTCGTGTCCTATTCCGAAAAGCAGGACGCGGCCCTTGAGTACATCAAGTGGTTCGCCCAGCCTGCCGTTCAGGAAAAATGGTGGAAAGCCGGTGGCTTCTCCTGCCTGCGTGCCGTGGTCGAGGCACCTGATTTCGCCACCAGCCAGCCCTACGCGCAGACCTTCCTCGACAGCATGGCGATCGTGAAGGACTTCTGGGCAGAACCGAGCTACGCAGCCCTTCTGCAAGACAGCCAGTCCCGGTTCCACGACTATGTCGTAGCGGGCACCGGCACTGCGAAAGAGGCGCTTGACGGTCTGGTCGCCGACTGGACCGAAACCTTCCAGGACGACGGCAAGCTCTGACACCCGGCGCCCTCCGCCCGTTGTGGGCGGGGGGGCCTTTGCGAAACTCCCGAATATCCGCAGCTCAATCCAAGCCCTGCCCTTTCGGCGGGCGCGCTGAATTCGCGATCCACGAAGGGCGCGCCCCGATGACCGAAACACCCATCACCCGCGTGGCCCGCGCCACCCCGCCACCCATCGCCCGCCGCATCCGGGGACTGTCCGACCGTACCATCGCCTGGATCTTCGTGGCGCCCACTATCTTTCTGCTGCTCGCGGTCAACATCTTTCCGCTGATCTGGACGATCCGTCTCAGCCTCACGAACTACCGCGCGAACAAGCCCAACGCCCCGATCGAATTCATCGGTCTGCGCAACTACGAGCGCATCCTGACCGACCCCGACATCTGGAACACGATGCAGGCAACCGCACATTTCCTGATCTGGACCATCGTGTTCCAGGTTCTGATCGGGTTCACCCTCGCGTGGCTGATCAATCGCAAGTTCAAGGGCAACGACCTGTGGACCACGATCATCGTGCTGCCGATGATGCTGTCGCCCGCCGTGGTCGGCAACTTCTGGACCTTTTTCTACCAGCCGCAGATCGGCCTCTTCAACTATGTCGTATCCTTCTTTTCCGGCATCGATCCGTCGTCCTTCACCATGGTCGGCTCGGTCACCCTGGCCCCCTGGGCCATCGTGATCGTCGATACCTGGATGTGGACGCCCTTCGTGATGCTGATCTGCGTGGCCGGCCTGCGCTCGATCCCCGACTACATCTATGAGGCGGCCGAGGTCGACCGCGCCTCGAAATGGCGGCAATTCTGGACGATCACCATCCCCATGGTGCTGCCTTTCCTCATGCTGGCCGTCCTCTTTCGCGGCATCGAGAATTTCAAGATGTTCGACCTCGTCGTGCAGCTGACCGGCGGCGGACCGGGGTCCACCACCGAACTCACTTCGATCAACCTCAAGCGCGAGGCTTTCGAGAAATGGCGCACAGGCTATGCCTCGGCCTATGCGATCATCCTGTTCGTCACGGTCTTCGGCCTCGCCTCGATCTACGTCAAAGCTTTGAACAAGGTGAAGGAAAGATGAGCAGCTATTCCATCACCGAACCGTCGAACCGGCAGAAATGGATCGCGGGGATTCTGGTGATCACCTATGCGCTGATCACCATCGCGCCATTGGTGTGGATCATGTTGACCGGCTTCAAGTCCGGCCCGGATTCCATCGCCTATCCACCCAAGGTGCTCTTCGAGCCAAAGCTGGAAGGCTACGTCAACCTTTTCACCACCCGCACCCGCATCACCCAGGAACAGATCGAAACACTGCCCCCACCCACCACCTTTGCCGATACCGTGGCGCGGGAAAACGGCATGGTGATCGTCGGCGCCTCGAAGTTCGGCGAGCGATTCCTCAATTCGGTGATCATCGGCTTTGGCTCGACCTTCCTGTCGGTGGTACTGGGCACGCTCGCGGCCTATGCCTTCAGCCGCTTCAAGATACCGCTCAAGGATGACCTGCTCTTCTTCATCCTCTCCACGCGGATGATGCCACCCATTGCCGTTGCGATCCCGATTTTCCTCATGTACCGCGAGCTTGGCCTCAGCGACACCCATCTGGGCATGATCTTGCTCTACACGGCGGTGAACATCAGCCTCGCGGTCTGGCTCTTGAAGGGCTTCATCGACGAGATCCCGCGCGAATACGAGGAAGCCGCCTTGATCGACGGCTACACCCGGTTTCAGGCCTTTGTGAAGGTCGTGCTGCCGCAGGCGGCAACCGGCATCGCCTCGACCGCGATCTTCTGTTTGATCTTTGCCTGGAACGAATACGCTTTTGCCGCGCTGCTTACTTCGGGTACCGCCCAAACCGCGCCACCCTTCATCCCTTCGATCCAAGGCGTGGGCGGCAAGGACTGGCCCGCCGTCGCTGCCGGAGCCACGCTGTTCCTGCTACCGATGATGATCTTCACCATCATGCTGCGCAAACACTTGCTGCGCGGGATCACCTTCGGTGCGGTCCGCAAATGAACAGCGTCACACTCGCTCCCTGTCCGTTCACGTTTGTGCAAATATCCCCGCCGGAGGCTTCAGGTGGCGGGGGCAGGAGCCTCCGGCGGGGATATTTTTGCAAAGATGAAAGGGCGAAGGCATGATGACCTTCCTGTCCGGGCTGATGCGTCTGCGCCGAGGCGCCTGGGAGTTGCTGGCCTCTATCCTGATCGGCATTGGCGTCGTCATGCTGATGCAACCCTTTGCGCTGTGGCTGTTCACCTACAGCTTTGTCGTAACGCTTGCCGGCACGGTGATGTTCATCATCGTCAGCCATTTCCCGGAGTAGCCCTTGGCTGAAATCGTCATCCGCAACTTGCGCAAGGAATTCGGCGCCTTTACCGCGGTAAAAGGGTCATCCTTCACCATAAAGGACGGGGAGTTCTTTATGCTCCTCGGCCCCTCGGGCTGTGGCAAGACCACCACATTGCGCATGATCGCGGGACTCGAGCTGCCGACCTCCGGCGAGATCCTGATCAACGGCGAGGATGTGAGCCAGCGCCCCGCGAGCCAGCGCGACATCGCCATGGTGTTCCAGCTCTTTGCGCTCTACCCGCACATGAACGTAAGAAAGAACATCAGCTACCCGCTGGTAAGCCAAGGCATGCCACGGGCGCAGGTCGAGGCGAAGGTGGCCGAGGTGGCGCGGATTCTGGGCATTGAGTCGATCCTGAACAAGCCGGTTGGCGGCCTGTCGGGCGGCGACCGGCAACGCGTGGCGCTTGGCCGGGCCATCGTGCGGGAACCTGCAGCCTTCATGATGGACGAACCCCTCGGCGCACTGGATGCCGAGTTCCGCGAACGGATGGCCGAAGAGTTGCGTGCCCTGCATGACCGCATGAAGGCGACCACAGTCTACGTCACCCACGACCAGCTCGAAGCCATGCAGATGGGCGACAAGATCGTGGTGATGAACCACGGCGTGGTGGAGCAGTTTGGGACCCCGCAAGACATCTACGACCATCCCGCCACGCTGTTTGTTGCCGATTTCATCGGCAGCCCGTCGATGAATGTGCTGCGCTTTGACGGCACCGCGGCCTCCGGCTCCACTTCGGTGCGTCTCGGCGAGCACGAGTTTGCCACCCCCAGGATTGAGGCTGGTGCCTCGGGTGTTCTCGGGCTTGGGGTTCGGCCCGAGCATGTGACGCTGACCGATGCCTCGCCCTATCGCGGGCGAATCGAGGCGACGGAGTATCTGGGCACAACGCAGATCATTACGCTCTCCGCCGAGCATGGCATCGTCAAAGCGCGCATTCCTTCGGAGACTGTCGTGCGCGTGGGCGATCAGGTGGGTCTGGCCTTTACCGCGTCCACCCTCTCGCTTTTTGAGCAGTCGACCGGGCGCGCGCTGCGCACGGCGGCCAATGCAGGGGTCCATCATGGCTGAAGTGACCCTGGCGGGCCTGTCGAAGTCCTTCGGCGCAGTGCGCGCGCTGTCCGACGTGTCCTTCACAATTCCGGACGGCGCCTTTGTCGTCCTGCTCGGGCCTACAGGTGCCGGCAAGACCACCACGCTGCGCGTCATTGCCGGGCTCGAAAAGCCCGATAGGGGCGATGTACTGATCTCGGGTGTCTCGGTCGTGGCCGACATGCCGGCACAGCGCGATGTCGCGATGGTGTTCCAGCAATATTCGCTCTATCCCCACCTGACCGTGCGCGACAACCTCGCCTTCCCCCTGCGCTCGCCCATCATCGCGATGGCGGAGGATCAGATCACCCGGCGCGTGGCCGAGGTTGCCGAGGTTCTGCGCATCACCCACAAGCTCGACAACAAGGCAACAAAGCTTTCGGGGGGCGAGATGCAACGCGTCTCGATTGGCCGGGCGCTGGTGCGCAACCCGCGGATTTACCTGATGGACGAGCCGCTGTCGTCGCTTGACGCCAAGCTTCGCGCCGACTTGCGGGTCGAGCTGAAGCGGGTGCATTCGGAACTGGGTGCCACGTTCTTATATGTCACCCACGACCAGATCGAGGCGATGACGATGGCAAGTCATGTCGGCGTGCTCGATCAGGGTCGTCTGGTCCAGTTCGGCCCCCCGCGCGAGATCTACGAAAACCCTGTCAGCACCTATGTGGCAAGCCGCCTTGGCCAGCCGCGGATCAACCTTCTGCCTGCCGATGCTTTTGGTCCCGCGCCCCACGGCGCCGTGCAGATCGGCCTGCGTCCCGAACACGTCCGTCAGGGTGATGGCCAGCCTGCCACCGTTCGCCGGGTGGAGCATCTTGGCGACCAGACAAGGCTGCACCTGACGCTCGGTGCGCATGACATCATCACCCTGTCGGACGCACACACACCGCTGAAGCCCGGCGACACTCTCGCCATCCGGCCCGAAAACCCGCTCTGGTTCGACGCACAGGGCAACCGTATCTGAGGAGACCCGCCATGACCCAGTTCATCAACGCCAAAGAGACGCTGGTTACCGAAGCCATTGACGGGGTGCTGCGCACCTGCGGGGGGCAGCTTGCGCGGTTGGATGGCTATCCGCACATCAAGGTGGTGGTGCGCGCCGATTGGGATCGCGGCCGCGTGGCCCTCGTCTCGGGCGGCGGCTCGGGCCACGAGCCATCGCATGCGGGCTTTGTCGGGCGCGGGATGCTGACGGCAGCGGTTTGCGGTGAGGTTTTCGCCTCACCGTCGGTGGATGCGGTTCTGGCGGGAATCCTGGCCGTGACCGGCAAGGCGGGGTGTCTGCTGATTGTCAAAAACTACACCGGCGACCGGCTGAACTTCGGCCTCGCCGCCGAGCGCGCCCGCGCCTTCGGGCTGAACGTGTCGATGGTGATTGTCGATGACGATGTGGCGCTGCCCGATCTGCCGCAGGCGCGTGGGGTCGCAGGCACGCTCTTCGTGCACAAGATCGCGGGCGCCATGGCCGAAGCGGGCGACGACCTCGAAACCATCACCGCAGCCGCGGCCTCGGTGATCAGGGGCGCCGTTTCGCTGGGGATGAGCCTTGCTACCTGCACCGTCCCCGGCAACCCGCGCGAGGACCGCATCGCCCCCGGCAAGGCCGAGCTTGGCCTCGGCATCCATGGCGAAGCGGGGGTGGAGCAGGTGGATTTCGCCTCGGCCCGGGTCGCCATGCATATGATCTCGGACCGGCTCTTGCGGCATCTGGGGGCGGGGGACCATGTGGCGCTGCTCAACAACCTTGGTGCCACCACCCCGCTCGAGATGAGCATTCTGGCCGACGAGCTTGTCCGCTCGCCCCTTGGTGCGCGGGTGAAATGGATGGTGGGACCGGCGGCGATGATGACCTCGCTCGACATGCACGGGTTTTCCGTCTCGCTTCTGCCGGTGGAGGGCGACCGTCTCGCGGCCCTCACGGCGCCAGTGGGACCGCACGGCTGGCCCGGCTGCATGACGTTGACCGAAGTGGCCGTGCGCCCGCTGCCTGATGGGCTGACCCCGATTCAGGCAGTGCCCTCAGCCCATCCGTTGCGCCGGACTCTGGTGGAACTGTGCTGCACCGCCCTCATCGCCTGCGAGAAGGATCTCAATCTGCTGGATGCAAAATCGGGCGATGGCGACACCGGCTCCACGCTTGCGGGTGCGGCGCGCGCCTTGCACGCGGCACTGGATCGCTTGCCACTGGCCGATCCGACCCAGCTTTACCGCGCCATCGGGGTGGAACTGAGCCAGACCATGGGCGGTTCCTCCGGAGTTCTTCTTGCGATCTTCTTTGCGGCGGCCGGCGACGCCTCCGCCTCGGGCAAAAGCTGGATCGGCGCGCTAGGCGCGGGGCTTGACCGGGTGATGCAGGTGGGCGGCGCCGCCCCGGGTGACCGCACGATGCTCGACGCCCTGGCTCCGGCCCTCGCGGCCCTGCCCCAGGGTCTTGCGTCAGCCGCGACAGCCGCGCGCGCGGGCGCCAACGCCACCGCCGAAATGACCCGCGCCAAGGCCGGCCGCGCGAGCTACCTTGGCGCCGACAAACTCAAGGGTCACAACGATCCCGGCGCCGAAGGCGTCGCGCGCCTGTTCGAACAATTGGCCAAGGGGTAGCCGCCGCCTCAGACCGGGCCGGAAAAGCCGGGACGCCGGGCACGCCCCACCCCGACCTCCGAACCCGGGTCTAAACCTCCCCTTCACTTTTGCACAACTATCCCACGGGAGGTCCGGAGGGTATGAAACCCTCCGGGGCCCGCCAAGGGGCAGAGCGGCAGCCAGCCCCTCACGGCATCACTTCAAAGCGGTCCACATCCACCATCCCCATGTCGGTGATCTTCAGATGCGGGATCACTGGCAACGCGAGGAACGCGAGTTGCAGGAACGGCTCCTCCAGCACCACGCCTAGCGACCTGGCCGCCGCGCGCAATAATACCAGCCCGTCGCGCACCGTCTCGAAGGGCTCCAGACTCATCAACCCGGCCACCGGCAGCGCCAGTTCGGCCAGCACCCGGCCTCCCTCCACCACTACAAAGCCGCCCTCGATTTCGCCCAGACGGTTGGCAGCCCGCGCCATGTCGGCGTAATCCGTACCCACCACCGCGATATTGTGATGGTCATGGCAAACCGTCGAGGCGATGGCGCCCTTCTGAAGCCCGAACCCCTTCACGAACCCCGTCGCGAGATTGCCGTTCACCCCGTGCCGCTCGATGATCGCGATCTTGACCAGATCGCGCGCGATGTCGGGGCGTTTGTCGCCATCCTCGGGGGCGATCTGATAGGTCAGATGCTCGGTGATGATCTTGCCGGGCAGGATGCCGATCACCGGTGTCTCCACCCGGTTGCCGCCGGTGCGGAAATGCTGATGCTCCACCCGCCGCGCCTTGACGGAATTTCGGGCGACCGGCGCGGTGACGGACCGGGCGGCAAAGGCCGCCGCATCGGCCACCACGCCCCGCGCCAGCACCATCGACGCATGACACCCTGCCAAAGTGTCGATCACCGCGATATCGGCGCGCTTGCCCGGGGCGATCAACCCTCGGTCTTTCAGACCGAAAGCCTCGGCCGCCGAAAGGCTTGCCGCGCGGTAGACGGCCAGCGGCTCTGCCCCAAGCGCAATTGCCGTGCGGATCATGTGATCCAGATGCCCATGCTCGGCGATATCCAGCGGGTTGCGGTCGTCGGTGCAAAAGCACAAGTACGGCGCCTGCCGCTCGGTGATCAGGCCCACGAGGGCCTGCAGATCCTTTGACACCGACCCCTCACGGATCAGCACCCGCATCCCCTTGCGCAGCTTTTCCAGCCCTTCGTCGTAGCTCGTGGCCTCATGCTCGGTACGGATTCCGGCAGCGATGTAGCCGTTCAGGTCGTGTCCCCGCAACAGCGGCGCGTGCCCGTCGATATGTCGCCCGCAAAACGCCTCGAGCTTTGCCATGCACCCGGGGGCGCGGTGCAGAACGCCCGGATAATTCATGAACTCCGCCAGCCCGATCACCCCCGGATGATCCATGAAGGGCACAAGGTCGGACGCCTCCAGCCGCGCACCCGCGGTCTCCATATGGGTGGATGGCACGCAGGAGGACAGTTGCACCCGGATATCCATCAGGGTCTGGGCGGCGCTTTCGAGAAAGTAGCGGATGCCGGTGATCCCGCAGACATTAGCAATCTCGTGCGGATCGCAGATTGCCGTCGTCACCCCGCGTGGCGTGACGCAACGGTCGAACTCGTGCGGGGTGACGAGGCTGCTCTCGATGTGCAGATGCGTGTCGATAAAGCCGGGCACCAGCACCTTGCCGGACACGTCGATGACCCGCAGCCCCTCATATTCGCCAAAGACGCCCACGATGGTATCGCCGCAGATCGCCACATCACTTTCCACCAGATCGCCGGTGATGAGGTCGAAGACCCTGCCTCCGCGCAGCAAGAGATCGGCCGGGGTGACCCCGCGTCCCTGATCAATTCGGTCGGCAAGTGTACGTATCATGGTGTGCCTTCAGGTTGGTGGGTGGGATCGGGGGCGGCAAGGGCCGCGTGATGCGGATCGCCGGGATAATCTGCGGTCTCGCGCATGAGGCTCGCACCCTCGGCATCCTCGATCCCAAGCGCTGCAAGACCCGACGCAATGTTCATCAGGCAGCCCAGACGCGATCCGAAGAATCCCGCTCCCGTCGCAATGGAGCGCACCTGTTCGTGACGCGGAACATCACCGGCAATCGCCGGTGAGCCGTGATCCGCAGTAAAGGCAAGCGCCCGGATTGCGCCTGTAACGGTTTCAGCCGGAATGTACGTCGCATGATCGGCCGCCCCCCTCGTCTCGCGCCGCGACAGAATTTCGGTCTCTGTCGATCCGTCCTGTGCCGCGAAGCCAAAGGCAAGCCCGTCACAGCCGCCCCCATGATCCAGCGCCGCCTGCATGCCCGGGCTTGCGGCGGTACTGCGCCCCCCGAATCTGTCCTTTAGGATGATGCGGCGCGCGTGAAGCGGCGCATGCGCCCGGCGCAGCTTTGCAAAACGGAACGCCGGGTCCCACATCGATGAGCCGAAGGCGAATACCCTCAGATCGCCAGAAACCCCGTCGGGAACGGCGCGGCGCGACGCCTCGCGCGACGCCACCGGAGTAAGAAACCGCTCCAGCCGCAGTTCGCGCCGGCTGGCCGCGAATGCCTGCGGGTCAAAGCCGCACATCGCCGAGCGGCCCGGATCGGTGATCAGGCCCCGCTGTTCCGGATGGTGGGCAAAGACATCGGATATAATGGGCCGCCGTTCCTAACGCTGGGGACACATCGTAGCAGAACAGACCTGCACGGCCAAAGCAAAGCGCATCAGTCCTTGAACCCGCAGACGAAGGATGCTTGGACTTGCGGCAGACGAAAGGCCCCCCATGCGCCCTCTCCGCGGCATTACCCTCAAACTCGGCTCGGTCCTGATCTTCATCGTCATGGCCTCGATGATCAAGGCCACAGCGCAGCATGTGCCGCCGGGGCAGGCGGTGTTTTTCAGGTCGTTCTTTGCCATTCCGGTGATCGTCGTCTGGCTCTTGCTGCGGGGGGAACTCGCCACCGGCATGCAGACGCGCCAGCCGATGGGCCATGTGTGGCGCGGGTTGATGGGGACGGTTGCGATGGGCCTCGGGTTTGCGGGTCTGGGCTATCTGCCACTGCCCGAGGTGACGGCCATCGGCTACGCGGCCCCGCTTCTCACGGTGATTTTTGCCGCGATGTTTCTGGGCGAGGAGGTGAGGGCCTTTCGCATCACCACCGTGGCCATCGGCCTCACGGGTGTGCTGATCGTGCTTGCGCCACGCCTGACCATGCACAGCAGCGGCGCTGCGGCGCAAGCGGAGGCGTTCGGGGCGGTGCTTGTGCTGGGGGGGGCGGTCTTTGCCGCACTGGCACAGGTGCAGGTACGCAAGCTGGTGACCGTGGAAAAAACCGCCGCCATCGTGTTCTGGTTTTCCGTCACCGCCTCGGGCCTGTCACTGGTCACGCTGCCCTTTGGCTGGGTGATCCCCACGGCGGGCGAGGCCGCACTCCTCGTGGGGGCGGGGCTTCTGGGCGGGGTGGGGCAGATTCTGCTCACCTCGAGCTACCGTGAGGCCGAAGCGTCGCTTGTCGCACCCTTTGATTATGCCTCGATGATCTTTGCGCTGCTGATCGGCTATTTCATCTTTGACGAGGTGCCGACGCGCGCGATGCTGGTCGGGGCGGCCATCGTGGTCTTTGCAGGCATCCTGATCATCTGGCGCGAGCGTCAGTTGGGCCTGCAACGCGCGCGCCAGCGCAAGGCGATGACGCCGCAGGGTTAGGCCTGCGGGATTTCGGACAGATCGTGCCAGACGGGGATCCCGCGGGCGCGGGCAATGCGCGCGTCGTTGTCCGCGCCACTGGACGCCCCCGGAAGGCGCAACACACCATCGCATCTGGCCAGAAGCCGATGAGCGGTGGGATACATCACAGCATCATAGGCCGCAGACCCCGGCGCCCCGCCCCCCGCGCCGCGCAGGATCGGCAGCGCCGCCCATTCGCCGATCATCGGCATATGGCCTTTCTGAAAGATCGGCCAGGCGGCGGCTTCAAGCGCTTGCAGGTTGGCGGCCATCTGCATCGGGTCATCCCCCGTACCCGAACGGTATGGGCCCGCGATAAGGATCATCATCGGGGCGGTTTCAGCTTTGACTGGTTCACACATTTGCACGTTCCTTCACGTTACTGCGGCTTTCTTCTTGCATATCTGAATGATTCGCGCAATATCCGGCACAACAGGCAATATCGTGCAGGTTACCATGCTCACGTCCCATCGCCGTGCCCTCTTGCTGAACAGGCTGCAGGCCGATGGCAGGCTCGTCGCCGCCGACCTTGCGCGCGAGATGAGCCTGTCTGAGGACACTCTGCGCCGCGATCTGCGCCAGATGGCGGGCGAGGGGCTGCTCTTGCGCGTCCATGGCGGGGCGCTGCCACTATCGCCCACGCATCTGCCGCTCGCGCGGAGGCAGGGGCTAGAGGCCGCGGCCAAGGCCCGCCTTGCGCGCGCGGCGGTCGGGCTCTTGGGGCCGGGTCAAGTGATCATTCTGGACGGCGGGACCACGAACATCGCGCTGGCGGGCCTGATTCCTGCCGAGCTTAACGCAACCGTGGTCACCCACAGCCCCGGTGTCGCCGCCGCGCTGGAGGCCAAGACCGGCATCGACATCCTCCTTATCGGGGGGCGGGTGTTTCGCCATTCGATGGTGGCGATGGGGCCGGGTACGGCAGAGGCCTATGGGCGGCTCAGGGCCGATCTGTGCTTTGTGGGTGTGACCGGTGTTCAGGCCGAAGCGGGCCTGTCCACGGGCGACCCGGAGGAAGCAGTGCTGAAGGGCATCATGATGCGGGCCGCCGCCGAGACGGTGGTGCTGGCCACCCCAGACAAGCTGGGTGCCGCGAGCGCCTGGACCATCGCGCCGCTTGGCGCCATGGGACGGATGATCTCTGCGGGCGCGAGGCCCGTCTGGCTGCCGGAGGGCTGCGGGCATTCGTCGGCCTGAACGCCCGCGGACAGCGCCTGCCCCGCGCCGCGGAAGGGGACGCTGCCCCTCGGCCCAAGCGGGCCTTCTCCCGGGATACTTGTCGCCAGAATGAACGGGCCAAGTTGGAAAAAGGATCAGCCGTCGATGCGGATCCGGGCGTTCGCGGGGTCAAGCGGGCTGTCTTCGACCACGAGGGCGTCCCACTCCTCGCGCAGCATCTTGACCTTCAGCTTCGTTCCCGCCTCGGCCAGATCGGGACGGACATAGCCCATGCCGATCTGCTTGCCAAAGGCCACCGACCAGCCACCCGAGGTGAGGCGGCCTACCTTTTCGCCGTTGAGCAAGAGCGCCTCTTTCCCCCAGGGATCGGCGTCGGGGGGGCCGTCGATCAGAAGCGTGCAGCATCTGGAGCGGATGCCGGTGGCCAGCATGGCGGCCTTGCCCTGGAAATCCTTCGAAAGGTCCACGAAGCGGTCGAGTGCGGCCTCCAGCGGGGTCGCATCGCGGCCAAGTTCGTTGCCGAAGGCACGGTAGGATTTTTCCTGCCGGAGCCAGTTCTGCGCGCGGGCGCCCACGAGTTTCATCCCGTGCTTTTCGCCCGCAGGCAGCATCAGATCCCACAGATGGCGCTGCATCTCGATGGGGTGGTGCAGTTCCCACCCAAGCTCGCCGGTATAGGCCACGCGGATGGCGCGCACCGGCACCATGCCAAGTTCGATGTTGCGCATCGAAAGCCAGGGGAAGCGCTTGTTCGACAGCACGGAAGCGGGGTCGGCATCCTTCACGATCTCTTTCAGAATATCGCGCGATTTCGGCCCGGCAAGGGCAAAGACACCCCATTGGGTCGTCACGTCATGGATGTCGATCCAGCCGAATTCTTCGCGCTTGTCTTCGGCGCATTTGCGCAGGTAATCGCCGTCGTAATCCGTCCAGGCGCCAGCCGAGACGCAGTAGTATTCGTCAGGGCCAAGCCGGACGAGGGTGTATTCGGTACGCGTGGTGCCATGGGGCGTCAGCGCATAGGTCAAATTGATGCGCCCCACGGCGGGCAGCTTGTTGCAGGTCAGCCAATCGAGCAAGCGGGTCGCACCGGGGCCGCGCACGAGGTGTTTGGTAAAGGCGGTGGCGTCGATCAAGCCTGCCGTTTCGCGGATCGCCTTGGCCTCCGCCACCGCATGTGGCCACCAGGTGCCGCGGCGGAAAGAACGGCCATCGTGGTCAAAACTGTCGGGCGCGTCCTTCGGACCGTAGTAGATCGGCCGTTCCCAGCCGTTCACCTGACCGAACTGCGCGCCAAGGGCCTTTTGGCGGTCATAGACCGGGCCGGTGCGCAAGGGGCGGGCGTCTTCGCGTTCCTCATCGGGGTGGTGCAGGATGAAGACGTGTTCGTAGCATTCCTCGTTTTTGCGGGCGGCGTATTCGGTGGTGATCCACTGGCCATAGCGGCGCGGATCAAGGCTCGCCATGTCGATCTCGGCCTCGCCCTCGGTCATCAGTTGCGCAAGGTAGTGGCCCGTGCCGCCGGCCGCGGTAATCCCGAAGGAAAAGCCCTCGGCGAGCCACATGTTGCGCAGGCCCGGCACCGGGCCGACCAGCGGATTTCCGTCGGGCGTATAGCAGATCGGGCCGTTGTAATCGTCCTTGAGCCCTACCGTTTCCGAGGACGGCAGGCGGTGGATCATCGACATGTATTCCGCCTCGATCCGCTCCAGATCCAGCGGAAAAAGGTCGGCGCGAAAGCTGGCGGGCACGTCATAGAGAAAGCGCGCCGGGGCACCCCGCTCATAGGGGCCGAGGATCCAGCCGCCCCGTTCCTCGCGCACATACCATTTGCCATCGGCGTCGCGCAGCACCGGGTGCTGCGGGTTGGACTTGCGCCATTCGACCAGCGCCGGGTCGGGTTCGGTCACGACATACTGATGCTCGACCGGAATGGCGGGGATCTTCACGCCCAAAAGCCGGGCGGTGCGCTGCGCGTGGTTGCCGGTCGCGGTTACCACATGCTCGGCCCGGATCTCGAACGTTTCGGGCGACGCCACGAGATTGCCACCCTGTTCGACCATCGGCGCGCAGGTCACGATCCATTCCGACCCCGCCCAGCGATAGCCGTTCACCTGGACCTTGCGCTCGATCGTGGCACCGAACTGGCGCGCGCCCTTTGCCATTGCTTGCGTCACGTCCGCCGGGTTGATGTAGCCATCCTGCGGGTGGTAGAGCGCGCCGACCAGATCGTCCGTGCGCAAAAGCGGCCAGCGGTCCTTCATCTCGCGCGGGCTCAGGAATTCATGGTACACTCCGGCGGTTTCCGCGACCGACGAGTAGAGCATGTATTCGTCCATCCGCTCGGCCCGTTGGGCCATGCGCAGGTTGCCCACGACATAGAAGCCGGGATTGAGGCCGGTCTCTGCCTCCAGCCCCTTGTAAAAATCGACCGAGTACTTGTGAATATGCGTCGTGGCGTAGCCCATGTTGAACAGCGGGAGCAGCCCCGCCGCATGCCAGGTGGACCCCGCGGTCAGTTCGTCCCGTTCGACCAGCATCGTGTCCCAGCCGGCCCGTGCCAGGTGATAGGCGATACCGGTCCCCACGGCACCGCCGCCGACAACAAGCGCTTTGACATGGGTTTTCATCGAGGGCATCTCCGCTGGCTGCACTTTGCCCACTTCTGACAGAGACCGCGCATGTCCGGCTGAAAGAGCCGACCTTTGGCAGAGGAAAACGACGCGTTGCGCAGAAAGCGACGCGCTCACCCCAGCGTATGGACCATGATCTCTTCAGAAAACCCCTTGAAGGCGAAAGCGCGGGCCGGGATGGAGCGACGTCCGGCCAGCGGCGCGAAGGCATCCGAGCAGACGGTCTGCGCGCCAAGCTCGGCACTGGCTTGCAGCATCCGCGCGGTCAGATTGACGGCGGGGCCAACGGCGGTGAAATCCAGCCGCGTGCTGCTGCCGATGTTGCCATAGTGAATATCGCCAAGGTGCAGGGCCGCGCGAAAGGTGATTTCGGGGCCTTGCGCATCCGAAACCGCAAGGCGCGCCCGGGCGTCATCCAGCGCAGAGATGGCGCCCATGGCGGCGGCGGTCTGGGCGGTTAATTCGTCAACGGTCGGAAAGATCGCCAAAAGCCCGTCACCGATGAACTTCAGGGTTTCCCCGCCGTTGGTGCGGATCGCGGAATCCAGTGCCTCGAAAAAGGTGTTGAGGGTGGCAATCGTCTGCGCGGGCGGCAGCGCATTCGACAGGGCGGTGAAATTGGCAAGATCGGCAAACAGGATCACGGCGGTGATATTCTCTGAATAGCCGCGCAGGATGCGGCCGTCCATCACCTTTTCGCCCGCACCACGTCCGACATAGGTGGACAGCAGCGTGACCGTGTTCTCATGCAGGATTTCAGCCTCGACCACGCGGGCCAGCGGGGCCTGCAGGCGGCGGATGGCAGTGATGTCTTGGTCGGTGAAGCCACCCGCGCGTTTGGTCCCCACGGCGATTGCACCATTGGGGATGAACTTTCCGAAAAGCGGGCACATGATATAGTCGGAATAGCCGCGTGTCAGCTTCGACTGAATGTAGGGATGCGCCTCAAACGGGTTGCCTGTCCCCATTCGGACACGCACGGTGCGTCCGGTATCGGTGACATTCTTTTGTACCGAACCGACGTACACGTCCGTGAGCATCTGTGCATGCGAGAATTTTACAACCTTTACTCCCCCGCCTTTCGTCCAGAACACCGCTGATCCGAGCACTGCCGGACTTATATTCTTCATGTAGATCTCGATTGTGTCGACGCCCAAGTCAGCGCCGATCATTCGGCGCGCGAGTTCGCCGACGGTGTCTGTGAACATGGCCTTCGACGGCGCGCCGGCAAACATCCAGTTGACGAGGGCATCAAACTTGAAGGGATCAATCATGGCGCGGGCTCCGGACGGAATTGATCATATCAACGCGCGTATCGGGACGCCGCGCAAGGCCCATGTCGTGAGGGCGCCGCGAAGTTCAGCCCCGTCGTGCCGTCAGCGCCGACAGCGCGAAAAACCCTGCCGCTGCCGCGATGATCGACGGGCCGGCGGGTGTGTCCTGCCACAGCGACAGCGCAAGGCCCGCCAGCGCCGAAGCGGCACCGATCCCCACTGCCACCAGCGCCATCGCCTCGGGGCTGCGCGTCACGCCGCGGGCGGCGGCTGCCGGAATGATCAGCATGGCCGCAATCAGCAGCGCGCCCACCACCTTCAGCGCCACCGCCACCACCAGCGCCAGCGCCAGCGTCAGTACCAGCCGCTCGCGGTCGGGGTTCAGGCCCGAGGCATGGGCGAGGTCCTCGTTCAGCGTGGACGTCAAAAGCGCCTGCCAGCGCCAGACCAGCAACCCCGCCACCGCCAGCGCGCCGCCCCAGACAAACGCAAGATCGCCGCGCGACACGGCAAGGATGTCACCGAAAAGGTAGGCCGAAAGGTCGGTCCGCACGCCCGGAACAAAGCTCGCGGCGACAAGCCCGATGGCCAGCGCCGAATGCGCCAAAACGCCGAGGGTGGTGTCCATCGCCCAGCCCCTGGCGGCGAGCGTTGCCACCGTCACCGCCATCGCCAATGCCACCGCAAGGGTCCCCACGCCGACGGGCAAATCTGTCGCCAGCGCCAACGCCACACCCAGGATCGCGGCATGGGACGTCGCATCGCCGAAATAGGCCATCCGCCGCCAGACCACCAAAGAGCCCAAGGGCCCTGTGGCAATCGCCAGCCCCACTCCGGCCAGGGCCGCCCGCACAAGGAAGTCGTCAAGCATCCGAAGGTTCTTTCGCGCCATGCCCGGAGTCTTGATCATGGTCGTGATCATGGTCGTGGTGATGCTCTTGCGCGTGCAGATGCGCATTCGGCCCGGCATGCTCGTGGTCATGCACATGCTGGTACAACGCCAGCGCCCCTTGCGTGCCGAGGCCAAAGAGCGCCCGATACTCGGGTGCGCCGGACACGACCCGCGGTGTGCCCTCGCAGCAGATATGGCCGTTCAGGCAGATCACCCGGTCCGACGCGGCCATGACCACGTGCAGATCATGGCTGACCATCAGCACGGCCGCACCGCTCTGGGCACGAACCTCCTCTATCAGCCGGTAGAAGCCCGCCTCGCCCGCTTGATCCAGCCCTTGCGTCGGCTCGTCCAGCATCAGCATGTCGGGCGCACCGAGAAGTGCCCGCGCCAGCAGCACCCGTTGCAACTGCCCGCCCGACAGCGCGGCAAGCTGCAGGCCGCCCGCCGCCTCCATCCCCACGCGCGACAGCGCCGCCGCGGCCTCCGCCTCCCCCACCCGGCGGGGCAGTGACAGGAACCGCCGGGCCGTCATCGGCAAGGCCCGGTCGATGTGCAGCCGCTGCGGCACATAGCCGATCCGCAGCCCCGCCTTGCGTTCCACCCGGCCCGAAGCCACCGGCACGATCCCCAATAAGGCCCGCAAGAGCGTGGATTTTCCCGACCCGTTCGGGCCAAGTATGGTCACGATCTCACCCGCCGCGAGGGTCAGGGTGATGTCATGCAACACTTCCACGCCGCCCTGACGGACGCAGACATGGCGCGCCGAGATCAGGCTCATGCTGCGGCGCCTTCCTGACACGCGGGGCAAAGGCCTACGGCCTCGATGGTTGACCGTTCGACCGCAAAGCCAAGCCCCGCTGCGGTAAGGTCAAGCGCCGCACCGACGTCCTGCGCCGGGGCCTCTGCCACAGCATCGCAGACCCGGCAGATCAGGAAGACAGGGGCATGCACCTCGCCCGGATGCATGCAGGCGATGAAGCCATTCGTCCGCCGGATGCGGTGCGCCAGCCCCTGCTCCACCAGAAACTCCAGCGCCCGGTAGGCGACGGGCGGCTGGTTGCCATATCCCTCTGCCGCCAGCCGGTCGAGCACATCATAGGCGCCCAGGGCACGATGCGCCTCCAGCAGAATCTCCAGCACCCGCCGCCGCACGGGTGTCAGCCGCAGCTTTGCCGCACCAACCATCGCCTCGGCGCGCGTCATGACGTCGCTGGCGCAATGGGCATGGTCATGTGCGGCAAAGGCCAGGTCCTGATTTGCGCAACCGGGGCAGTCGGGGGTATGGACCTGCGACATGGCATGCATCCTTGACATGTAATATCATTACATTCATAAGCCTTTCATCCAGAGCGCGAAAGGCCAACCCATGCGTTATATCATATCCTTTCTCGTGGCCAGCCTCGCCCTGCCCGCCCTTGCCGAGGGGCCGCGCGTGGTCACCGACATTCCCCCGGTGCACGCGCTGGTCGCGCAGGTCATGGGCGACCTCGGCGCGCCCGCACTGCTGCTTGACCGGGGCGCATCGGAGCATGATTTCCAGCTGCGCCCCAGCCAGGCCGCGTTGGTGGCCGAGGCAGGGTTGATCGTGTGGGTCGGCCCCGAGCTGACCCCCTGGCTCGACCGCGTGGTCGATACCTTGGGCGAAGGCGTGCCGACCCTCACCCTGCTCGACGCGCCGGGCACCGCCCTGCAGGCCTATGGCGAAAACGCTGCAGAGCCCGAAGGCCATGATCACGCGGCCGCGCAGGACAAGGAAGAGGACGCAAATACCGCAGACGAAGGGCATGACCATGCTGGCCACAACCATTCGGGCCACGACCCCCATGCCTGGCTGGACCCCGCAAACGCCAAGGCCTGGCTCGCAGCCATCGCCGCCGAGTTGTCCCGCCTAGACCCTGCCAATGCCGTGACCTATGCAACCAACGCCGCCCGCGCCGCCACCGGGATCGACAGGCTCGATGCGGAGGTAGCCGCTATTCTCGCCCCCGCGAAGGCTCGCCCCATCGTCGTCTTTCATGACGCCTATGGCTATTTTGCGGGTCACTATGGCCTGACCATCGCTGCCGCCATCTCTCAGGGCGATGCCGCTTCCCCCGGCGCCGAGCGGCTCCGCGAGGTTCAGGCCAAGGTCGCGGACGGCCCCCCCGTCTGCGCCTTTCCCGAGCCGCAACACGACCCGGCCCTGCTGATCCAGATGGCCGAGGCGACCGGCGCCCGGATCGGTGGCGCCATAGACCCGGTCGGATCCCTGCTCGATCCCGGCCCTTCGGCCTATGCCGCCCTGATGACAGGGCTGGCACACGCCATCGCTGATTGCGCGGCAGGCTGATCAGTGCCCCCTACGCCCCTCAGGTCAATCCGGTCGCCCTGCGAATGACGGAAAGTCGGGGATCACATCCCGCGTCAGGGCCCTGGTGCCCGGCTCACTGAAGAAGCCATAGACGAAGCGGCCGGCACCAAGGCCCCCCCGCTGGACATCCCTCCCCGTGCCACCGATCAACTGATCATCGCCAATGCCGCCATCTAGCGCTGCCCCCGCGGCGGAGGCGGTCAGCACATCGTTGTTGCCTGCACCATTCACAAGATTGACCGCAGCGCCGAGGGCATGTGTTGCCGAGATGATGATGCCGACGCCATTCCCGCCCTTGTAGTCCACAGTCTCGCAACCCGTGACGGTAAAACCATCGTAAAGCGTGACGCTGCCTGGCGAGAGATCGGAAGTGATGGTCTGGTTCACGATTTTGAAGTTCAGCGTCAGCTTGTCAATTCCGCCCCGGCCATTGATCTCGCCAGAGCTGGTCACAGCGTTGATGAAACTGGCCAGCCGCGTCAGGGTATCGTTGCCAGGACCGCCGTCGGCAAGACTTAGATTGAAGCCCGCCGAAGCCAGAGTAGACAAGGTTGCTTGCCACGTTTGAGGACACAACGCGCACCTCTTCGATGGAACTGACCTGCAAGAGCTGTCGGCCGGATGAGGACAAGGTGCCCACCGGCGCATCAACAGCAAGTTCAACGACTGAAGATTGCCCTTGGCGCGAGGCCGGCAGGTCGGTGCCGTTGCCACCGGAAACCTGGTGGATCCCGGCGTTGGTGACCCCGCCTAAGTCGAAGCTGTTGTTCCCGCCCAGCCTGTCAATCGCCCCGGCAGCGAAATCCGCAGTATAACTGTCGTTCACGGTAAAGCTGTCGTCCCCGGCGCCGCAGGTGATGTCCTCGGCGCCCGCGCCCCCGACAAAGGCCAACCGCTCAAATCCGGTGTAGGTGGCCTCTGCGACGGTGTCGACAAGCGGCTGGAATGTTGCAGAAAGCGTAGAATGTTGCGGAAAGCGTAATGGTCACAAGCGCGTCATTCTGAACCCCAATAATTTGCAGCAGGTCAATCCCAGTACCGCCCCGCACTATCTGACCTGACTGCTGCGACGAAGCTTCGACCGTATCGTCGCCAGTTCCGCCGTTGACGACATCGGTTCCGGAGTTAACGACAATCGTATCCCTGACAACGCCGCCGCTGATCACATTGCAGTAGGTGGAGTTGCTCGGATCATCCCATCGAGGGAAATCGTCTCCAGAGTCGCCGTTGAGCGTATCATCGCCGTCGTCCCCGTTGACGGCATTTTCCCCGGCGCTGGTCGTTATTGTGGCATTGCCATCGAGACCGAAGACACTGTCCCCGCCGTTTGCAAGATACAGATTTTCGAAAATCGGAAGATCTGCCAAAACAAACCCCCCAACCAATCTGCAGGACTGCTACCTATGCCGAAACCTGACCGAATATCGCTATTCTGTCACGACAGACAAACATGGGCAACTAGACGGTATCGCGACACTATCTTGACCAAACAGATGTCACGTCAACATCGCGTATCAGATCCGGAACATCGATTGCGCGATCCGGGGCAGAATGGTCTTGAAACGCAAGGGAGCATCCGTCGCGGCGAGGCAGATGCAATCCATTCCGGCGTCGGCCACCGGCGTATGAACCAGCGCCTCATCAGCAATTTCGATGTCACCTCGTGCGAAGCGGTCCGTCTTGTCGGCAAACGCGCCTTGCAGCACCAGCGTCAGTTCCATTCCGCGGTGGCCGTGGTCTGGCACCGCCACCCCGGCGGGAATATGCAACAGCCGAACCGAGGCGTCGGGGGCTGTGGGCAGGATCGCCTGCCTTACCCCCATCCCGATGGGCCGCCATTTCACCGCCTCCAGCCCGCCACCGATATAATCGACCAGAGGGGCCGGAAGGATACCCGTGCCGCGCAGCCGTGCGCGTTGGGTGGCCTGTGGCAGGACATCGATCCGCTCCATCATCAGGGTCAGGCTGTCTTGCGCCATCGCGACCGCATCCGTTCCCTGCACCAGCGCGCCGCCCAGTGCGTCATAGGCATCGCTGCGCGCGCGGCATTCGTCACACAGCGAAAGATGTGTCGCCACGACAAGGCTGAACGCCTCGGGCAGATGTCCGGCCGAATAGGCCATCAGGAGAGGTTCAGAGAGGTGGTGCCTGATCGTCATCGTTTACGGTCTTTCCTGAGCCATCGACTGGCGAAGCCGGTCGAGAGCCAATCTGATGCGGGACTTGATTGTCCCCAAGGGTAGTCCGGTCTCGGCTGCAATCTCGCTGTGAGACAACTCACCGTAATAGGCCCGCTCGATCAGCGTGCGCTGTTTGGGCGGAAGCTTGGCAATCGCCTTGCCAAGCCGTTGGGTATCTTGCTGAGCCTCCATCGCGTCAGCCTGGTCAGGCTCGGCTTCGGGGCCCCAGTCCAATTCTTCCGGCTCGGCCCGGCGCGCGCGGCGCAGCGCGTCGATGCGCCGGTTTCGTGCAATCGTGAAGACCCAGGTCGCAACCGAGGCCCGTGCAGGGTCGAACATATGCGCTTTCTGCCACAGCGTCGCCATGACATCCTGCGCACATTCCTCAGCCAGACTGGACCCGGCGCCCGACCTCATCAAAAAACCCTTCACCCGGGGGGCAAAGTGAAGGAACAGGGCTGCGAAGGCCGCCTTGTCCTGATGATCGCGCACCCTGGTAACCAAGGCAGCCCAATCCGTATCAGATCCGTTCTTTGCCACCGTCCTGCCTGTTCGGGGAAAAACCTGTCCCTTGCTCGCAAGATAGCAGCGGGCAGGTGACATTCCATCCGTCGCGGTATTTTGTTGCGCATCGAACATCATGCTCACACTACGGCCTGAAGCGGCGACCGGATCACATTTCCACAGTCTCTCAAAAAAAGACCGGATGTCAACTTCATGTTGTAACAAAAATCTTACACGCTCTTTTTCATCTGATCCAAAACGAGACAGCTTGCGTAACCTCTTAAATCTTCCGGAGTTCCTGAATGCCGTTTGAGACCACGGGCTACGTCCCCCGCCGCATCGCTGTCATCGGGGGGGGCATCTCTGGCCTTTCTGCGGCACATGCCCTGTCGCGCGGTAATGCCGTCGTCATTTACGAGGCGGAAGGCCGTCTTGGAGGCCATGCCCGCACGATCCTGGCGGGCAAGCGCGGGGATCAACCCGTCGACACCGGCTTCATCGTCTTCAACCGGGTGAACTATCCAAACCTCGTGCGCCTGTTCGAGGAGCTGGATGTGCCGACAGCGCCCAGCCGGATGTCCTTTGGTGCGTCTATTGACGGAGGGCGGCTGGAATATGCGCTGAACAGCATCGATTCGCTGTTTGCCCAACGGCGCAATGTCGTGAACCCGCGGTTTCTGGGAATGCTGGGCGACATTGTGCGTTTCAATGCACGTGCAGAGGCGACGGTGCGCCCCGGCATGACCATTGCAGGTCTGCTCGATTCACTCGGCACCGGGGCCTGGTTCCGCGACCATTACATCACGCCGTTTTCCGGGGCGATATGGTCGACGCCGACGCAAGGCATCCTCGACTTCCCGGCCCAGGCGCTGGTGCAGTTCTTTAAGAACCATGCGCTGATGAGCGTGGGCGGGCAGCATCAGTGGTACACGGTGCGCGGCGGGTCGATCCAGTATGTGACACGCCTGCAGGCCCGCCTGCAGGCCGAGGGAGTGGATATCCGCCTTTCCACCCCGCTCGCCGGTGTGCAGCGCACGGCAGGTGGCGTGATGGTCCGTGCAACAGGAGGCGAGTGGGAGCTTTACGATGATGTCGTTTTTGCCACCCATTCCGACACCACCCTGTCGCTGCTGGCAGACGCCACCCCGGCCGAGCGGGCAAGCCTGTCGGCGATCCGCTATCAACCGAACGAGGCCATCCTGCATGCCGACCCCGCGATGATGCCGAAACGGCGGAAATGCTGGTCAAGCTGGTCTTACGTTGAGGCGGCCGGCGGGGCGGGCGACAAGATCGATCTGACCTACTGGATGAATTCGCTGCAACCGATCCCCGAGGATGATCCGCTGTTCGTGACGCTGAACAGCCGCCGCCCGATCCGCGAAGAGCTGATCCATGACGTGGCGACCTTCCACCACCCCGTCTACGATGTGGCGGCACTGCAGGCTCAGGCGGCATTACGGACGATGAACGGGACGCAGAACACCTGGTTCTGCGGCGCATGGATGAAGAGTGGCTTTCACGAGGACGGCATCGCTTCGGCGATGGATGTGGTGGAGACGATGCGCAGCCGCATTGCCGAAAGCATGGCCGCATGACACGGGCCGAGATGATCCGCGCAGAGACGTTCCATGGCCGCAAAGGCGCCGTGACGAACAGCTTTCGCTACTCCTTGGATTACGTTCTGCTGGATGCCGATGCCGCGACAGGCCCCTCCCTCTTTTCGCGCAACCACCGCAACCTGATGGCGGTGCATGACGCCGACCACGGCGGGGCGCCCGGCGCAGGGCGCGGCCCGTCCTGGGTGCGCGAGGTTCTTGCTGCGCACGACCTGCCGCCCGCCGCGCGCATCCTGCTCCTCGCGCAGCCGCGGGTGCTAGGGCATGTGTTCAATCCTGTGTCCTTCTGGCTGTGCGAGGATGCCGCAGGCACGTTGCGCGTGGTGATCGCCGAGGTGACGAACACCTATGGCGACCGGCACTGTTATCTTTGCCACCGCGACGATCTGGCGCCGCTGACCCGCGAGGATACGGTCGGGGCACGCAAGATTTTCTACGTTTCGCCCTTTCAGCCGGTCGAGGGCAGCTATCGTTTCCGCTTTGACATCGGGGCAGCGCGGATCGGTATCTGGATTGATTACACCACGGAAAAGGGGGGCGTTTTCACTAACCTGATCGGCCCGCGAGAAGTTCTCACCAACGGGGCAATCCTGCGGGCCTGTCTGCGCAGCCCGTTTGGCAGCCGCCGGATCTTGGCCCTGATACACTGGCAGGCACTAAAGCTCGCGCTTAAGCGGGCGAAGTTCCACAGCCGTCCTGTGCCGCCCCCCGAGGAAGTCACCCGGTGATTGCGCGCCTCCCCGCCACCACGCCCTCCTCATTGCCTGGGGCCGGGCTTGCGCGATGGTCGGTCTTTGCCGCACTGATCGCGGTCGCGGGGTTGCCGATCTACATCCACGCGCCAAAGTTCTACGTCGACAGCTATGGCGTGTCGCTCGCGGCCCTTGGTGTGGTTCTGGCGCTGCTGCGGCTGTTCGACGTGGTTCAGGACCCGGTGCTCGGCTGGCTGGCCGAGGCGGGGCGGCAACGGCGCGGGCTCTGGGTCGCGCTGGCCGCCGCCGTGATGGCTCTCTCAATGTGGGGACTGTTTGGCGTGGCGCCGCCGGTCGCCCCGCTTTGGTGGTTTGCGATCACCCTGTCGGGGCTGTTCTCAGCGTTCTCTTTTCTGACGATCTGCTTTTATGCCGAAGGCGTGGGCAAGGCAGGCCGCCTCGGCCTGAAGGGCCATCTGCGGCTGGCAGGCTGGCGCGAGACGGGATCGCTTCTCGGTGTCTGTGCCGCTGCGGTGGCGCCTGTCCTTCTTGCCCAGGCGACGGACCGGCCCTTTGCTGCATTCGCCTTTGGATTCGCGGTCTTGGCGCTGATCGCCACCCTCGCCATGCGGGCCGAATGGGGGCATGGCGCGGTGCCGCTGGCCGATACCAACCCTTTCGCGCTTTTCCGACCCGTGCTGGCCGACCCCATAGCGCGCAGGCTTTTGCTCATCGCCCTGCTGAACGCGGCGCCAGTGGCTGTCACCTCTACTCTCTTTCTGTTCTTTGTCGAAAGCCGCCTGCTGGCGCCGGGTCTGGAGGGGCCGCTTCTGCTGGTGTTCTTCCTCTCCGCCGCAGCCTCCACCGCGCTATGGAGCAGGCTCGCGCAGGCGCGCGGCGCAAAAACAGTACTGCTGTGGGGCATGGGCCTTGCGATTGTGGCCTTCCTGTGGGCTGTCACGCTTGGTACGGGAGACACGCTGGCTTTCGCGGCGATCTGTGTGGCATCGGGTGCCGCACTCGGGGCGGATATGACGCTTTTGCCCGCCATCTTTGCCCGCCGACTTGAGCGCATCGGTCAGGGCAGCGAGGGGGCCGCCTTCGGTCTGTGGTCCTTTGTCTCGAAACTTTCGCTCGCGCTGGCCGCAGCAACTTTGCTTCCTGCCCTCTCGGCTGCGGGCTTCGTGCCCGGGGCCGCCAACTCCGAATCCGCGCTCCGCACGCTGTCGCTGCTTTATGCGGCACTTCCCTGCGCGCTCAAGCTCATCGCCATCACCCTTCTGGCCCGCACCCCCCTTCCGGAGGTCTGACTGATGCCCGAGTTGTTTTCCCTGTTGCTTGGCGTGGTCGTCACGCTGGCAATGGTCGCCACCCTGCGTCGCTTCGCCAGCTTTCAGGCGCAGCGGCCAGCAGATTACGCCACAAGCGGCCCTAGGTTCGATCTGCCTCAGCACCTGTCCGGTCCGATGCTCTGCGAGGGCGTGATCTACGGGCCGACCGGCCGCGTCACTTCGCGCTTTGTCGCCGAGATGGAGGGCAAATGGGACGGCAACAGGGGCGTGCTGGACGAAGTGTTCCGCTATGACAGCGGCTCGGTGCAGAAACGCGCCTGGCATCTGGACGTTGCCGCCGATGGCTCGATCAAGGCAACCGCCAATGATGTGGTGGGCGCAGGCTCTGGCAGGGCCGAAGGCTCAGGGGTGCTCTTGCGCTACAAGATCCGCTTGACCAGAGAGGCCGGAGGCCATGTGCTGGACGTGACCGACTGGATGTATTTGATGGAGAATGGAACGATCATCAATCGTTCGCAGTTCTTCAAGTTCGGAATACAGGTGGCGGAACTGGTGGCAACCTTGCGCAGGCGCCCGGCATGAGAAGTTTTGCAGGCAAACGATATTGGCTTGTCGGCGCGTCCGAAGGGCTGGGCTTGGCCCTTGCCCAGCAGATGAGCCGTGCCGGGGCAGAGGTGATCCTCTCTGCCCGCAACGCCGCAACGCTTGAAGCGGCAGTGGCAGGGCTTTCCGGCAAGGCGCAGGCGGTGCCCGTGGATGTGGCCTCCACCCCGTCTGTGCGCGCGGCGGCAGGGCAGATCGGGGCTGTTGACGGCGTCGTTTTTCTCGCCGGGGTCTATTGGCCGATGCGCGCGCAGGAGTGGGACGCAGACGCCGTCGAGGCGATGTGCGATGTGAACTTCACCGGCTGCGCCCGGGTCATCGGCGCGGTCCTGCCAGGTATGGTCGCGCGCGGGGCGGGGCATGTGGTGATTACAGGATCGCTGTCCGGCTTTCGCGGATTGCCCGGCGCCATCGGCTATGCGGCATCCAAGGCGGGCACGATGTCGCTGGCAGAAAGCCTTTATGCAGACTTGCGCGGCTCGGGCATTGACGTGCAACTGGCCAATCCCGGCTTTATCCGCACCCGGCTGACGGCCAAGAACGACTTTGCGATGCCCTTCCTGATGGAGCCGGAGGACGCCGCCCGCGTAATGTTCGAACACATGACGACCGAGCGCTTCATGGTCAGCTTTCCCACGGTATTTTCCTGGGTGTTCCGCCTGTCGCAGTTCCTGCCGGACTGGGCCTATTACCGCCTCTTTGCGCCGCGGAAATAGCTCAGATGCGCAGTCGCACCATGAAGAAGCCGTCCATTCCGCCCCTTTCCTTCAGGTAATCGGGCCGCAGGCGCAGGCCACCACCCGCCGCCTGCCATTCGGGCGCCGCACCCTCTGGCAGCACTTGTTCCACCATCAGCCCCGGATGCCTGGAGAGAGCTGAGGCCAGTTGCCCCTCGCCCTCTTCGGGTAGCAGCGAACAGGTGCAGAACACCAGCCGCCCTCCGGGTTTCAGCCAGCCGAGCGCGCGGTCAAGAAGCGCTTCCTGCAGCGTTACCAGCCCCGGCAGTTCCGAGCCATCCTTGATGAACGGCAGGTCAGGGTGCCGCCGCACCGTGCCCGTGGCCGAACAGGGCGCGTCAAGCAAAACGGCATCGAAGGGCAAGTCCGGCGCCCAGGCCAGCGCATCCGCAACCACCATCTCGGCCGATAGGCCGGTGCGCGCCAGATTTTCCGCCACCCGCGCCATCCGCGGGCCCGAGATGTCCAGCGCCACCACCGCAGCCCCCGCATCGGCCAGCTGCATGGTCTTGCCGCCCGGGGCCGCGCACAGGTCCAGCACGCGCTCTCCGGGCTGTGGCTGCAACAGCTGCACGGCCAGCGTGGCCGCCATGTCCTGCACCCACCAGTCGCCCGCCGCATAGCCCGGCAGCGCCGATACCTGCCCGGCGTGGTGCATCCGGACGCTGCCTGTGGGCAAGGGCTCGCCCCCTGCAGGCGCTTCCCGCCCTTGACGAAGCGTCAGATCCAGTGGCGGCTCACTTGCCTGCACCGCCTCGATTGCCGCGACTGCCTCGCGCCCCCACGCATGCACCATCGGCTGGCGCATCCAGCGCGGCAGCTTCTGGTCAGGCGCTCCCTCCAGCAACCGGCCCTCTGGCAGTGCCCGCAGCACCGCATTCACCAACCCTGTCAGATGCCCCGTACGCCGCCCGCGCCTTACAATCTCAACGGCCGAGTTCACCGCGCCATGCGCAGCTGCGCCCATGGCCTGCTCCGCCACCGCCAACCGCAAGGCATTCATCGCAGGCATCGGCGGCACCTTGCGCAAATGCGGCGACAACAGCGCGTCAATCGGCCCGACCCGCCGCAGAACAGCCAGCGCCAGCCGCAGCGCCCGCGCACATTCCTGCGGAGGCAGCTCTGTGGGCAGGTCCAGATCGGACAGCATCCGCCCGTCGCCCAGAACCGCCCCCAAAAGTTCCACCGCCGCAAGCCGCGCCGCCAGACCTTCCGCCATTGCCGTCCCCTTGCTGCCCTGACTTTCGGCCTATATCACAAGGAACTGAGGCACAAGGAATTGCCATGACCGGCCCAGACTCACCACCCGCCTTTTTCTCCGCCGCCGAACGGGCGCTTGCCGAAGCAGCAGCCAGACGTGCAGCAAACGCACCCCCCACGCTTCCGCCCGAACTTGGCGGCCGCCAGGGACCCGAACCTGTGCGCTACGGCGACTGGGAACGCAAAGGCATTGCCGTCGATTTCTAGAGAAAGTCGATGTCTAGCGCAGTTTAAAGGCGGCAGAATCTCCGGTCCCCCGATCTACGGTAAAGCGCACGCTATGGGCTCCCTTCACCTCGACCAGCTGGCAATTGAATGGAATCTCGGTCCCGCTCCAGTCCATCCTGCGACAAAAATAGCCGTCCTGCCACTCCCACCGCCCGTTCAGGGCCCAGCCAAGTGCAGACCCCTTGATCGCTCCATCCGGGCGCAATTCTAGACGAATCTGCCACAAGGCGAGGCGCAGTTCCTTGCCCTCGACCAGGGACATGAACTGCTGCTTGTTGCGCACAGGCTTGTAGGTCTCTGCCGCTGCGGGAAGAGCAAGCGTCAAGGCAAAAAACGCAATGAGAAGGCCGGCCATCGTTGACGCTCCCAGAATACAAGTCGGATATATACGCGGAAAATCGCTTTCTGGATTACCGCAGCCCCCGTCAAAGATCCAGAACATCCATCATTTCATAGGCCCCGGGCTTCTTGCCCTGCCCCCAAAGGGCTGCCCGCAACGCCCCGCGGGCAAAGATTGCCCGGTCCGTCGCCAGATGCCGCAGCACGATCCGCTCGCCATCGGCGGCAAAGATCACGTCATGCTCGCCCACGACATCGCCACCGCGAATCGCCGAAAAGCCGATGCTGCCCCGTTGGCGCACGCCGGTCGTTTCGTCACGTCCGGACAGGCGCGCATCCGCCAGCGCAACCCCGCGCCCGGCCGCCGCAGCCTCCCCCAGCATCAGAGCCGTGCCCGAGGGAGCATCCACCTTCATGCGGTGATGCGCCTCCACGACTTCGATGTCCCAATCCTCATCCAGCGCCGCCGCCACCTTTCGGGTCAGCCGCACCAGCAGATTGACGCCAAGGCTCATGTTCCCGGCCCGCACGATCACGGCATGATGCGCCGCACGCCCGATGGCTTCGATGTGCTCCGCCTCGAGCCCGGTCGTGCCGATCACATGCACCAGCCGCGCCTGCGCCGCGAGGGCTGCGAGACCGACCGTCGCCGAGGGTGTCGTGAAATCCACCACCGCCTGTGCGCGGGCCAAGGCCTCCAGCGGATCCGCCGTCACGGCCACCCCCATCGCAGCCCCACCCAGGCATTCCCCCACATCGCGTCCGATCCAGGGATGACCCTCGCGCTCCACACACGCGGCCAGCCGCGCTCGGTCCGAACCGGCGATCAACCGGATCAGCATCTGCCCCATGCGCCCCGACGCGCCCGTCACCACGATCCCCGGCCTGTCGTCCATCCCGTCTGCCCTCACCTGACGCACTCTCCGGAATTCATCTATTCCTAAATATCCCGGGGTCCGGGGCAGCGCCCCGGGTCCATCCGCAATAGCGCCCTTCTGCCATAGCGGAAACCCCGCCCGTTGCAGCGCCCGGCAAAAGCCCGTAAAGCCTCGGGCATGGCAAACAAACGCTCCTCCCAGGCCAATGGCCCCAACCAACGTCAGCTGCGTGTGGGCGAACTCATCCGCCGCACCCTCGCGGAGGTGCTGAACCGGGGCGACATCCATGATCCCGAGCTGAACGCCATGTCGATCACGGTAGGCGAGGTATCCTGCTCTCCCGACCTCAAGGTCGCGACGGTTTATGTCATGCCGCTGATGGGCTCGGTTCCGGTCGAGGCTGCCATTGCGGCGCTGGCGCGCAACAAGCACGAACTCCGCCTGCGTCTCGGAGGTCAGCTCACATTGAAATACGCCCCCGACCTGCGTTTCCGGCCCGATGCCACCTTTGACCGGCTGGACGAGACGCGCCGGCTGTTCGCTGATCCCTCAGTGCAGCGTGATCTGGCAGCGCCCGACGCGCCCAATCCCGACGCGCCGAACTCAGACAAGCCCGGCCCCGAAACGCCCGCACACGACGGGGCCTGAGCCATGCGTGGCGCAGCAGCTGTATTCCTCCTGCTTTCGTTTGCGCACTCTGGGCAGGCGTCGTCCTGCTACGACACCCTCTTTGACGGCGCTTCCTTCACACTCTGCGCGGTAACGGCTGCGGACGATCTGCGGCTGTTTCTTTCAAGCCCCGAGGGCCCGCTTCGAAGCTTTGCCACCGTCAATTCCACCCTTGACGCCGAGGGGCTGCAACTCGGGTTTGCGATGAACGCAGGCATGTATCACCGCGACCGCGCACCGGTTGGCCTTTACATCGAAAACGGGCATGAGCTGGCTCCTTTGGTCACCCGCGACGGTCCGGGCAACTTCGGTCTGTTGCCAAACGGCGTCTTCTGCATCGGCGACGGCTTTCGCGTGATCGAAAGCCGCGCCTTCGCCAAGGACCGCCCCGCCTGCCGCCACGCCACGCAATCGGGTCCGATGCTGGTGATCGGTGGCGCGCTGCACCCCCGGCTGCTTCCCGGCAGCGACAGCACCAACATCCGCAACGGCGTGGGCACGACAGCGGACGGGCGTCGCGCGGTCTTTGCCATTTCGAACCAGCCGGTGAACTTTCACCTTTTCGCCAGGCTGTTTCGTGATGGCTTGGGCCTGCCCGACGCGCTTTACTTCGATGGCAGCATTTCGCGGCTTTATGCCCCGGACCTCGACCGGTCGGATCTGGGCTTTCCCATGGGGCCGATCATTGGCACCGTCATCCCGAAAGGCTGAAGCGATGGCTCGTCAGAAGAAAGGCCGTGCGCTGTCGGGCTGGCTGATCGTGGACAAGCCCGCGGGCATCACCTCGACCGCCATCGTGGGCAAGGTGAAATGGGCGCTGGATGCGCAAAAAGCCGGCCACGCAGGCACGCTTGACCCCGATGCGACGGGCGTTCTGGCCGTCGCTCTGGGTGAGGCGACCAAGACCGTGCCTTATGTCACCGATGCGCTGAAATGCTACCGCTTCCTTGTGCGCTTTGGTGCGGCCACCACCACAGACGACGCTTCGGGCGCGGTGATCGCCACATCCGACATCCGGCCGGGCGACGCCGCAATCGAAGCCGCCCTGAGCAACTTTCGCGGTGCGATCCAGCAAGTGCCGCCGCAGTATTCCGCCGTAAAGGTCGACGGCGATCGCGCCTATGACCTCGCACGCGAAGGCGAGGTGATGGACCTTGCGGCGCGCGCGCTGTGGGTGGAAAGCCTGTCGATGCTGGCCCATCCCGATGCCGACCATGTCGAGCTCGAAATGGTCTGTGGCAAAGGCGGCTATGTCCGCGCAATTGCCCGCGATCTGGGGGCCGCACTTGGCGCATTGGGACATGTGGTTTGCCTTCGTCGCACATGGTCCGGGCCGTTTGACGCGGCGGATGGCATATCCCTTGCGGAAATCGAACGTCTGGCCCGCACGCCCGCGCTGGAGGACCACCTCCGCCCGCTGGAAATGGGCTTGACCGGCCTGCCCGAGCTGCCCGCCACGCCCGAGGGCGCTGCCCGGTTGCGCAACGGCAATCCGGGATCGGTTCTCGCCTCCTCGGTCCAGTATGGCCATGAGGCCTGGGCGAGCTATCAGGGCCAGGCAATCGCAGTCGGCACCTATCGCGCGGGCGAGTTGCACCCTGCCCGTGTGTTCAACCGCTGAGACCCCTGATGATCACGCGCCACCACCGGAAGGGCGACGCCGAAAGCACCGCCGTCTATTCCGACTGCGAGCGCTATCGCTATCTTTTGACCCGCGTCTGGGATCCGGCGGGGCAGAAGGCTCTGTTCGTGATGCTGAACCCCTCTACCGCCACCGAAGTGCAGAACGACCCTACGGTCGAACGCTGTGAACGGCGGGCACGGACGCTGGGGTTCGGGGCGTTCCGGGTCACCAACATCTTTGCCTTTCGCGCCACCGATCCGCGCGTGATGCGCGCCGAGGCTGACCCGGTGGGCGGGGCCAACGATGCGGCCATCGCCGAATCCGCAATCTGGTCCGACCGGATCATCTGCGCCTGGGGCACGCATGGCGCCCATCTGGGGCGCGGCGTTGTGGTGCAGGCGCTGCTGCGCGCCACGGGGCGGCCACTGTGGCACCTTGGCCTTGCACAGGGCGGAGCGCCGAAGCATCCGCTCTACATCGGCTACGACCGCCAGCCCGAGCGGTGGTGACCCCCGCGCCTTTTGCCCTAGCCCATGGCCTCCAGCTGATGGCGCACCCGCCAGTTCGGCGCCTCTGCCATCAGCTTTTCCGCCACCCGCCGGGCGAGCCGGTCATGTCCCTGCGTCCGCGCCCGGGCGATCAGATCGGCCTGCCAAAGCGGCGAGGCGCGGCGCGCGCGGTACAGCCGGTAGAACTCGGCTTCGGTCAATGTGCCCGACAAGGCCGCAACCGACAAACTCTTCAAAAGCCCCATCTTCAGCAAGGCAGGCGGCAGCTTGTGCCCCAGAAGCGGCATCCGCAAAAGCACCGTGTTCGCCCCGGCAAGGCGCGCGGCATGCGCGGCATCCGGCGCCACCAGCGGATCAAACCCCAGATAAATCCGCGCCGCCGCCCCCGCGCCCTGCACCGCATCGGCATAGGGCCCGGTCCAGTCGGTAATCTTGCGGGCATAACGATATCGGCTCTCAAACGGCGCGAGAGCGTCGTTCAGCGTGCTTTGCGGCGCAAAGGCCATCACGGTGCAGCCCGGTGCCAGGCCTGCAAAGGTGATCGCCGCATAAGCCCCCATCGAGGCGCCATACATCGACACAGCCGGAAAGCGCGCAAAGAACCCGTCGTCGCGCAACCCCTCCAGAGCGGCCCAAAGCGGCGGATCGCGATACCAGTCATTCCGCTTTGTCATCACCCCCAGAACGTCCCAGCCCTGCGCAGCCAGAAACCCCTGCCCCCAAGGGATGCGATGCGTCTTTTCCCGCAGGGCAGAGAGGTTGTCGAACGTCACCACCAGCCGCTCTCCCCGCCCGGGCAGCCAGCTTAGCGCGTGATAGGGGCGGTCAGCAAACCAGCCGCCCGCCTCGGTAACAAGCGCGCGCTGCGCGGCGAAGGGGTCGGCTGATGTCATCTGGCTTCCCGCTGGCATGTGCGCCAGACTAGCCCCTGTCCCCCTCGCAGCGCCAGACCTGCTTTGCGTTCCGCTCCAGCGTTTTGCCCTCGGCTGCGAACTCGACAAGGGCTGCCTGCAGGCAATCATTTTCGCGTGGGGCCCCGGACCACACGCGGCGAAGGCGGCGGCGCTCTTGTGCAGGGCGGAGGAGAAGAGCCGTTCCCGCAATTCGGTTGGCAAGCAGTCACGCCTCGGCATGGAGATCGCACCGTGCGGGATCATGATAAAATTTCGCGACGGGTTAAGCGCAAGCGGCCCCGCCCCGTTCAATCCTGCGCCTGCGAGGTTTGATCTGCATCAGTGCAGCGCAGGCTCGCCCGTCATAATTTTGACCCGGGCAAAAGGCCCAACAGCAAACGAGGATATGGCCATGAAACTCTCAAGACGTTCGGTACTTCTTGGTGCCGCGGCGGGCGGTATGGCTGCTGCCGTCCTGTCGCTTCCGGCTGCTGCCGCTGGTGTTACGATCAATGTTGCGTTGTGGGACAAGGGCGCCATGTCGATGGAAACAATGGGCAAGATGCATGGCAGGGGCATGGGCATGAAGAGCCAGGATATGCCAATGGCCATGATGGGCATCACTATCGATCAGGCCAGCGTACCTGCAGGCGAGGTGACCTTTGCGGTCACCAATACCTCAAAGGATATGATCCATGAAATGGTCGTCTCCCCGATCGCCGATACGACCACACCCCTTCCCTACATCGAAGACGAACAGCGGGTCGACGAGGACGCGGCAGGTCACGTAGGGGAGGTCGCTGAACTGGATGTCGGTGCTGCCGGTGCGTTGACCGTCACTCTGACGCCAGGCGCTTATTTGCTCTACTGCAATATTCCGGGCCACTATCAATCGGGCATGTGGACCGTGGTCACCGTCACCGGCTAAGCCACCGGGGTCCGCAGCAAGAAGGCCCCGAGGTTTCCCCCGGGGCCTTCTTCAATCCTTCCGCCGCGAGGCTCAGGCTTCTTCCTTGGACTCGGTGATCTCGGCGCCGGTTTCCTGGTCGACCATCTTCATCCCCAGACGTACCTTGCCGCGATCGTCAAAGCCCAGAAGCTTTACTTTCACTTCCTGGCCTTCCTTGAGGTGCTCGTTCGGGTGGTTCAGGCGCTTGGAGGCGATCTGGCTCACGTGAACCAGGCCATCGCGCTTGCCGAAGAAGTTGACGAAGGCGCCGAAGTCCACCAGCTTGACCACGCGGCCGGTGTAGATCTGGCCCTCTTCCGGCTCGGCCACGATCGACCAGATCATGTCATAGGCCTTCTTGATGGCCTTCTGGTCGTTCGAAGCGATCTTGATCACACCGTCGTCATTGATATCGACCTTGGCGCCCGACACTTCGACGATCTCGCGGATGACCTTGCCGCCCGACCCGATCACTTCGCGGATCTTGTCGGTTGGGATCGTGAGCGTCTCGATCTTGGGTGCGTATTCCGAGAATCCCTGCGGTGCCGACAGCGCCTTGTTCATCTCGGACAGGATGTGCAGCCGGCCTTCGCGGGCCTGGGCCAAAGCCTGCTCCATGATTTCGGGCGTTATGCCCGCAATCTTGATGTCCATCTGCAGCGAGGTGATGCCGTTCGTGGTGCCTGCCACCTTGAAGTCCATGTCGCCGAGGTGATCCTCGTCGCCCAGAATGTCGGTCAGCACGGCAAACTCGCCGTTCGGCTCCAGGATCAGGCCCATGGCCACGCCCGCAACCGGCGCCTTCAGCGGCACGCCTGCGTCCATCATCGAGAGTGACCCGCCGCAGACCGAAGCCATCGAGGAAGATCCGTTCGATTCCGTGATCTCGGACACCACGCGGATGGTGTAGGGGAAATCGGTCGACGCAGGCAGAACTGCCTGCAGCGCGCGCCAGGCAAGCTTGCCATGGCCGATCTCACGACGGCCGGGAGAGCCGACACGGCCCACTTCGCCCACCGAATAGGGCGGGAAGTTGTAGTGCAGCAGGAAGTTCGAGCGGCTGTTGCCGTGCAGCGCGTCGATGATCTGCTCATCTTCACCGGTGCCGAGCGTGGTCACCACAAGGCCTTGCGTCTCGCCACGGGTAAACAGTGCCGAGCCATGGGTGCGCGGCAGGATGCCGGTTTCGCACACGATGGGGCGCACGGTCTTGGTATCGCGCCCGTCGATGCGGATGCCGTTCTTGACCACATCACCGCGCAGAACGGCCGATTCCAGCTGCTTGATTGCCGGATATAGGTTGGTATCCGCCTGATCTTCGTCCGACATCTTGGCCTTGATCGCGGCCACAGCGGCGTCGATGGCCGTCGTGCGTTCCTGCTTGTCACGCAAGGCAAAGGCCGCACGCATCAGAGCCTCTCCGGCCTTCTTCACCTTGGCGTAAAGCGCCGAGTAGTCGGGGGCGTGGAAATCGAACGGCTCTTTCGCGCAGTCTTCGGCGAAATCGACGATCAGGTCGATGACCGGCTGCATCTGGGCATGGCCGAACTTCACCGCGCCCAGCATTTCCTCTTCGGTCAGCTCGTAGGCCTCGGACTCCACCATCATCACGGCGTCCTTGGTGCCCGCAACCACCAGATCCAGCCGCTGATCAGGGTTCGCGCGCAGGTTCTGCATGTCGTCGACCTGAGGGTTCAGCACATAGGCGCCGCCCGAAAATCCGACGCGCGCCGCACCGATCGGGCCCATGAAGGGCACACCCGAGATCGTCAGCGCCGCCGAGGCCGCAATCATCGCGACGATATCGGGGTCATTCTCAAGATCGTGGCTCAGCACGGTGGCCATCACCAGCACTTCGTGGCGGAAGCCTTCGACAAAGAGCGGACGGCAGGGCCGGTCGATCAGACGCGAGGTCAGCGTCTCTTTCTCGGACGGGCGCGCCTCGCGCTTGAAAAAGCCGCCGGGGATCTTGCCGGCAGCATAGTATTTTTCCTGGTAATGCACGGTCAGCGGGAAGAAGTCCTGCCCCGGCTTGGCGGTCTTGGCGAAAGTCACGTTGGCCATGACGGAAGTCTCGCCAAGCGTGGCGATCACCGATCCGTCAGCCTGACGGGCAACTTTCCCCGATTCCAGGGTCAGCGTGTCACGGCCCCACTGGATGGATTTCTTGGTCACTTTGAACATCTGATTTCCTCTGGGACCGGCCCCCTGGCCTGTCGTCCCGCATATCTGGCGGCCCCATTGCCGCCGTCGCCCCCTATCCTTTGCATGCGGCCGGGGGCGGGCCTCACGTCGCAGATTTCGGGCGAATACAGGAAAACTCGGCTGTTGGGAAGGGGGATGCCCCTTGCCGATACCCGATGACGCCGGCAATGTTCGTCACGCATGGCAACGCCCCGAAAAGAGCTTGGTCGAGCCAAATTAATTCCAATTCTTTCACGCACAAGGTGGCGAGTGTGTGCAAAATGCAGAACAAATTGAAGCCCGGAACCTTACTCTTTACGCCCTGCTTGATCTCGTCGACTGTAGCCCAAGCGGTTACAACTTGCGTCACTACATCTGGTGTCGTGGTCGTCTGCACCAGTACCGAAACTGATACTTTCGGGACAACGTGCCTTCCGCTTGGCGATGGCGTTATGTCCTGGCGCTAGACCGCAACCCTGCCGACAGCACCGCGATATCCTGAATCGTCATAGGCCACGAAAATAGTAAGCGTTAGCAGGGCCGCACGGTCTGCTTGGCTTGACGGTTCGAAGTTCCACCGGAGCAGGTCGTCGATGCGGCTTTGTGGGTGGCCGTTGGCGATGGCGGTCAGGGTTGCCTTGAGGTAGGCGAAGGGCTCAACGCGGTTGATCTTGCAGGTTTCGATCAGGGAGGCGATGCGGCCCCAGGCGATGCCGCCTTCGTCGTGACCTGCGAGGAGGGCATTCTTGCGGTTGAGGGCGATGGGGCGGATCAGGTTTTCGACCGACCCGGTTGCTGTCGATCTCGACGCGGCCGTCAGTCAGGAAGGTTTTGAGCCAGTCCCGATGGTTGTGGATTTAGGCGAGCTTTTCGCCCAAGCGGGATTTACTAGAGATCTTGCGGCGCTCTGCCTGCAGCCATTCGCCGAAGGCCGCCACCAGTGGCGCGGTGCGGGTCTGGCGGGCTGAGTGGCGCTGGCCGGGCGAGACCCCGCGGCTTTCGGCCTCGACGGCATGGAATTCGGCGATGCGGCGCAGGCCTTCGGCGGCGATTGATGATCCGTCGCGGTCGAAGACCTCTTTCAGTTTGCGCCTTGCATGGGCCCGGCAACAGGCCACCCGAATGGGAGCGCCGCCCTTGCGCGAGGGTTTGGTCAGCCGGTTGTAGCCAGTGTAACCGTCGATCTGCAGGGTGCCATCGAAGCCGGTCAGGAAGGTTTCGGCATTTTCACCTGCGCGCTCAGGAGCATAGAAGTAGACCACACCGGGCGGGTCTTCGCCGCCCCAGGGCCTGTCATCGCGGGTCGGCGCCCGGAGATATCCGGTCTTTGTCGTCCCGCGCGCCCCGGATCCGGCACCGGGGCAGTGGTCTCATCGATGAACAGCTTGCCGGATCGCTTCAGATGGTCGGCCAGCCGGTCCACCACGGGTTTCAGATGGAACGCCGCCTTGCCCACCCGATCGGCCAGCACGGCGCGGTGCAAATCAAGGCCCGCCCGTGCGAGGATCTGGCTCTGGCGATATGACGGCAGATGGTCCGCGTATTTGCTGACCGGTACATAGGCGAGCGTCGCCTCGGCCGGCAGGGCGCCCATGATCAGGTGGCTGGGTGCCGGGGCTTGGGTTGCCCCGTCGGTGCAGGTCCCGGCAGGCATATTCCGGGCGCACGGTGACGATCACCCGCAGCTGTGCCGGGACGATGTCCAGCCGCCTGGCGCGCGGTCTTCGCCGATCTTGTGCATGACGCCACAGTCGCAAGGGCAGATCGGGCTGTCCGGCTCGATGACCTCTTCGATGCGGGGCAGCGCGGCTGGCAAATTGCCGATGATGCGCCTGGGCGCGGGCCCGGTCGTCCGCTCGCCCGCTTCGGCGGCACGCGTTTCCTTCTCTGCCTCGACCTCGGCCAAGGCGATCGACAGGTCCCCGAACGCCAGCTGCCGTTCATGTTCAGACAGCTTTACCGACCGTTTGCCATGCAGGGCATGGTTCAACCCGGCAATCAGATGCTCCTGCCGACGGGTGATTTCCGTGAGCGCAGCCACCGTTTCCATCGGTGCCGGCACCGCCGCGCGTTGCGCGGCAGGGATGGCGGAAAGATCAAGGGCGGGGGCAGTTTGCATGGGCTGAAGTTACAACGAAACCCCAGCAAAAACCCGCAGAACCAAGCGGTTGATTCACTCTGCCACAGCCGGTGGGCGTGCCTCCAATGCCTTGACCTTACGCCAGTCGAGACCGGCAAACAGCGCCTCGAACCGGGCATGATTGAGGCCCATCATCCCGTCCTTGATCGCAGGCCAGGTGAAGGTCGTATCCTCCGGCCGCTTGCAGGCCATCACAAGGCCAGTCTTGCGCCATTGTCTCTCGGACCAATGGCAGCCGGATCGTGACTTGGTCTGTGGCGATCTAAATCGGCGCAGAGGGCGACACGTCACACCGGACCGGCTGCTCTGACAGAGTTGGAAAAGGAGCGCAGCCGCCGCCATCCGACACCACGACCGGCGCAAAACAAAGGCTATCTTCCTCGGCTGCAGGCAAAACCAACCTGCCATTCCGTGCCCGACCTCGCCATTCCGGCAGATGGTTCGCCCGAAGCCCATACTTCGCCGCGACCGCATTCGCCGTCGCGCCGGGCTTCAAACTCCCGGACACAATCCGCGCCTCAATCTCATCCGGCCAGCGACGCTGCCCACAGAACCGAATGTCCGCCCCCGTAACCCCTGAGAAACTCCACCGTTGAGGCACGGAATCTCGGGTCAGGCAGTCGAGGGGAAGGTGGTGGCCAGCCGACGCTTACCGAAAATACGCACGCGCCTTTTGGTGCGGGCGTATTTCCTTGCTGAGATCGGGGATCAGCGGCGCAGGCCCAAGCGACCTATCAGCGTGGAGTATCGTGTTTCATTCTTGGATTTCAGATAGTCCAGCAGCTTGCGGCGCTGTGCGACCATCATCAGAAGACCACGACGCGAGTGGTTGTCCTTCTTGTGGCCCTTGAAATGTTCGGTCAGCGTGGCGATACGCGATGAGAGGATCGCAACCTGAACTTCCGGAGAGCCGGTGTCATGCTCCTTGGTTGCGAATTCCTTGATCAGGCGGGCTTTTTCTTCGACTGTAATCGACATCGGGATCTCCTGTGAAGAGGGTGAGGGCACGAGCCGGGATGTCGTCCAGCAAGGCCGGTAGGGCCGCTGCGACTGCAACGGATGTGGGCGTATAGGTGAAATCGGCGCAGAAGGGAAGCGTCAACAGCCCTTACACCTCCCGGATTGGCAAAGCCTTTACCATGGCTGCAGATTCTCGCCCTCAGCGTGCAGGGACGACTCGCGAAGACGTCCGTTTTCTGCTATCCGAAACCGGAGTTTTTCCGTTGCGTGTCAAAGAGTTGCCGCCGGAAATGGTTAATGGCGCCGCCTATGGGTCGCGCGCGCGTTTTTGGAGGTGCGGGGCATGCTGGCCTTGTTGGGTGTGATGGGCGCTCTGTTTGCGGGGATCATGGCGGAATCCGTCATGTCCTCGAATGATGACGGCGAGGGAAACCAGGACCCCGAAGAGGACGTCGACATCGCCGACACCGGCAACCTGCTCGACGAGGAGGAGGAATGGTCGGTTGACCCCGGCCCGGATCCCGAACTTGACCCTGTGTCCGACGATGTCCCCGATGCGCCGGTTGAGGCGATGGTGCTCGAAGGCGACAGCGCGGCCGATATTCTTGCCGGTCAGGACAATGATGACGAGATCACGGGTGCACAAGGCGATGACCAGATCGACGGACGCGCGGGCGATGACCGGATCGAGGGTGACGCCGGTGACGACCATGCCCTCGGCGGGGACGGCGACGACCAGATGTTCGGCGGTACAGGAAACGACGGGCTGCACGGGCAAGACGGTCAAGACCGCCTTTCCGGGGGCGAAGGCGCAGACACCCTGTCGGGTCATGAGGGCGATGATCTGCTGACGGGCGGCGGCGGCGGCGATAGCCTGTTCGGTGGGGGTGGTGACGATGCCCTTTCCGGTGGCACGGGGGACGACTGGCTCGCAGGAGGGTATGGCGAGGATGCGCTGGCAGGCGGCGCAGGCTCCGATACGCTGGATGGAAATGCGGGCGACGACCGGCTTGACGGCAGCGGCGACGCCTTTCCGGATTTCCTGAACGGCGGGGATGGGGACGATTCACTTGTCCTTGGCAAGGGCGACATTGCAACGGGCGGAGAAGGCACCGACAGTTTCAGCCTTCGCGATTGGATGGAGGAGGGTGGCATCGCCGCGATCTCGGATTTCGACGCGGAAGGGGACGAACTCGTAGTCGTCTACGACGCAGCCTTTCACACCAACCCGCACCTCACATCGGAAACCGCCGAGGATACGGGCGACGTCACCATCCTGCTGGACGGCAATCCGGTTGCCATCGTGGCGGGCGCGGGCGCGGTTGATTTGTCCCAAATCCGCCTCGCCGCAGCGTGATCTTGCGCGCTCATGCGTACCCTGCCCCGTCATCTGACCAAAGGAATCAGAATTCGGGTAGAGGATGAGACGAAAAACGGTCGAAAGGCTGACAATCAGATTGGACGCTTGGCAAACCGCAGATAGGGCAGCTTGATGTCCAGCGTGCCAAAGCGTTCGGTGGCCTGTTCGGTGTTGAGCGACAGCGCCACGATCACGTCCTCGCCAGGGACCCAGTTCGCAGGCGTGGCAATCGGGACCCCATCGGTGGCCTGCACCGCGTCAAGCGCACGGAGGATTTCGGCAAAGTTGCGGCCCACGTTCATCGGGTAGGTCATTGTCAGGCGCACCTTCTTGTCCGGCCCGACGATGTAGACAGAGCGCACGGTTGCCGTATGGGCGGGGGCACGGCCCTCTGTCGGCAGATAGTATTCGGCCGGCAACATGTCATAGGCCTTTGCGACCGTCAGACTGGTGTCGTCGATGATCGGGAAATTGGCGGGGCTGCCCGAGAAGGTCTCGATATCGCGCTTCCATTTGGCATGGTCCTGCACCGAGTCGACCGAGACGCCGATCACCTTGGTGTTGCGCTTCGCGAACTCGGGGGCAAGCTGCGCCACGGCGCCGAATTCAGTGGTGCAGACCGGGGTGAAATCCCGCGGGTGCGAAAAGATTACGGCATAGCTGCCGCCCAGCCAATCATGAAAGTGGATGGTGCCCGCAGTCGATTCGGCAGTGAAATCCGGGGCAATGTCGTTGATGCGAACGGACATATTGGTCCTCCTTGGTTCAACTCTGCCTCAAATATACGCGAGATGGAACATCGTTGCATCCCCCTGCAGGATACCGGAAAGAAATCAGAACAAATCTGCTGCCAGACTGGTGTGAGAGGAAACAGCGTTCTGCGGTGGGGCATCACGAGGAAAACTTGTGCAGGTGCTTTCGCCCGCTGTGCAGGCGGAATGCGGCGCCCGGGCGCGCCAAGCGGTCGGAACGGTACTTGCGGCGCAACGCGGCCCCTGCGAAAATGCATTGATATCTCAGGGAGGCATCCATGCTCAGCAAGCGCGATTTTTACATCAATGGTCAGTGGGTCGCCCCCGCCACCCCGCGCGATTGCGAGGTGATCAACCCATCGACCGAAGAGCCCTGCGCGGTCATCTCGCTCGGCTCTGAAGACGATACCAATGCTGCCGTTGCCGCAGCGAAAGCCGCCTTCCCCGCCTGGGCTGCCACCCCCCCGGCCGAAAGGCGGCGCCTTGTGGCCGCGATCCTCGACCAATATGACGCGCGGCTGCAGGAGTTTGCCGAAGCCATCTCGATGGAAATGGGCGCGCCCATCGACTTTGCCCTGTCAGACCAGGCGCCCTGCCTGCCGTGGCATACGACCAACTTCCTCAAGGCCTTTGACAGCCTGCACTGGGTCCGCCCGCTTGGGCCCCATGCCCCCGGCTCGGCAGTGACGCTGGAGCCGATCGGGGTCGTGGGCCTGATCACGCCCTGGAACTGGCCGGTCAACCAGATCGCACTCAAAGCCATTCCGGCGATTCTGGCGGGCTGCACCTGCGTGCTGAAACCTTCGGAAGAATCGCCGCTGAACGCGATGCTGTTTGCAGAATTCTGCCATGACGCAGGAATTCCGCCCGGCGTATTCAACCTCGTGAACGGCGACGGGAAGGGGGTGGGCACGCAGCTTTCCACCCATCCGGATGTCGAGATGATCTCCTTCACCGGATCGACGCGCGCCGGGCGTGCGATCTCCAAAGCCGCGGCGGAAACCTTGAAGCGCGTGACGCTGGAACTGGGCGGCAAGGGCGCGAACCTGCTGTTTGCCGATGCCGACGCGCGCGCGGTGGACCGGTCGGTCCGGCGGATGATGGAAAACGCCGGGCAGTCCTGCAATGCGCCCTCGCGCCTTCTGGTGGAACGCGCGGTCTATGACCGGACGGTGGCGCAAGCGGCCGAGATTGCCGCCTCGATCAAGGTTGGTCCGGCGCAGGAGCATGGTGCCCATATCGGCCCCGTGGTCAACAAACGCCAGTGGGACCAGATTCAGGGCTATATTCAAAAAGGCATCGAGGAGGGCGCGCGGCTGGTGGCCGGAGGCCCCGGCCTGCCCGACGGCTTCAACCGCGGCTACTATGTCAAGCCAACCATCTTTGCCGACGTGACCCCCGGCATGACGATCGAACGGGAAGAGATCTTCGGGCCGGTTCTGTCGATCATCCCCTTCGAGACCGAGGAGGACGCGGTGCGCATCGCCAACGACACGCCTTACGGCCTGACGAATTATGTCCAGTCTGGCGACCCGGCCCGGGCCAATCGTCTCGCGCGGCAGTTGCGGTCGGGCATGGTCGAGATGAACGGCAAATCGCGCGGAGCGGGGTCGTTCTTTGGCGGCGTGAAGCAGTCGGGGCGTGCGCGCGAAGGCGGTCTCTGGGGGCTGGAGGAGTTTCTGGAACCGAAGGCGATCTCCGGCTACGATTTCTCGCTGGATGCCGCGGCGGAGTGAATGGCAGCGCACCGGCACTTGCTGGCGCCGCTGACCCTGCGCGGGCACACCCTGCGCAATCGCATCGTCTTTGGCGCCCATACCAACAACATGTCCGATCAGGGCATCCCCGGGCCACGGATGGGGAAATACCTGCTGGAACGGGCGCTTGGCGGAGCGGGGATGATCGTGTGCGAACCGGTCCCGGTGCATCCGACCGGGGTGCTGACACGCGGAAACCTTGCGCATGCGTCGGATGCGATTATCCCGCATTTCCGCATCATCACCGATGAGGTGAAGGCTGCGGGCGCGGTGATCCTGCAGCAGCTTTACCACATTGGCGCGCATGGCGATGCCGACCTCAGCTTTGCGCCGCATTGGTCGCCTTCGGGCGGTCCGAGCTATCACGACAGCGACGGCTCGCATGCGATGACCGAGGCAGAGATTCTGGAGCTGTTGGAGGCACATGTCGCCGCCGCCGGGCGCTGCAAGGCCTGCGGCTTTCAGGGGGTCGAGGTCTGGGCTGCCTATCACTCGCTGCTCGACCAATTCTGGACGCCCTGGTCGAACACGCGGACGGATCAATGGGGCGGAAACCTGGAAAACCGGACGCGGTTTTCCAGGATGCTGGTAGAACGGATCCGCGCCGACTGCGGGCCGGATTTCATCATCGGCCTTGCCATCAGCTATTCACCGACCTTCTCGGGCACCACCCTATCGGCGGCAGAGCTTTGCGAGATCGTGGCCCTGCACGATGCCACGGGAGATGTGGATTATGTGACTGTGGGATACGGCAGCTATCTGGAGTTCGAGGGGATCATTCCCCCCTTTACCCATGCCGAGAAGCTGACGACCCCGCTGACAGCGGAGTTGAAGCGGGTCGTCAAGCACGCAGCAATCACCTCCGAGGCCGGCGTGCGCACGCCCGAGAACGCCGAGACGATCCTTGCGGCCGGCGAGGCCGACCTCGTCAGCATCGTGCGCGGCCAGATCGCCGACCCGCATCTCGCGCGCAAGACGACCGTGGGGCGGGTGGAGGATATCCGCGGCTGCATCTCGTGCAACCAGATGTGCTGGGGACGGCGGAGCCGGGACTACTGGATTTCCTGCCTGATCAACCCCTCTGCGGGGCGGGAGTTCGAATGGGGCGGCGACCGGTTCACCCCGGCGTCGGTGCCCCGCCATGTGCTGGTGGTGGGAGCCGGCCCCGCGGGGCTGGAGGCCGCGCGCGCCGCTGCCGAACGGGGGCACCGGATCGAGATTGCCGAGGCCGGGCCGCGCACCGGCGGGCAATTCCGGCTGGCCGGGATGCAGCCCCGGCGCGGGCAAATCCTTGATTTGCTGGACTGGTTTGAACGGCAGTTCACCCGGCTTGGGGTGACGCTGCACCTCAACACCTTTCTCGATGCGGCGGACATCGCGGCCCATCCGGCCGATTGCGTGATCCTTGCCACCGGGTCCCTGCCCGACGAGACCGGCTTTCAGCGCTGGATGCCGCATGAGCCGCGTTTGCCGGGGCTGGAGGCAGGGGGCGTTTGGTCGCCCGAAGCAGTGCTCAGGCGCGAGGCGCGGCTTGGCGACGCGGTCATTGTGTATGACGAGGGCGGCAACTGGCGCGGTGTCGGCACCGCATGGGCCTTGGCCGAGCAGGGACGGCAGGTGACGATCGTCACCCCCGACCCTTACGTCGGAAAAGAGATCACCCGGACCGCCGGCGATGGCCCGGCGCGCCGCAGGCTGGCGCAACTGGGGGTGAAATTCCTGGTGGAACACAGCCTCGCGCGCTGGCACGGCAACGGCGCCACGGTCCGAAATCTGCTGACGGGGGATGAGACGACACTGCCCGCCTCAGCTCTCGTGATGGCCACGACAAACCGCAGCTTCGACCCTTTCCCCCAGAGCTTTCCCGGTAAGGCCACGCACCGTATCGGCGACTGCGCCGCGCCGCGCCTTGCTGCATATGCCTT